>Ga0164243_10009716_pt1 | contig 13944 bp, 14 predicted proteins | sample OricompcompostOP_FD_108781 | JGI IMG/M metagenome (GOLD analysis project Ga0164243, IMG submission 108781) | Organic Plus compost microbial communities from Emeryville, California, USA - Original compost - Organic plus compost (OP) | ecosystem: Engineered > Solid waste > Mixed feedstock >... | reverse complement strand
CGCCGCCAGCACCGCGGCCCGCCTCCGTCACCGCCGCCCGCCGCCCCCGCGGTGGCGTCGGTGCCCCGCATTACGGTGGAGGCGTGCAGGACGAACTCTTCACGGTGAACCCCGACCTGGGCCCGCCGCCGGAACCCGTGGCGCAACCCCAGGCCGCCCCGGTGCCGCCGGGTTCGCCCCTCGCGGTGCGCATGCGGCCCCGCTCGCTCGACGAGGTGGTGGGCCAGCAGCACCTGCTCGGCGAGGGCGCGCCACTGCGTCGCCTCGTCGAGGGGGCCGCCCCGGCGTCCGTGCTGCTCTACGGCCCGCCGGGCACCGGCAAGACGACCCTGGCCAACCTGGTCTCCAGCGCCACGGGCCGCCGGTTCGTCGCGCTGTCCGCGCTCTCCGCGGGTGTCAAGGAGGTCCGCGGCGTCATCGAGGAGGCCCGGCGGCGCCGCCAGTACAACGCCGAGAACACCGTGCTGTTCATCGACGAGGTGCACCGCTTCTCCAAGACGCAGCAGGACGCGCTGCTCGGTGCCGTCGAGGACCGCACCGTCCTCCTCGTCGCGGCCACCACCGAGAACCCCTCGTTCTCGGTCGTCTCGCCGCTGCTGTCCCGTTCGCTGGTCCAGCAGCTGCGGCCCCTCACCGACGACGACGTCCGCGCGTTGATCCGCCGCGCGGTCGCCGACGAGCGCGGCCTGGGCGGCGAACTCGAGCTCACCACCGACGCCGAGGACCACCTGGTCCGGCTCGCCTCCGGTGACGCGCGCCGGGCGCTCACCGCGCTCGAGGCCGCCGCCGACGCCGCCGCGGCCACCGAGCACAAGACCATCGAGCTGGCCACCGTCGAAGCCACGGTCGACAAGGCCGCCGTCCGCTACGACCGCGACGGCGACCAGCACTACGACGTCATCAGCGCCTTCATCAAGTCGATCCGCGGCTCGGACGTGGATGCGGCCCTGCACTACCTGGCGCGGATGATCGAGGCGGGGGAGGACCCGCGTTTCCTCGCCCGCCGCCTGGTCGTGCACGCCAGCGAGGACATCGGCATGGCCGACCCCACCGCGCTGCAGACCGCGGTGGCCGCCGCGCACGCGGTCCAGTTCATCGGCATGCCCGAGGGCAGGCTCGCGCTGGCCCAGGCCACCATCCACCTCGCCACGGCGCCCAAGTCCAACGCGGTGGTCACCGCCATCGACAGCGCGCTCGCCGACGTCCGCGCGGGCCGGCTGGGCACCGTCCCGCCGCACCTGCGCGACGGGCACTACGCGGGCGCGGCCAAGCTCGGCAACGCCCAGGGCTACCGCTACCCGCACGACGTGCCCGAGGGCGTGGTGGCCCAGCAGTACCCACCGGACGAGGTGGTCGGCGCCGACTACTACCACCCCACCCCGCGCGGCGCTGAGCGCACGCTGTCCGAGCGCGTCCCCCGGTTGCGCCGGTCGGTGCGCGGCGGTTGACCGCCCGCGGTGCGATGATCGGGACATGCCAGACAACACCACCGTCGCCGTGCTCGGCACCGGCGTCATGGGCCTGCCGATGGCCGCGAACCTGGCCGCCGCCGGACTCACCGTGCGTGCCTGGAACCGCACCCGGGACAAGGCCGCGCCGCTCGCCGACCGGGGCTGCACCGTCACCGCCACCCCACAGGAAGCTGTCACGGGCGCCGACGTCGTGCTCACGATGCTCACCGACGGCCCCGCCGTGCACCGGGTCGTCGCCGACCTCGACCTCTCCGGCGCGGTGTGGGTGCAGACGAGCACCGTCGGCCCGGGCTGGACAGCCCGCCTCGCCGCGCTCGCCGAGGACAAGGGCGCCCCGTTCGTCGACGCGCCCGTCCTCGGCACCCGCAAGCCCGCCGAGGACGGCGCGCTCGTCGTGCTCGCGTCCGGGCCGGAGGAGTTGCGCGACCGCTGCGCGCCGGTGTTCGACGCGATCGGGGCCCGCACGATGTGGGTCGGCGCCGCGGGCGCGGGCAGCCGGCTCAAGCTCGTCGCCAACGCCTGGGTGCTGGCGCTCACCAACGGAACGGCGGAAAGCGTCGGACTGGCCCGGGCGCTGGGCGTCGACCCCGCCCTGTTCCTGGAGGCCATCACCGGCGGCGCCCTCGACGTGCCCTACGCCCACCTCAAGGGCGGAGCCATGATCGACGGCGAGTACCCGCTCGCGTTCGCCACCAGGCACGCGGCCAAGGACGCGCGCCTGGTGCTGGACGCCGCCGGCGACGCCGTCGATCTCGCGGGCACCCGGGCCGCGCTGGCCCACCTGGAGGCGGCGATCTCCGCCGGGCACGGCGACGAGGACATGGCGGCGCTGATCCACGGGCTGGAGCCCCATCCGGCCGCGGATGGCGACGCACGGTAACCTGACCGGCATTCACGCCGCTAGAACCCGAGGAGGGCCCGTGTCGGCAGGGCAGATCGCCGCGTTGATCGCCGCAGGAGCTTTCGTCCTGCTGGTGCTGCTGCTGGCGGTCCCGTTGATCAAGCTCGGTCGCACCCTTGACGAGGCGACGGTCGCCATCCGCAAGGCGCACGAGAACTCCGACCCGATCCTGCTGGGCGCCAACGAGACGATCACGCACGTCAACACCCAGCTGGAACGGGTCGACGGGATCACGTCCAGCGCGCAGGCCGTCAGCGGCAACGTCTCCGCGCTCTCGTCGGTGTTCACCGCGACGCTCGGCGGGCCGCTGGTCAAGACCGCGGCGTTGTCCTACGGCCTGAGCAAGGCCATCCGGTCGCGGCGCAAGAACAAGGAGCTCGGCGAGGGCAAGCACAGCCGGAAGCGGGGCCGCAAGTGAGGCGACTGTTCTGGCTCGGTGTGGGTGTGGTGACCGGCGTGGCCCTGTCCCGCAAGGCCACGCAAACCGCTCGTCAAGCGTCCCCCGCGGGGTTAGCCTCGAACCTGGGTGACGCCGTGTCGGAGCTGGCAGGCGCCATCGGCACGTTCGGCGCGGATGTGCGCGCCGGGATGAGCGAACGGGAACGGGAGCTGCGCGACATGGTGGAGGACCGGTCCGGGGTCACCCCGCACCCCTCCGCGGGCCGTCACGCGGCGTCGCGCCCGGCGCGAGCTCGCCGGGCGGAGGGCTGACCCCGCGGCGCCGCCGCCGCGACGCGCCCTCCGCCGACGCCGCACCCCCTGACACACGCGGCGCCCGCCGCTTCCCCCTGAGGACTGACCAGTGGAAACACACGAGATCAACAAGCGGTTCCTTGCGCACTTCCAGAGCAAGGGACACACCCTGGTGCCGAGCGCCTCGCTGATCCTGGACGACCCGACACTGCTGTTCGTCAACGCGGGCATGGTCCAGTTCAAGCCGTACTTCCTGGGCGAGGTGCCGCCGCCGTACCCGCGCGCCACCAGCATCCAGAAGTGCGTGCGCACCGGCGACATCGACGAGGTCGGCAAGACCACCCGGCACAACACGTTCTTCCAGATGGCCGGCAACTTCTCCTTCGGCGACTACTTCAAGGAAGGCGCCATCGCCAACGCCTGGGAGCTGATCACCAAGTCCCAGGACGACGGCGGGTTCGGTTTCGACCCCGAGCGCATCTGGGTCACCGTCTACGAGAACGACGCGGAGGCGGCCGCCCTGTGGCAGAAGGTCGCGGGCATCCCGTCCGAGCGCATCCAGGCACGCGACGGCCGCGACAACTACTGGGACATGGGCGTGCCCGGCCCCGGTGGCCCCTGCTCCGAGATCTACTACGACCGCGGCCCGGAGTACGGCCGCGAGGGCGGTCCGGTCGTCGACGAGGACCGCTACCTGGAGATCTGGAACCTGGTGTTCATGCAGGACATCCGGGGTGAGCAGAGCCCGAAGTACGGTCACCCGCCGATCGGTGAGCTGCCCAAGAAGAACATCGACACCGGCATGGGCGTCGAGCGCGTCGCCTACCTGCTGCAGGGCGTGGAGAACGTCTACGAGACCGATCTGGTGCGCCCGGTGATCGCCCGCGCCGAGGAGTTCTCCGGCCGCCGCTACGGTGCCGACCACACCGACGACGTCCGCTTCCGCGTCATCGCCGACCACGCCCGTTCCGGCGTGATGCTGATCGGCGACGGCGTCACCCCCGGCAACGAGGCGCGCGGCTACGTGCTGCGCAGGCTGCTGCGCCGCATCGTGCGCTCGGTGCGCCTGCTGGGTGTGCACGAGCCGGTGCTCACCGAGTTCGCCGCGGTGGTGCGGGACGCGATGGCGCCGTCCTACCCGGAGATCGCGCGGGACTTCGACCGCATCAGCGACGTCATGCGGGCCGAGGAGGAAGCGTTCCTGCAGACCCTCACCGCCGGATCGCGGATCTTCGACCTGGCCGCGGAGGAGACCAAGAAGGCGGGCGGCGCCGTGCTGGCGGGCGACCGCGCCTTCCAGCTGCACGACACCTACGGCTTCCCGATCGACCTCACGCTGGAGATGGCGGCCGAGCAGGGCCTGCGCGTCGACGAGGACGGCTTCCGGACGCTGATGGACGAGCAGCGCCAGCGCGCCAAGGCCGATGCGGCGGCCCGCAAGAAGGGCCACGGCGACCTGTCGGTCTACCGCGAGCTGCTGGAGCGTCACGGCGAGACCGACTTCCTCGGCTACACCGACCTGCAGGCCACCGCCCGGGTCATCGGCCTGCTCAAGGACGGCCAGGGCGTGCCGGTCGTGCGCGAGGGCGAGAAGGCCGAGCTGATCCTCGACCGCACCCCGTTCTACGCCGAAAGCGGTGGCCAGGTCGCCGACACCGGCGTGCTGCTCGGTTCCGGTGGCGAAGCCAAGGTCGTCGATGTGCAGAAGATCGTCCCGGGCCTGTGGGTGCACCGCGTCGAGGTCGTCGCGGGCGAGATCGGCCTGGACACCGACGTCACCGGGTCGGTCGACCAGACCCGCCGCGGCTCGATCGCGCGCTCCCACTCCGCCACCCACCTGGTGCACGCCGCGGTGCGCGGTGCCTACGGCCGCCGCGCGGCCCAGGCCGGCTCGCTGAACTCGCCCGGCCGCATGCGCTTCGACTTCACCACCCCCGGCCCGGTGTCCGCCGACGTGCTCACCGAGGTCGAGGAGGAGGTCAACGACTACCTCCAGAACGACGTCGAGGTGCAGGCCTACACCACCACCAAGGACAAGGCGCTGGAGCTGGGCGCGGTCGCGCTGTTCGGCGAGAAGTACGGCGACAACGTCCGCGTCGTCGACATGGGCGAGTACTCGCGCGAACTGTGCGGCGGCACCCACGTCGGCCGCATCGGTGAGCTCGGGCTGGTCAAGCTGGTGTCGGACTCCTCGATCGGCTCCGGTGTGCACCGCGTCGAAGCCCTCGTCGGCACCGACGCGCTCAAGCACGTGCGCAAGGAGCAGCTGCTGGTCTCGCAGCTGGCGAACACCTTCAAGGTGCCCAGCGACGAGCTGCCCTCGCGCATCGAGGACGTCCTGTCCCGGCTGCGCAGCGCGGAGAAGGAGATCGCCCAGCTGCGCACCCGGCAGGTGCTCGGGTCGGCGGGCTCGCTCGCGGACAAGGCCACCGACGTCCAGGGCGTCGCACTGGTCGCGGAGAAGCTCGACGGTGACGTCGACGCAGGCGCGTTGCGGTCGCTTGCCCAGGAGGTCCGCAACCGGCTCGGATCGCGTCCGGGTGTCGTCGCGCTGTTCGCGCCGCAGGGCGAGAAGCTCAGTTTCGTCGTGGCCACCACCGCCGCGGCGCGCGACAAGGGCTTCGCCGCGGGCAAGCTGGTGCCCGCGTTCGCCGAGGCAGTGGGCGGTCGCGGCGGCGGCAAGCCGGACCTCGCGCAGGGCGGCGGCAGCAACCCGGCCGGCCTCGAGCAGGCCATCACGGCGCTGCGCGGCGCGGTCGCGGCAGGGTGAGCCCGCGGAAACCGGACCGCCCCGGCGAGCACGACCCCGGGGCGGGACGGCGGCTCGGTGTCGACGTCGGCTCGGTCCGCGTCGGTGTGGCGCTCAGCGATCCGGCGCCCGTGCTCGCGAGTCCTCTGGTTACCCTGGCGCGTGATGCGAACAGCGACAGCGATCTTGACCAGCTCGCCGCACTCGTGGCCGAGCACGACGTGGTGGAGGTGATCGTGGGATTGCCGCGCACACTCGCCGACCGCCACGGATCGGCCGCGGAGATCGCCGCCGGCTACGCCGACGCGCTGGCCGGCCGGATCACACCGGTCCCGGTGCGGCTCGCCGACGAACGCCTCACCACGGTGAGCGCGTCCCGCATGCTGTCCCAGCGCGGGGTGAAGGGACGCAAGCAACGGGCCGTGGTCGACCAGGTCGCCGCCGTCGAGATCCTGCAGGGATGGCTCGACGGCCGGGCCGCCCACCGCGCACGGGCGGGTGAGGCGTGACCGGATCCGAGCCCCCGCACCCCGGTCCACCGCGCCGCCGTCCGACCGCGCCGCCACCCCCGCCGCAGCAGCGGGGGATGCCCGGCCGCCCGGCCGGTGGTGCGCCCCGGCACGCGCGCCGCGAACCGCCCCCACCGCCGCAGAACCCGGCGCCACCGCCGCCGGGGCCCGCACACCGCCGTCCCGCGCCGCCGGATCACGGCATGGACCTGTTCGACGACGCTCCGGACGCGGTGCAGCGCCGCCGTCCCCAGCCGCCGCGCCGCCCGGCGCCGGTGGAGCCGCCACCCGGCGCCGATCAGCGCGCCGCCCGCCCGCGCCGTCCCGCGCCGCCGGACCACGGCCTCGACCTGTTCGACGGCGGACCGGCCCGGCGGCCCGCCCGTCCGCGCCGTCGCCCGCAGCCGCCGGGGGACGAATCGCCCACCGAGATCATCGACCTCGACGGCGACTACGGCGACTACGGCGACTACGGTGACGAGGAGCGCGCCGAACCGGAGTACATCGACCCGGACGACCCGGACGACCCGGACGACCCGGACGACCCGGACGACGATGTCGCCGGGGCGCGGCGCCGGCGCAAGCCGGTGCGTTGGCTGGTCGCGCTCGTCGTGCTGGTGCTCATCGGCGGTGGCGCGTGGTACGGCGTCGACGCGGTGTTCGGCTACGACGACTTCGAGGGCACCGGCGAGTCCGACGTCATGATCGAGATCAGCGCGGGCGACTCGACCAGCGCGATCGGCAAGGAGCTCGCCGACGCGGGCGTGGTGGCCAGCGCGAAGGCGTTCGTGAAGGCCAGCGAGAACAACACGAAGGTGCTGGGCCTGCAGCCGGGCTACTACGTCGTGAAGACGAAGATGTCCGGTGCTTCGGCCGTGGCGAAGCTGACCGAGTCCGGTTCGCGCGTCGGCGTGCTGCAGGTGCGCGCGGGCACGCAGCTGGACGACATCAACCAGCCCGACGGCACGGTCACCCCGGGGGTGTTCAGCCTGCTGTCGAGGGCGTCCTGCGCGGACCTCAACGGCCGCAGCACGTGCGTCCCGGTGGAGCAGTTGCGCGACACCGCGGCCAGGGCCGACCTCGCGGCGCTCGGTGCGCCGCAGTGGGCGGCAGGCGCGGTGGCTGCCTCGACCGACCCGCGCCGCATCGAGGGGCTGGTCGCGCCCGGTGTCTACGACGTCAAGCCCGGCTGGTCGGCCGAGGAGCTGCTCGGGTACGTGCTCAAGACGTCGGCCACCCGCATCGACGCCGCCGGCCTGACGGCGACGTCGACGTACCAGGGCCGCACGCCGTACGAGACGCTGATCGTCGCCTCGCTGGTCGAGCGGGAGGGCGTGCGACAGGACTTCGAGAACATCGCCCAGGTGATCTACAACCGGCTCGCGAACAACTCGCGGTTGGAGCTCGACTCGACGGTGAACTACCTGCTGGACAAACCGGTGGTCACCACCACCGACGCCGACCGGAAGCGCCCGGGCCCGTACAACACGTACCGGATGACGGGCCTGCCGCCGACGCCGATCTCCTCGCCCAGCCTGGAGGCCATCCAGGCCGCCGAGAAACCGAGCACCGGCAACTACCTGTTCTTCGTGAAGTGCGAGAAGAACGGACTGTCCTGCTTTGCCGCGGACCTGGACGAACACATCCACAACAAGGATCTGGCGAAGGAACGCGATGCGTGGTGACCGCAAGGCCGCCGTGCTGGGCAAGCCGGTGGCGCATTCGTTGTCCCCGGTCCTGCACGGCGCGGCCTACGCGGCGCTGGGCCTGACCGGCTGGACCTACGACCGGGTCGAGGTCGACGCCGAGGGCCTGCCCGGTTTCGTGCGCGGCCTCGGCCCGGAGTGGGCGGGGCTGTCGGTGACGATGCCCGGCAAGCGGGCCGCGCTGGACTTCGCCACCGAGACCACGCCGGCGGCGGCAGCGGCGGGCGCGGCGAACACGCTGGTCCGGACGGCCGCGGGGTGGCTGGCCGACTGCACCGACGTCGACGGTGTCGCCGGCGCGCTGCGCTGCGCCGGCGGGTTCACCGGCGGCGATACCGGGCTGATCCTGGGTGCGGGCGGCACCGCGGCGGCCACCGTGGTCGCGTTCGCGTCGATGGGGATCGCCCGCGCGGTGCTCGTGGTGCGCGAACCCGCGCGGGCCCGGGAGACCGTCGAGGCGGCGGGCCGCGCCGGGATCGAGGCGGACGTGCGGCGCTGGGCCGAGGCTGATTTCGGCAAGCTCGCCGCGGACGCGGCCGTGGTGGTGAGCACGGTGCCGCCCGCCGCCGTGGCGGCGCACGCCGCGGAGCTGGCCGTGGCGCCGTCCGTGCTGGACGTGATCTACCACCCGTGGCCCACGCCGCTGGCCGAGGCGGTCGACGCCCGCGGTGGCCGGGCCGCGACCGGGTTGGACATGCTGTTGCACCAGGCGTTCGGGCAGGTCGAGCACTTCACCGGGCGGCCCGCGCCGCGGGAGGCGATGCGCGACGCCCTGCGTGCGGCGACGGGCGGGATCCTGCCGCTGCCGCTCGACTAGCGTTGACGCCATGAAGATCGTGGTGCTGGACGACTATCAGAACATCGCGCGGACCCTCGCCGACTGGGATTCACTGGACGCCGAGGTCGAGGTGATCAACTCCTTCATCGGTGACCAGGACGAACTGGTCCGGCGGCTGGCGGGCGCGCAGGTCGTGGTCGCGATGCGCGAGCGCACCCGGTTCACCGCCGAACTGCTGGATCGGCTCGCCGATCTCAAGCTGCTGGTGAGCACCGGCCGTCGCAACGCGGCGATCGACCTCAAGGCCACCGACCGGCTGGGCATCACGGTCTGCGGCACCGGGTACCTGCCGTCCCCGACGGCCGAGCACACGTGGGCGCTCATCCTCGCCGCGCAGCGCAACCTGGAGACCGAGCTCGCCGCGATGCGCGAGGGTGCCTGGCAGACCACGGTGGGCCTGGGGCTGCACGGCAAGACGCTGGCGTTGCTCGGGCTGGGCAACCTCGGGCAGCGGGTCGCGCGGATCGGGCAGGCGTTCGGGATGGACACGATCGCGTGGAGCCAGAACCTGACCGCCGAGCGCGCCGCCGAGCACGGGGTGACCGCGGTGACGAAGGAGGAGCTGTTCGCCCGCGCTGACGTGCTCTCGGTGCACCTGGTGCTGTCCAAGCGCACCCGCGGTCTCGTGGGAGCCGCCGACCTGGCCGCGATGAAGCCGGGCGCGCTGCTGGTGAACACCTCCCGCGGCCCGATCGTCGACGAGCAGGCGCTGGTGGACGCCGTGCGGGAGCAGCGGATCCGCGCGGCCCTGGACGTCTACGACGAGGAGCCGCTGCCCGCCGACCACCCGCTGCGGGCCCTCTCCGGAGCGACGCTGACACCACACCTCGGCTACGTGACGCGCGAGGTGTACGAGATCTTCTACCGCGACGCGGTCGACGACATCGCGGCCTGGCGGGACGGCAACCCGGTGCGGGTGATGACCCTGCGGTGACCGGCCGCCGCGGCGCGCACGCGCTCAGCCGCGCAGGTCGGCCAGCACCGCGTCGGTGAAGGGGGGCCACGCCTCGATCGCCCACGGGCCGAAATCGCGGTCGGCCAGGGCGATGCACGCCGCGCCCGCGTCGGGGTCCACCCACAGGAACGTCCCTGACTGTCCGAAGTGGCCGAACGTGCGCGGTGAGCTGTGCGCACCGGTCCAGTGTGGACTCTTGTGGTCGCGGATCTCGAAGCCCAGCCCCCAGTCGTTCGGCTTCTGGTGTCCCAGCCCGGGAAGCACGCCGTTCAGGCCGGGGAACGCCACCGTGGTCGCCTCCGCCAACGTCTGCGGGGCGAGCAGTTTCGGCGCCTGCAGCTCGGCCGCGAACCGCGCCAAGTCGTCCACGCTGGACATCCCGCCGGCGCCGGGGGACCCGGCCAGCCGGGTGTCGCCCATTCCGAGCGGTCGCAGCACCGCTTCGGACAGGTAGTCGGCGAACGGGATACCGGAGTGCTCGGCCAGCGTCCCGCCCAGGGCGGCGAACCCGGCGTTGGAGTACATCCGCCGCGTGCCGGGCTCGGCCATGACGCGGTCGGAGTCGAAACCCAGCCCCGCGGTGTGCGCGAGCAGGTGCCGGACGGTCGCGCCTCGCGGCCCGGCGGGCGTGTCCAGCTCGACCACGCCCTCTTCCACGGCGATCAGCGTCGCGTAGGCGGTGAGCAGCTTCGTGACCGACGCCAGCCGGAACACCCGGGAGGTGTCACCGTGGCGGCCGGCGAGGGTGCCGTCGGCCCGCACCACGGCTGCCGCCGCGTGGTCGACGGGCCACTGCTCGATCTGCTCCAGACTGCGCATGCGCCCAGCCTAAACGGCGGCTGCCCCCGCGCCGGGGGCAGCCGCCGTGCCGGTCAGCCGTCCAGATCGCTCGCCACGAGGTCGGCCACCGCGTCGACCGCCTCCTGGGCGCCCTCGCCCTCGGCGGCGACCACCACCTCGTCACCGTGCCCGGCAGCCAGCGTCATCAGGCTGAGCAGGCTCCCCGCCGGCACCGGTGCGGCGCCGTCCTTCGCGATCGTCACCGGTACCGCCTGCGCGGCCGCGGTCTTGGCCACCAGGGCCGCGGGCCGGGCGTGCAAGCCGACCTTGCTCGCCACCGTCACACGTCGTTGCGCCATGTCGTCGTCCTCCTCACGAGCCGGTCGTGCCGGCGGGCTGTTCGGCGTCGTCCTCCCGGCCCGGGGTGCGCAGGTTCCACTTCATGATCACCCACCGGAACAGGAAGTAGTAGATCGCCGCGTACGCCAGGCCGATCGGGATCAGCAGCCACGCCCGGTGCGCCGCGGGCGCGGTGGAGTTCAGCGCGAAGTCGATCGCACCCGCCGAGAACGAGAACCCGAGGTGGATGTCGAGCGCGTTGCAGATCGCCAGTGACAGACCGGTCAGCACGGCGTGGATCAGGTACAGCGGCCACGCCACGAACATGAAGGCGAACTCGATCGGTTCGGTCACGCCGGTGAGGAACGAGGTGAACGCGGCGGCGATCATGATGCCGCCGACCACCTTGCGCTGCCCCGGGCGCGCGGTCTGCCAGATCGCCAGTGCGGCGGCGGGCAACGCGAACATGAAGATCGGGAAGAACCCGGTGGTGAACGCGCCCGCGGTCGGTACGCCGTCGAAGAAGTTGTTGATGTCACCGCCGTCGAACACGAACCACACCGGCACATTCAGCAGCTGGTGCAGGCCGACCGGGAGCAGCAGCCGGTTGAGCACACCGTAGATGCCGCCGCCCGCCACGGCGTTGCCGGTGACCGCGTCGCCCGCCGCGTGGATCGCACTGTCCACGGCGGGGAACACGAGGCCGCAGATCACGCCGAGCACCAGCAGGGTGACCGAGTTGATGATCGGCACGAACCGGCGCCCGCCGAAGAACGCGAGGTAGGGCGGCAGCTTGATGCGGTGGAAACGCTGCCACAGCACCGCGGTCACCAGGCCGACGATGATGCCGCCGAGCACGCTGTAGGGCCACTTGATCGGTTGCAGCCACCAGCCATCGCCGAAGCCGTCCAGCTCGTCGATCGGCGCGAACACCTGCACGACCTTGTTGAACACGACGAAACCGACCACGGCGGCCACCCCGGTCGAGCCGTCGCCCTTGCGCGCGAACCCGACGGCGATGCCGACCGCGAACAGCAACGGCAGCCAGTCGAACAGGCCGCCACCCGCCGCGGCGAGCACCTCGGCGACCTTGTTCCAGCCGAGACCGTCCTTGCCGAGCAGGTCGTCCTGCCCGAGCCTGCTCAGCAGGCCCGCGGCGGGCAGGGTGGCGATGGGGAGCATGAGGCTGCGGCCGAAGCGCTGCAGCCCCGCCATCCACCTGCCTTTGCCCTTGGTTCCATCTGCGACGGTGGCGCTCACGGGTTACCTCCGTGTTCGGCGGGGACTGTGCGGTCGAGTTGCATGGAAACCTGGTACCGGTCGCCCCGGTACCACGAGGTCATGTCCTCCACGGGCACTCCGGACGCGCTGGAGACCCGGCGGAAGACCAGGAGCGGGTCGCCGGTGCGGATGCCGAGCAACCGCGCCGTGTCCCGGTCCGCCGCTTCCGACCACACCGTCTGGCGGGCGTGGTCCAAGCGGAGGTCGTGGCGTTGTGCCAATTGCTCGTACAACGAGCCGGTCAGGTCCAGATCCGGCAACCCGGGCACGCGGCCCGGGTGGTACCAGCCGCGCTCCACCGCGAGCGGGATGCCGTCGGCGCGGCGGCGGCGTACCAGCCGGTACGCCGGGTCGCCGGGGGGCAGCCCGAGCACGCCCGCGGTCTCGGCGGGCGGTGGCTCGGCGGCGCAGTGCAGCACCTCGGTGGCGGGAGTCAGCCCGCGCCTGCGCATGTCGTCGGTGAACGACATGAGGTAGAGCTGCAGTTCCATGCGCCGCGTCGCGGTGAAGGTGCCCTTGCCGCGCGCGCGGGTGAGCAGACCTTCCTCGACGAGCTTGCCGATCGCGGAGCGCACGGTCAGCCGGGACACCTGGTAACGCTCGGCCAGTTCGCGTTCCGATGGGATGGGGGACCCCGGCGGCAGCTCGCGTTCGATGGCGCGCCGGAGGATCTCGCGCAGCTGCGCGTGCTTCGGCGTCGGCCCGTCCACCACGCGGTCGGCGGTGGTCGTCGGTGCGTCCATGCCACCTCCACGTCGCGGTCGGTTTCCGGGGCTCGCCTCAGGCGCCGGTAATTGGTACGTTCCGGTCTAGACCATTTCTTGATGGGGCAGAATGCTCCGCTACCCGCGCGGGTGTCAACCACCGTTACGGGTTCGTGTTCGGAGAGAGTGAGGAGACCGCCATGGCGGACGAACGGCCGGAGAAGATCCTGGCGGCACTGGGCGGTGCGGACAACGTCGTCGAGATCGAAGGCTGCATCACGCGGCTGCGCTGCGAGCTCGAGGACGGCTCGCTGGTGGACGAGGCGGCGCTCAAGTCGGTGGGCGCGCACGGCGTGATGAAGATGGGCTCGGTGGTGCAGGTCGTCGTCGGCCCGGAGGCGGACAACATCGCCAGCGACATCCAGGACCTGCTGTGAGCCTGACGGTGCACAGCCCCGTGGGGGGCCGGGTCACGCCGATGTCCCAGGTGCCCGACCCGGTGTTCGCGGACTCGATGGTCGGCCCGGGGGTCGCGGTGCTGCCCTCGGGCGGGCGGCAGGACGCGCTCAGCCCGGTGGACGGCACCGTGGTCACGCTGCACCCGCACGCGTTCGTCGTGGCGACCGGGAGTGGTCAGGGCGTGCTCGTGCACCTGGGCATCGACACGGTGAAGCAGAAGGGCGAGGGCTTCACGCTGCACGTCGTGAAGGGCGAGTCCGTGCGCGCGGGGCAGCCGCTGATCAGCTGGGACCCGGACGCTGTCGCGGCGGCGGGCTACTCGCCGATCGTGCCGGTGGTGGCGCTCGACGCGGACGCCTCGGCGCTGTCCGGGCTGCCCGACGGCGGGGACGTCGCCGCGGGCCGGCGTCTGTTCGGCTGGGAGTGATCGAACCGGGGGTGCGGCGCTGTCCGCGCCGCACCCCCGGCTCGCCCGGTCAGGCGGTCACGACGTCGGTGCCCTCGACCTTCACCGGGATCGGCTCCAGACCGGTCTTGGCGGGGCCCTTCTCCAGTTCG
>Ga0164243_10009715_pt1 | contig 13945 bp, 11 predicted proteins | sample OricompcompostOP_FD_108781 | JGI IMG/M metagenome (GOLD analysis project Ga0164243, IMG submission 108781) | Organic Plus compost microbial communities from Emeryville, California, USA - Original compost - Organic plus compost (OP) | ecosystem: Engineered > Solid waste > Mixed feedstock >... | reverse complement strand
TGCGGCGGGCGCACGGGAACCCTGCGGCGGGGTGGCGCGTTCGCCGGGTGGCGGAACGTCACTGCCGTGCCGTACGTCATCGCGTGAGGTGTCGCCGGCCGGGGGCTCGCCGCTGCCGCCGCTCGGGCGTGCGGCGGATGCCGCCTCCTCGGGGCGCTGACCGGTGCTGTCGGCGGATGCGGCAGCCTCGCGTGCCGTTCCGTCCGGCGCGCTGCGGGGCGCGCCGGGTGCCGCCTCGCGCTCCCGGGGGCCGTCCGGGGCGGAGGCGGAACTGGTGTCGGGGCCCGATGCCAAGGTCGCGGCCTTCCTAGCAGGTCGTGCGGTGGTGAGGTGACCGTACAACGCGCGGGGGGCGCCGCGGGGCGCGGGACCGCAAAGCGGTGGAGCACCGTGACGCACGGAGCGGAACGGGTAGCCGACAGGTCACAGTTGGTGACCGGCGGGGATGTGCCGCGGCGCGGGCCGCGGTCTGCGGATCGGGGCCCGGCGCCCTTCGGGCCGACCTGGGACCCGCTGGCTGCGGGTCGACCGAAAGCCGTTGTCTACTGAGCGTCCGGGCCCCGTCCCGGGTCACACCCGCCGACCGGCGGAAGGCATCTGTCCCGTGCCGCGGGCGCTGGACCTGGCTCGCAGCGGTGGTGCGCCGGTGCGGTACACCACCCCTGGCCCAGCGGCGTTCGACGACAGCGCGGAAGCTCCCCGGTCGGACGTCCTGTGGTGGACGCGGCCGAACCTACCGGCCCGCGGGCGACGGTTGTCAACAGCGCCGCCACCAGGGGTGTTCCGGAGAATCAGCAGGTCAGTGCGGAATCCGGGGCGCCGGGGCGACAGGCCGGGGGGCTCTCGTTCAGCCGTATCGGGCGCGCTCGCATCACTCGTCCGGCCGTGCGTGGACCGTCCGGCCGCCGACCACCGTCCGCAGACAGACCGGAAGGCCGGTGCCGGGCGTGAGGTCGGGCAGACCGGGGGTGCCGGAGCGGGGGTCGGTGGACCAGTTGGCGACGCGGGTGTCGGGCGTCTGGACGATCAGTGCACCGGTACGCCAGACGGCGTAGTCGGCGGGGGCCCCGGGGACGAGTACACCGGCGTCGTCGCGGCCGAGGGCCCGCCAGCCGCCGCGGGTGTGGGCGGTGAAGGCGCCGCGTACCGAGATCCGGTGCTCGTGCGTGCGGTGGAAGGCGGCGGCCCGGACGGCCTCCCAGGGGCCGAGGGGGGTGACGGGGCTGTCGGAACCCAGTGCGAGGGGCACTCCGGCCCGCAGCAGGGCGGCGTACGGGTTGAGGGTGACGGCGCGCTCGGCCCCCAGACGGCGCGCGTACATGCCGTCCGCGCCGCCCCAGGCCGCGTCGAAACCGGGCTGGACGGAGGCGGTGAGGGCCAGATCGGCGAAGTCGGCGATGGTGGCCTCGGTGAGCATCTCGGCGTGCTCGATGCGGTGCCGGGCCGCGCGGACGCGGGGCAGCCCGACGGTCTCGGCGGCGCGGCGGACCCCTTCGGTGACGGCGTTCAGCGCGGCGTCGCCGATGGCGTGGAACCCGGCCTGGAGGCCCGCTTCGGTGCAGGTGGCGACGTGGGCGGCGATGGCGTCGGCGTCGAGCTGGGCGGTGCCGGTGCTGTGCGGGGCGTCCGCGTAGGGGGCGCACAGGTGTGCCGTGTGGGAGCCGAGGGAGCCGTCGGCGAACAGGTCACCGGCTGCGCCGAGCGCGCCCAGCTCCCTGACGCGCTCCGCTTCCTTTGCGGAGGTGACGAGTTCGGCCCAGTACCCGAAGACGCGCGGGCCGGCCTCCTGGTCCGCGAGCGACAGGAGGGAGAGCAGGTCCTCCTCGCTGGAGATGTCGGGCCCGGCGCACTCGTGGAGGGCGCCGATGCCGAGGGAGGCGGCGTGCGCGCGGGCCGCGCGCTGGGCCTCGGTGCGCTGGGCGGGGGTGAGGGTGGCGTGGGCGACCTCGCGCACGGCGTGGTGCGCCTCGCCGGTGAGCGGCGCGTCGTCCCGGTAGCCCTCGCGGCCGGTCACGCCGGGCACGAGGTCGAGCATGGCGGTGGTGGCCAGTGCGGAGTGCACGTCGATCCGCGTCAGATAGAGGGGCCTGCCGCCGGTCGCCGCGTCGAGCTCGGCGCGGGAGGGGTGGCGCTGCTCGGGCCAGGCGCCGGCGTCCCAGCCGGTGCCCAGCAGCACCCGGTCGCCGGGGCGGGACTCGGCGTACGCCCTGATGCGGACGAGGGCGTCGGTGAGGGTGGCCGCCCCCGACAGATCCAGGCCGGTGAGGGCCAGTCCGGTGGCGGTGGTGTGGACGTGGGCGTCGGTGAACGCCGGGGTGACCAGGGCACCGTCGAGGTGGACCACCTCGTCGACGTTGTCGGCGAAGGAGTCGGCAGCGCCCTCCGAACCGATCCAGGCGATGCTGTCTCCCTCCACGACCATCGCGGTCGCGAACGGGTCGGCGGGGCTGTGGACCTCGCCGCCGCGCAGCAGCAGGGTGCGGGGCCGGGAGGGGGTCGTGCTGTCGCTCATGGGGACAGTCTCCCGCTTCCCGGCGGCTTCCCGGCGCGCGGGGTCACCCGTACCGCCGCGGCAGGGGCGCGGGGACGGGCGCATCCGGCGGGGCAGGGGCGCACCCCTCAGGGCTGTGCGGCGGACGGACGGCCGGGCCGCGGTCTCAGATGCGCGGCGGCCGGGCCTCGTAGGGAGTGGAGAGGACGACCGTGGTGCGGGTGGAGACGCCGGCCAGGGAGCGGATCCGGGCCAGCAGGTGCTCCAGTTCGATGGGGGTGGCGACCCGCACCTTGAGGATGTAGTTCTCGTCGCCGGCGACGCTGTGGCACGCCTCGATCTCCGGCACGTCGGCGAGCCGGTCGGCGATGTCGTCCGGGGCGCTGGGGTCGAACGGTTTGACCGAGATGAACGCCGTCATGGGCAGCCCGACGGCCTCGGGGTCCACGAGCGCGGCGTAGCCGCGGATCACCCCGCGCTGTTCGAGGCGGCGTACGCGCTGGTGCACGGCCGAGGTGGACAGGCCGGTGGCCTTGCCCAGGTCGGTGTAGCTCATCCGCCCGTCCCTGACGAGCAGTTCCACGATCTGACGGTCGAGTTCCTCCACAGCGGTTCACCGTACTGTGCCCGCGCCCCGGCCGCAGCGAGTGCGCCCCGGCGCGCAGCGGCGGCGGACGGGCGCAGGGGAGGCGCATCGGACGGCGCTGACCGTTCCGGGTGACGTAGCTATGTGATGAAGGCCACACTTATGCGTCCGTGTCCCAGGGTGCGGAGCGATTATGCGTGCGGCACGGAGGGAAGTGCTTGCTGTGGCCGGAGCCGAGCCCGGCCGTTCCATCGAGGGGGATCACATGCGCACGACGAAGTCCACCCGCTCCGCTCGTCAGGACACCGCTCACCAGAACGACGCACATCCGGGTGAGACGGCCGCTCCGTCCGACGAGCCGGACGTCCCCGACGAACTGTCAGGCAACGTCTTCGAGGACGAGATGTACGAAGGTCTCCGCGTCAAGTGCCCCGACTGCCGTCAGGCGATCGCGGTGTTCGCCCAGGAGGAGAAGCTGCCCCGGCACGGCCTGTGCGCCTCGCCGTGGGACCCGTTCGGACTGACGGTGTGCCAGGGATCGGGCCGCCCGGTCGAGGAAGCCGCCCCCTGGGACAGGGAGCCCCGTGAGCGCGCCGTCAGCGAGCTGTTGACCCTGCCCGAGGGGCTCGACTGGCGCACCCAGCCGTTCTCCCACGCGGGCGTGCCCGCCTCCCGCGCCGCCAATCCGGTGCGGGCCGCCGCCAGGTGACACGCCGTCGGACCGGCGCGGAGGCGAGCACCGCCGCCCCCGGCCGGTAGCCGGTCGGCGCGTTCGAATCCGTTTGCCCCCGTACCCCCGCCGCGGTCACGCTGGCCTCCATGACACGGTTGATGGTGGTGGGGCTGCGGCGCGGACTGGTCCTGGCGGACTGGTGCGCCCGCGCGGGGTTCGAGGTGGCCGCCCTGTGTGATCCGGACCGCGAGCTGCTGGCCGCGGCCTCGGCCCGGTTCCCGGCGGCACGGACGGCCACCGGCTGGCAGGAGCTGCTGGACGCCGATGTGTCGGCCGTCGTCCTCGCCCACGATTTCGACGCCCACGCCGAACCGGCCCTCGCCTTCCTGGCGCGCGGGGTGCACGTGCTCAGCGAGTGCGCCGCCTGTGTGACGGAGGAGGAGGGCCGGGCCCTGGTGCGGGCGGCCGAGGAGTCCACGGCCACCTACTCCTTCGCCGAGAAGTACGTCGAACACCCGCATGTGCGCACCGTCGCGGGGCTGGTCGCGGCGGGCGAGATCGGCGAGGTGGAGCTGATCGAGTGCGACTACGTCCACGGCCTCGCCCCGTCCGACGTCGCCGCGCTCGCGGGTGACCCGGCGCACTGGCGCGGGCGGATCGGCCCCACCGCGTACTGCACGCACACCCTCTCCCCCGTGCTGGACGTGACCGGCGCCTGGCCGGTCGAGGTCACGGCGCACCCGGTGGGCCGGGACCCGCGTCCCATGGCGGTGGTGCTGGTCACCAGGCTGAGCACGGGGGCGCTGGCCGTCACCCGGCAGACCTTCCTCCAGGGCGAGCCGGACAGTCACTGGTCGTGGCTGTCGGTGCGGGGCAGCCGAGGCCTCGCCGAGTCGCTGCGCGCCCCCGGTCAGGACGCCTGGTCGGTGCGGCTGCGGAACGAGCCGTGGGCACACGGCGGCTCCCTCCGCGACGAGGTGCGCGCACCCGCGCCGACGGTGCTCCGCGGCGAGACCGTCGTGCCCATGGAAGCGGGCACCGCGCTGGTGGCCGAGGCGTTCTGGCGCACGGTGACCGAGGGCGCCGCGCCGCGGGTGCCCGTCCGGGCCGCGGTGGCCGCCTCGTTGGTGGGGGTCGCGGCGGCGCGTTCGCTGGCGCGCGGCTCGGTCCCGTGCCCGGTGCCGCGGGTGGCCGGCTGGTGAGGGGGGCGGCGGGCGTTTTCGTCCGGCCGCGGCTGAGGAACAGCTGACCGCACAGCCCCCCGCACGGACCGGCGTGGCAGCCCGTGCGGCCGGGGACCCGGATGCCGAGGAGGCGGTCATGGCCAGTACGAGCACGAGGAGCCGGACGGGCACGAAGAGCCGGACGAGTACGAAGAACAGCACGAGCACCAAGAGCAGCAAGAGCCGGTCGAGCACCGGTGGCCGGAACCGGTCGGGCAGCGACGGCGGCAGGAAGGCGGGCAGCGACGGCGGCGCGAGCCGGGGCGGCGGCAAGCAGGCCCAGCAGCGGGCGCTGGTCCGCGAGCTGCTGGACCGGCACGGGCAGACGTACGCACAGGAGGCCGGGATCACGCTGCGGGACACACCGCAGCCGCTGTACCAGCTGCTGGTGCTCTCCTTGCTGCTCAGCGCCAGGATCCGGTCCGACATCGCGGTGGCCAGCGCGCGGGCCCTGGTCCGGGCGGGGATGAAGGACGCCAGGCGGATGGCCGAGGCGACCTGGCAGCAGCGGGTGGACGCGCTGGGCGAGGGCGGCTACCGCAGGTATGACGAGCGCACCTCCACCCAGCTCGGCGAGGGTGCCGAGCTGGTGCTGGACAAGTGGGGCGGCGATCTGCGCCGGCTGCGCAGGAGCGAGGACCCCCGGGGGGCGCTGCGCGAGGTGCCCGGCATCGGCCCCATGGGGGTGTCGATCTTTCTGCGGGAGGCCCAGGCGGTGTGGCCCGAGTACCGGCCGCATCTGGACGGCAAGGCCCTCCAGGGCGCCGAGAAGCTGGGGTTGCCGGCCTCGGCGGAGAAGCTGGCCGGTCTCGTCGGACAGGACGAGCTGGCCCCGCTGGCGGCCGGGCTGGTGCGGGCGGCGCTCAGTTCGAAGGTGGTGGAGGAGGTGCGGGAGGCGGCCCGCGGCTGAGGCGGGGCCGCCGGGGGGCGCCGCGCCTTGTTCGCCCGTCGAACCTCCCGTGCCTGCCCGTCAACCTCCCGTTTCGCCCGTCACACCTCCACTACGGCCTCGACCGGGAAGTGGTCGCTGGGGTACTGCCCGTCGAGCTGGAAAGTGTTGATCTCGGTCCGCCGCACGCGGACGCCCGGTGAGACAAGGATCCAGTCGATGCGGTCGCCGTCGGGCACCGGCTCCCGGTAACCGTGGAAGGTGCCGTAGAGCGTGCCCCGGCTCTCCGCGGCGTCCCAGGTGTCGGTGAGCCCGCCCGCCAGCATGGCGTCGTGGACGGGGTTGCGGTGGGCGGGGACGTTGAAGTCGCCGGTGACCAGCCGGGGCAGCCCGGCCTCCAGCCCGGCGAGGCGTTCGGTGATCAGCGCGGCGGACCGCTCCCGCGAGGGCTGACTGCGGTGGTCGAGATGGGTGTTGAGGTGGTACAGCTCGCGGCCGGTGACCAGGTCGCGGAAGCGGACCCAGGTCACCATCCGGATGACGGTGTTGCCCCAGGTCGCAGATCCGATCAGTTTCGGTTGGTCGGAGAGCCAGAAGTGGCCGTAGGCGAGCGGGCGCAGTCGGCGGACGTCGAAGAAGACGGCCATGAACTCGTCCTGGCTGCCGCCCGCGCGGCCGGTGCCGATCCAGTCGTAGCGGGAGCGGCCCAGGTCGTCGGCGATGTCCCCCAGTTGTCCGTAGAGCCCTTCCTGGGTGCCGATGAGGTGGGGGTGTGCCCGCCTGAGCAGCGCCCGGGTGACGGGGCGGCGTTCGGGCCAGCTGTGAGGCGGGGTGTCGGAGGCGTACCGGAGGTTGAACGTCATGACCCTGAGCGCGCCGTCGTCGGGCGGTTCCGGCTGCGGCCGGTCCGCCGGCGCCGGTACGGCGTGGGCGGTGGCCGCGCCGGCCGCCAGGGGCAGGGTGAGGGCTGCCCCCGCGGCGACGCGGATGCCGTGACGGCGGGTGAGGGGTACGGATGACGCCATGGGAGTCCTTCCGTTGCCGGGCGGTTCTCGCGCCGCTGGTCCACGCGCCGCCGGGAGGGTCAGCTTCTGCTCTCGGGGCCGGCCAGGTGCCGGGCGATCACCATGCGCTGGATCTGGTTGGTGCCCTCGACGATCTGGAGGACCTTCGCCTCGCGCATGTACCGCTCGACGGGGAAGTCCGTGGTGTAGCCGTAGCCGCCGAGGAGTTGCACCGCGTCCGTGGTGACGCTCATCGCGGTGTCCGTGCAGAAGAGTTTGGCCATCGCGGCCTGCCGGGAGTAGGGCAGACCGGCGTCGTGGCGGCGGGCGGCGGCCAGGTAGAGGGCCCGCCCGGCCTCGATTTTGGTGCCCATGTCCGCGAGCATGAACCGCAGGCCCTGGAAGTCGGCGATCGGCCGGCCGAACTGCTCGCGGCCCGCCGTGTAGGACAGCGCCGCGTCCAGGGCGGCCTGGGCGAGGCCGATGGCGCAGGCGGCGATGCCGAGGCGTCCGGCGTCGAGCGAGGAGAGGGCGAGCGTGAAGCCCTGGCCCTCCTCCCCCAAGCGGCGGCTGTCGGGCACGCGGACGCCGTCGAAGTGGAGCTGCGCTGTGGGTGACCCGGTCAGGCCCATCTTGTGCTCGGGGGGCGCCGCGCTCAGGCCCTCGGCGTCGCCGGGTACGAGGAACGCGGTGATGCCGTGCGGGCCGTCCTGCCCGGTGCGGGCCAGGACGGTGTAGAAGTCGGCGATGCCGCCGTGGGTGATCCAGGACTTGGTGCCGTTCAGCACCCAGTCGTCCCCGTCCCGCTCGGCGCGGGTGCGCAGCGAGGCGGCGTCGGAGCCGGCGGAGGGTTCGGAGAGGCAGTAGGCGCCCAGCAGTCCGCCGGCGAGCATGTCGGGCAGCCACTCGGTGCGCTGTTCCTTGCTGCCGAAGTGGGCGAGCCCGTGGCAGGCCAGCGAGTGCACGCTGGTGCCGAGGCCGACGGTGAGGCGGGCGCCCGCGAGCTCTTCGAGGATCTGGAGGTAGACGAGGTAGGGCTGGCCCCCGCCGCCGTACTCCTCGGGGTAGGGCAGGCCGAGCAGCCCGGACCGGGACAGCAGCCGGAAGGTGTCGTGGGGGAAGGTGCCGGCGGCCTCCTCGTCGGCGGCTGCCGGTTCGATCTCCCGCCGCACCAGATCGCGTACGAGGCCCAGCAGGTCGCGTGCTTCGTCGGTGGGCAGTTCCCGTTCCACCGGCTGGGGACCGTACTCCGCCATGGTGCGCTCTCCTTCGGGTCGGAAGTGCGGCGATCGCGCCGGGGTCTGGCGGGTCGCCGGGGACGCCGGCCGGCAGGCCGGGGCCAAAGGTGCGGCTGCCGCTGCCGTGATACTGCCCCGTCGGGTCGCGAGGGTGGCTGACCAGCGGCTGCGGCGAGTTGGAGTATGCCCGATCGAGGGCCGCACGTCACCGGCGTGGAGGCGTGAGACGGCAGGTGATCCGGGTGAACGGGCGGCAACGGGCCCCGGAACGGAAATTGGTCCGAACCATTGACGGACTGGTCTAGTCCTTCTACATTCCCGGAGCGTACGAACAGCACGGCCGCAGCACCACACCCCCCGCACCCCACACGCGAGGTGACTCATGCTCGGACCGGACAGACATCCCTCCTCCCGCCCGGAGGGCGGCACGGAACGCCGCCCGCGGCGCTCCCGGCGCCCCCGGCTCTTCGCCCTCCTCGGCGCCCTGTGCGCCGCCGTCCTGGCCACCACCATGCTGTCGGCCACGGCGTCGGCCGGACCCCGGCAGGCCGATGCCCCCGCCAAGCCCCGGATCACCGCGGGCAAGACGGTCGGCTACTTCACCAACTGGGGCGTCTACCAGCGCAACTACCACGTCAAGAACATCGAGACCTCCGGCTCGGCCGCCAAGCTGACCCACATCAACTACGCCTTCGGCAACGTCCAGGGCGGCAGGTGCACGGTGGGCGACAGCTGGGCCGACTACGAGAAGGCCTACACCGCCGACCAGAGCGTGGACGGCAAGGCCGACACCTGGGACCAGCCGCTGCGCGGCAACTTCAACCAGCTGCTCAAGCTCAAGAAGCTGCACCCGAACCTGAAGATCCTGTGGTCCTTCGGCGGCTGGACCTGGTCCGGCGGCTTCGGTGAGGCCGCCAGGAACCCGGCCGCGTTCGCCGAGTCCTGCTACAACCTCGTCAACGACCCCCGCTGGAAGGGCCTGTTCGACGGCATCGACATCGACTGGGAGTACCCCAACGCCTGCGGTCTGACCTGCGACACCAGCGGCCGGAACGCCTTCGCGAACCTGACCAAGGCACTGCGGGCCAAGTTCGGCGGCCAGCTGGTGACGGCCGCGATCACCGCCGACGCCTCGCAGGGCGGCAAGCTGGACGCCACCGACTACAAGACCGCGGCGCAGTACGTCGACTGGTACCTGCCGATGACCTACGACTACTTCGGCGCCTGGGACGCGCAGGGCCCGACCGCCCCGCACTCCCCCCTCACCTCCTACCAGGGCATCCCCAAGGAGGGCTTCAACACCGCGGCCACCATCGCCAAGCTCAAGAGCATGGGCGTCCCCAGCAGCAAGCTCCTGTACGGGCTGGGCTTCTACGGACGCGGCTGGACCGGCGTGACGCAGTCGGCCCCCGGCGGCAAGGCGACCGGCCCCGCGCCGGGCAAGTACGAGCAGGGCATCGAGGACTACAAGGACCTCAAGACCCGCTGCCCGGTCACCGGCAAGGTCGGCGGAACGGCCTACGCCCACTGCGGCAACCAGTGGTGGAGCTACGACACCCCCGAGACGATCAGCGCCAAGGGCGACTGGGCCGCGCAGCAGGGCCTGGCCGGTGCCTTCTTCTGGGAGCTGAGCGGTGACACCGCGAACGGCGAACTGATCAAGGCCATCAAGTAACACCCGGGCCCGGACGTCCCGGCCACAGAACCGTCACCGGGCCGGGCCGGCCACGGGGTCCCGCGGCGCACCGCCGCGGGACCCCGCGCACAGAGGGTGCCCCGGCGCTGCGCGCGCCGGGGCACCCGACATCTCGTCCGTCCGTCATCTGCGGGCGCGCACGCGGTCCAGCACGCTGACGCCGACCGCGGCGAGGGCGATCTGGATGATCAGTTCGATCCAGTCGAATCCGCGGGTGTCGGCGACCCCCACGGCACCCGCGATCGCCGTACCGATGAGCGCGGCGACGATACCCACCAGGATCGTCCACAGGAACCCGATCCGCTGCCGCCCCGGCAGTACCAGCCGGCCGAGCGCACCGATGACGATGCCCACGACGAGCGCGCTGATCACACCTGATATGTCCATGGTTCCCTTTCAGCCGGAGGAATGTCCTCCGCCTCCGAGTGTCCGTGAACGGCGCGGTTATGTCGGCCGGTGATGGACCGCAGGAGGGAACCGGTCCGATGTCCGCTCCGGCTGCCCGCCGTCGCGCGGCGGACAGCCGTTGTCAGAGGCCGCTGGCACACTCGCCCCATGCAGGAGGCAACGGGGGCGCACGGCAGGACGGGGCCCGGTCCCGCCGACGGCCGGTGGGCGCTCGCCCCGGCAGGCGGAGGCCGGGTGCGGGTGTGCCCGCTGGGCGCGGACGGGCGGCCGGCAGGTCCGGTCCGCACGGAGGAGTCGGCAGCCGCGGCCGTACGCGCCCGGCCCCAGGTCGGCCGCTGGGTGTGGCGGGCGACGAGCGAAGTACAGGCCGAGCTGCTGGCGGCCGGGGTACGGGTGGCGCGGTGCTACGACGTGGAAGCGGCCGAAGCCCTGCTGCTGGGCCACGAGGGCCGGGCGGAGGAGCCCCGATCGCTGCCGGCCGCGTTCGCCCGGCTGCACGGCCTTCCGGTGCCGCCCGACCGGCAGCCGGTCACGCACGAGACCGACCCCCAGCCCTCCCTGTTCGAGGCGGGCCCTGTGCCGCTGCCCGACGGGGTGGACCCGCTGGACGCCCTGCTGGAGGTGTACGCGGCGCAGCTGGAGCGCACCGCGCGGACCACGCACTCGGACCGGATGCGGCTGCTGCTGGCCGGCGAGTCGGCGGGCACGCTCGTCGCCGGGGAGATGAGCCGTACGGGTGTGCCGTGGAGCGCGGAGATCCACCGCGAGCTGCTGCGGGAGCTGCTGGGCGAGCGGTACGCGGGCAGCGGACTGCCCCGCCGCCTGGTGGAGCTGGAGGACGAGGTCTCCCGCGCGTTCGGGCCGGGTGTGCGGGTGCGTCCCGATCTGCCCGCCGAGGTGCTCCAGGCGTTCGCCCGCGCGGGTGTCCGGCTCGGCTCCACGCGGGCCTGGGAGCTGAAGAAGGTGGACCATCCCGCTGTCGCGCCGCTGCTGCGCTACAAGAAGCTGTACCGCCTCTACACCGCGCACGGCTGGAGCTGGCTGCGTTCATGGGTGCGCGACGGCCGGTTCCACGCCGAGTACGTGCCCAGCGGCGCCGCGTCCGGCCGGTGGACGACCAACGGGGGCGGCGCGCTCCAGATCCCGAAGGTGGTGCGGCGTGCCGTGGTCGCCGACCCGGGCTGGCGGCTGGTGGTCGCCGACGCCGCCCAGCTGGAGCCCCGGGTGCTGGCCGCCGTCTCCGGCGACGCGGGGCTGGCGGCGGTGGCGGGCGGCACGGGCGATCTGTACACGGCGCTCTCCGAACGGGCGTTCTCCGGCGACCGGGCCCAGGCCAAACTGGCGCTGCTGGGCGCGGTCTACGGCCAGACCAGCGGGGACGGCCTGAGGAACCTCGCCGCCTTGCGCAGACGGTTCCCCGCCGCCGTCGCCTACGTGGACGAGGCGGCACGCGCCGGCGAGGAGGGCCGCCTGGTCCGCACCCACCTGGGCCGCACCTGCCCGCCGGCCGGGCGCGGCGGGCACGGGGAGGCGGGCGGGGACGACGGCCGGGCGCCGGGGGACGAGCCGCCGTCCACTACGGGCCCCGAAGCGGGGGAAGCCGCAGGCCAGGCCGCCGCCGACGGCTCGCACGGGGCGCGGGCGGCGCGGGCGCGCGGCCGGTTCACCCGCAACTTCGTGGTGCAGGGCAGCGCCGCCGACTGGGCGGTGCTGATGCTGGCCGGACTGCGGCAGCGGCTCATGAGCCAGGACCTCGCCGCCGAGCTCGTCTTCTTCCAGCACGACGAGGTCATCGTCCACTGCCCCGCCGCCGAGGCGGAAGCGGTACGGGAGGCCATCGACGCGGCGGGCCGGCAGGCGGCCGAGGCCGCCTTCGGCCCCACCGGCGTGCGCTTCCCCTTCACCACGGCTGTCGTCGAGTGCTACGCGGACGCCAAGTGACCGCCACCCATGGCCGGCGGGCAACCGGATGTCCGGCGTCCGGACGCGGCCGGCGGCTTCTCTCTCCCCCAGGCGGTCGGCCGGTCACGGAACATGCGCACCGGGGGTGTGGCCGAACGTGCGGCGGAACGCGTCGATGAAGGCGCTCGCGGACGACCAGCCGCAGCGGTGCGCGACCGTGGTGACCGGGGTGTGCTCCGCCAGCAGGAAGAGCGCGTGGTAGAGCCGCAGTTGGGTGCGCCACTGGGGGAAGCTCATGCCCAGTTCGGCGCGGAACAGCCGGGAGAGCGTACGGTCGCCGGCCCCCACGGCTCTGCCCAGTTCGGGCAGGGTGCGACTGTCGGCAGGATCGGCGTAGAGAATCTCGCAGACCGCCGCGAGCCGAGGCGTGCGGGGCGCGGGCAGGTGCAGGGGCTGCTGGGGTGAGGCCCGCAGCTGGTCGAGCAGCACGGCCCGCAGCCGCTGCCGTTCCGGCGTCTCGTCGGGTGGCATGCCGGTGCAGGCCAGGATCAGCTCGCGCAGCAGGGGGCTGACGCTCAGCGCCGTCGGCCGCTCCAGACCCAGCGGGTTGTCCGTCGCCGGAAGGCCGACCAGATGCAACTGGAGCGCGCCGTGCGCCTGGTGGGCGTGCACCGTACCGGCCGGGATCCACAGCGCGCGGTTGGCCGGCGCCACCCACGACCCGGCGTCGGTGGTGATGGCCAGCACCCCGCGGGCGGCGTAGGCGATCTGATGGTCGTCGTGGCGGTGGGCGTCGATGACGGCGCCGGGTCTCAGCGAGCGGACCCGTGTCGGCGCGTTCGGTTCGTGGCGGATTTCCCTCAGCACATGGCAGATTATCGGAAGCCGGACAGCCACCGGGCGCCGAGCATGAAAGACGTGCCGAGAAACCCTTCACGCACCGCACCGGTGCTGCTGCTGTCCCTCAGCCACGGCTGCGTGGACCTCTACCAGGGCGCGGTGGCCGCGCTCGTCCCCTTCTTCGTCGCCGAGCGCGCCTACACCTACGCCGCCGCCTCGGGTCTCGTCCTGGCCGCTTCACTGCTGTCCTCGGTGGCGCAGCCACTGTTCGGCGCGCTCACCGACCGGTGGCCGCTGCCGTGGCTGCTGCCGGTCAGCTCCCTGCTGGGCGGGGTGGGCATCGCACTGAGCGGTCTGAGCGGTTCGTACGCGCTGACGCTGGCGCTCATGGCCGTCTCGGGGCTCGGAGTCGCCGCCTACCACCCGGAGTCGGCCCGGGTGGCGCGGCTCGTGAGCCGCGGGCGGCACACGTCGATGGGCTGGTTCTCCTTCGGCGGCAACCTGGGCTTCGCCGCCGCGCCGCTGCTGGTCGCCGGTGTCGTCGCCGCCGGCGGACTCCGGCTGACCCCGCTGCTCGTGCTGCCCGCCCTGGCCGGGAGCGTCCTGTGCCTGATGGTGTTGCGCGCCAAGGCCGCACCGGGGACCGGCGCGCCCGGTGCGGGACCTTTGGCCGGCGGCGACGACAGACGGTCCTTCGTGAAGCTGTCGCTGGCGGTGGTCTGCCGGTCCGTCACCTTCGTCGGCATCAGTACGTTCCTCTCGCTCTACGCGCAGCAGCGCACGGGAGGGGGCACGACGGCGGGCACGGCCGCGCTGTTCACGCTGTATCTGGGCGGTGCGGCGGGCACCGTGCTGGGCGGCAGGCTGGCGGGCAGGTGGGACCGGGTCACCGTGGTGCGGTGGTCGTACCTGCTGACCGTGGTGGCCGTCGCCGGGCTCGTGTTCGTGCCGGGCCCGGCCCTGTACGTGTGCGTGGCGCTGACCTCGGCGGGGCT
>Ga0164243_10009714_pt1 | contig 13945 bp, 10 predicted proteins | sample OricompcompostOP_FD_108781 | JGI IMG/M metagenome (GOLD analysis project Ga0164243, IMG submission 108781) | Organic Plus compost microbial communities from Emeryville, California, USA - Original compost - Organic plus compost (OP) | ecosystem: Engineered > Solid waste > Mixed feedstock >... | reverse complement strand
GCGGTGACCATCCCCTACGACGCCAAGGCGCAATTCTTGCCGCCAATCCAGTTCCTGGCGCATTCCCTTTGGAACGGCGAGAGCCCATTCTGGACGCCGTTCGTGTTCTCCGGTTACCCGCAGATCGCCGACCCGCAATCGATGATCTTCTCGGCGCCTTTTCTGCTGTTGGCGCTGGTCGATCCTTCGCCGGGGCTGTGGTCGTCGGACGTCGCCGTCTTCCTCATCATTGCCTCGGGTAGCCTCGGGCTGCTCGTCTGGGCGCGCGACCAGGGCTGGCACGCGGGCGCGGCGCTGCTGACGGCGCTGGCGTTCGGTTTCGGCGCTGCGATGTGCTGGCGCGTCCAACACATCGGGCAGGTCCTGAGCCTGGCCATGCTGGCGCTCACTTTAATGCTCCTGTCGCGGGCTCTGACGCGGGGATCATGGGGCTACGGGCTGGCGGCCGGCGTCACCGCGGCCTTCATGGTGCTGGGGCGCGATCAGGTGGCGCTGCTCGGAGTCTATCTGCTGCTCGGGTACGTCGTCTGGCATTGGCTCGCAGGGGCGGAGGACAGGCGTCCGCGCTTCCTCGAGAGCCTGCCTCCGCTGCTCGCCGGCGGCCTCGCCGGCTTTGCGATCATCGCCATCCCGATCCTGCTGACGGCGCTGCTGGCCGGAGCCTCCAATCGGCCGGTCATCGACTTCATCAAGGCGGGCGGCGGCTCACTGCATCCGGCCTTGCTCGTCACCCTATTCACTCCGGATCTGTTCGGCGCCTCGGGCGAGATGGGCAGCTATTGGGGGCCACCCAGCTTCAGCTGGCGCGACACGGGCCTCTTCATCGCGCAGAACATGGGCATTCTCTACATCGGCGCCGTGCCCGCGCTGCTGCTCGTCTTGGGGCTCTTCAGCGGCGATCTGTGGCGGCGCGAGGTCCGCTTCTTCTCGGTCGCACTCGTCGTCATGCTGATCTATGCGGTCGGCTGGTACACGCCGCTGTTCGGGCTGGCGCATGCCTGGCTGCCGGGCGTTGACCTGTTCCGCCGGCCGGCCGACGCAGTATTCGAGATCGGCTTCCTGGCAGCGATCCTGGCGGGCTACTGCGCCCACCGGCTGCTCTCCGGCGCCTGGAATGATCTCGGCAAGCGCACGCTACTCGCGAGCGTTGCCGCGGTCGCCGCGGTGTTTGCATTTGCCGCGTATCTCGCAACCCACTTCGGGCAATGGGAGACAGCGGGGCAGCCGCTCGCCATCTCGGTGGCGCTGATCGCCGGGGCGGCCCTGGCCCTCTTCGTTGCCCGGCAGGTGGGGCCAACGCGACCGGCGCTGGCGGCGGCGCTGATCGCGGGCTTCACGGTCGCCGACCTCAGCGTCCAGAACGGCCCCAGCAGCGCAACGGGCATGCCGCCCTCCACTTACGGCATGCTGGATGAGGGCGACCGGAACCAGACCATGGAGACGCTGCAGCGGCTCACCGCAAAGGGCCGGACCGACACGCGCCGCGACCGCGTCGAGCTCATCGGCCTCGGCTTCAGTTCGCCCAATGCCAGCCTGACGCACGGCCTCGAGAACACGCTCGGCTACAATCCGCTGCGGCTACGGCTCTACAGCAAGGCGGTGGGGGCCGGCGACACCTCGGGGGCGCCGGAGGACCGCAAGTTCACGCCGCTGATGCCGTCCTATTCGTCGCCTATGGCGAACCTCCTGGGCCTCAGGTACGTGGCTTCAGGCGTACCCCTCGAGACCATCGACCGCCGACTGCGAGAGGGCTCTCTGCACCTCATCGCACGGACCGACGAAGCCTACATCTACGAGAACCCGGCCGCGCTGCCGCGCGTCATGTTCGCGACCAAGGCGCGACAGGCCGATTTCGACAAGCTCCTCGCCCGCGGCCTGCCCGACATCGACTATCGCGAGACGGTGCTGCTGGAAGCCCCTCCGTGGCGCGAGTTGCCGACCGGCGCCACCGGCTCGGCGTCGATCATCGGCTACCACAACGATGAAATTGTTATCGAAACGAACTCGAGCCACGGCGGGTGGCTGGTGCTCAACGACATCTGGCATCCATGGTGGTACGCAGAGGTGGACGGAACCGAGTTGCAGATACTGCGCGCTAATGTCCTATTTCGCGCGGTCCCTGTGCCGCGTGGCCGCCACACTGTCAGGTTCACTTTCCAGCCGCTGCGCGGGGCACTGGAACAATTGACGACAGGCCAAGAGGCCATCGATGGGGCGCAGCACGTAATCCGCTAAGTTCGGAGTTATACTGAGCCCATGAACGTCATCAAGACCTACTGCCGCGCCATCGGCATGCTGTCCGCCGAGTGGCGGCTGGCGGCCATGTTGGCTGCCGCGAGCGTCGGCATCGCAGCGGTGCAGCTCAGCGAGCCGGTGCTGTTCGGCGCGGTGGTGGACTCGCTCACGCACAAGCAGGGCCAGGCGGCGAGCCTAATTGGCCTGTGGGCGATCCTCGGCCTCGGCAGCATCCTGGCGAGCGTCATCGTCGCCGTCATCGCCGACCGCCTGGCGCACCGCCGGCGGCTCGTGACGCTGTCGGAGTCCTTCGAGCAGGCGATCACGCTCCCCCTGAGCTATCACGCGAAGAACGGTTCGGCGAGCGTCATCACCACGGTGCAGCGCGGCTCGGACGAGCTCTTCTGGCTGTGGCTGAGCTTCCTGCGCGAGCAGCTGACAGCGCTGATCGGCCTCTTGTTCCTCATTCCCGTCGCGATCTCGATGAACTGGCGGATGGCCGCGATCCTCGGCCTGCTGGCGGTCTGCTTCACCGCACTCAACATCTTCGTCATGTCGAAGACCCAGGGCGGGCAGAAGCGCGTCGACCAGTTTCATACCACCGTCTGGAGCCGCGTCGGCGACGTCATCGGCAACGTCACCATCGTGCAGAGCTATGGCCGTCTCGTCGCCGAGGCCAACGCGGTCAAGAGCATGATCGGGCAGGTCCTCGACGTGCAGTATCCGCTGCTGACGTGGTGGGGCATTCTCACCGTCCTGCAGCGCGCGGCGGCGACGCTTGCAATGATCGCGATCTTTGCAGTCGGCGCGTACCTGTCGGCGCGGGGCGAATTGTCGGTCGGCGAGATCGTGTCGTTCGTCGCTTTCGCAAACCTCTTGATCGGCAAGCTCGACCAGCTGTCGGCGTTCGCCGTGCGCACGATGCAGGCGGCCCCCAAGATCGCGGCACTGTTCGAGCTGCTCGATGAGAGGTCAGCTATCAGCGAGAAGCCCGATGCGCAGCCCATGGAGCGGGTGTTCGGCCGCGTCGTGTTCGACGACGTGTCGTTCAGCTTCCCCGACTCGACGCAGGGCGTCTCGGGCCTGTCGTTCGAGGCGCGGCCCGGCCAGACAATTGCGCTCGTCGGCCCGACGGGTTCCGGCAAGACGACGGCGCTGGCGCTTCTCCAGCGCCTGCGCGACCCCGACAGCGGGCGCATTCTAGTCGACAATAGCGACATCAGCGATGTGACGCTCACTTCGCTGCGTCAGTCGATCGCCGTCGTGTTCCAAGACGCCGGGCTGTTCAACCGCTCGATCGCCGAGAACATCAGGATTGGACGGCCTGACGCGACGGATGAGGAAGTCCGTCACGCCGCGATCCTCGCTGAGGCCGAGCCGTTCATTCTGAAGAAGCCTGGCGGCTATGACTTCGTCATTGGCGAGCGAGGCGCCTCGCTGTCGGGCGGAGAACGCCAGCGCATCGCCATCGCGCGGGCGATCCTCAAGGACGCGCCGATCCTGGTTCTCGACGAGGCCACGAGCGCGCTCGACGCCTCGACCGAGAACCGCATCAAGAAGGCGGTCGACACGCTGCGTGATGGACGCACGACGTTCATCATCGCGCACCGTCTGTCGACCGTGACGGACGCCGACCAGATCCTGGTGCTCGACCAGGGCCGCATCGTGGAACGCGGCACCTATCATGAGCTCGCCAGAACCGGTGGCCTGTTCTCGCAGATGGTGGCGGCGGGCGGCTTCAGCGTGCCGCAGCTCGACGAAGCGGCTTAACCCCGGTCTCACCAGCTCAAGCACACGCGCGAACAAAACGGCCGCGGTCCCCAAGGGGCCGCGGCCTTCGCTGCCGAGCAATGAAGTCCACTCCAACCAATCGCGCCCTACAGCTTGTGGGCCATGCGGACGCGCTTGGTCTCCAAGTAACGCTTGTTATAGAGGCTCGGTTCCATGACCACCGGGATCTGCTCGGCGACCGTGATGCCTTCCTGGCGCAGTGCCTCGACCTTGGCCGGGTTGTTGGTCATGAGCCGGATTTCCTTGAAGCCCATGTCGAACAGGATGGCCGCGGCCAGGTCATAGGCGCGCGCATCGATCGGCTCGCCGATCTCGACGTTGGCGTCGACCGTGTCGAGGCCCTGGTCCTGGAGCGCGTATGCGCGGATCTTGTTCACGAGGCCGATGCCGCGGCCCTCGTGGTAAGGCAGATAGATCAGAACGCCATTCGGGGTGTCGACGATGACCTCGAGCGCCGCTTGGAGCTGCTGGTAGCAGTCGCAGCGCAGAGAATGAAAAATATCGCCGGTGACGCAGCCCGAATGCACGCGGACGATCGGCAATTGCGCGGTGCCGCCCTCAGTCTTGCCGCGATTGAAAAGTACGAGCGCCTGATAGCTGGGATCGGTTCCCTGATAGGCACGTGCCTCGAGCTTGACCTCACGGCCTCGAAAATCGATCGGGAGGACAGTCTGTGCAGACCAATCAACGTCCAAACTCGTGGACTTGATGGCAGTGACGCTCATGAGGCTCTCCAAGAGTAGTGTCCAGGCATATGCGCTCTCCCGGCACAAACGGAAGGCGTCGCAGTGCCGCATTTGCCCATTGACGATAGGAACTTAACGCCTCAACCGCCAGATTGGTTTAATTGCCGCCCAATTAGGTCAGCACAATGACGGCTGACAGCGGGTCTGCTAGAGCCCGGCCGCCTTCGGGTAAGTCTTAGAACTTGCACCGAAATCGTCACAAATCGACGGCGCGAGCTTATTTTCCGCTACCCCCAAGGGCAAGCCTTCGGAGCGGCCGGCGCAGCGCCTCCCCAAATCGGATACCGCGGAAGTTAACAAGCTGTCTACGTATGGCGCTTGGACGCTTCCCACGCATCTGTTAGTGACAGCCTCTACTTAGCAAGACTTCATTAAGGATCTCCGGGGGCCCCGTGGTCGCGATCCTCACGGTCGGACTGGCATTCATCGGCGGCGTGGCGCTGACCCACCTCTACATCCTGGCGGCCGAGGGCCGTGGGCCCGTCGCGTTGCAGGACCATCGCTCCATGCACCAGGGCTCGGTGGTCGTCGGAGGCGGTCTGCCGGTGCTTATCGCGGCGCTGGCCGCCACCATCATGCTCTGGCCGATCAATTCAGGCCTCGCGGTGCTCATGTCGACGATCTGCGTTTTGGCGATCATATCATATGTCGACGATATGAAGCCCATGTCGAGGAAAGTGCGGTTCGGCGTACATATCGCCGCCGCCGTCCTCTGTGCCGCCAGTATCCCCGGAAATGCCGGGGTTTTCGGGGGGATTCTGCCCACCTGGCTCGACCGCGCGCTCGTTGTGTTGGCGCTCGTCTGGTACATCAACTTGTACAATTTCATGGACGGAATCGACGGATTGGCCGGGGCCGAGACGGCGGCCGTCGCCGGCGGCTACACCCTTGTGTCGATGATCTCCGGAAATTTCGACACGTCTTTTGCCGGCCTAGGACTTGCGAGCGCCGGCGCGGCCCTCGGCTTTCTGTTCTGGAACTGGCATCCGGCGAGGATCTTTTTGGGTGACGTCGGCTCGATCCCCCTGGGGCTCATGACCGGCTGGCTGATGGTCGACCTCGCCGTCAACGTGTCGTTCGCCGCCGCTGTCATCCTGCCGCTCTACTTCGCCGCCGACGCGACCCTGACGATCCTCGGCCGGCTCAGCCGCGGCGAGCGCATCTGGGAGCCGCACCGAACCCACTTCTATCAGCGCGCGGCTCGGGCGGCCGGCTCACATTCCCTGGTTGTAAAGGGGGTCATTGCCGCCAACGCTGTGCTCGTGGGGCTTGCCGTCCTGGCCTTTTCGATGCCGGCGACGGCGCTCGCCATGGCGGCGCTCACGGTCGCGGCCCTATTGTTGTGGATGCAGGGGCTGACAACACGGACGGCTTCCACCCAGCCCTGAGGAAAGCTATTCCCACATGGATTTCTCGCAGTACGTCGACGCGATAATCGCGTTCATCGAGGCCAACCGCGGCTGGGCCGGAGCCGTCGTCTTCGCCCTGGCCTTCGGCGAGAGCCTCGCCTTCGTGTCGCTCGTCCTGCCGTTCTGGGCCATGCTGATCGGCATCGGCACCCTGATCGGGGCCAGCGGCACGACGGCCGATCTCATCTCGGTGTGGGTAGCGGCGAGCCTTGGGGCAGCCTGCGGCGACTGGCTATCCTATTGGCTTGGCAAGTATTTTCACGAGCCCATCGCGCGCATGTGGCCGCTGTCGCGCTACCCGGACCTGCTGCCCCGGGGTCACGCCTTTTTCGAGAAGTACGGGATCTGGGCGATCGTCATTGGACGGTTCTTTGGGCCCTTACGGGCCGCGGTGCCGCTGGTCGCAGGCATCACGCAGATGCCCATGCTGCCGTTCCAGATCGCCAATTTCGCCTCGGCCTTCCTGTGGGCAGGCGTGCTCCTGACGCCGGGCTCGCTCGGGCTCAACTGGCTGTTGCACTAGGAAGATCGCGGGCTCGTGGGCCCGCGGGTGGGCGCCAGGCACCTCAGCGGCGGGTCAGCACCGCCAGATGAGCGTAATCGCCGAACAGCCGCTCAAAACGGAGATCGCTGCCGGTTTCATCGGCAAGCTTGCGCAGCTCGGACTCGAGCTCGGCGCGCGGCTCGACCGAGAACTTCTTGAGCCAAGCCCGCAAAACGGCCTTGAACCAGCGCGGCAAGCCCGTCTGCTCGCTGAAGTCGACGATGTGCAGCGATCCGCCGGGCTTCAGCGCAGCATGGGCCTGCGGCAGCACCTCGCGCCACGGCGGGATCATCGACAGGGCATAGGAAATGAAGATGCGGTCGAAGGCCTCGACGCCGAACAGCTCCTTGGCGGAGAAATTGGTTGCATCACCCTCGGCGACGGTGATGCGGTCGTCAAAGCGCATGCGGGCGATATTGGCCTCGGCTGTCTCCAGCATCATGCGGGAAATGTCGAAGCCGTAGAAGCGGGCGTCGGGGTAGCGGCGGGCGGCGAGGATCAGGTTGCGGCCGGTGCCGCAGCCGATCTCGAGCACGCTGCCGCCCCGCGGCGGCTTCAGGCCGTCGAGCATCGTGTCGCGTCCGAACAGGAAGTACTTGCGCGAGAGATCGTAGATGTAGCGCTGGTAGCGGTAGATGCCGTCCATATGCTGGGCGGCATCTTCCTGTTGCGGAGCAGACAAGCTCGTTTCTCCGTCAGCTCTTCAAAGTATAGAGGTGGAAGCCGCCATAGATGGACGAACGGTCCTTCAGCGTCAGCTTGCGGCATGCCTCTTCGTCGTAGTCGAAGCGGTTCAGGATTTCATCCGGAATCTGTCCCGGCAGGATGGTCTCCTCGCCGGCGGTGCGGAAGATGACTCGCGCGCCGGGCTTGGCCGTGCGCACGATCTCGGTCCACAGGCCGGTGAGCATCTCCGAGGTCATCCAGTCCTGCGCGTCGAGCAGCACGTAAGCATCGCGCGAAGCCTCGGGGAGCGAGGCCAGATGCTCGGTGAAGGATGCATGCACCACGTTGATGTTATCGGCGCGGGCGCGCAGCGTGTCATAGTTCTGGCGTTGCAGATACGGTGGCAGCGGGCCCGAGCCGCCGCTGGCGTAGCGGCGACCGAAGGCCTGCCAGGCGAAGTAGTTGTCCTGCAGGTCGAACTCGCAGGCGAGGCGCTCCAGGCGCTGGCGCAGAACCTCGGCCATGTGGTTCTCGTTGCCCTTCAGCGCCTCGAACTGGGAGGGCGGGATACCAAGACCGAACAGCGCCGACGGCTTGCTCATCAGCCAGCGGATGTGACGCTTCTCGAACAGAGGCGCGAGCTCGCGATCGAAAATCTGGCGCTGCTCCTCACGGGTCTTGGCTTTGAGCAGGGCGCGCGGGTTGCGGCCGTGGATGCGGGCAAGCAGGTGGCTGGCGCCGATGAAGGTGCCGAGCAGGCCGTGGCGGTAGAGGTTCTTGCCGAAGTAGCCGACGCGGCGGCGGCCCAGGCGATCGCGCGATTCCCAGTACTTGCGGGTCGCAGGATCAAGGTGCTCCTGCAGGTAGGTGAAGTAGGCGCGGACGTTCTCGGCGGCATCGGCCTCGGCGAAGAAGCGGTGAAAGGCGGCGTAGCTCGGCAGGTACTGCGCGGCGGCCAGCTTCAGCTTGTTGAGGGCAATGTGCGCCGGATTGAGGTCGATGGCCGTGACCTTGATGTCGGCGGCCGTGAGATAGCTCAGAATATTGCAGCCGCCGGATGCGATGGCGATGACATGCTCGCCGTCCTTAAGCTTCAGCGCCTCGATGTCGACGACCGGGTCTTCCCAGATCTGCGGGTAGACGAGGCCGGAGAAGGCCAGCGTGAACAACCTTTCCTGCACGCCCTGGCGTGAAATCGCCTTATGGCGGTGCACTGCCTGGCGGAGCCGCTGATTGCGGGCCCGCGGCGATGCGACTTCGCCCGACTGGCCGGCGTGAGGTGTTGAGGGCATGTGTCCTCCAGTTCAATGCTGATCCGATGGCGCCAGATCACGAGCTGGCGGCGCATCGCGCGGTTCAATATGCGTCAGGTGTGACGGTAGTGCGGTCGCACCTTTTCTACCCGCGCGCGCATTCGGCGCGCTTCTTTGCCACCAAAATGGCGCATCACCAACAGGCAATGTGTAGCACCGGAAACTACAACAGACGTCATCTTGCCAAGCGAAATTGCGGTCGGGCCGCGCCGAAGCGGCTTTTTTCGTCGCGAGGAATGCCCATCTGCTGCCGAGCAGCAGCGGGCGTCCCCTCGCGGCGGCTAAAGTAGGCAAACCCGCGCGCGACGCAAGAGCGTTCACTGAAGGATCAACATGCTCAACGACATCGCTTCGTCAGTGCTGACGTTCGTAGAACAGAACATCGCGCTGGTGGAGCCGATGGTGTTCTCACTAGGGCTTGCCGAGAGCACGATGTTCCTGTCGCTGCTGGTGCCGTCATCGGTTCTGCTCGTCGGCATCGGCGGGCTGCACAGCGCGGCGGGCGGCGAATTCTGGAGCGTGGTGGCGGCAGCGAGCGTGGGGGCGTGGGCCGGCGACATCGGATCGTTCGCGATCGGCCGCTATTTCAAGGACGATATCGTCCGCGTCTGGCCGCTCAACCGGCACAAGGACTGGTACGAAGCCACACGCCTCTTCGTCGCCCGGCGGGGCGCGCCGGGCATCGTCATCAGCAAGTTCTTCGGGATGCTGAGGCCGTTCGTACCGGCGCTCGCTGGGGCGGCGGGCATGGCGTGGCCCGTGTTTCTTATCTCGAGCGCGATCTCGTGCGTGCTTTGGGCCGCTGTCTTCCTCGCCCCGGGGTACGGCATAACCCTTTTGTTTTCCTAGAGTTTTTGGACAGCTTGCGGAAAGGGCAAAGTTCGCCTATTGCGGGGGACCCAAAAGAACCGCCAAGAATTCGAGAGGATCAGAACCGATGTCGAGCCGCAGCGACCGCAATATCGAGACCCGCAAGAAGAAGGCGCGCCGCGCCGTGCCGCGCGCAAAGGTAACGCGCGTGCAAGGCAATACGGCGGGCGTGCGCGGCAAGCTGCGCAAGCAGGCGCTGCTGCGTGCCGGCCGCGGGGAAGCTGCAGCGCAGTAATTGTGCGGCAGTCGGGGCTCGCTATCGCTTGCGATGGCACTGCGCCATTTTCAGCTCTTGCACGGGCCATATTCAGCTGATTTCTGCACGTGACGTTCCGTAGCCACTCCGGTGATGGTCATGCGCACGACGGACACGGCCCCCACGACAGACTCTAAGCAGGTCGACGATGGAGCCCAGGGCGGCAGCCGCCCCGGGCTCTACCCTCCCGCGATCACGCCGCCCGACGAGCCGCTTCCCGTCCTCGACTTCGTCCGGCAGTTCATCGCCAACCCCATCCGCGGACTGCCGCGCCAGGTCTACGAACAAGACTTCACGCTCTATCAGCCGACGAAGCGGCTGACGGTGCTGTGGGTGACCGGCCCGGCGCTCATCGAAGACGTGCTCGTCGGCAAGGCCGGCGTCCTCAACAAATCGCCCCTTGAAAAGCAGGTGTTCGCCGGCACGCTCGGCGACGGCGTGCTGACGTCCGACGGCGCCTTGTGGCGCTGGCAGCGCCGGGTGATGGCGCCGCTGTTCCGTCACGGCGAGATCCTGTCCTACGTGCCGACGATGGCACGCGTCGCGGAAGAGCAGGTCTTGCGGTGGCGGCAGGCAGGAGAAGGCGAGCGCCGCATCGACGACGACATGATGGTCGCGACCTTCAAGGTCATCATGGGAACGATGCTGGTCGGCGGCGACACGGCCGAGGGCGACGCCATCATGCGCGGCGGCTCGGATTACCTGTCGCGCGTGTCGTGGGAGATGGCGCACGCGCTGTTGCGGCTGCCCAAGTGGGTGCCGCATCCGGCATCCGGGCAGATGCGGCGCGCAGCGCGGTCGGTGCGCACAGCGCTCTCCGACATCATCGCCCGGCGGCGCGAAGAGGCAAACGGCGGCACGGATCTATTGGCGCGGCTGCTCAGCGCGCGCGATCCCCAGACGGGCGAGCCTATGACGCACGAGCAGCTCATCAACAACGTCTCGACGCTGCTGGAAGCCGGCCACGAGACGACGGCGAAGGCGCTGACGTGGACACTCTACCTGCTGGCGCGGGCGCCGGAGTGGCAGGAGCGGGTGCGCGATGAGGTGCGCGAGGTCGCCGGCGACGGGCCGATCTCAGCGGAGCACATCGGCAAGCTCGAGGCCACGACGCGGGTGCTCAAGGAATCCATGCGGCTCTATCCGCCGGTGCCAGTAGTTGCGCGGCAGCCGAGCGAGCCGATCGAGGTCGCGGGCCTCAAGCTGCCGGCGGCGGCGCAGATCGTCGTGCCGATTTTCGCCGTTCACCGCCACCGGAGGTACTGGGAGGACCCGGGCCGCTTCGATCCCGACCGCTTCCTGCCGGAGCGCGAAGAGAAGATGCCGCGCACGCAATTCATGCCGTTCGGCGCGGGGCCACGGATCTGCTTAGGCCAGAGCTTCGCGATGGTCGAGGCGGTGACGCTGCTGGCGACGTTCGTGCGCGCGGCCAGATTTGACTGGGACGGCCAGCATCTGCCCGAGCCCATCTCCCGCATCACGCTGCGGCCAAGGGGCGGTATGCCCCTCACTGTGAGGCCGGTGGGGTGAGGGGCGTTCCACTTTAGGACCGCTACTGGGATGTACTTGCGTTCCCAGCCGGTGTCGGCGCTCATCGCTTATTTAAAATTCTGGCATGACAGTTGAGGTCGTGGCCGCGTCGCGCCCCTGGCGAACGTCGGCGGCCCGTTCGCGGCTACAGCGAATTGACGAAGGCGAGGAGGGCGTCGCGCTCGCCCTTTGAAAGCTTGGTGTAGGCGTCGCGCGCGGCTTGCGCCTCGCCGCCGTGCCAGAGGATTGCTTCCTCGACGCTGCGGGCGCGGCCGTCATGCAGGAAGTTGGTGTGGCCGCTGACGATCTTGGTGGCGCCCATGCCCCACAAGGTCGGTGTGCGCCACTCACGGCCATCGGCGAGGCCTTCAGGGCGGTTATCGGCGAGGCCTTCGCCCATGTCGTGCAGCAGCAGGTCGGTGTAAGGCCAGATCTTCTGGTTGCTCAAGTGCGGCTGACCCTCCACCTCGCCGGTCGTGAAGCTCGGCACGTGGCAGGAGGCGCAGCCAATCTCGTTGAACTTGGCCTTGCCCGCGAGAACTTGCGCGTTCTGCGCATCGGGGCGGCCGGGTACGGCGAGGTTCTGCGAATAAAAGACCAGGAGCTCGAATAGCTGGTCGGTGAGCTCGGGATCATTGGGCTTGGGCGAGTTGCCGTTGGGAGCTTCCAGGCACGTGGGCTGCGACTTGGTGCAGTCGCCGGAGGACAGCGGCACCATCGAGGTCGACAGCCCCATGTCGCCCGCGGCTGCCTCGGCGCTCTGCTGGGCGATCGAAGCGCTGCCCGCCTTCCAGCCGAAGCGGCCGAGGCGAATCTCCTTGTCCGGAAGCGACCAGACCTCCTGCGCGCGGCCGGAGATGCCGTCACCGTTCGTGTCGTCGGGATCGGTATTGGCGCGGATGGCGCTCTCGGGGATCGCCTCCAAGAGGCCAAGACCGATCATGGGCGGAGCCACGCGCGGCGACAGCATGACGTCCGGGTGCAGCGGGCCGTAGGCAAGATCGGTGATCTCATAAGTCGGCTTGCGCAGCGGCACCTTGGCGCCGTCAGCCAGCACCACGTCGAAGTCCTCGTACGTGATCTTCATGTGGCCTTCGGCAGCGTGTCCCTTGATGGCGATGTCCTGGAGCTGACTGCCGTACGTTGGCTCGGCGATGGTGTTGCCGCGGCGGGCGGCGAGAAGAGCATGATGCTCCTCGGTGACCGCGGGGATCGACAGGCGCAGGAACATCGAGGTGGCGTCGTCGCCGGAGTGGGCCGGCGGATGGCCGCGGCCGTCCTTGATATGGCAGCTCTGGCAGCCGCGGGCGTTATAGAGTGGGCCGAGGCCATCAGAGGATTTCGTCGAGGCCGGCGACGATACCCATTCCTTGCGGAAGATGGCGTTGCCGAGCTTGAATCTCGCCTCGCCCTCGAAGCCGATGCCCTCGGAGAAGTGCGAGAAGGCGTTGGGATGGTCGCGGTTCTGGCGCGTGGTGGCCGTGCCGCCGGGGAACTCCTCACCTGGCTCGAAGCCGACGGCGGAGGCCTGCTGCTCCGGCACGGCGCCGGCCGGCAACACGACGATGGCAACGGTGATCGCCGCCGCGACCGCGGTCAGCATCACGGCGGAGAACATCAAACCCGATGCGCGATGAGCGCCCAACCTTCACCCCTCCATCTTTGCCGATGTTTTTCCTGGCCTGTTAGCGGACAGCGCCCGGATCATCGAGGCTATCGGAGCCCTGGAACTTGGCCTGCTCAAGCTGCAGCGAGGCCATGGCGCGCTCGAACTCGCGCGACTGGGCGATGAGCGCGTCGATGGCGGCCTGGACCACGGCGTTACCCTCGTCGTTGCCCTGGCCGATCATCTGATCGTAGCGCTCCTTCGTGTCGCCGCGCGTCTTGAGCTCGGTCAGCTTGGCGACAGCGGTCTCGATGGCGGCGCGGACGCGTTGATCCTCGTCAGGCGCGGCGACGCGCACCAGCTCCGACAGGCTGGGGCCGGAGACGACCTCGCCATCGGGACGCGTGTAGCTGCCGAGGTAGACGTTCCTGATGCCGATGACATCGTAGTAGTGCGAGTTATGGGTGTTGTCGGCGAAGCAGTCGTGCTCCTCCTCCGGGTCGTGGATGAGGAGGCCGAGCTTCATGCGCTCGCCGGCGAGCTCGCCGTAGGAAAGGCTGCCCATGCCGACAAAGATCGCCAGCAGCGACTTCTTCTCGTCGCCCTCGGTAAGCTCCTTGCGCGCGGCGCCCTTCTCTGACCACTGCTCCTTCATCCAGGCGAGATCGTCGATCAGGAGATCGGTAACGGCGGTGAGATACTCGGCGCGGCGGTCGCAGTTGCCGTTGGTGCAGTTTTTGAGGTCATAGTCGGTGGCGGGCCGGTCGCCGCTGCCAGCCTCGGTGCCGTTGAGGTCCTGGCCCCAAAGCAGGAACTCAATGGCGTGCCAGCCCGTGGCGACGTTGGATTCGATGCCGCCGGCCTCCTGCAGCTTGTCGCGCAACAATTCCTTGGTGATGCGGGTGGCGTCCACATCGGCGCCGCCGATCTTCAGCTGCTTGTTGGCGATGACGTTGGCGGCGTAGAGCTCGTTCTCGGG
>Ga0164243_10009713_pt1 | contig 13946 bp, 11 predicted proteins | sample OricompcompostOP_FD_108781 | JGI IMG/M metagenome (GOLD analysis project Ga0164243, IMG submission 108781) | Organic Plus compost microbial communities from Emeryville, California, USA - Original compost - Organic plus compost (OP) | ecosystem: Engineered > Solid waste > Mixed feedstock >... | reverse complement strand
TTTGAGACGGAGTCGCCGGAGAGCATTAGCTATGCCGTAAGCACGAACGTAGCCGGATATCTCATCTGTGCTCGCGAAGCGGTTGCCCGCATGAAGAAGCGCGGCAGCGGTCATATCGTCAACATCGGCTCCATGAGTGCCAGCCTGCGCGAACCCGACGCCAGCACCTACGTGGCCACGAAAGCAGCCATCCAGGGTTTTTCCGAATCCCTGCGCAAGACCGTGAACCAGGATGGCATCAAGGTCACGTTAATCGAACCCGGCAAGGTGGCAACCGAGATGACGGACATGCAGGATGAGGCAAAACACCAGGCGCAATCACACCTGGAGATGCTGAAACCAGAGGATATCGCGGCATGCGTGTATTTCTGCCTGACGCAACCGCCCCGATGCGATGTGGTATCCCTCGAAGTTCGTCCGCACCTTCAGATCATCTGAGTTGCGTGTCCTCCGAAACGGATCGTAAGCTCACCTCCCTCCTCTACGCTCCCTACGTGGCGCTTTACGCAAGACTCGCAATGAACATAAAACAGGGTGCTGCTGTCTTCCAGCAGCACCCTGTTTTCAACGGCATATCACCTCATTGAACCAGTAACAGAGCCAGGATTGTGGCTGCTAGCTCGGTGTTCACCTCATCGACGAGAGACTCCGCGATGGTGGCCTGGCTGGTTGTAAAAAACGTAGCGTATAGCTCGGCTATGGCGGTTGCAGAGGGAGCGGCATCTACTGCGGCCTTCAGAGCCGATAATGCCGGCCCTGCACCGCTCTGAGCCGCGTCGAGGACCTCTACCGCGACATCCAGTTCAATAGCAAGCTCTTCCTTGACCGCATCCTCGTAGCTCGCATAGGCTGAGACTACAGCTTCTGCATCGGCAGCCGCTCGGATGCTCGCAACGAGCATCTCTCCCGCTTGTTCGACGGCTTCGACCTGCGCACTGGCGGCATTGTGAGCGCGCATCGAGGCTTCGATAGCATGCGCCGTACTAAGAGCCACGAACACCTCAGCCCGCTTCCGCAACTCGAACCGTACCGATGCGGACGCGATATTGTTATAAGCTTTCAGCAAGGCGGCACGCGCCGCAAGCTGCCCCTGTGCAGCAACATCGGCAGCGACACCCGCTTTCTCATACGCCTGGGCGAGTGCCGCTTCGAATTCCGCCACAGCTTCAGCAGCGGCATCTGCGCTCTGGGCTTCGGACAGTTCAGCCTGAAGTGCAGCATAGATACCACCCTCCATCACGACCAATTCGTCGGCTATCTTATCGCCGACTTCCTCTCGGATGTATTCCGCTTCGGCTTCAACAGCTGCCTGGATGGCAGCCGCAACCTGGGTGGCTGTTGCATCGCTATCCTCAACGTGCGCCGCGACCTCGCTAGTCACGTAGGCTGCCACATCAGCCAGGGTAACGGCATCTTCGTCATCCCGGCCCTTCGCTTCCAGATAAACCTCTGCCTCCACATCGGATTCTGTCGTAATCGGACCCGCGGTTACCGATGAGCGGCCGTCCATGTAAACGAGCGTCTTTGACGTGAAATCAGTGTCGTTCGTAGCGGTAACCAACACCACATCGGTAATCCCTTCCAGATCGAGGGTGTAACGCCCGGAGGCATCCGTCTGAGCACTACCCTCCAGTTCCTGGGTCTCTCCACTATCAGCCACGATCTTGGCTGTCACCGTGGCGCCTTCCACCTCATTGCCCGATTGTCCGTACGTTAGATTTGTCGTTACCCAACCGACGACGGTAACGCCCCCATCCGAAGTGGCGCTGTCACATGCGCTAAGAATCAGCGGTGCCAGCATGAGCATGGCGGCACCTGTGCCTCGCAGTTTGTACCTGGTCATACGAGCGTAACTCCTGTTGTGAACGAAACGACATGGTGTCGCACGGGTAAGGACACGCAAGACACCGGTCGCAACATTCATCAATCCACGTACCCCTCCCTCCTCTCCTTCTGATACGGAACGGGCTCGTTACGAACGCTGCAGCCTAAAACAGTATACCTGCTGATACCTGACGGCTTGGCTGGATACGGAGTTCAGCGTTTGCGCAGCACATGCACAAACAGATGGTAATGCTCAAGATGTGTAAAGGACCGTAATGGACGGCCTGTCCCTGGATGGCGCTTATACGCCAGCGCGGCTCCAGGGTGGATTCAACGAGGCAATACGCTCGAAAACAGGGCAGGAAGGGTGGTGTGCACCGGGCAAGTACCCGATACTCATGAGAAACTCCCCTACGATCTCCCCACCCGTAAATAGAAAAGTCCGTTTAAATAGCTTCACCCATTCCTGCTTGCTTTGAGGATGATGGTGCTCAATCCAGCTGGCAAAAGATCCGTAGTCCTTCCGAATTTCCTGAATGCGCCGCGCATTCTCGATGGCGGCATTCACCTTCAGCCGATTGCGGATAATGCTTTCGTCGGCCAGGAGACGCGCACGGTCTGCCTCGCCATAGCTCGCCACGGTGTCGATATCAAAGCCATCGAACGCCCGCCGAAACGCCTCCCGCTTTTTGAGCACCGTCAACCAGGAAAGCCCCGCCTGATTGATTTCTAAAACGAGCCGTTCGAAAAGCGCGTTATCGTCACGTATCGGAAAACCGTATTCGGTATCGTGATAAGGACCGTGAAATGGGTGGCCCGGCGCAGCGGTGCAGTACGTACTCATCTCATGAAATCGGCGGCAGGGTGACCTTCTCGCCAGTACGGATCGATTGGTAGATTGCCTCAACGACGCGCATGTCCTTCAGCCCCTCCTCCCCTGGAACGCGTACGGGCGTATTGTCGATGATATTTTGAGCAAACTCGTCCATCTGTGCGGCCTGCTGGTTGATGACGGGATAATTGAGCGGGCCGTCTTTGGACTCGCCCTTAATGCCACTGTAAGACGAGAACGGGTCGAGACGGTACCAGCCGTTCTGTGCCGTAACCTGCAGGTAATTCATATTCATGCCGAAGCTGGTGCTCAGGCTGGCTACGGCGCCACTCGGGAATTCAAGCTGGAACAAGGTGGTCTCGTCTACCTCCTTGAACATGTCGGGACGCGTCGTGAAAGTCTGAGCCGTTACAGCGATCGGCTCTTCACCCGTGGCGTAGCGAGCCGCCTGGAGTGAGTAGACGCCCATGTCCATCATAGCCCCACCACCATAGGCCTTCTTCAACTTCCAGTGGTCGGAACGGCCTTCTCGGTATCCTGCTCCTGCGGTGACGAGCCGGATAGGACCATAGACTTGCTCCCGGCCAATGCGCATGATCTCCTGCGTCGTCGGCTCGAAGTGCATGCGATAGCCGATGGAAAACTTCTTCCCTGCCTTCTCCGCTGCCTCGATCATGCTGGCACACTCACGGACCGATAGCGCCATTGGCTTTTCACAGATGACGTGTTTGCCCGCCTGAAATGCCCGTATGGTGTACTCCGCATGCATGGAGTTTGGAAGCACGACGTAAATGATGTCGATAGCCGGGTTATCCGCAATCCGGTCGAAGGTCTCGTACGAATAAATGTTCTTCTCCGGAATCCCGTATTTCTCCTTCCAGGCAGCCGCTTTAGCCGGCGTCCCCGTCACAATACCGGCAAGCCGAACGTTCTTCGTCTCCTGAAGGGCAGGCGCAAGAAGATCGGTGCTGTAATACCCCAGACCAACGAGCGCAATCCCGAGAGGTTTTACAGGCGGGCGCTGCTTGACCGACGCCATTGCCTCAGCCAGTGTGCCGAATGAAACGGCTGCCAGTCCCAGGCCGGCGGGGATCTGTTTGATGAACGAACGGCGGCTTGAAAGAGAACTTCCTGTGGTGAGAAGGTGCGTATTCATGGTGCCCTGCCAGGAGTTAGCCTCTGGTTTTTGACGAGTGCTTGCCAAGATACGATTTGCCGTTCCGTTGCACCACGGGTAAAACACATCGTTTCGCATCACCCCGTCTCTACAGACAACGGCAACGCGCATAACACATTCCGGCAGCCTCGACTTCGTTCATTATGGAAAGACTCCAATTCACCACGATGCCACCTGAACTCGGGTGAACCATATTACTGTAATGCACCGAGATTCGCATAGTTATTACAATTTTACCATTCCTTCTTACCAAAAGAATATGCTTCGTACACCCATGGGCGTTGATGGGATCGTTTGACCCGACTCTCCCGGATCTTTTGAACAGGGGTATCGAATTTGCAGGTAAGCAGCACGCCTGGTTCCTCCCGCTTTATATGGCAGGTTTTATAGCCATCGCAGAACGGGATATCTTGGCAGCTATTAAAGTTGAATCGAATGCACCCGGCGAATACCCCGACCACTCCTCCTGCAGAGCAATATGCTCGTTCAATACCCACGCTGATGATGGTCTACCACCCTCCGCTCTTCTCTATCCCCCAACTCATAGTTCCCCAGTAAATCCCGGCTATCCACCTACCATATGCTGTGATGGTTTATAAATTGCAAATAAAATTGATTCATTCCATTCCTCGGGCTGCGTTATACACCACATCCTTTTTACCCCATAAAAACAACAACATGGAAAGCTAATGGCATCAACATTACCTGCCCTGACCAATGGCTAACTATGGATTTATGCAGGCCATATCTGCTCCTGGTGTTTTGATTCCAGCCCATCGGGCCATTATTTTTACCATTGAGTTCGGCTTGTTACCGCCGAACAGAAGTAATCCGGCCTGACACACGCTACTATTGTCGAGCCGTTCCGCCTTAATCACCCAAACTGATCGTCCAATGGATCTATCTTCGATGAGTCGAAAGGAGCTCCTGTCTCTCCAAGATAAAATCTTCGCGGAGTTGGACAGGCGTACCAAACAAGAAAGAGACGAGGCCATTCGTAAAATTCGCTCCATAGCCGATGAGGTCGGACTTTCACTGGACGAACTCGTCAGCTCGCAGAAAGGTAAAGCCAAATCAAAGGCACAGGTGAAGTATCGCGACCCGAATAATCCGGAAAATACCTGGGCCGGACGCGGACGTAAGCCTCGCTGGCTCGAACAGGCGCTCGAGCAAGGCAAGAAGCTCGAGGACTTTGCCGTGTGATGTAATGCTACGAACGATGGGGAATCGTACGCGTAACTTTGCGCTCTCTAGCAGGGGATGCGCATGATAGAAACAAAACCTCCCGCCAACAGAGTTGAGCGGGAGGTTTTGTTTTTGAATGTATGTCCGGCTATGTGGCGTTACTCCGTATGCCGTCGGACTTCCCGAAACAGGGCAGCTAGCTTGAGTTCGCTCAACCGGCCGTCTGTACGCACGCCGCTGCTCACATCCAAACCAAATGGGCCTACGTACCGGATTGCCTCTGCGACATGCTCTGCCTTTAGTCCGCCGCCCAGAAAAATCGGGATGCCCACCTGATCCCGTATGGCACGACTGATTCTCAAGCCCCGTGCACGGCCTGCGCTCCCTGTATCCCTGGCGGTAAGCGCCTGGCTCCCTGACTCCAGGAGCAGTGCATCCACATAGGGAGCGATCTGAACGGCTTCCTGGAGAGCAGTTTCATCCGTGACGTAAACCGTCTGGACAATAGAAACTCCAGGCATGCCTCGGCGCAATTCTTCATAGCTACCCGATTCGAGCCGGCTGCATAACTGGACCGTGTTCGTCCGGCACCGCCGCTGTTGTGCGACTACGTCACCAGCGGCCCGCTTGCTGGTGAGTAGAAACGTACCTATGGGCGGCGGCACGGAGGCAGTTATCTCCGCGATCTTCTTTTCCGGAAGCCCCGCCCCGTTCGGCATAAGCGAGGCGAGCCCGATCGCAGAAGCTCCAATCCGAATAGCGGTCCATGCCTCTTCTACACTGCTAATGCAACACACTTTTATGCGAGGCACGGAAAAGGAAGACATGACGAATATTCGACGTTGAACGATGAGCCAGGGGTCAACTGACCGCGTGCGGTGTACTTCGTAAGACGCATTCCGCCGCTAAGCAGTCAGGATGCAGGAATGCAGTGCCTGTATGTGCAGCTCACGGCAGTGTCGATGCCTGACTGCACCAGCTTTCAGCAGCCTGTAGCATTGAGACGCACTGAAAGATAATACGAGCGGTACGGATAATGCAGCGCCGGCTACGCAAGCACGAAATACCTTGCAATCCTTCTTTCGTGTGCTGAGACGAACAGACTTAGTCTACACGCAACCGCCTCACATGAGCGAGCAATGGAATCTCAGGCTCTACGAAATCGGATACACGGGCTGCATCTTGCGATTTGGTTGCTGCCGGGCTCTGTTTCAAAGACTTACGTCTATCTCATCGGCCGTTTCCCCCCTTTCTCGAAGCGACATCGACCATGTAATTCAAAAGTGACAGGGCTGTATCCAGGTCGCGGTCGACCTGATTGCGCAGATCTTCGAGTTTGGGTTCAACGTGGACGTTCGGAGAGACGCCCCGGCCCTCGAGTCGGCGGCCGCCGGCCGTTACATAGTCACGCGTGCTGATGCGTAGCTCGCCCCCATCTGGCAGCGGCTTACGATGGCTTACCAGCACATTTCCTGCCGTTGTGCGCCCGACAACAACGCCACGCCCGGATTCCTGCATCGCAGCGGCAAGCACTTCAGCCGCACTCTGGCTCGAGTGATCTGTCAGGACAACCACACTCCCCTGGTAAGCCCGCCGTCCCATACCCGCTAGGCGAATGGCTCTCGCGCCACCATCCCGATGAATCTCTCTGCCGAGCGTATAATTTTTCCTGTAGAAATTACGCAGGATCTGCCGGAGAGCGGACAACTGACCTCCCCGGTTATTGCGAAGATCAATGATGACCCCGGGAGCATCGTGGTTTCGGGCTAGCTCATTCGAAAACCACTCCGCAGACTCATCCGAAAAGTGGTCGAAACGAAGGTAAAGCATTCCGCCCTCCAACCTGCGGGCGATCTGCGGGTCGGTACGAGGAAAAAACCTGCCCGTAACACGAACCGTATACTCGTTATCCTCGGCATCGAGAAAATCAAGCTTTACGGTCTCGCCCTCTCGAATGAGGTACTGAGCATTCCGCTCGACGAACTGACCGAAGGGAAAATCTTCCCACTTTGAGAGGATCCACCCCGGCTTTACACCGGCTATGGCAGCAGGCGAATACGGGCTGACCTCCATAATCACGAACTGGTCGTCCACCCACTTCCCGCGCACACCCAGCCCGACATCTATATGTCCTTCTGCTCTCCAGACCGCCTCCGGGCTTGCCACTCGGGTGTGTCCGTCCTCCAAGACAGACATCATACTGCCCAGGATGGCATACAGGCTCTTCTCAGATGAAGCCGTGTCAGCCTGCTGGCGATAAGTCTCGCGGATCTGCTCCCAGTTGACTGCCCTGTGATTGGGATCGTAGTAGCGTTCCTCGACGAGCTTCCATGCGGTATCGAACACTTCCAAATTGCTCGCCGCATACCCCTTTGCATCTGGCGAGCCGGCGCCTCCGAATCCGATGAGCTGCGCAACGTTCGGACTACACGAAAAACTGCTGACACTCGTAAGCATGAGTACGGCGGCTACACCGTGCCAGTTGCGAACGAAAGAATTGCAGCGTAAGTCGGGCATGGCGCTACAGGCTGGGGGGCATTCTTAATAAATAAGGCGCGGCTAGTACAATATAAATAACGACATCGTTGCATATTGGGGTCCCATGTCTCTGACGTTTCGGAAGAAAAATTCCGAAGCCATGAGCCTGAAGAAGAGATCTGTCGCAGCGGCGCGTCACTACCTCGTGACAGTAATCACAAATCGTGCCGCCGTTGTTAGATACGTGATGGCGGGGGCATGAAAGACGGCACTACAGACGCAACCGAATAGCAGTAAGGGATCGCTGCCGGACAAAGAATCGTCTGACGCACCATAGCCGATGGACCACGGATACGCATAACAAAGGCTCTCGCAGGCGATCATACCCGCGAGAGCCTTTGTTATGTCTCCAGTAAGGCAGCCGTTTACCAGCCCGGCATCAACACCAGCCCGAAGTATCCTCTCTTTTCCGGGCGCTGGAAGGGATAGGCGTAAAACGTTTCGAGGACGAGATAACCCAGGAGATTGAAACGCGCCGCCACACCGGTACTGAATACCGGTACGTTGCCGTCCGACGAGTCTGTTGACCACCGGAAATCAGGAGGATCACCGCCTGACCATGCCAGCCCCGCATCGAAGAAACCGGCAAGTTCGGTCGGCAGGAAGGGGAAGTTGATCAGACCAAACTCACGCGTACCGAGAAGCGGAACGCGGATTTCCACAGCAGCAATGGCTATACGGTCGCCGATGACACGATCCAGTACTTCACATTCATCGATAGATTCACCCGCGCACTCCTCCGCTTCGAATGAGTTGATGCCATACCCATGAACCCCGCGAAGGTTGTACGTACTGTAGCCGAGATTCAGCGGATAGAACTCGTCCAGTTCGTTATCTTGCAGACCGTAGCGCCCGATATGATATCCACTTAGTGCAAGTGTGACGGGATTAAAGAAGAAGTACCTGCGGTAGTCGGCTCTTACGAGGCCATAGTTGTGCGTGCCGACGGTATATCCTGCCTCGAAGCGGTAGCGCCCTCCCCAGATCGGGGAAGTAAACCCGAAGAAAGAATAGTCTCCTACGTAAGCTCCGGACCCACTCACGAGATACAGGGGGTCGAAAGTATTCTCAATATTCCCCGTCGTCCGGCGAACGACCTGCCCGAACTCGTTAACATAAAGACGGGTGACGTCCACGTCGGATGCAATGCGGCTGAATTGCACGGCGCCTTCAAAGCGGCGTGTCGTCGTGACGGGGTACTGCGCGATTCCCTCTGCTGAAGACACATAGACCCGCTGTAGGATCTGTTCGTAGAACGGCATACCGGCCGCATCATCAAATCCTGTGATCGTTCCGCCGGTCAGATATGGAATATGGCTGACCTGCCCACCCCAGTTCAGTTGTTCTTTCCGGTTGAGATAGGCTGCCTGGCCGCCAATGTCCTTGAGCGTGCCATTCGCACTCGCGGTAATGCCAAGGAGGTGGTTACCTAGCAGATCACTGAAGAGGAATGAAACCCCTCCCACGATGCCTGCTCCAAACCAGGAACTATAACCGACACCGAAACTCGGCTGGCCTATGGCGGCCAGCCGCAACTTACCGCGATAGGCTTCCGCCAATCCTGTTTCCCCTCGCGGGGCTGGCGGAAGCGACTCCAGCATACCTCCACTGGCAAGTCCATTCATGCCCTGCTGCACCGCTGGAGGCAGCATCCCGGCCAGAGCGGTTCCCGGGGGCGTGACAGGCATACCCTCCGTTTGCTCCTGATCTAGTGCATATACGGCGTAGTTATTGTCGCTAAACACGGAGAACATCATCAAACCGGTATCGTCTGCAACGGACAGCGCCGGAGCGAGGTCGGTAATCCCGCTGACGCCCGTGGCGACGTTCGTGACCCGAGCCATCTCGCCGGAGTCGATGTCCATCCGGTAGATATTGCTGAACCCGTCCGGATCGGAGATGAAGAAAACGCTCCTCCCATCCGGAGCAAACTGCGGATTGATGTGCTTGGCCCTCTCAAACGGTACCGATACACGAATGTCGCCGGAAGCGACGTCCATGAATCCGAGCCGCATGGGGGCATACTGAAGCGTCTCGAAGTTGGTACCATCGGGTCCGCGATCGGTGGCCCATACGAGGGTACGCCCGTCCGGCGACCAATCGGGGTGAATATCAGCGTACCGATCGCTGGTAAGCTGCCGTACCGTCCGGGCCCGGACATCGTACAGGTACAGATCGCTGATCCCGCCGTTTATGCCTGAAAAAGCAATGTAGCGCCCATCCGGGGACCAGGCCGGGTTCTGAAATGCACCGACGCCCTTGATCTTGATGTTCCGGTCTACATCTCCCGATTGCACGTCCAGAATTTCCAGCCGATTATCTCCTTCCGCAAAGGTGACGAAGGCAAACCGGCGTCCGTCGGGAGACCACGTACCGGCAGAGTTGATGAACCGTATGGCGTCGAAGTGCGGGTTGGTGCGCTGCGACGTTAGCCGCTTGATGACTTTCCCCGTCCGCGTATCTGCCAGGTAAATGCCAATGTCGAAGAGGCCGCGTTCAGATATGAAGGCAACGTACCGCCCGTCCGGACTGACCGCCGGTGCGATATTCATATCACCGGCATCGACATCCTTCGCGAGCACACGTCGTCCTGCGCTCTCCGGGAGATCCCTACCTGCAAGAAGGGGGGTATAAAACGATCGTAATTCCCGGTGCCACAGGGTCGAGAGCGAATCCGCATCCAGACCCGTAGTCATCGTGAAAGCCATATCGAGGTCCCCGATGGTCGCATTCGAGAAAAGATCTGCGACGGCCCGGTTCCCTCCGTAACGCCCTGCGATGAAGGCCATGAGGGCCTGCCCGTAGCGGTAGGGAAAGAAGCGTGGATCGCTGAGGTCGTCGATAGTGGGGAGATCGTTTCGGAGTACCGCATCACGCATCCACATAGCCGTATGAGGGTCGTAATGCCCGACACTGAGGTACTCCGCCATGCCTTCGACGAGCCACAGCGGCACCCGGCTGAGTCCCTGCAGCCCCCCGCCTAGAGGCCCCTGGACGATGTCGTATTGGAACGTGTGCACGAGTTCGTGCCCGAGTACGTGATCCGTCTCCTCATATACTCCGGTAAACGGCATGACGACGCGGTCCAGAAGCGACTCGGTTACACCGCCAACACCCTGCCCGATTACGCCTTCGATGACGTTAGTCTGTTGGAAGTCCGCATCATTCGCGTAGAAGATGATCGGCTTCCGATCATAGCTGTGGAGGAAAGTAGCCGAGTGGATGCTGTACCAGCGCTCTGCCATGCGCGCGGCATCCCTTGCCTTTTGCTCTTCTTCGGGATAGAAATAGATATCGTAATGCGCCGTGCTGATGGATTTGAAATCGAAATCATCGTGCTGAACCTTATTCCGCCCGAAGTACTGAGCCTGCGCGTCTGAGATGGTCGAGGATACGAGCGTGAAGAGCACTACCGCTCTGAGAACGGTACGTGCACAATATGCGAGCTTCATGGATGCTGCCTCCAGCCTCTTTCGCCAAAACCACACGGCTGATTCGAGTCCGGGCATCGAGCCGCCGGATCAGGACTGCCTTGCATTCATGGCACGCACCGTGGTTGTGTTCGGCTTCCCGTACATCATTGAGCCAGAGATGACAATGCAGGGCAGATTCCCCCGTTCCCTTCCCTCGCTCTCCGGGTTGCAACGACACCGTTAATGCGCGTAATCATCTTGCAAACCGGGTCTTTGGGAACCTGGCCGAAGCCCGCGATTCCGGATAGATCTATAGGAAGGCAGCCGCATCGGGGAAGCGCTGGCTAAGTTCTCGGCTATCATCAGCGTGGTCGGCCAGTAGCTGGAAATCGGCAAAATCGAAACCGGGCCCGACCGTGCAGCCCGTGAGGGTATAGCTGCCCAGTGGACGTGCCATTTGCCAGCATCCCTCCGGAACGACGTGGACGGGCTGGCTCACGTCGTTCAAAGGGCCAAGAATGAGCCTGCGTATGCCGCTGAAATCCGGGCTGATCCAGGCCAACTCGAGCGAGTCCCCTTCGTAGTAATGCCAGATCTCATCGGATGCGACGCGGTGCCAGCGGCTGTAGGTACCCTGAGGCAGCAAAAAATAGATAGATGTGAGCGCAGAACGAATAGGCCGCCCGTCTGCAGGATGAACGTTTGCTTCCGAGCGGAAGACTTCGCGATAGAAGCCGCCCTCCGGGTGAGCTTCCAGGCCAAGCCGCTCGATGAGCATGTCGATGCGGGAATTCATGATCTTCTATTCTTGATTCGCCCGAACGATTCGTTTGAGCATAAATGTCGAAGGCGGGTGTTTCATCAGTCAACAGCCGGATTGCTGCGCCTGTCTGCATACGGCACGTTGCCCTGCAAAAGCACACAGGGCGGCTCAGGAAGTGCCCGAGCCGCCCTGTGCAATCACATAGCTTCTCCCACTTACGGCATCTTGCTTGCCAGCACGAAAGCCGTTACACGGTCCTGATTCGGAAGACGAGTCAGGACAAACTGCCCCTGCCAGGCACGGCCCCGATCATCTTGCACGGCATACGTCCGCCAGAATAACGGCCCGGTCTCTCCTGCTTGCGTCTGCTCCCATCCGGCCTGCTCCAGTTGTGGAGCGAAATGCTGCATCAGCTCCGAAAGGCTCTCGTCCGTCTGAAATGCTGCACTGGCCTGAACCTCGTCCATACCTGTCAATCCACTGCCCGACCCGATGCTCGCCGCGTAGATATTGCTCGGAAGTGTGAGAAGGGGCATCGGAGGCAAATCCAGCGGCCGATCAGACAGTGTTTCGGTCTCACAAGGGGTCCGCTCTCCCGCTATTCCATTGATCGTCAGGCGTACATCAGTCAACTCTCCACGCTGATTCGATGACATGACATTGACCCATTTGCCTCCTGCTGGTGAGCAGTACAGGTTGGGATAGGCTTCCGCTGCTGAGACGAAGCCCCATCGAGGCCATGTCTGCGTCCGCCAACCTGCCTGACGGAAGTGGTCATGATAGAATCGCGCCACCTCCTCTGCGGAAGTGTCGGTCTGCAAGAAAATCGTGGTTTCGTAGGGTCGAATCAGGCTTCCCAGAAGCCGGGCGCCCTCCGGCATGGCAAAAGGCACCGTGAAATAATCCGGCAACGTGCCGGGTAAAAGCTCAACTTCCCCCGGTGGCGCCCCCGGATAGGAGAGTGCCTGAAGGGCCAGTTCGCGGATCGTATCCTCAGAGGTCTGCGCCGCCGCGCCTGCAGTGGCCCAACTGATGAGAAAGCAAAGGACGAATCGTTTTACTGATGTACACACAACAGAATGGGAGAATGGTACGCTGGCAACGTGTCTGCGGGCTGGTAGATCAACAATCCCTGCACCGGCACCGCGTACGATGATCTCGATGCTCTGTTGCGGCGGTCATAAAGGAAGATTCATGAACCGGACGATCAATCCGGACAGGCGCTTCCGGTTAAAACGGCCTATACGTCACTCTCCCCGGCAACATGAGGCTATAAGAATGTACGGGTAGCTTTACGGATTTCCGTGCGGCCTGCCGGGAGAATTCTCCAGACTGCTAAGCAGATTGTCGTCGTAAGGATTGTCCTTGACCAGATGAAATAGCTCGGCGATCAACTTATCCTTTTCCGTGCTCGGCCGCTCGTGGGTGCTCAATCGAATCGAATCTGGATTCGTCCGTTCCCAGGCCACCACACGAAATCGGAGCGGCAAATCCGAATAGACATGGGATACTTTGCCGTCCACGACGGCAACATAAATCATTTCTTCTTCCATTCAGTTACCTCCAATATGGCATTGGTCACCACACCGGCTTGCTCATACCGATTCCCGAAAATCATTAGCCGGATCGAATCCTCTCACATGGGTTTTAGCTGCACCTGCCCTTGCGATCCACTAGCGCAGGTACGCTATTGCAAACGCGCCCGCCGAACGCCCCACTCCAGTTCCGCATATCAGGGTCATGCTTCCGGAAAGAACATAACATACCGGCCTCAGCTACATCGTGCATACCGCCTCATTTGCCGCCCACTTCCTGCTTTCGGATAAGCCGGTTATTTAAAGCTGTGCATTAATCTAGCTTGCGGCGCACTCTGACTTACTCGGACTTGTGACGGGTTACACATTAATCACTACCGGGGCCTGGAACAGGCCCATACCCCTCTGGTAGCATCGTAATGTTTTCTTGCCGGGCCTAAAACCGGCAATAACGATCCTTGCCTGCCGGGCGGTGTGGATTATTCGGTTGCTGTTCTCTCCTACTTATTTCGGCGGGCACGCACACGCCCCGTATACCTGCAACCCGCTTATGGACATGAATGGTACAACCAGCCATTCGTGAAGAGGCCTACCGCTGTTACGAAGATGAGGAGGATGTCATCATGAAGTGGAACGTGCTACTCTCAGCCATGCTGATTGCATGCATCAGCACAGCCTG
>Ga0164243_10009712_pt1 | contig 13946 bp, 15 predicted proteins | sample OricompcompostOP_FD_108781 | JGI IMG/M metagenome (GOLD analysis project Ga0164243, IMG submission 108781) | Organic Plus compost microbial communities from Emeryville, California, USA - Original compost - Organic plus compost (OP) | ecosystem: Engineered > Solid waste > Mixed feedstock >... | reverse complement strand
GCGGCGGCGAGCCCGGCGCCGGCCAGCGACGCGGTGACCGCCAGGTGGCGCGCCCGGCGCCCGCGCGGGACGTCGGCGTCGCGGCGCCAGTCCGGTCCGTGCAGCGCGCGCATCAGGGCGTCGTCGCCGTTGCCGCGTTGCCGCCCGACGCTGGCGTGCCACGGCGCCTCCCGCAACGGGTGCGCCGTCGTCCGGCGGCCGGTGTGCAGCTCCCAGCCGGCGCGGCGCAGCCGCAGCGCCAGCTCGGCGTCCTCGCGGTAGGCGCGGGGGAACCGCTCGTCGAACCCCTGGGCGGCGGCCAGGGCGGCGCGGCGGTAGGCCAGGTCGGCGGTGGCCCAGCGGGCCTCGGCGAGCGCGAGGTCGGAGCGCTCCTGGTCGGTCGGCGGTCGGTCGGCGGGCGGCGGCACCTCGAGCCGGCCCTGGACGCCGGCCACCGTCGGCACCGCCTCGGCGAGGTCGCGGCGCAGATCCGCCGCCCAGGCCTCGCCGACGCGGACGTCGTCGTCGAGGAAGACCACCCAGTCGGCGCCCGACGCGCGCCAGCCGACGTTGCGGGCGGCGGCCGGCCCGCGGCCGCCGGAGCGCAGGACGCGGACGGCGCTCGGCGCCTCCGGGCCCAGCGGCGCGAGCGGCTCCGCCGCGCCCGCCGGGCGGTCGTCGACGACGAGCACGCGGGTCGCGGCGCCGAGCTGGGGCAGCAGGCCGTCCAGCAGCGCGCGCAGCGAGGGCCGTCCGACGGTCGGCACGACGACGTCCCAGGTCGGGGCGCTCACGCGGCCACCTCCGCGGGCCGCGTCGCGCGGCGGGCCACGGCGGGGCGGCGCAGCAGGAACGGGCCGAGCGCGAGGGCGTGCAGCGGGGCGGAGCCGAAGCACTCCAGCGCCTCGCGCGGGTGGTCGACCATCGGGCGCCCGGCGGTGTTGAAGCTCGTGTTCACGAGGACCGGCACGCCGGTGCGGCGCTCGAACGCGCGCAGCAGCGCCGCGACCAGCGGCTCCTGCTCGGGGTCGACGGTCTGGACCCGGGCGGTGCCGTCGACGTGGACGACCGCGGGGATGCGGTGGCGCCAGGCGGGCGCGACGTCGTGGACGAACAGCATGTGCGGGCTCGGCAGCGGCCCGCCGGAGAAGATCTCCGCCGCGCGGTCGGCGAGCACCATCGGCGCCACGGGGCGGAACTGCTCGCGCCCCTTGACGTCGTTGAGCCGCTCGAGGTTGGCGGCGTCGCGCGGGTCGGCCAGGAGGCTGCGGTGGCCGAGGGCGCGGGGGCCGAACTCGCTGCGGCCCTGGAACCAGCCGACGATCCCGCCGTCGGCGAGGATCTCCGCGACCTCCTCGACGAGGTCGGCCGGGCGCTCGTGGGCGACCGCGGCGCTGGCGAGGACCTCCTCCAGCGCGTCGTCGCCGAAGCCGCGCCCGAGCGCGGCGGTGCGCATCGCCGCCGGCCGGTCCCCGAGCTCGCGAGCGATGAGCACGGCGGCGCCGAGGGCGGTCCCGGCGTCGCCGGCGGCCGGCTGGACGCGGATCTCCGCGAACGGCGACTCGCGGTGCAGGCGGCTGTTGGCCACGCAGTTCAGCGCGACGCCGCCGGCGAGCAGCAGCCGGGCGTCGCCGGTCTCGCGGTGCAGCCGCCCGGCGAGCGCCAGGATCACCTCCTCGAGGCACCGCTGGACGCTCGCGGCCAGGTCGGCGTGGACCGGCCGCCAATCGTCGCCCTCGCGGACGGCGGGCGCCAGCGCCTCCCAGTCGATCGGCTCGGTGGCGAAGCCCTCCGCGGTCGGGTGGACGCGCTCGCGCAGCTGGTCGAGCATCCGCGGCTCGCCGTAGGAGGCGAGCGCCATGACCTTGTACTCGTCGCTGGCGCGGTGGAAGCCGAGGTGCTCGGTCAGGTCCTCGTAGAGCAGGCCGAGGGAGTGGGGGAGCCGCTGCTCGAAGAGCGGCTCGACCCGGCCGTCGCGGATGCGGGCGGCCAGCATCGACGAGCGCTCGCCGCGCCCGTCGAGCACCAGCGCGCTGCCGTCGGCCGGCTCGCCGACGACGGCGGCAGACGCGGCGTGCGCGTGGTGATGGGGGACGTGGCGCACCGCGCCCGGGCGCAGGTCGGGCAGCAGCGTGCGCAGGAAGCGCTCGGCCCGGGCGGCGTAGAGGGTCCGCAGCGGCTCCCAGCGCTCGGCGGTGACGTCGTCGTCGCTCGGGGCGAGCGCCGGGTCGTAGGCGTAGGCGACGGCGTCGAGGTCGGCGCCCCGCAGGCCGGCGCTGCGCAGGCAGTGGGCGATCGCCTGCTCGGGCAGCTCCCACGCGGCGAACGGCACGGCGGGCTTGCCGTGCTTGCGGCGGGTGAAGCGCTCCTCCTCGGCGGCGACGACGGGGACCCCGTCGACCACGAGCGCCGCGGCCGGGTCGTGGAAGACCGCGTTGATGCCGAGGACGACGCTCATCGGGTGGACGGGGCGGGGGGCATGCCTCGCCCTGTTCCCCGGTCGGACCGGCGTCAAACGGCGGGCCGCGCCCGCTCGGCGGGCGCGGCCCGGTGGATCGGCGCGTCGCCGATCAGGCGTGGAGCCGCCGCGCGAGCAGCGCCTTGCCCTGCTCGCCGCCCTTGCGGCTCTCGTGCTGGGCGCGCTCGAAGAACGACGCCAGCTCGTCGTCGCCGCTGCGCTTCGCGTCCTGGACGTAGACCTCCAGCCGCAGCGCGTTCTGGAGCGACTGCTCCGTGAACCAGATGAGGTCGTAGTCCTTGTCCTTGGTGCCCGTCACCTGGCCGGTTTCGGTCGCGGCGATGGTGCTCATGGAAGGCTCCTTCCGTCGGGTACGCGGGACGCCTACCCAGCGCTTCCGGCCACCCACACGTTCGTATCGCGTCGAACCGTCGGTCGTGGGCGCCAGACCGCGGCCCGAGAGACCACCGATCCGATGGTCGTCGTGCATGAGGTGGCCGAGGCCACTCTCACGGAGGACGGCGTAGGTCGCCCAGTAGGCGGTGCGCCGGTTGCCGTCGCGGAACGACTGCGACGAGGCGATCGCGCGAGCGAGACGGCCGGCGGCGTGGGCGACGGTCTCGGCCGAGCCGCCGGCCGCCGGGGGTTCGACACTGCTCAGGAACGATTGGAGCGCCGCGCGTTGATCGAGCGCGTACCGCTCGGGCTGTCCCGCGTCGTCGTGGATCGCGCGGTTGAGCTCTGCGAGCTCGTCGAGATCCGGCCAGCCGACGAGTCTCGGGTGGGGTGCCCCAGGTGCTCCATCGCCTTGCGGTTCTTGTGGAGGTTGCGTCGGAAGTACTCCGTCGACTTCATCGCCAGATCGATCATAGACCTCGTGCCCAGGGCGTGGTCGGCCCCGGCGGGGGGTATCGGAGGAGCGTGCCCACTCCGCCGATCACGCTCGTCGTCGCCTCCCGCGACCGCCGCGAGCGACTCCTGGAGACGCTGGTCCGGCTCGTGGAGACCGATCCCGGGATCCCGGTGGTGGTCGTCGACGACGGATCGACGGACGGGACGGCGGCGGCGATCGCCGAGCGGTTCCCGGCGGTCCGGGTGCTGGCGGCCTCGCCGCCCGGCGGCCGGCCGGCCGGCGCCGCGGCCGCGCGCAACGCCGGCGTGCGGGCCGCGACGACGCCGCTGGTCGCCCTCGGCGACGACGACGCCTGGTGGGCGCCGGGCGCGCTGGCCCGCGCGGTGGAGCGGTTCGACCGCGACCCGGGTCTCGGGCTGCTCGCCGCCCACGTGCTCGTCGGCACGCCGCCGCGGCCGGACGAGGCGACCACGGCGATGGCGCGCGGACCGGCGTCGCTGGCGGCGCCGGCCGACCACGACGTCCTCGGGTTCGTCGCCTGCGGGGTGGTCGCGCGCCGCGCCGCGCTGCTCGCCGTCGGCGGATTCCCCGCGCGGTACGGCACCGGCGGCGAGGAGGCGGCGCTGGCGATCGAGCTGGCCGCCGCCGGCTGGGGGGTGCGCCACGCGCCCGACGTCGTCGTCCACCACGAGCCGCCGGGCGACCGGGATCCGGCCGCCGTCGGGCGCCGGCGCGCCACGATGGTCCGCAACGACCTCTGGACGGCCTGGGCGCGCCGCCGCGGGCGGGCGGCCGTCGGCCTGACCGCCGCGACGGCGGCGCGGGCGGCCGTCGACGCGGACGCCCGGCGCGGCCTGCGCGCGGCCCTGCGAGAGGCCCCGCGCGTGCTCGCCGGCCGCCGGGCGGTGCGCCCGGCGCTCGAGCGGCGCCTGCGCACCGCGGGTCGCTGAACCCGGGGCCGGCCGATCGGCGGTCGAGCCGGCTGCCGCGAGCGGGGTCGTCCCGTCGGCCGGTGCGGGCGTCGCGACGGCGCCCTCGCCGTGCCGGCGTCGCTCGCCGCCGGATCCGACGGCCGGGTCCGGTCAGCGGTCGGCGAGCACCGCCCGCGCGGCGCGACGGCGGGCGCCCTCGAGCCGCGAGTACTGGTCCTCGGCCCGCTCGACCAGCCGGCCCAGGTCGACCTGGCGCAGCCGCGGGTCGTCCAGCTCGCCGAGCGCCAGCCACAGCGCCCGCTTGCCCTGGACGGCGATCGTCAGGCCCTCGAGCTCGAGCAGCGTCGACAGCCGCGCCCGGCCGAGCAGCCGGCCGTTGAGCTTCAGCCGGCCGACCAGCTCGCCGACCTTCCCGGCCAGCGGCTTGAGCGGGTTGATCGGCGCGCCGACCGCCCGCATCGCCCGCTCGAGCTGCTGCTTGTCGGCCCGGATGTCCTCGGTCACCCCGGCGAGGAGCCGCGCCAGCTCCGGATCCTCGTCGCGCTGGGCGTCCCGCGCCCGCTCGGCGAGCGCGAGGCCCCCGGCGGACGCCGCGAGGTGGTCGTTGAGGTAGGTCGTCAGCTCGCGCACGCCGGTCACGCGGCGATCGGCTGCCGCTCGCCGACGGCGCGGTCGGTCATCTTCGTGAGCGCCTGGCGCAGCACCCGCGAGATCTGCATCTGCGACACGCCGACCTGGCTGGCGATCTCGCGCTGGTACAGGTCCTGGTGGTAGCGCAGGAACACGACCCGGCGCTCCCGCTCGGTCAGCTCCGACATCGACTCGCGCAGCGTCTGGCGGGCCTCGGCCCGGTCGTAGCCGGGGTCCTCGGCGCCGAACGCGTCCAGCAGCGAGCGGTCCTCGCCCGCGGCGTGGTCCAGCGAGTGGGCGCGGTAGCCCGCGCCGGCGCGCATGGCCTCCTCGATCCGCTCGACCGGCTCCTCGAGGAGCTCGGCCAGCTGGGCCGCCGAGGGCTCCTCGCCGGTCTCGCCGCGGAGCCGCTCGCGGGCCGACTGGACGCGGGCGTCGAGCTCCTTCATCGCCCGCGGCACGTGCACGTTCCAGCAGCCGTCGCGGAAGTGGCGCTTGATCTCGCCGGTGATGTTGGGAACGGCGAACGTCACGAAGCGCGTTCCGCCATCCACGTCGAATCGGTCGATCGCCTTCACCAGGCCGATGCAGCCGACCTGGACGAGGTCCTCGAGCGGCTCGCCGCGGCGCGCGTAGCGGCGAGCGCAGGAGCGGACGAGGGGCATGGCGCGGCGCACGAGCTCCTCGCGCGCATCGATGTCGCCGTCGCGGTGGTAGCGACGCAGCAGCACGGCGTCGCGGTCGTCGATCTTGGACACGGTGGGTCCTCCAGTTCGCAGGTCGAACGGGCGTGCCCAACGACGGATGCGTCCGAAGCGCAACCGCCCGGAAGGGCGAGACCACCTCTGTGTGTCATGCCGGTCGCCGCGTACCCGGGGGGTGAGGTCGAGCAGCGCGTGCCAAGTGTCCGTGGGGGGCGAACACCGAGCCCCTGCTACTCGTGCCGGGCGACCAGCACTGCGTCGAACCTAGCAGCCTGACGGGGGAACGCAAGCCGAAGTCGCGAGGGTGGAGGTTCTCGGACCGGATCGTCGGGTAGCTTCGGGACAGGACCGGAGCCATCGACGTCGCCTCATGAGCCGGGGCCGCGACCCGCAAGGGGGGATCACATGCCGCAGGGCAGCGCCGGATACACGATCGATCACCAGGAGATCCGCCGATGGGCCGGCGCGCGGGACGCGCAGCCGGTGCTCGCACGACCCGCGGAGGGCGAGCCGCCGGAAGCGCCCGAGCGGCTCGACTTCGTCCTCGGCGACGCCGCGCCGCCAGGCGGCACGACGCACGAGCCGATCAGCTGGGAGCGGTTCTTCGAGCTGTTCGACGAGCGCGAGCTCGCGCTGCTGTACCGCGACGAGGAGCGCGACGGCAGCACCAGCCGGGCCTTCCGGCTCATCCCGCGCTGAGTCGCGGGTTTCGGGGTGGAGCCCGGCGGGCACCGGGCATCGCATGCGGATCGCGGTCACGGGCGCCACCGGCAACGTGGGCAGCGCGCTGCTGCGGGAGCTCGGTCGCGCCGACGAGGTCGACGAGGTCGTCGGGATCGCGCGGCGGCTCCCCGAGCGCACGCCGCCGAAGGTCACCTGGGCGCCGGCCGACGTCCGCGAGAGCGACCTGCGCACGCTCTTCACCGGGGTCGACGCCGTCGTCCACCTGGCGTGGGCGATCCAACCCTCCCGCGACCGCGACGAGACCGCGTCGATCGACCTCGAGGGCACGCGCAGGGTGCTCGACGCCGCCGGGCACGCGCGCGTCGGCACCGTCGTGCACGCGTCGTCGATCGCCGTCTACTCGCCGACGGACGACCCGCACCGACGGGTCGACGAGGAGTGGTCGCGCGGCGGGGTGCCGAGCAACTTCTACTCGCGCGACAAGGTCCGCGCGGAGGAGCTGCTCGACGCGTTCGAGCACGAGCACCCCGACGTGCGCACGGTGCGCCTGCGGCCGGCCCCGATCGCCCAGCGCGCCGCTGCCGACGAGCTGCGCCGCTACTTCTTCGGGCCGTTCCTGCCCAGCGCGCTGATCCGGCCCGGCCGCACGCCCGTGGCGCCGATGCCGCTCGGGCTCTGGTTCCAGATCGTCCACGCCGAGGACGTCGCCGCCGCCTACCGGCTCGTGCTGCTCGACGAGGAGGCGCGCGGCGCCTACAACGTGGCGGCCGATCCCCCGATCGGGCCGCGCCGGCTCGCGGGGCTCGTCGGCGGCGTCCCGCTGCCGATCCCCGGCCGCCGGGCGCTGCGCGCGGTCGCGGCGCTGACGTGGAAGGCGCGGATCCAGCCGACGCCGCCGGGCTGGGTCGACCTCGCGTACGGGTCGCCGCTGCTGGACACCGGTCGCCTGCGGGCGCTGGGCTGGCGCCCGCGCCACGACGGGCCGGAGGTGGTCGCCGAGCTGCTCGCCGGCCTCGGCGAGGGCGCCACGGGCGACATGCCGCCGCTGGCCGGCCTCGGCGGCCGCGCGCAGGACGTGCGCACCGGCGTCGGGGCCGACTCCGGCGTGGGCTGAGCGTGGTTCGGCCGCCCGGCCTCCGGGTACTCGCGGACCACCGGCGGCCCGATCGGGATCCGCGGCCCGCCGATCCGACCACCGCGAGGAACGGAGCAGCTCGATGAAGGCCCTCACCTGGCACGGCAAGCGCGACGTCCGCGTCGACACCGTTCCCGACCCGTCGATCGAGCAGCCGACCGACGCGATCATCCGCGTGACGTCGTCCGGCATCTGCGGGTCGGACCTGCACCTGTACGAGGTCCTCGGGCCGTTCCTGGAGCCCGGGGACGTCCTCGGCCACGAGCCGATGGGCGTCGTCGAGGAGGTCGGCGCGGACGTTCGCGGGATCGCCCCCGGCGACCGGGTCGTGATCCCGTTCAACGTCAGCTGCGGCCACTGCTGGATGTGCGGCCACGGCCTGCAGTCGCAGTGCGAGACGACCCAGGTCCGCGAGCAGGAGAAGGGCGCCGCGCTGCTGGGCTACACGAAGCTCTACGGGCAGGTGCCCGGCGGGCAGGCCGAGTACCTGCGGGTGCCGCAGGCCCACTACGGCCCGATCAAGGTGCCGCACGGTCCGCCCGACGAGCGCTACGTCTACCTCTCCGACGTGCTGCCGACGGCGTGGCAGGCGGTCGAGTACGCCCAGGTCCCGCAGGGCGGCAGCGTGGCCGTCTTCGGGCTCGGGCCGATCGGGCAGATGTCGGCCCGGATCGCGCTGCACCGCGGCGCCGGGCGGGTCTTCGGCCTGGACCTGGTGCCCGAGCGGCTGGCGCTGGCGGCCCGGCACGGGATCGAGGCGATCGACGTCCGCGAGGTCGACGACCTGCGGGCGGCGCTGCAGGACCGCACCGACGGCCGCGGCCCCGACGGCGTGATCGACGCGGTCGGGATGGAGGCCCACGGGGCGCCGGTCGGCATGCTCGCCCAGACGCTGGCGGGCTTCCTGCCCCGCCCGGTCGCGGCGAAGGTGATGGAGAAGGCCGGCGTCGACCGCCTCAGCGTCCTCCACGCCGCCTGCGACGTCGTCCGCCGCGGCGGCACCGTCTCGCTCTCCGGCGTCTACGGCGGCGCGCTGGACCCGATGCCGCTGATGCAGCTCTTCGACAAGCAGGTCACGCTGCGGATGGGCCAGGCGAACGTCAAGCGCTGGATCGACGACCTGCTGCCGCTGGTCGAGGACGACGCCGACCCGCTCGGCGTCGAGGACCTCGCCACCCACAAGCTCCCGCTGGAGCGCGCCCCCGAGGCCTACGCGACCTTCCAGCGCAAGCAGGACGGGATGATCAAGACCCTCCTGCAGCCGACCGCCGCCTGATCGGCGGCGAGCAGCCGCGAGCCCGCCGAGCCCGGCCAGGGTGCCCCGGGGTCGATCGCGTCAGCGGCGCGGCGCGGCGCGGCGCGGTGCGGCTCGGGCGAGCGGCGCGCTCACGCCCGGCGGGCGTCGGTCAGGTGGACCTCGCCGGGAGCGAGCCGCGCGACGCGCTCCCACGGCACGACCTCGCGGCGGTGCAGCGGCTGCGGGTCGCGCGCGGCGCGCAGGCCGAGTCGCGCGCGCAGGCCGGCGGCGCCGAGGACCAGGCCCTCGACGCGGAAGCCATGGCCGTGGCGGCGGGCGCGGACGTCCAGCACCCGACCGCGGTCGCTGCCGTCGGCATCGATCACGCGCGAGCCGAGCAGCTCGCTCAGGCGGACGGTGGGCGGGGGCTCGGCGGTCACGATCCGGGGATCCTCGCGACGAGGGGCGACAGCTCCAGGTCGCCGGCGGCGAGGCCCAGGTCCTCCGCCTGGCCGCGCAGGGCGACGCGCGAGGTGATGTCCTCGACCTGCTCCCACGGCACGCGCCGCGCGTTGGCGCCCCACCGCGGCGGGCCGACCCGTCGCTGCCACCAGCGCCCGGGCCGGCCGGCGATCCGCGCCGCGCGCACGCCCGGGCCGACGAGGATCGCCGTCACCTCGAGCGGTCCGCCGGGGCCGCCGGTGAGCTCGAGGTCGTCGACCTTGCCGCAGCGGCGGCCGTCGACGTCGACGAGCTGGTCGTCCAGCACCCGGTAGGCCAGGTCGATCCGGTCCTCGTCGAGGCCGTGTCCGACGTGCTCGGGCATCCTCATCCGCCTCCCGCGTTCGTCGCCAGCAGCAGCGGGATCGCCGTGACGGCGAGCCCGACGATCAGCACCAGGTAGATCCAGCCGAGCGTGGTCGCGATCCGGCCGTTGGCGTGCTCGCCCATGAACGTGCGGTCGCGGGCGATCAGCAGCACCGGCAGGTACGTCAGCGGCAGCGCCACCACGGAGAAGACGACCGAGTACTCGGTGACGTCGACCGGGTCGACCCCGGTCATCGCGAGCGCGAACGCCGCCAGCAGGAAGCAGACCCAGGTGATCGTGAACCGCGGGGCGTCGCGGGCACGGCGATACTTGCCCCACTCCCAGCCGAGGAACTGGGCCAGGTTGTAGGCGCCGGCCAGGCTCGCGTCGATCGCCGCGCCGCCGATCGCCGCCAGCATGCCGAGCAGCGCCACGAGCAGCCCGATCTCGCCGAACGGGATCTGCGCCGCGAGCGCCACCGTGCCCAGCGACGAGGGGTCGACGCCGGTCGGCTCGTAGAGCTGCGCGGCGACGATCATCAGCGCCATCGACAGCACCGCCCCGACGCCGTAGCCGACGACGACGTTCAGGCGGTTGACCCGGAGGTCCTTCGGCCCCCACCGCTCCTCGACCGCCCCCGACGAGTAGAAGTAGACCTCGTAGGGCATCAGCGCCGCCGCGATCACCCCGATCACGAAGTACCAGTAGAGCGACGAGCTCTTCGCCTCCGGCACGAGCCCGCCGCCGACGGCGCTCCAGTCGGGCCCGTGGTGCAGCGCCGCCGCGACGAAGACGAACAGCAGCAGCCCCACGTAGCCGAAGACCCGCTCGATCCCGCCGAAGGGCAGCACCCAGATCACGACGATCAGCCCGAGGGCGCCGAGCAGCGCGAAGAGCGAGAAGGGCGCGTCGAAGAGCAGCTGGAGGACGATCGCCACGCCGCCGATCTCGGCGGTGACGGTCAGCAGGTTCACCACCTGCGACGCGACCAGCGTCACCAGGCCGGCGGTGAAGCCGAGCCGCTCGCGGATGACGTCGAAGACCGGGCGCTTGGTCACCGCGGCGACCCGCCCGGACATCTCGGCGTAGACGCCGATCCCCAGCACGCCGACGAGGACCGCCCACAGCAGGTCGTAGCCGAAGATCGCGCCGGCCTGGATGTTGAAGACGAGGTCGCCGATGTCGAGGAACCCGCCGATCGCGGCGATGATCCCCAGGGCGATCTGCAGCAGCGCCTTCATCGCGCCGCCACCAGCCGCGCGGCCTCGTCGGCGGCCTGCTGGAGCCGGTCGCGGACCTCCAGCGCGCCGTCCTCGGCGCCGGGGCGGGTCTGCAGCGCCGACAGCGCGTCCGCGATCCGCCCGGCGAGGGCGACCGCTCGGTCGCGCGTGCCGTCGAGCCCCGCGTCGGGCGAGGCGTCGGCGAGCTTCTCCGCCTCGTGCTGGGCCTGCTCGGCGAGGTCGCGGGCGTGGACGCGGGTGAAGGTCGCCTTCGTGCGGTCCTGCGCGGCGCCGAGGGCCAGAATCCGTCCCTCCACGGCGGTCGCCTCGAGCGACCCGATCCCGCGCTCGAGCTCGTCGCGACTGAGCCCACCGCACCCGGTGGCGGCGAGGCCCGCGGCCAGGACGAGCAGCCACGATGACGAGGGTCGTCGCACGCGCTGCGCGTACCCGGCGGCCAGCCCCGGCAAGCGCGGACGAGCAGTGTGATGCGATAGCATCAGACGCGTGCGCACCACGCTCGACATCGACGACGACGTGCTGCTGGCGGCGAAGGAACGCGCACGACGCGAGCGACGGAGCGCGGGATCGGTGCTTTCCGAGCTGGCTCGCCGTGGCCTCGCCGACGGGTCGGTCGCCGACGACGGGTCGTCGTTCCTCGGGTTCCGGACGATTCCGCGTCGTGATGCGGTCGTCACGCCCTCGCTCGTCGACGAGTTGCTCGACGAGGCCGGCGAGTGAGGGCGCTGCTCGACGTCAACGTGCTGATCGCGCTGCACGACGCGTCGCACACGCACCACGAACCGGCTCGCCGCTGGCTCGCCGGGGAGATCGGCGGCGGCTGGGCGTCCTGCGCGCTGACCGAGAACGGCTTCGTCCGGGTGCTCTCGCAGCCCCGGTATCCCGCCGACGTCTCGCCGTCCGCGGCGATCGCGATGCTGCGCGAGGCGACCGGGTCGCCGCATCACGAGCGGTGGCCGTGCGACGTCACGCTCCTGGACCAGGACGTCGTGGACGCGCGCCGCATCCACGGTCCGAAGCAGGTCACCGACGCGTACCTGCTCGCGCTCGCCGTCCGGCACGGCGGCCGGCTCGTCACGTTCGACGACCGGATCCCCCGGTCGGCCGTTCCCGGGGCCACCGCCGACCATCTCGTCGTGCTGTGAGGCCGCGCGGACCGGTCGTTCGGCGCCAGGGCACCCAGCCCGACGGATCACCGGCTCCGCAACCACGCGAACGCCGCCTGGGCGGCGTCGTTGACCGTCCCGACGGTGCCCGTCGCGGCGGCCAGGCGGCCTGCCCGCGGCGCGGCGACCCGCAGCGCCACGAGCCCGAGGCCGACCCAGGCGCCGGTGCAGCGGGTGCAGAGCAGCAGCTCGCCGACCGCGTAGCGCAGCCCCCGGCCGCGCGGGCGCCACGGCGCGTCGGGCGGCTCCTCGACGAAGGGCCGCCGCAGCCACTCCTCGACCTTCTGCTGGGTCACGACGCGCGTGTAGCAGGAGGTCGCCAGTCCGAGCGGCAGCAGCTCGCGCTGCGTCGGCAGCTCCCCGGTGCGGCCGGAGGCAGCGACGGTCGCGCCGAACGCCGCCGCGTAGACGGCGGAGATCAGCGCGTAGTTGGCCGGCCGGGTCGGCGTCGCCGCGGTCGGCCGCATCAGGCCGATCGCTCCTCGGTCACGACCCGGAACCGGTGCAGCCGGTGGTCGGTCGCACCCTCGACGAACGCCCCGGCGTCGACGATCCGCCGCAGGTGGTCGACCGTCCGGTCGGTGATCCGCTCGCCGGGGGCGAGGACGGCGATGCCCGGCGGGTAGGGCGTCACCAGCTCCGCCGAGATCCGTCCTGCCGCGTCGCTCGCGTCGACCATCGCCGTCGGGCCGAAGAAGGCGTCCCGCGGGCGCATCGCCTGCTCGGTCCGCAGCTGGCGCCCGGCCGGCAGGGGCCCGGGCGGCGGCGCGTCGCCGCGATGGGCGTCGACGAGGTCCCGCAGCGCCGCGACGAGCCGGTCGACGTGCTCCGGCCCGTGGAAGCAGGTGATCAGGGGCATGATCCGCCGGTGGTCGGCCAGCTCGACGTCGACGTGGCGCTCGTCGCGCAGCCAGTCGTCGGCCGCGAAGCCGCTCAGGCCGATCGCGCCCGTCTCGAGCATCACGCGCGTCGGCAGCACGCCGACGACGCCCTCCCGGGCGGCGAGGCGCTCGGGCGCCACCACCGGCAGCTCGGGCACCTCGTCGGCGAGCCGGCCGCGCAGCAGCTCCGCTGTCGCGAGCGCGCGGTCGGCGAGGTCGCGACCCTCGCGCGCGAACTGGCGGCGGGCGCCGTCGATGCTCGACAGCAGCAGCGCCGAGGTGCTCGTGCTCTCCTCCAGCTCGAAGCAGCGCTGGATCAGGTCGGGATCGATCCGATCGGAGCCGAGCGAGAGGACCGAGGTCTGCGCCAGCGCTCCGAGGGTCTTGTGGGCCGAGCCGATCGCCAGGTCGGCGCCCTGCGACAGCGAGCCGCGCGGCAGGTCGGGGTGGTCCACGAGCTCCAGGTCCAGGCCCCAGGCGTCGTCGGTCACCAGCGGCACGCCGCGCTCGTGGCACGCGTCGGCGATGCCGGCCACGTCGCACGCCGTGCCGTAGTAGGAGGGGGTGAAGACCAGCGCGCCGGCGGCGCCGGGGTGGGCGTCGAGCGCGGCGGCCACGTCCTCCGGCCGCGGACCGAGGGCGATCTCGAGGTCCTCGTCGTAGACCGGCTCGACCCAGATCGGCCGCGCGCCCGACAGGACCAGGCCGGCGAAGGTCGACTTGTGCCCGTTGCGGGCGATCACCACCTCGCGGTCCGGCGCGCCGAGGGCCAGCAGGGCCACGCGCACGCTCATCGACGAGCCGGAGGTGGAGAACCACGACCGCCGCGCCCCGATCGCCTCGGCGAAGAGCCGCTGGGCGGTGGCCTGCACGCCCCACGCGCGGTCGCGCGTGTCGAGCCCGTGGCTGAGCGGCGGGTCGGCCCGCACGGCGTCGGCCCCGGTCCACGCCGCCGCGTCGGGCAGGGGACCGGCGCCCGCCGCGTGGGCCGGGATGCCGAACGCGAGCATCTCGCGCTCGTGGAACGCCCGGATCGCGTCGGCGAAGGGCGCCTCCTCCTGCCCGGCGTCGGCCGGGATCGGATCGGCGTGGGGGTCGGCGGTCGTGCGCGTGCTCATGCTGGCGGCGGCTCCTCGGTCGGTCGCTCGTCGTCCTCCCGGGCGCCTACCCGGCACCTCCGGGCCGGACACGGCGCCGCCGTGCGCGGGATGCGCGGGCCGTCCCCGCCCGGCCGGAGG
>Ga0164243_10009711_pt1 | contig 13946 bp, 18 predicted proteins | sample OricompcompostOP_FD_108781 | JGI IMG/M metagenome (GOLD analysis project Ga0164243, IMG submission 108781) | Organic Plus compost microbial communities from Emeryville, California, USA - Original compost - Organic plus compost (OP) | ecosystem: Engineered > Solid waste > Mixed feedstock >... | reverse complement strand
CTACGTCGGCTTGGTCGCGAGCCCGGTCCGGGGGGCAGCAGTGCTCGACGAGGCGGGCCTCGACGACGACCAGCGGACACGGGTGTTCAGCCCCGCCGGCCACTGGATCGGAGCGGTGACCCCTGGGGAGGTCGCGATATCGGTGCTGGCGGAGGTGATCGAGGTTCTGCAGGGCGAGGCCGGCAGCGGCGCCGCTGCCCCGGAGCGCCGCGATACCGACGGTGCGGCCCACCGGGGGGAGCCTGAGCTGCTGACCATCGGTCGCTCACGGGCGCCCGTGCCGGAGGTCGCGATCGACCCGGTCTGCGGGATGAGCGTGATGGTCAGCCCAGACGCGATCCGGCTCGAGGAAGGCGATCATGTCCACTACTTCTGTCGCACCGGATGCCGAGACTCCTATGCCGAGCAACACGGCCTGGCGGTGAGGCCGTGACCGACGGTGGTCCACTCACCGGCCCCGACGACCTGCGCCGCCGGTTGGACACCGAGGACCATCTGGTCGACGACGGCCTCGCCACCGCGCTGCACCTGGCTCTCGACCTGGGCCTGCCGCTGCTGCTGGAGGGCGAGCCGGGCGTCGGCAAGACGGGCGCGGCGCTGGCCCTCGCGCGGGTGCAGGGTGCCGCCTTGCTGCGACTCCAGTGCTACGAGGGACTGGGACCCGAGCAGGCGCTCTACGAGTGGAACTACCAGCGTCAGCTGCTCGCGATCCGGCTGGCGGAGTCCCGCGGTGAGCCACTCACCGACGCCCGTCTCTTCACCGAGGACTACCTCGAGGAGCGCCCGCTTCTCCAGGCGCTCCGCAGCAGCGGAGGCCCGCCGCCGGTGCTGCTCATCGACGAGATCGACCGAGCCGACGACGAGTTCGAGGCGCTCCTCCTGGAGTTCCTCGGCGAGCAGTCGATCTCGATCCCGGAGCTGGGCACCGTGCGCGCCGCGGGACCGTTGGTCGTCGTCCTCACCTCCAATCGCAGCCGCGACCTGCACGATGCTCTGCGCCGACGCTGCCTCTATCACTGGATCGACTATCCCGACCCCGAGCAGGCCGCCCGGATCGTGCGCCGGAAGGTCTCCGGTGCCAGCACCGCCCTCGCCGACCTGATCGCCACGAGTGTCGCTCGGTTCCGCGGCATGGACCTGGACAAGCAGCCAGGGCTGGCCGAGGCCATCGACTGGACCCGCGTGCTGGTGTCGCTGGGCCTGGCGGACGGGATCGTGGACTCCACCGTCGACACCGCGCGACTCGAGTCGACGCTGGGCGCCGTCGCCAAGACGGTCGACGACCGCGAGGTGCTGCGCCGAGCCATGCTCGACGGACGGCTTGGATGACGGTGCACGACGCTCCCGATCTTGCCGCGCTCGCGGCCACCCTGGGCGCGCGACTCCGGGTGGAGGGAGTGCCCGTCGATCTGCGGTCGGTGCAGCGCCTGACCGAGGCACTGGTGCGCACTACCGCTGCGGATGCGCCACTCACCCGCCGACAGGTCCATCTCATGGTGCGCACGACGCTCGCCCACCGCCGCGAGGATCTCGGCGTCATCGATCGGGTGTTCGCCGACCTGACCACGGGGCGAGCCGGCGCCGAGGCACCGCATGAGCTCCCGCGGACCGCCGTGTCACACCTGCCGTCGCGCCGGCCGCACGGCGAGCATCCGGTCGCTGTCGCCGACGAGGGGCTGCCCTGGGCGACGCTGCGTCGGGCCGAGGTGCGCGTCGACACGTCTCGGGCGGCTCCGGGCGATCGTCCGGTCCCGTTGACCGTGGCCAGCGCGAGAGTCGGTGCCGCGGACAGCAGGCTCGGCCGGCTGGATCCTGTGGCGGCCGAGCGCATCGGCCACGAGTTGCGTGCGCTCGCGGACTGGCCCCTGCGGCGCACCCGCCGCCGGGATGTGGGACGTCGCGGCCGAGTAGCGCCCCGGCGCAGCGCCGGCGCCTGGGCGCGGACGGCGGGTGAGCCGATGCGGCTGGTCCGGGAGCAGCCACGCCGCACGCGCCGTCGCTTGGTCGTGCTCTGCGACGTGAGTGAGTCGATGCGGCCGCACGTGGCCTGCCTGCTGCACCTGCTCCGCGCTGCCGTGGTCGACGGCGGCGGTGAGACATTCGCGTTCGGTACCCGGCTGACTCGGTTGACCGCAGTGCTTGCGCACCGGGACCCCGATGAGGCGGTCGCGGCCGTGAGTGCCTCGGTCACCGACCGCGACGGCGGGACTCGGGTCGCCGGAAGCATCCGCGAGCTGCTGGCCGGTCACCACGGCGACCTGTTGCGAGGGGCGGTCTGTGTCGTGGCCTCCGACGGCTGGGATGCCGATCCGCCCGAGGAGACCGGCCATCAGGTGGCGCGGCTCGCGCGCCGGGCCCACCGGCTGGTCTGGCTCAACCCTCGTGCTGGCGAGCCGGGCTTCGCGCCACTCACCGGTGGGATGGCGGCGGCGCTGCCGTTCTGCGACCTGCTGCTGCCAGCGGGCACTCTCGACGAGCTGAGGGACGCCGTCCGGCTGGTGGGGCGCTCCACCCTCAGTTCCACAGGGTCACGTAGACGGCCGGACGGAACCGCTTGATGGGTACCCCGGCTCCACGCAGCATGGCTTGGGTCGCCCGTGGCGTATGGAGGAAGCGCATCAGCTCAGCGGTGGTCGAGCCGTGATCCTCCTCCAGGGCCGCAGCGACCCAGATGCCGCGCTCCTTGGCACCCGGGCCGTTCAGCTTGACCAGGCGACCCTCCGCCAATTCACCGGAGGTCGCGAACACGACGGCCGGTGCGACCGCCTCGCTGTGGGTCAGCTCCTCGAGCGCGGCCGCCTCGCTCTGGAAGATGCGCTGGTTCTCCTCCGGCACCCGGAGCCGGCGCAACAGGGCCGGGATCGGTCCGCCGCCGCCGATCGCCGCCGGGCCCAGCAGCCACGTCGCCCCGGCGAGGGCCTGTGCGGCGGCAGGCTTCGCGGCCAGCGGGTGCGTCGGAGCGGCGACCACCTCGACGTCGTAGGCGAGGAAGGCACGGTGGATGACACCGGGCACGACCGTCGGCCACGGGGGACCGATCGCGATGTCGATCGCCCGGGAGCGCAGCAGGCCCTCGAACTCCTCGGCCCGATGCACGCTGAGCTCGACCTCCAGGTCGGCGGCTCGCTGGGTGAACGCCTCGATCAGGCCCGGGGCGGCGTGCTCGGCGAACAGGCTGGTCGCACCGACCCGCAGCAGCCGCATACCCTGCGACGCCCGGCTCACCTCCTGAACCGTCCGGTCCTGCAGACCGAGCAGCTCCACCGCCCTGCTCGCCAACCGCAGACCTCCCGGGGTGAAGGCCAGACCCGAACTCGTGCGCACGAAGAGGTCGTTGCCCAGTTCCTTGCGCAGTTGCGCAACGTGCATCGACACCGCCGACTCGGTGAGGCCCAGCGCCGCCGCAGCAGCCCGGACCGAGCCGTGGCGGACCACCGCCGCGAACGCTCGCAACTGTGCAATCGTCACAGTGCGCACCCTAGTGGTGTGGCGCGGAAATGGCGTGCGTCACGTGGTGAGTCACTGCTGCGCCGCACCACTAGTGGTCATTCCACCGACAGGAGGACGGAGCGGTGACTCCCACACGTCTGCGGGCCTTTGCGGCCGTCGCACGGCTGGGATCGGTGAAGGCAGCAGCGGCCGAGCTCGGCGTGTCCGAGGCCGCCGTCTCGCTCCACGTGGGACACCTTCGCAAAGAGCTCGGGGACCAGCTGTTCGTGCGGACCGGCTCGGGCATCGCCTTCACCCCGGGCGGTCTGAGGCTGGCCAGCCGTGCCGTCCAGATGCTCGGTCTGCAGGACCGGACGGTGCAAGAGGTCCGCCAAGCCGGAGGCGTGGGGCGACTGTTGCGGGTCGGTGTGTCGGGTCTGTTCGCCGAGTACGCTGCCCCGGGCCTGATCGAGGCGTTCACCCAGCGAGCCGCCGATCTCGAGGTCGAGCTGCGCACCGACCGCACCAGCCGGTTCGACTCGCTCCTGGTGACCCGCACCATCGACGTCGCGGTGGGGCCGCGGGTTCAGCTTGCCGGGCCCGAGCTGTCCACCAGCCACTTCCTCAACTACGGGGTGGTGGCTGTCGTTGCCCCCGGCCACGCAGCCGCCTCCGGTCAAGCGCAGCTCCCGATGCTGCGTGAGCAGACCTGGCTGCTGGGCCCCTCCGCCAGTGAGAGGGGCGGGATCGTCACCGAGATGCTGGCGCGTCTGGCCGTGCCCGAGCAGCAGCAGCGGATCTTCCAGAGCCACGCCGCTGCGCTGGAGGAGGTCAAGCGCGGCCGCGGCATTGCGCTGACCGTGGACTTCGCGGTCGCGGCCGACGTCGAGGACGGGTCGCTCGTCGTCCTTCCCGGGCCGCTGCTGCGCGGCCGTGGCGAATGGAGCCTGGCGACCCTGAGCGGGGAGCGAGCCTCGCCGGCCGCCGCCGAGCTGCGTCGGTTCGTCGTGACGCCGCGCGCCACCCAGGCGATGCTCCGGCGGCGTGGTGCGGGCGTCGGCCGGTTTCGCCCGGCTGTCCACGTGACGCTGTGGTCGTGATCGCCGCCCGATCAGTGTTCGCTTAGTCGCGATGGACGCGTGAGCCACGTCACTGCCACGTTGATGTCATGCCCGCGATCGAATCCGACGGACACAGCCGCGACAACCCCCGCATGTACGAGTTGATCGAGAACGCGCCCCGTGAGGGGACGGGCGCCTCGCCGACGATCTGGGCCTTCTCCCAGTTCGTCGACTTCCTCAAGATCGCCGGCCAGCCCGTCCAGGGTCCTTGGCCTCCGCACCAGCAACCGCGGCCCGATCCGGCGGAGGTGGAGGCCGGCCCGATCGCCGTCCCGGATCCGCAGTCGGAGTACCTGCCCCGCAGGCGCCTGTCCATCGATGAGCCCGACGGCTCCGCGTAGGAGGTCACGTGTATCCCGGACGTTTCCGCTATGTCTCTCCCCGAAGCATCGAGGACGCCCTCGCCGTGCTGAGCGACGCTGAGGGCGAGGGCAAGGTGCTGGCCGGTGGCCAGAGCCTGATCCCGCTGCTCAAGCTGCGCTTCGCGAGCCCGAGCGTCCTGGTCGACATCAACAACCTCCCCGGCCTCGACCACGTCCGGATGGAGCGTGACGGTTCGTTCCGCATCGGCGCACTGGCACGTCACGCGATGCTGGAGCGCTCGCCCGACATTCTCCGGCACCAGCCGACCGCCGCGGCTGCCGCGCCGCTCATCGCCGACCCGATCGTGCGCAACCGGGGCACACTCGTCGGGTCGGTCTGCCACGCCGACCCGCAGGGCGACTGGGCGGCCGTGATGATCGCCGCCGGAGGCTCTGTGGTCGCGCAGGGACCGGAGGGCAGCCGCACGATCGCGGTGCGGGACTTCGTGACCGGGCCCTTCCAGAACGTCCTCGGGTACGACGAGATCGCCGTCGAGGCGATCATCCCCGCACCGACGGGCACGGTGGTCGGTGGCTTCCTCAAGCTGGAGCGGCGCGTCGGCGACTTCGCCACCGCCGGAGCCGCCGTCAGTCTCGAGCTCGCCGGCGGGAGGGTCGCCCGCGCGGGCATCGCACTCACCGGCGTCGGCAGCGCGACCATCGATGCCGCGGATGCCGCCGGCGCACTGCTCAACCGTCCGCTCGGTGCCGAGAGCATCGATCGAGCTGCCACGCTGGCGGCCGAGGCCGCCCAGCCGAAGTCCGACCACCGGGGCAGCGCGGACTACAAGCGCCACGTCGTCCACACCTTCGTCCGGCGGATCCTCGCCGGGCTCGCCGAACAGACCGAAAGGGCAGCCTGATATGACCAGCCTGTTCGAGGAGATCGCCGAGTCGGCGCCCGACGACGTCCCCGTCAACCGCGTCAGCGTCACGGTGAACGGCAGGCGGCGCACCGCCGATATCGAGCCCCGGCTCCTCCTGGCCCACTTCCTGCGGCAGGGACTCAAGCTCACCGGCACCCACACTGGCTGCGACACCACCAACTGCGGTGCCTGCACGGTGCTCCTGGACGGCAAGGCCGTGAAGAGCTGCACGGTCCTTGCCGTCCAGGCCGACGGCCGCGAGGTGACCACGGTCGAGGGGATGGCCGGGGGCAGCGAGCTCGACCCCGTCCAAGAGGGCTTCAAGGACGAGCACGCCCTCCAGTGCGGGTTCTGCACGCCCGGGATGATGCTCTCGGCGCGGGCGCTGCTCAACGAGAACCCCGACCCCACCGAGGACGAGATCCGGTTCGCGCTGTCCGGCAACCTGTGTCGCTGCACCGGCTACCAGAACATCGTCAAGGCGGTGCTCTGGGCCGCCGCGAAGGAGCGTGGCGAGGACCCCACGGGTGCCGTGGCGTCGTACGGCGCCCGCCAGGACGGCGTACGCCCTCCGGGGCAGAACGGAGCACAGCAATGACTCAGACCGCCGATCCCCAGCAGCAGGCGCCGGCTCCGCTCGACGAGATCAAGATCGGCGGCATGGGCGCCAGCCGACGTCGCGTCGAGGACAACCGCTTCATCCGGGGCCGGGGCAACTACCTCGACGACGTCGTGCTCCCGGGCATGCTCCACATGGAGGTCTTGCGCAGCCCGATGGCCCATGCCCGGATCAAGTCCATCGACGCCTCGAAGGCGTGGGAGATCCCCGGTGTCCGGCTGGTCCTGACCGGCGAGGCGCTGGCCACCAGGAATCTCGGGTGGATGCCGACGTTGAGCTACGACACCCAGGCGGTGCTCGCCACCGACAAGGTGCGCTTCCAGGGCCAGGAGGTCGCCGCGGTCATCGCGGACGATCCCTACATCGCCAAGGACGCGGTGACCGCGATCCAGGTCGAGTACGAGCCGTTGCCGCCGATCGTGAACCCGGAGCAGGCCCAGGCCGCGGACGCGCCCATCATTCGCGACGACAAGCTCGGTCAGGCCGACAACGTCGTCTTCGACTGGCAGGTCGGTGACAGTGCCGGGACGGAGCAGGCGTTCGCCCAGGCCGACGTGGTCTCGCACATGAAGCTGCACTACCCGCGGACTCACCCGTCGCCCCTGGAGGCGTGCGGGGCCATCGCCGACTTCGACCGCGCCACGGGCAAGCTCACCGTGTACCTGACCACGCAGGCACCCCACATCGTCCGGGCGGCGGTCGCGCTGATCGCCGAGCTTCCCGAGCACCAGATCCGGATCATCTCGCCCGATCTCGGCGGTGGCTTCGGCAACAAGGTGCCGGTCTACCCCTCGTACGTCGTGGCGATCGTGGCCTCGATCCTGGCCGAGCGACCGGTGAAGTGGGTCGAGGACCGGACCGGCAACCTGATCTCGACCGGCTTCGGGCGCGACGTCTATCTCGACGGTCAGGTCGCGATGCGCAACGACGGCAAGATCCTCGCCGTCAAGATGAACACCACCTCCGACCATGGAGCGTTCTTTGCGGACGCGCAGCCGAGCAAGTTCAAGATCGGTTTGATGCACTCGGCATTCGCTGCCTACGACATCCCCTACGCCCACTTGTCGGCGCGTGGTGTCTACACCAACAAGGCTCCGGGCGGTGTCGCCTACCGCTGCTCGTTCCGGGTCACCGAGGCGATGTTCTTCCAGGAGCGGATGATCCAGGCCGCTGCCGACGACGTCGGGCTCGACCAGGCGGAGTTCCGTCGGCGCAACCTCGTGCGGGACGACGACTTCCCCCACCGCACCCCCTATGGATTCCTCACCGACTCCGGCCAGTACGCCAAGTGCCTTGATCTGGCGCTGAAGGAGATCGACTACGAAGGCTTCCTCGTCGAGCAGGCCGAGGCACGCAAGGAGGGCCGTCTGCTGGGCATCGGCATCTCGACGATGACCGAGCCACTCGGTGCCGGCAACAGCCGTGAGTACGACATCCTCGGCATCAAGATGTTCGACTCCGCCGAGCTTCGGGTCCATATGACCGGCAAGGCCATCCTGCGCACCGGCGCCAAGACCCAGGGCCAGGGCCATGAGACCACCTGGGCGCAGATCGTGGCCCACGAGCTCGGGCTTCCCGCCGATGACGTCGTGGTGGAGGAGGGGGACACCGACACCGCTCCTTTCGGCATGGGCACCTATGCCTCGCGGAGCACCCCGGTCGCCGGTGCCGCGATCGCGATGGCCGCGCGCAAGGTCAAGGCGAAGGCACGCAAGATCGCCGCGCACCTCCTCGAGGTCTCCGAGGAGGACGTCGAGTGGCAGCTCGGGCGGTTCTACATCCGCAGCCAACCCGCGCGCGGCGTGACCATCCAGGAGACGGCCCTCGCGGCGTACTCCAACATGCCCGACGGCCTCGAACCTGGCCTGGAGGCCAGCGCCTACTACGACCCCCCGAACCTGACGTGGCCGTTCGCCGCGTACGTGTGCACCGTCGAGATCGACCCGGACACCGGCGTGTGGGACGTGCTGCGCTTCGTCGCGGTCGACGACTGCGGGGTGCGGATCAATCCGCTGATCGTCGAGGGCCAGATCCAAGGAGGTCTCACCGAGGCGTATGCGATGGCGAGCATGCAGTTCATCACCTTCGACGCCGACGGCAACTGCGTCGGCTCGAACTTCATGGACTTCCTGCTGCCGACCGCGTGGGAGACCCCGGGCTGGGAGCTGCATGAGGTGGTCACGCCCTGTCCGCACCATCCGATCGGCGCCAAGGGCGTCGGGGAGTGCGCGACCGTGGGCGGCCCGGCCGCCTTCGTCAATGCGGTGGTGAACGCCCTGTCGCACCGCGGGGTCCGCAATGTCGACATGCCGATGCTTCCCGACCGGGTGTACGAGGCGCTCACCACCGGCCGGGACGTCTCCGGTGCGCCGCCGGTCAAGACGGACTGACAGGAGCAAGCGATGCTGATCGAGAACGAGTTCGTCGTCCCGCAACCGGTCGACAAGGTCTGGGCATTCTTCAACGACATCCCTCAGGTGGCCTCGAGCCTCCCGGGAACCGAGTTGACCGACGACCTCGGCAACGACGAGTACAAGGGCAGGGTCGCCATCAGCATGGGGCCGGTCAAGCTGGCCTTCAACGGCGACGCCGAGGTGACCGAGCGCGACGATGCGGCCAAGCGGCTGGTCATCCACGGCGCCGGCGCCGACGAGAAGGGCCGCGGCAACGCGTCGATGGACCTCACGGCCAGGCTGGGACCGGCCGCCAAGGGAACCAAGGTGAGCATGGCGATGGACCTGACGCTGTCGGGAGCCGCGGCACAGTACGGCCGCGGCATGGTCGCCGACGTCACCTCGGTCCTGATCGGCCAGTTCGCGGACAACGCCCAGCGACGTATCGAGGCCATCGAGCGCGGCGAGGACGTGTCGAACATGACGGCCAAGCCGGCCAGCGGCCTCGCCATCGGCGTGGCCGCCGCCAAGCTCGCTCTGATGCGCGTGTTCCGGCGCTTCTTCCTGCCCTACCAGCCCCAGCCGCGCTGACGAGGAGTGATCAGCGTGCCCGACCGAAGGAGATCCTGATGCTGTGGTGGATCGGCAACATCCTGCTACTGGTGGCCGTGGTGCCCATTCTGGTGGCCCTGCTCAACCGGGTGCTCGCCGCGCTCGAGCGGATCCGTGGTGCCTCCGAGGACATCCTTGCGGGCGGGGGAGCGCTGGCCGGCGAGCTCGACGGGGTGCCTGAGCAGCTCGCCACGACCGACCGCACGGTGCACGACGTCGCGGTGGGCGCGTCCCGCTACGGCGGGTCCGTCGCGAAGCTGCTGGGCTGAGGGGGGTCGAAGATGCCTGTCGTCGCGTGGGTCACCATCGTCCTCGCCACCTTGATCATCGCCGCTGCCGCGCTCGGCCTGATCCGGGTGATCTTCCATCTGCGCGCGACCGTCGCCACGCTCGACGGCGTGATCGGCGGCGTCCGCGTGGTCGCCGAGAGAACTCGGCCCGTGCCGTCCGTCGTCCCGTCGGTCAACGCGAGCCTCAAGCCTGTTCGCGACTTCACCGAAGCCATCTAGCGATGCGTCTCACTGAGGAAGGTGCTCCATGAGCTCGACTGCCGGTTGGACCCTCGGCTATGTCATCGCGATCGTCGTGGTGCTCGTGGTCGTCGCGCTGGTCGTCCCGATCCTGTTGCTCGCGCGGCGGATCGGGACACAGGCCGGGGACATCGACGACTCGCTGGCCGAGTCCGTCACCCATACCGCGGCCCTGGCCGGCCTGCGGGACACCATCGAGCACGCCGGCGTCATCGTCGCCGGGCTGCGCCGTGGACGAGAGAGGCTGGGAGGCTGACATGGCGGTACCCGAGATCAGCGTGCTGTTGACCGACACCGAGCGGAACCTGTGGACCGGTGCCATCGTGGGCGGGATCGTGGTCGTGCTGGCCGTGGCCGCCCTGCTCACGATCCTGGTGCTGTTGGTCCGCACCATCGAGCAGCGGGTCACGACGGTGCGAGACAAGCTGCAGGCGGCGGTCGAGAACACCGAGGACACGGCCCTGATCGCCGAGACCGCCGACGGCGTCGAGGCGGTTCTGGGCGAGGGCCTCAAGCACCATCTCTTCCTCGGTCGCGTCTACGAGAAGGTCAGGGCCTGACATGGTCCTGTGGAGTGTCATCGTCATCGTCGCCCTCATCGCCGTGCTGGCCGGCTATCTCTTCGTCGTCGGCGGCCAGCTCACGCGGATCGCCGACCTCTTGGAGGAGTGTGCCGAGCTGGTGCGTCGGATCAAGGCGAACGCCGAGCCGATCCGGCCCGGACTCGAGCACATCAACCGCACCGGCGGCGTCGTCGCCGGTGCGCTGCCGCTGCTCTACGGCTTCGCTGAAGGCATCGTGACCGGGGTCTCGCCTCGCCGCGACCCGGACCCGGAGGACAGGTCACCCGCCCGACCGGCCTCGGGAACCCGTCGGTCGCGCCTGCATGACGGCGTCGGCTACCGGCCATCAGGGGCATCGACCATGGCTGGCCACGGCGCACCTCGCTCAGAGGTCTGAGGGTGCGTCGTCGGTCGCGGGCGCGTCCCCGTTCCCGGCCTCGCTCCGGTGACCTCCAGGGGTGAGCCCGGTGGTGAGCGGGCCGGTGGTGTTCGGCGCCTGGTACTCGCCGATCCAATGCGGCTCCCACGCCTGGTCGTACTGCTGACCGTTGCAGCTGGGGTGGTAGACCGCGACCAGCTCCTGCACGATCTGCTGACGGTGCGCGGCCGTGCCACCGGGGACCTCGAAGGTCGCGATCCGCAGCTGGAACTTGTTGTCCGCACGGGATATCCAGCAGGGGGCGGCTGAGTGTCGGAACGGGAACCCCTCGGTGCTCAGGTCGGAGCTCTGCCCGACGTAGCAGACGGCGAGGCGCTCGGAGCCGGCGCGACCGGGGTCGGCGGAATAGAGCACCGCATAGACCGCAGGCACGGCGGGAGGCGTCCAGCCCGCGAGCACGCGCGGTCCCTCGAAGGCGTAGCCAGCCAGCGAGCCGAGGCGGATCACGACGTCACTCCTCGTCCGGCTGCGGGTCGACCGCGACCAGCTCATCGAGCTCGTCGACCTCACTCATCGGGGTCGCGACCCGCGAGACCGGCCACCGCGGCAGGCCGGCGCGGGCAGCCGCCTTGGTGAAGATCTCCCGAGCCCGCTCGGCGGCGTCATCGCGGCTGGCGGCCTGGACGACGATCTGGACGCCGTAGGTCGTGCTGCCGATGCCGGAGGCGATGCCTTCGTGCCGTGCGACGGCGTCGGCGAGCTCGACGATCTCCTCGCGGCGCAACGCCCGGTCACCGGTCGCCTCGATCGCGACGCTCCAGCTCACCTCGGTCATGGCCGTCCTCCTGTTCGGGGTCATCTCGTGGTCACCGCAGCCGCGGCAGGACCGCGGCGAGCTCTTCCAGACTGGCCAGGTCGTGCCCGGAAAGCAGCTCGTCGACGTAGGGTGCGGCGACCATCATGCCCAGCGTGCTGGGCACGAACTCTCGGCGGCCGCCCTGGTGCGGGTTGAGCCAGATGAGCCGGTGGCACAGCCGTGACAAGCGCTGCAGCGCCCTGTCGAGGACGGCGGGATCGCCTCGATCGAGCCCGTCGGAGCAGATCACGACGACCGAGCCACGACTCATGCCGCGCCGACCGTAGTTGCGGACGAAGGCGTCCAGTGACTCCCCGATCTGCGTCCCGCCCTCCCAGTCGACGACCTGTGCGGCGGCGGCGCGCAGCGCGTCATCGGGACGCCGGTGCCCGAGCTGACGGGTGATCCGGGTGAGCCGGGTACCGAAGCAGAACACCTCGACCCGCCGGGACGCCCGGCTGGTGCCGTGAGCGAACTGCAGCAGCGCCCGAGAGTAGTCGGCCATCGAGCCGGAGACGTCGAGAATGAGCACGATCGGCCGCCGTCTCATCCGGGAGCGTCGCCAGGCGAGCTCGTCGAGCTCGCCGTGGTGCCGCACCGCCGTGCGCACCACCCCACGTAGGTCGAGGTGAGGGCCGGACGCCGCCGGTCGGCTGCGTCGCGAACGGCGCCGGGGCGGGACCAGGCGGATGCGACGCATCAGTCGGCGCATCGCCCGCAGCTCCTCCGGCGTGCAGTCGGAGAAGGAGCGATGCCGCACCGTGGCCGCGTCGGAGGCCATCAGCCCCATCTGTGCCTCCCGCTCGTCGCCGGACTCGTCGGACACCGAGGCTTCGGGGTCGGGGAGCTGGAGGGAGGCGCTGGCCTCGGCCCTCTGGCGGACGGAGTAGGCCGGGTCCTCACCGTCCTCGGCGGGCTCGTCGAGGAAGTAGCGGCGGAACACCGCGTCGTAGGTCGGCAGCTGGTCGTGTCGCGTCACCAGCGTCGTCCGGCCCGACCAGTAGACGTCGACGAGGTCGGAGGGGTCGAGCAGCGCGCAGGCCGAACCGTAGATCAGCAGGTCGCCGCTGCCGACGGTCAGGCCGCTGGCCCGCAGCTCCCGTCCGAAGCCGACGAGCACCTCGACGAACTCCCGGCCGAGCGCCTCCGGGTCGAGCTCAGCCACCGACGATCCGCGCGAGCTGGGGGAGGACCAGGTCGAGGTCGTCGCGGTCCTTGACCACCGCCCCCAAGGTGTCGCCGGCGACCTCCGCGTCGAGGTCGTCACCGCCGATCACATCGATGGTCTGCGCCCAGTCGATGGTCTCGGCCACCCCTGGCGGCTTGGCGAGGTCCAGGCTCCGCAGCCGGCCGACAGCGGCCACTACCGTGGCCGCCAGCGTCTCGGCGACCTCGGGGGCCCGCGTCAACACGATCTCCAGCTCGCGTCCGGCATCGGGATAGCCCACCCAGTGGTAGAGGCACCGTCGCTTCAGGGCGTCGTGCAGCTCGCGGGTGCGATTGGAGGTCAGCACCACCAGCGGTGGGGAGCCGGCCGCCACGGTTCCGATCTCCGGAATCGTCACCTGGAAGTCGGAGAGCAACTCCAGCAGGAAGGCCTCGAACTCGTCGTCGGCGCGGTCGACCTCGTCAATCAGCAGCACCGCGTCGTGACCGGCGCGAACGGCGGCGAGCAGAGGACGCTCGAGCAGGAAGTCGGGGGAGTACAGGGAGGCCACGGTCTCCTCGCCGCGCAGCTCCTCGGCGCCCAGCGCACGGATCTGGAGCAATTGCCGGGCGTAGTCCCATTCATAGAGCGCCTGGTGGGCGTCGATCCCCTCATAGCACTGCAGTCGGATCAGTCGGCGGTCGAGGACGGTCGCGAGTGCCTTGGCGATCTCGGTCTTGCCGACGCCCACCTCTCCCTCCAGCAACAGCGGACGGCCCAGGGTCAGGGCCACGTGGGCGGCGGTCGCCAGACCACGGTCGGCCAGGTATCCGACACCCTGCAGACGGTCGGTGAGCTCGGCAACCGGGCCGTTCACCGCCGGCCCGCGACCAGGTCGCCGATGGTGCCGGCCGAGGTGTCGAGCTTGCCGTCGCGGGCAAGCTGCTCGCGCCACGCCGTACGCAGGTCGGTGCCCTGCCCGACCATGTCCTCGAAGCTGACATCCTTCATGTTGCGGCACACTCCGCTGTTGCCGCACATGGCGTCGACGTCGCTGGCAGCAGACTCG
>Ga0164243_10009710_pt1 | contig 13947 bp, 17 predicted proteins | sample OricompcompostOP_FD_108781 | JGI IMG/M metagenome (GOLD analysis project Ga0164243, IMG submission 108781) | Organic Plus compost microbial communities from Emeryville, California, USA - Original compost - Organic plus compost (OP) | ecosystem: Engineered > Solid waste > Mixed feedstock >... | reverse complement strand
GTCGCCGATCGCCTGATACAGGAACGGCTTGGCGTCCTGATCGATCAGACGCTTGCGGGTAATCATCGTGGCAGGTTTCCCGAGATCGGTCGCGATCCATCGCCGACCGAGCCGTTCCGCAACGGCAGCCGTCGTGCCGGAACCGACGAAGAAGTCTGCTACGATAGAGTTTGGATTTGAACTTGCAGAAATGATGCGTTCAAGAAGTGATGCTGGTTTTTGGGTTGCATACCCGATGCTTTCAGATCCTTGGAGAGACTTGATATCAGTCCAGACGTCTCGACATCGTACGCCTTCGGGGTTCATGTATTTCTTTCGTCTCGGAACTTTCCCGTATTCAACTGCAAGAATGCCCGATGATAACCATTCTTGTGCTGTCGCATAGGGCATACGATATCCGTTTCTAGGCATCTTCTCACCCATTCCTAAACTGTAGACGTATCCTCCTCCTCCAGGATTATCTACCGGAACATACTGAAATCGACCTCCTGAATCCTCGTTCCCGTACAGCTTTTCGCTGGCATCACTAAATTGCTGAAAGACTTCGTTCCATAACACGTTGTTCTGGCTCTTCCGGAAGAGAAGGAGTGTGTCATGGGATTTAATGAATTTTTGGTTCTTGGCGGAAGTGTCACCTACAGCTGCTTGCCATACAATTTCGTTGACAAAATTATCCTTGGAAAATATTTCATCTATAGCGACTTTGAGATAGTGTGACACTCTGTAGTCAATATGTACATATAGGGATCCGGACGATGAAAGAAGTTCTCGCATTAGGATAATGCGTGGAATAATCATGTTGAGATATGATGCAGTCCCGGTTGACCACGTATCCGAGTAAGCGAATTGTTCAAGGATGGTAGGATGTTGCTGGATAGTGGTTCCGGGAAGCACGACGTTGGTGCGGTAGTCGGCCTTGGAGTCGAAGGGGGGATCGATGTAGATCAGGTCGATCTTGCCGCGCATGGAGGGGTGGTCATCATCGCCCGCAAGAAGGGCGGCCATGGCAAGCAGGTTGTCTCCGTAGATCAGGCGGTTGTCGATATCTCCCGGAGACACGGAGTCACGACTGCCCCCCCGCAAATATTGTTCGTTGAGTAAGTTCTCTCGAAGGAATCACCAGCTCGCGAGTCTGCAAGCTGACCCGATTCGGTCCTTCCAGATTCTCCAGAATCCGCTCAGCCTCACGCTTTCCCGCGGCAACGATATCTGGCAGCGATTCCAGCAACGACTTGGCCATTGATTGCTCCATGCACGGTATCGGCTTCGCGTGCATGGAGACCAATCCCGCATCACGGTCGCCTGAAGAAATGAACGCTCCGCGCTCATCATAGCGATCGTGACGAATCGCAACAAGGAATGCTTCTGCATTCGCTGTTGCACCGTTGCCTCACCCGCCGGAGATCGCGCCCAGGATCACGTACGGCTCGCGCCCGGAGATCACCGCATCCGGCAGAGGATCGTCCGGATCCGCGTGCGATAGATCGCGCTCGCACGCGTAGAAGCGGATCTTCGGGCGACGCCGATCCTTCAGCGCATCCCGCAACGTCCCGCGCAATGGCGGATACGTCGCCTCCAACGCATCGATCACCGCGCGCTGCGTCGGCGTCCCGGCGATCGGGAGGCGGATCTCCGCGCCGAGACCCGCCAATGCGCGCAACGGTCCCGGCAGGCGTACCAGAATCTCGCTCATGACAGCGTCTGCACCTCCACCGAGAGCACCGCCGGCAGATCGCGCACGATCGCCGTCCACGTGTCCCCGGAATCCGCCGACGCGTACACCTGCCCGCCCGTCGTCCCGAAGTAGACGCCCGCTGATGGCAGCGTATCCACGGACATCGCATCGCGCAGGATGTTCACGTAGCAGTGCTCCTGCGGCAGACCGGTCGTCAACGCCTCCCATTCGTTGCCGCCCGTTCGACTGCGATAGACGCGCAGCTTGCCCTCCGGCGGATAGTGCAGCGAATCGCTCGTGATCGGTACCACGTAGATCGTCTCCGGCTCGTGCGGATGCACCTCGATCGGGAAGCCGAAATCGCTCGGCACATTCCCGCTGATCTCCGTCCACAGATCGCCGCCGTTGTCACTGCGCATGATGTCCCAGTGCTTCTGCATGAAGAGCACATGCGGGCGCGACGGATGCATCGCGAGGTTGTGCACGCAATGCCCGATCTCCGCGTCCGGATCGGGCACGTAGTCCGAGTGCAGACCGCGATTGATCGGCGTCCACGTTTCGCCGCCGTCCTCCGTACGGAACGCGCCCGCCGAGGAGATCGCCACGATCATCCGCTGCTCATCCGACGGATCGAGCAGGATCGTGTGCAGGCAGAGCCCGCCCGCCCCCGGTGCCCATTCCATGCCGGTCGTGTGCTGACGCAGCCCCGGCAGCTCGTGCCACGTCGCGCCGCCATCGGTCGAGCGGAAGAGTGCCGCATCTTCGACGCCGGCATAGACGGTGTCCGGATCGGTCAGCGACGGTTCCAGATGCCAGACGCGCGCGAACTCCCACGGATGCGGCGTGCCGTCGTACCACTGGTGCGATCCCGCCTCCCCCGCGTACGCGAAGTCGTTGCCGACGGTTTCCCACGTCACGCCGCCGTCATCGGAACGATGCATCACCTGCCCGAACCAGCTGCTCGACTGCGATGCATAGAGGCGATCCGGATTCACTGGCGATCCCTTGACGTGATAGATCTCCCAGCCCGGAAAGTGCGGACCGCTGACCTCCCATTCGGTGCGACGCGCATCCGAGGTCAGGATGAACGCCCCCTTGCGGGTACCAACCAGAACGCGAACACCGCTCATCGATCACTCCCTCGTCATGCGATTGCGATCACGGTCGTGATGCGGGGACCGTGCGTCATCCTGCGGGGCGGCCGACCGACCGATCGCGGGGACGATCGATCCGATACCCCGATCGTACCGCGCGGTGAGCAGGTTGACTTCTTCCTGCTTGCGATGATCGGATCGGGGGAATGCGAACGTCCCGGAGGGCATGCCCTCCGGGACGTGTCGTGCGATGTGTTGGTGTGATCTGCGGGTTACGCGCCGTCGTGCGGCCGATGGCCGCGCCCGCGGACATCACGACGATGCGCGCCGTGATGTCGCGCACCGAAGCCGCGGTGATGCGGACGCTGCTCGCCCTCGGGAGCCTCGCCCTCGCGCGGAGGGCGTCCACCACCGAGGCGTCGCATGCCGCGATCGCGTCCACCGCCGAAACCTCGGCCAGGACCACGCCCCGCCTCCGGGGCAAGCTCGGTGAGCGCCGAGAGGACGGTGCGCGCGGTCTCGATCTGTTCGGCGCCGACCTTGGCGGTCAGTTCCGTGTCGACCCTGGCGATCGCCTCGGTGATGGCGCTCGCGGCCGCCTCGCCACGCTCCGTGAGGGCGACGGTCATGCGACGTCGATCCTCGGGATCGGGCTGCCGCGTGACGTAGCCGCGCGTGACGAGCGTGTCCATCAGCTGCGTGCCGAGCTGCTTGGTGATGCCGCCGCGACGCAGGAGCTCGGAGAGCTGGGCGCCGCGCGGACGGGCGTCAGTCGCGTCCGGCGTGTGCTCCGCCGCGATGCGGGCGAGCACGAACTCGCCGCGGCGCGGGAGGTCATCCATGCCGAGCTCGGCGAGGGCGGACCAGACGGCCCAGCCGTAGACGTGGCGTGCGCGGCCGATGAGCGTGTGAAGATCGATGGTCGGGGCTCCGGCGTGAACGTCGGAGGATTCGTGAGGGGTAGGAAGGGTATTCAGATGCGTCCTCCAGATGAAAGCGGTTCAATCAGTACCATGACTGTATAGTACAGTGTATGTACCAATACGCTTTCTGTCAACCCCCTCCCCCCGCAATGTCACGGGGGAGGCGACGCACGCTGATGGCTACAGCTGGGCGATGACGAAGATCGCCCCCCACACGAGGCTGGCGAAGACGGAGAACATCACGAGGCCGAGGAAGACACCGAACGCGATGTCGAAGCTGTTGACGGAGGTCGGGCGCGGGGTCTCGCCGCCGGTGGCGAGGCGGGTGCCGCACTTCGCGCAGAAGACGGAGTCGTCCGGATTTTCGCTCCCGCAGGAAGGGCAGGCCGACATCAGCGCGCCTCCACGGTGGTCGCGGTCGGGAAGCGCTGAGCGGAACGTGCCTTCGCCTTGACGGCCTCGGTGACGCGATCCTTTGGTGGCGCAGTGGTCTCGAGCTCGGTCATCAGACGCGCGGCGACCTGCGCGATGTCGTGGACGGCCTGATCGAAGGCGAGCTGATTGGCGCGCGAGGGTTTCGTGAAGCCGCTGATCTTGCGCACGAACTGGAGCGCGGCGGCGTGGATCTCGTCATCGGTCGCGGGCGGATCGAAGTTGTAGAGCGGGCGGATGTTCCGGCACATGGGTAGGCTCCTCCGATGGTCTTGGGCGATGGTGTCCTGCGAGAACGACGTGCTGGCCAGCGCTACGGTTCCGGTGTCGCGTCCGGTGCGACGATCGGCGAATCGTTGACGAGCAGGTCGTAGTCGAACGTCGGCAGGAGCCCCTGCAGCACATCCTCGTCGTCGCGACCCGGCATCACGTCGAACCAGCCACCGCTTGCCGTGCCGTCCTGCACGACCGTGACCGGCGCCGTCGGAGCATCCTGCGCGAGCAGGAACGCGGCGATCTCGTCGAGATACGTGATGGTCGCGTCTCCATCATGCTCGCCGAGGCCCTGAATGATGTAGCCGACCTCCCCGGCGAGCACGAGGAGCAGGCCGTTCGTGACGTGCCGCTCCGGCTGCTCGCGGAGGTATTGCACCGCATTGTCCCCGAGGTCATCGCGCTCGGTCCGCTCGATCGCGCTCGGTTCCGCGCCAATCAGCGCGCCCGCGACGAGCGTGGTTGCGGCGAGGCGATAGGCATCCTTGGCGGCATCCGCGTCGCGGAACACGAGCACGGTGATCGTCAGGCGGGTCACTGGCGCGGGATCCGCGTCCGGCGTGGGAAGACCGACCTGCGACGCGTCGACGTAGACGCGGGCGGGCGCCGCCTCGAGACCATCGAGCAGCGCGAGGAGATCGGTCGGGGAACTGACGTCCTGCGCGCGAGCGGGTGCGGTGCGGGCGACGAGGCCGAGCGCGAGGGGAAGCAGGAGCGCGGATCTGCGTGTGATCTTCATGATGAAATCCTTCCGGAGTGACCCGTCGTGCGGGGAACGGCGTCGTTGGCAGATGCGTCTCCATTGTGCACGGGCACGCAAGAGATGTCGTGGGGCAGACGCTGCGTGCCGCGGAGGGGGACGCATGAGCGGAGCATCTGACGGACGCGCGCGACTGGCGATCGACGGCATCGCGGTCGAGGTGGCGCACGAGACGGATCTGTACGCGGCGGGTGATGCCTGGGTGCTGCTGGATGTCTGGTTTCCCGGGGAGCTGATCGATCCGGAGCTGGGTAAGGAGATGGTCTCCGGCGTGCTCTCGACGCAGGAGGCGGATGGTCCGGCGGGGCAGACGGGGCTCGCCTCGCTGCAGCTGACGCGGGATCAAGCGCGCACGCTGATCCGCATGCTGCAGGACGCCGTCGATGCCGCGCATTGACGTTGCGGGCGCATTCGGTGATCTGTTGGCCCGATGTCGATGGCTGGTTTCGTGATTGAACTCCGAAGGAAGTCGTGGGAATGGTGCGGGATCCCCCGCAATGAGTCAGCAATTAATCGACGAACATTGAGAGAATCATCCGACAACTTGCATCGGGTGTTAGAATGAGAAAGCCAAATCGAACTGGGAATCGTCCCAAGCCTATTTGCTTACCGAAAAGGAGTATCGAATGGGAATCATTGGCTGGATCATTGTCGGCATTGCCGCGGGGTGGCTCGCTGGAGTCATTACCCGTACCGATCGCAGCATCTGGGGTGATCTTGTCCTCGGTCTTGTCGGGGCAATTGTCGCCGGGTTCATCGTGGATGGCAGTGTCGGTGGTGACGCTGGGCTCATCTCCAGCATCATTGTTGCCGCGATTGTTGCCGCCATTCTCGTGGTAGTGAAGAACGCCATTCTTGGTCGTTCCAACAGCTGATCAGCGTGCTGACAGACAGCCGAATCATGCCGCCGGAGCATTGCTCCGGCGGCATTCGCGTCTCCGAAGCATCCTCTCCATGAGCGCGACCAGGCCGCCGGGAGCCTGGGCTCCCGGCGGCTTCGCGCCTGATGCGTGACCGCTACTGCACCGTGATGGTGCCGACCATGCCTGCCGCGGCGTGACCCTCCACCGTGCAGATGAAGGTGTACTCGCCTGCCGGCAGGTTCACGACCACATCCTCCGAGCCCCCACCCGCGATCAGTGCGGTGCCGAAGTCGGTGTCCTCGATGCGCAGGTCGTGCTGCAGATTGCCATCGTTCGTCACGGTGATCGTGATGTCCGTGTCGGCCGGGATCGTGAAGCTCGACGGCGTGAAGCCGAGATCGAACGCGCTCACGGTGACGGCCGTGTCGAACGATCCGCCTTCCTCCGAGGCGTTCTCACCGACGTTCGCGCTTTCGCCGAACGTGACCTCACCGGTCGCGCCCAGGCGATAGGCGATCACCGCGCCGTTGTAGCCCGGAACCTCCGCCGGACTGTCGACCGACGGGATGATCGCGGTGCCGGCCGGCACGAGCAGCGTGTCCTTCACGATCGCGAACGGCGCGTTGATGCCGGCGGCCGTCTGCGACGTCCAGACCTGCGTGCCGTCGGCGCGCGTGTAGGCGCGCACGATGCCATCGAGCGAGCCGATGAAGAGCAGGTCGTTCGAGATCACCGGACCGGAACCGGTCACGCCGATCGGCACGTCCGTGTTCCACAGGAACTCGCCGCTCGCGCCGTCGAGCGCGAAGACGGTCGCGGTCGAGACGCCGAGTCCGCCCTCACCGCTGCCGGAGCCGACGTACTCGGTCGCCGTCCACGAGGTCGACCAGTTGAAGGCGACTCCGTAGACGATGCCATCCGCGAAGGCGAGCGGCGACTGCACGCCACCCCAGATGCCCGGGTAGACCTCGAGCACCTCGTCCTCCGGGAAGGACGTCAGGCCGTCGTTGAGGTGGATGCCGACCGCACGCCGCCAGATCTCCTGACCGCTGCCACGATGCACCGCCGCGACGTAGCCGTGCTTGCCGGACGTGAACACGACGTCGGCATCGCCGCCACCGATGTTCACCGTGCCGAGCACCGGCGACTGCTGATTGTCGTGATCGTAGTAATCGCGCGGCTTGACGTTCAGCCACCACAGCACGCGACCCTGCGTCGGATCGAGCGCCACGAGGCAGTTCGCGTAGAGGTTCTCGCCCGGGCGGCTGGCGAGGTTCGGATACGCTTCGGAATCCCCGAAGCCTGGGAACGGCGCCGCATTGCCGATGCCCATGTAGAGGATGCCCGTCTCCGTGTCGATGGCCGGCGGATACCAGAGGCCACCCCCGGAGTTGACGCGGAAGTTGCCCCAGAGGTCCTCCTCGACGGTGTCCCACGTCCAGATGACCTCGCCATCCTCCGCGTCCATCGCGTAGACGACGCCGTTCGCGCCGCCGCCGTAGCGCCCCTTGGTGTTGCCACCCGGCGCGGTGCTGACGATGACCACGCCATCGTGGACGATCGGTGCCTGGTTGATGCCGAGCGTGAAGTGCGCCGTGAGCGACGTCTCCCAGATCGTCTCGCCGGTCTCCGGATCGAGCGCGATCACCGAGCCCTTGTCGCCGAGCCCGACGAAGAGCTTGCCGTAGCCGAGGAACACGCCGTTCGGACCATCGGTCGCGATGTTGTGCTCCACGCGCCAGATCGTCTCGCCGGTCTCGAAATCGACCGCGTAGACATTCGAGCTGTTGTCGACGACGTAGACGCGATTGCCGAGCACGATCGGGTTGGAGGTGATGACGCCGAAGACGCCCTCCGCCTCGATCGGCAGTTCCCACGCGACGCCGAGCTGATCGACATTCGAGGAATCGATGGTCGAGCTCGGCGCATGGCGCGTGGCGGCGTAGTTCTGCTGCGCCATCGGCCAGTCGTTGAGAGCCGCCTCGATTTCGGGCGGAACCTTCGGCAGCGGAACCGGTGTGGCGTCAGCGGCGGGTGTGGCTTCCGGAGTCGCGTCCTGCGCGAAGACCGGCGTGCCGATGGCCATCATGCCGGTGGTACCGAGGATGGCTCCGACCTTGAGGAGGCTGCGGCGATCGAGTGCCGCGTTGACGAGATCCGCAGCGGTGCGGTTCTGCTGTGCTTCGTCCCGAGAGATGGTCACGACAATGTGTCCCTTTCGTTCGTTGCCAGTTGGCAGTGCGGTTCAGCTCGAGCATCATCCGGAATGTTCCTTACACCGTCAAGAGGATGCGTCAGGAAAAATTTGAACATGATGGAGGTGGCAGGATCGGCATCTGTCGATCTCCCCCATCGGATGGTGACCGGCGGACACCCTCGGCGAGGGTGGGACGGGGAGATCGGGTGATCGGGGGACCATCCGTACACGACGACCGTCTATGCTAACTGGTCCTTCCTAGCCCGATGGTCATGGTCCCAATGGGACTTGTGTACCGGTCCCTTTGGATATATTTGGAGTTATTGTTGATATTGGTTGAGGGAACAAATGAAACGTCGATTCGAAAGAATTGGGCTGGGAGGAGATCCATGATGAGATCGCTTCGTGCGATGCTGTCGTTCTTTGTGCTGCTTTCCTTATGTCTGAGCGCGTCGTCATCGGTGGCTGCGCAGACATCCGACGATCCCGACGTCCATGCTGCGTCTCCTGAGGGAATTGGCGCGACATTGACCGGGTATGCCTGCAATGCGGAGGCCTGGGTTTTCCAGATCACCGGCACAAGCGGGGTTCTGACCCGTCCCCTCGCGATTCTGGTGACGTGGTCGGATGACAGCTTCGAGATCGTTGCCCGCGATGGTATTCCCTGGCCGTCGAATCCGTCGACGTACACGACGGCGACGAATCTGGGGGGCACGGTCACGTCGGCATCGGCGTTGATCGACGATAGCTGGAGCGGCACCTTTGCGTTGATCGAGGGACCGTGCGCGCCGACCCCGACCGCGACGGCGACCCTGGAGCCGACGGCCACCGCAACGCCGACGGAGACGCCGGAGCCGACCGTGACGTCGACCCCGACGGAGACCCCGGAACCGACGGTGACGTCGACGCCGACGGAGACCCCGGAACCGACCGCGACGTCGGAGCCTTCGGCGACGGTCACGACCACCGCGGAACCCTCCGCGACGGCGACGTCCGAGCCGACCGCGACCGAACCGACGATCGGTGGCGCGGTGATCTTCCTCGTGACGAGTGACGGCGGCGACGTTCCGGATGATGCGACGGTCTGCGTCGCGGATGTCTGCCTGTCGCCGGGCGATGTGACGGGTGGCAGTGTCGGTGCGGCGGCGGTCAGCGGCGTGGCGGTGCCCTTCGATGGCCTCGCGGCGGGCACGTATCCGGTCTCGGTGACCAACGCCGCACCGTATGGCGACGCGACCGGCTCGGTGACGGTGCCGGAAGCCGGCTATGGCGAGGTGACGATCACGCTCGCGATCGCGCAGGAGACGCTGGTGCCGACGGAGATCCCGACGGATGTACCCACGGAACCGGTTGCGACCGAGCCGGGTGCCGCGACGCCGATCGCGACCACCACGACCGAGCCGACCGCGCCGTCCCCGACGGAGCCCGGCCCGGGACCGGCCCCGACCGATCCACCGACGAATGGTGGTGGCGGTGGCGGTGCCAGCGCGGGTGGTGGCGGATCGTCCGCACCGGCGGTGACGTCGCTGCCGAAGACGGGCTCGGGTGAGACCGGCTCGTCGACGCCGATCGCGACGCTGCTCGGGGCGGCGATCCTGGTGCTCTTCGCGGCCGGTCTCGGTTGGCGACGACGCGCCCGATAGACCACGGAGTTGGGAGGAGCGCGTCACGCGACGCGTTCCTCCGGGGGCACAGGGGAAAGGGGTGGCGATCCAGGGTGGATCCCACCCCTCTCCCGTAGGCGTGATGAGGCAGGGCGACAGATAGGACGTCCCATTTGTGACGGATTCTCGCGAATGCGACGGACACGTTCACCCCTTGGACAAATGGTGCCGTATGCTGGGGGCAGGTTCCGGGGTTCATGATGATGGTCTCTTGAAAGGAACAGGTCGCGTGAAACTTCTCGGTCGACTTCTTGGTGCCGTGCTCCTGGTGACGGCGGGTCTGGTCATGCAGGCGTCTCCCCGCGTGACCATCGCGCAGGTGAGTGGCTGTGATAGCCTGTTGGTGAATGGAGACTTCGAGGCGGATGTGCTCGACCCCGGCGGGAGCAGCACATTGGCTTCGGGTTGGCAGATCAGCGTCTTGCTTGAGAATGATTCGAGCGTGGCCTACAGCGGGTCGCAGTACCTGCACGGTGTGCAGGGATTCAGCGCCCTGCAGTCATTCATCCCGTCCAGTGGTGGGCTGTCGACTGGTGACAGTGTGGAGATCCGCTTCTGGTACCAATCGGCGGCGGCGGGGTGGGCGTTGATCTACCCCGACGGTGAGGCGCCCAATCCCTGGCCGGCGGCGAATCTGTCCGCCTCGCCGGGCGTCTGGTCGCAGGCGACGGTGACCTATCAGATCAGCGATCCGGCCGCGACCCTGCTGCTCGACATTTCGTTCGGTGGAGAAGCGTTCGTGGATGGCGTCACCATCTCGTGCATGCCGGTGCTCCCGACACCGCCGAGCACGACCGAGACGCCGGTCCCAACGGTGACGTCTACCGCGGAACCGACCGCCACGACGACGCCCGATCCGACTGCGACCACGGTCGCGACGGAGACACCGACCGCAGAGGGACCGACTGCGACCACCGAGGCGACCGGCACGGTGACTGCGACCGCGACGACGAGCGTCGATCCGACGCTCACACCCTCGGCGGAATCCAGCGCGACCGACGCCCCGACCGACACACCCTCCGAGCCGACTCCGACCCTGACCGCGACCGAGCCGGGTGCCGCGACGCCGATCGCGACCACCACGATCGAGCCGACCGAGCCGTCCCCGACGGAGCCCGGCCCGGGACCGGCCCCGACCGATCCACCGACGAATGGCGGTGGCGGTGCCAGCGCGGGTGGTGGCGGATCGTCCGCACCGGCGGTGACGTCGCTGCCGAAGACGGGTTCGGGAGCGTCCGATTCGTCGACGCCGATCGCGACGCTGCTCGGGGCGGCGATCCTGGTGCTCTTCGCGGCCGGTCTCGGTTGGCGACGACGCGCCCGGTAGCCACGTCATCCCCTGAGGGCACAACGGCACCACACGATGCGGATGGCGATGCCCGGGGAATCTTCCTCGGGCATCGCCCTTGCTGCGCGACCATCACGATCGCAGCCGACGCGTGACCGTGGGCTACACTTTCCTCTTGATATGGTTCGCACGTGACGAACCGGACGACACGGATGGTGGGGCAGGAACGGGTTGATGGCAGACGGGCGAAGTGCATCCGAGATGGCCTACGCGCATATTCGCGACGCCATTCTGACGGGAACCTGCGAGGCCGGGACCATGCTGAGCGAGGTGTCGCTGGCCAACGAGATCGGGCTGAGTCGCACCCCGGTTCGCACCGCGCTCGCGCTGCTGCAGGACGAGGGGTGGGTGACGCTCTACCCGAAGCGCGGCGCGCTGGTGCAGGGGCTCTCCGAGCGCGCGATCGCCGAGCTGCTGGATGCGCGCTACGTGCTCGAATCGACCGGCGTCCAGCGGAGCAGTCTGGAGCGGCGGACCGCGCTGCGGGAGCCGCTCGAGGCGCAGATCGCCGAGCAGCGGGCCTCGCTCGAACGTGGCGACATCCCCGCGTTCATTGAATCGACGATCGCGTTTCACCGTGCGTTCGTGGAGATCGGCGAGAATCAGGTGATGCTCGAGCTCTACGATCGTCTCGGGGATCGCGAGCGGTACGTCCTGTTTCGCCTCGGGCCGAAGCTGATCGCGCGGCACGACGACATCATCGCGGAGCATCGCGAGCTCGTGTGCGAGCTGCTGCAGGAGGATCTGTCCGCCTTCCGGGAGACGCTTCGCCTGCACATGAGTGACACGAATGGTCGCCTCGTGCATCCGCTGCCGCCACCGGATCGTCCGCGCTGAGGAAGGTGGCGGGCAGGCGCGGATCAATCCTATCCGCGCCTGCCACCATGTCGGGACCTAGATGGTCTCGTAGATACGGATCTCCGGATCCGCCTTCAGCAACGGCTGCAGTCCACTCACGACATCGTTCGTGAACAGCTCGCTCGTCAGATAGGCCTCTGCATCTGCAACCGTCGCGAATCCGTGCAGGACCTGCACGTCCGCATCGCGCACGAGCAGCTCCTTGCTCGTCGCGCCGGTGATGGTGTCGAGGAACGGCTGGCGGTACTGCTGGTACACGCCTGCTGCTGCCGGTCGGTCTGCCGCGTCGATCGTCAGGGTAATCTCGAGGTACGCCACGATGCGTCCATTCCTTTCTGTCCCGCTGACCGGGACGATGAGCGATTCCTGCGGCGGGGCTGATCCCGCCGCAGGCAGAGTTGGCGATCGGGGGAAAGCACCCGGGCGCCATCTCTTGTATCCATGTTGTATCCTAGATGCGACGCCGTCAAGGTGGGCTACCCACACCGCGATCGTCACCCGCGCCGTCGGTCGCATGATCGGGACGGTCGCCTGTCCCGTCGTTTCGCTCGTTGAGGACCCCCGATGACGTCGTCGCTTCCGCAGGAATCCCGTTACCGTGACGTGCAGCGTCGCACCATGATCGTGCTGATCATTGCCCAGATCATCGGCACCATCGGCGTTGGCGTCGCCCCGTCGATCGGTGTGCTCGTCGCGGAGGAGGTCACGAACAGCGAGGCGTGGTCCGGCCTCGCGCGCACGGCGAGCACCCTGGGCACGGCGCTGTTCGGGCTCGTGCTCGGCACGATCGCCGCGAAGCACGGCCGGCGGATGGCGCTCAGTGGCGGCTGGTGGCTGGCGGCGGCGGGATCGGCCCTGCTGGTCGCGGCGGCGCAGTGGAACCAGATCGTGCCGCTCTTCGTGGGATTGCTCTTCATCGGCGCGGGATCGGCCGTGAGCCTGCAGTCGCGCTTCGCCGCGACCGATCTCGCCGAGCCGCAGCAAAAGGCGCGCTCGCTGGCGCTGGTTGTCTGGGTCGGGACGCTCGGATCGGTGCTCGGGCCGAACCTCGGCGTGCCGGGCGAAGCGGTCAAGTCCGCGACCGGGCTGAGTGTGTTCGCGAGCGCGTTCCTCATCGCGGCTGTCTGTCTGGCGATCGCGGGTGTGGCGGTGTTCATCTGGCTGCGCCCCGATCCGCTGCTGCTCCTGATGGCCGACACCCCGGTGGAGATCGCGCCGCCGAAGGGACGCGGTTCGTCGCGCATCCGCCGCACGATCGCGGAACTGCAGGTGAATCGCCCGGCGCGGATCGCGTTCATCGCGATCGTCAGCGCCCAGATCGTGATGGTCGCGGTGATGACGATGACGCCCGTGCACGTCGCGCACCATGGCGGCTCGGTCACATTCATCGGGCTGACGATCAGTCTGCACGTGGCCGGGATGTACGCGCTCGCGCCGGTGGTCGGGTGGACGGCGGATCGCTTCGGACATCGTTTCACGATTGGCGTTGGGGTGGCGGTGTTCGCCGTCTCGCTCGTGATCGGCGCGCTCCGACCGGATGACATGGACTGGGTCGTTGTGTCGCTGATCCTGCTCGGCGTCGGCTGGTCGTTCGTGAATGTGGCGGGGTCGGCCCTGTTCACGGCGGTCGTCTCGTCGACGACGCGCGCGGCCTCGCAGGGCGGGGTGGATTCGCTCTCAAACCTGTGCGGCGCGACGGCGGCGTTCATCGCGGGGCCGTTGCTGGCGGCCTCGAGCTACGCGTTCCTGTCGGTGGTGGCGATGATCGCGCTGATCCCGCTGCTGCTGCTCACGCTACGCGGCGGCTTCATGGGCGCACGCGAGGAGTTGGCGACGGAGTAGCCACCGCGACGAGACACC
>Ga0164243_10009709_pt1 | contig 13949 bp, 11 predicted proteins | sample OricompcompostOP_FD_108781 | JGI IMG/M metagenome (GOLD analysis project Ga0164243, IMG submission 108781) | Organic Plus compost microbial communities from Emeryville, California, USA - Original compost - Organic plus compost (OP) | ecosystem: Engineered > Solid waste > Mixed feedstock >... | reverse complement strand
GCGAAGGACGGCAGCGCGAATACGATCACGTTCAACGTGAGCGCCGTCAACGACATTCCACAAGCAACCGACAACAGGATCACCACCGGAGAAGACACTCCCTACATCTTCACGATCGCGGACTTCGGTTTCACCGATATAGACAGCGATGCGATGGCTGCGCTCACTGTGACTTCGCTTCCGTCCGCCGGCACACTGACCCTCGACGGCGTAGCCGTCACGACCGGGCAACGGATCGACGCCGCCGCGATCACGGCGGGCAAGCTGCGCTTCACTCCGGCAGCCAATGTCGCCGGCAACGGCTACGCCAGCTTCGCCTTCCGCGTCGAGGACGGCGGCGGCGCATCCAGCGCCCAGCACGTCATCACGCTGGACGTCACGCCTGTCAACGATGCGCCATCCGGCGCCGACAAGACGTTGACCCTGCTGCAGAACGGCAGCTACACCTTCCGCTTGGCCGACTTCGGCTTTGCCGACAGCGACGGCCATACCCTGCTGGCAGTCCACGTCACCAACCTGCCCGGCGCAGGCAGGCTGACCTTGAACGGTGTAGCGGTCAGTGCCGGCCAGCGCATCACGGCAGCCGATATCCAGGCCGGCGCGCTGCGCTTCACGCCGGCCTCCGGCGCCAGCGGCAACGGCTACGCCAGCTTCCGCTTCCAGGTGCAGGACGATGGCGGGACCGCCGACGGCGGCGTCGACCTGGATCCCAGCCCGAATACGCTCACCATCAACGTCACCGCCGTCTATGTGCCGCCGACCGATCCGGTGACCCCGCCCTCAAGCGGCGGCGGCACTCCGTCGAATCCGCCGCCGGATACCGACAGCCCGGCCCCTGAACCTACGCCGACGCCCGAACCCAAGCCGGAGCCCACGCCCGAGTCGCCACCCACCAACGAAAGCAGCGAACCCGCGCCGCCGAACGGAACGCCGGATCAGGCCGATGGCGGCGCCAGCCGGCCTGCGCCCGGCACAGCCGTGCTGCCGACCGCGCCGGAGGCGACACCGACGCCGGATGCGCACGCGCCGGGCGCGCCCGACATCGGCGATCCGGCAAGCATCGGCAATGCGGCAATGCAGGAAGCGTCGGCATTGTTCGACGGCGCCTGGATGATCCAGGTCGAGGCCCAGGACACGCAGCAGGCGGCATTCACGCTCAACCAGCTTCCGGTATTGCAACGCGAATCGACCGCCCACTCCGGCTTCACGGTGGCGTCCGGCGCGCCCTCCGCCTCCGCTGCGAGCACCGCTCAATCCGACAACGAGACGGCGCCGGAAGAAGGCAGGAAGCAACCGGTGCAGCTCAGCCTGAGTACGCCGCAAGCCATCGAGATCGCCGGCGCGGTCACGTCGATCGCGACGATCTGGCTGGTCGCGCGGCGCAGCGCCCTGGCCGCAAGCGTCCTGGCGGGCATGCCGGCCTGGTCGCGCCTGGACCCCTTGCCGGTGCTGATGAACCAGGGTGATGACCCGCTTGCCGAACTGGACGGCACGTCGGATACGATGGATCATGTGTTCGGCAGCGCCGATAACGAGGCCGCCGCGCCGCCCGAAGAATTGCGTTGATGAAGAAACTGTTCCAGCCCGGCCCTGTCGCCCGCATCAGCACCGGCGTCGTATCGCTGCTGCTGGCGCTGATCCTGCTCGCCGACGCGACGCTCGGTGTGCTGCCCAATCCGCGCCAGCGCGATGTCGAACACCGCACGCAGGTGGTCAACCTGATCGGTGCGCAGATCAATCTGGCGCTGTCCGCGGGCGACCGCCAAGCGCTGCAGACCTTGATCGATACCCTGGTGGCCGCCACGCCCGAGTTGCGCTCGATCGGCGTCCGTCCCGCGGACGGCGCCCTGCTGGCCGCCACCCCCGGCCACCAGCAGGCATGGGACGGCATGCACGAAGCAGGCAACCGCCACGATGGTGTGGAATTGCAAGTGCACGCGAACGACCGACCCTGGGGCCGCATCGAGCTGCTGTTCAAGCCGGCCGACGGCTCCATCGTGCGTGCGCTGCTGCGCGAACCGAGCCTGGCGCTGTCCCTGCTGCTCGGCTCGGCCGGCCTGCTGTCCGTCTATCTGTACCTGAGGCGCGCGCTGTACCAGCTCAATCCATCCAATGCCGTTCCGCAGCACGTGCGCAACGCGTTCGCCACGCTGGCCGAATCGGTGCTGATCCTGGACCGCAAGGGGCGCCTGATGCTGGCCAACGCGAGTTTCGCGCGAATGAGCGGCATGGAAGCCGAGCAACTGGAAGGCAAACCGTTCGAGCGGCTGCAGTGGCTGTGCGCCGAGGTCGAGCAGGCGATCGGCCCGTTTTCGCTATGGGATGCCGCGCTGGGCAAGACGGACGGGCCCGAGACGCGCGAGATCGAAGTCACGCTGCCGAACGGTGCGCCGGTGCGGCTGCAACTGAACTGCTCGGCCATCCATGACGGCAGCCATATCGCGCGCGGCTACCTGCTGTCGTTCAACGATGTGACCGAACTGAGCACGGCCAACACCCGGCTGCGCCAGGCGCTGCGCGAACTTGAGGCTTCGCGCGACCAGATCGAGCGCCAGAACGCGGAGCTGCAAAAGCATGCCCACCACGACCACCTGACCGGCTGCCTGAACCGGCGCGCCTTCTTCGAACGCGCCGAGCCGATGTTCGCGCGCAGCATGGTCGAGCGCGCCGACTTCTCCTGCATCATGGTCGATATCGATCACTTCAAGTCGTTCAACGATACCTACGGCCACGCGGTCGGCGACCTGGTGATCCAGCAGGTCGCGCAGACGCTCGCGCGCGGCCTGCGCGGCAACGATATCCTGTGCCGTTTCGGCGGCGAGGAGTTCTGCATCGTGCTGCCGGGCGCAAACCGCGAAAACGGCCTGGCCGTGGCCGAGCGCCTGCGGGCGCTGATCGAGCGCGAATGCGGGCCGGGCGTGCAAGCGGTCGAGAACCTGCGCATCACGGCCAGCCTGGGGTTTGCATCGCTGGACGTCATGCGCGACGTGACCACGCTGCAGGCTCTGATCGAACGCGCCGACCAGGGCCTGTACGCGGCCAAGCGCGGCGGCAGGAACCGCGTCGGCGACGGCGCGCTGGTGACGCCGGAAGCGGCGGCATAGGGTGCCCGGCGCTGCGCCTTCAGCGTTCGGCGCTCGCCGGCCGCAGCTCGGGCGGCAGATTGCGATAGACCTTCTGCGCGTAGCGCAAACGCAGTTCGGGGTTGCGTGCGTTGTAGGCGCCGACCGCCTCCCACGAATTGCCGAGCCGGCTCATGTTCCCGCCCAGCACCCACGCGCCGACCTGGATGTTGATGCACGGGTCCCACAGGTCTTCTTCCTCGATGCCGTACTTGCGCAGCGTCGGCAGCCAGGCACTGTTGATCTGCATGAGACCGATGTCGTAGGTGCCGTTCTTGTTGCTGCGGTTGATGGCGCGCGGGTTCAGGCCGGATTCGGTCTTGGCGATCGCGACCAGCAGGTGCGGGTTGACGCCGTAGCGGGCACCGGCTTCTTCCCAGCAGGCGTGCGCGCTGGTTGCAATCGTCAGCAGGATTGCAATGGCCAGCCTCTTGAACAGCCGCGGCATCACTTCCGCCTCACCGATGACCAAAATTGCGCGGGTAGTCAAAGTAGTACGTTTCAGTGCCCGGAACCTGGTAACAGCTCATCAACAAGCCGTCTGCGTCGGTGACCGCGGTACCGACCGGGTAGGCGATTTCGCCGCTACCGTTTGGATAATTGCAGACACCGCCTGGAGCCATCACCGACCCAAGGTGGACGGCGGATGCATACATCCATGTCTCGGCTGAGACACCGTCCGCAATCACATTGCGACCGACCTCCACGTCCACGTCCACTCTCAACGTGTTGTAGACCTTTCCGTCAACGCGCAAATTCTCTTTGATATTGACATCCTTGTCGGTCGAAATGTGGCCGTCCGCATGGATCGTGCCCTCGGCAATGATGTTGCCGGGCACGGTCAGGTTGCCGTTCTGGTCGACTGCCAGCGGTTTCCAGGTGCTGCCGTCGAAGGCGAACGCACGGTTGATACCGGTGACCAGCCGCACGTCGCCGACCTCGCTTCCAGCAGCAGCCAAAGGCAGGCTGGCGTAGGCGGCAACGGGATCCTTCCAGTGCGACGATCCGGCGCGTGTCCACTGGCCCGCAGTGCTGCAATAGAGGATCTGGTTGGTCGCGAGGTCCACGGCCACGCCCGGCACCACGTCGCCATCCACCCGGCAGTTGTCATTGACGTTCACCTGCGCCACGCCCCCCATCCGGATCGGCGTGTTCATCCGGTTCAGCTCGGGCTTGCCCGGCACCGGGTCGCGGTACAGGAAATCCGCGGTGGCCTCGCCGGAGCCGTCGTGAAACAGGGCCGATACGAGGTGGCCGCCGTCGTTCTCCTTGGAGCCGTTCAGCACCGTGGCCCCGTTGCAGGCGACATTGCGGTAGTTGACGGTATTGAGATTCCAGGAAGCGCCGCGTGCGACGGCGGGCTCGGCCTCGCTGATGTAGCCGCCGCCCGGGCCGGACTGCAGACCCACCATCCGGATGTGACGCTCGGGGATCTTCTCGCCGCCGTAAGTGGCCACGAGCGCATCGAGCTGACCGGGATTGGTCTGGCGCACCAGCATGCAGGGTGTCTGGTTGTAGTTGTTGGTGTCGGAAAATCCGTTCGACAGGAAGCGGCCGTTCTTCAGATCGGTCATCGTCACGGCCTTCACGTCGCCGCCGGCAGTGTCGTCGATCAGGCTGTCGTAGTTGCTGCGGATGTAGCGCTCCGCGGCCCGGGCTACCTGTGACTGGTGAAAAGCCGCCTGCTGCCCCTTCAGGTCGTCCATCGACGAGTCGACCATCGAAGTCAGCCCGAGCACCAGCATCGCGGTGATCGCCACTGCGCCCAGTGTTTCGATGATCGTCACGCCGCCTTGGACGCGCGCCGGGTTCCGGGCCATGACCTGTACTGTACGCATCCGGGTTGCCGGAGCCGGAAAATTCCAGTTGTCCATGTCGCCGTCCTGCCTGCCAAATGGGGCCGGCGGCACGCAGCCGCCGGTTATGTCGGCGCACAATCGCAGGCGCGCCGCCCTGCTCCTTCGGCTCTACGGCTCGAAGGTGTTGTTCTGGTACCTGAACCGCTTGTCGTTGCCGCAGATGAGCAACACCGAATTCGCGTCGAGCACGAAGGTTCCGATCGGCCAGATGTATTCGATACGCCCGTCCGGCAACACGACCGGGATGTGGCATTCGTCGCCCGGGTTCTTGCGCGTCCACACGGTCATCTCCGCGCCGCCGACCCATTCCTCGCCGAGCACGTATTTGCCTTCTATGCCGGCTCGGCCATACAGCATCTGTTCGGCCGTGATGTCCCGGTCCGCTGTCAGATCGCGCCCGATCCAGGCGTCCTGATCGACCAGCAGGTTTTCCCCGACGTTCACGTCACGGTCGGTGCTGATGTGATCGTCCGCGTGAATGCTGCCGCCCACCTCCAGATGGTTCGGCACATCCAGATTGCCGAATTCATCGACCGCCAGCGCGCTCCAGCCGCTGCCGTTCCAGGTGAAGGCGCGATTCAGCGAAGTCACCATGCGTACGTCGCCACGCGCATTATTCGTCGTCGGTAGATCGGCGAAGCTCGCCACCGGCCGGCGCCAGCTCGACGCCAGACGCCAGCGGCCGTCCGGGCCGCAGGCAAGCAGGTAGCGTGTATCTTCATCCATGGCCAGCGCGGCATCGGTACCGCATGCGGTGCCGGCCTCCACCAGCGCATTCTTGGCCAGCTTGATCGGAGTGTTCATCTGGTTCAGCTCGGGGCGGCCGGGCACCGCGTCGCGGTACAGGAAATCGCTGGCCAGATTCCCCGGCCCGTCGAAGAACAGGTTCGACGCCAGGCGCCCGCCGTCGTGGACGGCGGTGCCGTTGAGGACGGTCGCGCCGTCGCAGGAGACGCCGCGGTACGGATCGGTCACGCGCTCCCACGAAGCGCCGCGCGCCCGCTCCGGGTTGCGCTCGCTGATATAGCCGCCGCCCTGCCCTGCTTCCATCGCCACCTTGGGCAGATTGCGCTCCGGGATCGGCTGGCCGCCGTAGGTGGCGATCAACGCATCGAGCTTGCCCGGGTCGGGCTGATGCACGAGCACGCACACGCGCTGCAGATAGGCGTTGGTTTCGGAAAATCCGTCGGGCAGGAAGTGCTGATCCTTCAGCTCCGACAACGGAATCGCGACCGTGCCGCCGCCGGCCGTGTCGTCTTTCAGGTCCAGGTAGTTCGCATCGATGTACTTGCGTGCCGCGCCCACCACCTGGGACTGATGCAGCGCGGTCTGCTGGCCTTCGAGGTCTTCGAGCGAGGCGTCGATCATCGATGACAGGCCTATCATCAGCACGGTCGCGATGGCGAGCGCACCGAGGGTTTCGATCATGGTCACGCCGGATTGTCTGCGCTTCATTTCAGCCTCCTCAATGGCTTGCCGCCATCCATACCGGCGCCCCGTCCGGGATCGGCTTGCCGCCCAGGTCGAGCGTGACGGGCATGTTGTCCCCGGGCGAGTACAGCGTGTTGTCGGCCGCGCGGTACACCGTCACCGTCACCGAGTTGTGTGCCAGCGCGAGCAGGTCGGGCACGATGTTCGTTTCCGGCAGCACCTTCGGATAGATGAAGATGATGCCGTCCGCGTTGCGGTAGTTGTCCCAGGGCGCGGCATCGCCCTGCGCATACACGCTTGACCACTCGGGAAGGTAGTGCCCGTCCTTGAGCTCATCCATGCTGGCGCTCCAGTCGAGCTTGCCGGTGGCCGTGAAGTAGCGCACCACGGCCTGCCGGTATACGCCCATCGAATCGGCCATTTCGCGCGCCTGCATCTCGCGCATGCTGTTCATGTTGCGCTCCGATGGCAGCACGTAAAGGCCGACCAGCGCTGCCATGACGGTAATGACGACGATATTCCACATGGCGCTTCCTAGACGACCATCCGCTGGGCCGCGGCGTTCTCGGTAATCATCGTGGCCATCTGCCTGCGGATGTCCGCGTTGAGCAGTTCGTAATCGCCCTTGCGCAGCACTGCGCGCGCGGCGTAGGCCTCCTTCAGGAACAGGAATTCGGTTTCCAGCCGCGGCGCCAGGCGCGGCGTGCGCACCATCTGCTGATGCAGCACGCCGAGCAGGCCGTCGGCCAGCAGCACGCGCGCGCTGCCGGGCGAGAGCCGGCCGTCCGCCAGCGCATGCAGCCGGGTCAGCGTCTGCACCACGTTTTCGCCGAGCATGGTGGTCACGATCAGGTGACCGTTGACGCTCGCCTTCAGCAGCTCGGCGGCGGCATCGCGGTCGCGTACTTCGTCGACCAGGATGATGTTGGCGCCCCAGCGCAGCAAGCTGCGAAAGCCGTCGGCGAAGTCCTCCGCGTTGCGCGCCAGCAGAGTCTGGAAGCAGATGCCGTCGCCATGGCTGCCTTCGAGCGGCAACTCGATCGGGTCCTCGCCGGTGACCGCGACGCCGCCGTAGGCGGTCAGCCGATCCTTGACGAGCGCGCCGGCGGTCAAGGTCTTGCCGGACTTGGCCGCGCCCGAGATCACCAGCAGGCCGGACAGGTCGCGCGCCATCATGCGCCGGATGTAGGCCTGCGGAATGCCGAGACCGGCCAGCGTGGAGACCGCGCTGGCGATCTTGCGCACCACGAACACGTCGCCACCCTGGGCGCGCATCAGCGAGACCCGGTAGCTGGCCTCGTCATGCACGACCCGGAACTCGGTCGCCTCGGGCGAACGCTCACGTTCGGCCGCACAGGCCGCGGTCAGGCGCTGCAGGTCCTCGCGCAGGGCCGGCCCCGCGGGCAGGGGATTCACCCCCGCCCCGGGCACGTCCGAGAAGCGGTCGGCCAGCACCGGGTGTCCCAGGTACAGGTCCGAGAACTCCAGCTCCTTGACCTTGGCTGCGGTCATCATGGCGGTCGTGCGTGGGCGTACGGCGGCGTCGGCCGATATCAGGTCGCCTCGAACGCGATGACGTTGTTGCCTGCCCCGCAGGCCGCCGTTGCCTGCGCTGCGGTAGCCGGGAAGGCCGCGATCGGTGTGCCGCCGCCGACAGTGATCTGATTCCAGCCGTTCGCGCCGCTGATGACCGCCACACAAACGTCTTGCGGAACGCTGTTGTAGGTAATGGTGAACAAGCCGCCGCCATCGCCCGTCACCGTCACGTTTCCAGCCCAGCTATTGGTCAGAGTGTTACCGGCACCGCGAACGAGGGTATTCGGCACCGCGTTGGCTGCGATCAGATCCGGCAGCAGGCTTCCATTGGTGTAAGGCTGGCCGGTGTACAGCTTGCGCACCGCAGTACGCATCGCGATCAGCTCCTCGCTGGTCTGGTTGGCCTTCGCGCTGCCGAAAGCGCCGGTCAGCAGCGACACGGCCCCGAGCACGACGATGGCGGCGATGCCGAGATAGGCAATGCCTTCGAGCAGCGATGCGCCGCGTTGACGGGACAGACGGGTTCCCTTGTGCAGATCGGTCCTGATGATGCGTTCCATGATGATCCCCTTCAGAAAATTGACGGCCGGCGTTTTCAGTAGGCGCCGCGCGTCATTGCTGCGATTTCATGCTGGATGCCGAAGAAGCCGGTCACCAGCCACCCAATGACGATTGCCAGCAGGGCAATCGAAAACCCGTTCAACAGCTTCATCTGCGCGGTAATCTGCTCGATGCCTTCCTCCATCCATTCGTCGGCGAGCATCTTCAGCGCATCGGCGAAACCGCGGTATTCGGCATAGACGCACAGGTCGTCCACCACTTCCTTCGACGGAAAGCCATAGCCCGCATTGCGCAGGGCCTCGCCGCAGTTCAGGCCGGAGCGCACGCCGAGCAGCGCGCCGTCGAGCCGCTCGCGCAGCCAGGGATCGGCCAGGGCCGACAGGCGCTGCAGTGATTTCTCGACCGTCACGCCGGCCGACTGCAGCGCGGAGAACGCCATCAGAAAGCCGCTGCCGACGACCAGCCGGTAGATCGAGAACGGCGCATAGCGGTCCAGGAAGACCCGGATGCTGCCGCGCCAGCGCGGCATGGCGGCGATCACCGCGACCACGACCAGTGCCAACGCGAGCACGATGTACACCATCCAGTCCTGCACGATCTGCGACATGATGTACAGCGACTTGGCCGGTCCGTGCCAGCCGCTCGGATCGATGATGCGCGTGAACTGCGGAATGACGCGGGTGCCGAACAGGTAGATGTAGACGATCACCAGGAACAGGATCGCCATCGGATAGGCGATGCCGCCCAGGATCACCGACTTGATCTTGCGCCCGGCCTGCACCACGTCGATCACGGCGACCAGTGCGTTTTCCAGGCGACCGGACTGTTCGCCGGCATACAGAATCATCTGCTCGGTACGCGGCGCCCACCACTCCAGGCCTTCGGACAACGAGCCGCCGTTCTGCACGGTGCGCCGGCAATCCTCCAGCACGATGGCCAGCGGTTCGTTCGGCTTGGCGCCGTTCTCGGAAGCGCGGTCCTGCAGTTCTTCCAGGATCTTCAACAGCGGCAGGCCGTTGGCAAGCATCTTCGCGATCTTGCGATACAGGCGCATGCGCACCGCATCGGTGAACTGCGTCTTGGCCCACCAGCGATTGACGTCAAACCGCACGGGCCACCTCCGTGATGGTGCGCGGGCCGCCGGAGGCGCCCACGGTGGCGAGATGGCCGACCACCTTTTCGGCCATGCGCGGATCCAGGATGCCGGCGGCGATCTTTTCGATCGCATGCTCGCGCAGCGTCTTGCCGCCGAGTTCCTGCAGCCAGTAGGCGACGGCCTCGGTCTTCTCGCCCTGGCGGATGAACTTGAAGAACTGATCGTCGGGCAGGATCACTTCGGCGATCACCGAGCGCCCGGTCGTGCCCGCCTGGTTGCAGTGTTCGCAGCCGGGGCCTGCGATGCGCACGTTGGGCAGGTGGTTGCCGACCGCCGCCTGCACGCGCGCAAAGGCGGCCGGCGCCATTTCATGCACGTGGTCGACCAGCGGCTTGCTGCAATGCGGGCACAGCACCTTGACCAGGCGCTGGCTGATCAGGCCGGTGATGATCGTGTGGTCGGCGACCAGGTTCATCGGCAGGCCGAGATCGACCAGACGGTCGATGATGGCCAGCGCGCTGTTGGCGTGCACGGTGGTCCAGACCTGGTGACCGGTCATCGATGCGCGCAGCGCATTCTGCGCCGAGGCGCCGTCGCGCATCTCGCCGATCATGATCACGTCCGGGTCCAGCCGCATCGCATTGGAAATCGCGGCCGCGAACAGACGCGAACGGTCGGCTTCGGTGGCCGCGTTGGTCACCGCGGTCTGGACCGCGCCTTCGATCGGATATTCGACCGGATCTTCGACGGTCAACACGTGCAGCTTGCCTTCGGCCTCCAGGATCTCGCCGGACAGCACGCGCTGCAGCGTGGTCGACTTGCCGGAGCCGGTCGGGCCGCTGATGATGTTCATGCCGATCGGCTGCTCCTTCAACTGCTGCAGCATCGCGGCATGGGTCTCCGAGAAGCCGAGCGGACGCAGGTCGACGTTGTCGCCGGCGTCGTTGTACAGCAGGCGCAGCACCATGACGGCACCTTCGGAAGTCGGCGCGGTGGCGATGCGCACGCCGTACAGTTGCGGCGGCAGCTTGTCGCGGTCGGCGATCGCCGCATCCTGGCGCTCGGTCGGCTTGTACGAGTTGTCCGATACCGAAGTCATCGCGCCGTACAGCGTGGCCAGCAGCCGCTCGCCGTATTCGCGCGTCTGGCTGCCGGCCGGCACCAGATCGTTGTGGATGCGGAAGTAGATCTCGGTGCTGGTTTTCTTGACGCGGATGTGGATATCGGAGGCGCGAGCGCGGCAGGCCTTGTTCAGGATGTCCTTGGCCGTCACCTGCATCATCGTGTGTTCCTGATGACGCTCGGTGGCTTCGGAATTGCCGGTCTGGTACAGGCGGCGGATGGCTTCGATCTTCGCGAACACGACCTGGAACGGCCGGTTCATCTTTTCCAGGCGCGCCTGGTAGGACAGCACGTGCGGGTTCAGGCTCTGGCCTTCGGCCACCAGCAGGCGCCCGTCGCGCAGCAGGCAGACCAGTTTCTTTTCCTCGGCGCTGGCTTCGAAGATGCCGGTGTGGCTGACCACGCTGGCGCCGGTGTACTCGCCGGTTCCGATCAATCCTTCCTGGCGCGGGGAGGCGACGACTTCCAGCTTTTTCGCAAGAGACAGGTTCATCTTGCCACTCCCCTCGGCGCCGCCGGCGGCAGCGGCACCACCACGCCGGGCGACGGATAGTTCGGATTGAACGCGGCGCGCCGGATCGACTGGCGCGCCAGGCGCACGCGCTGCCTGCCTTTCTGCACGATGACGGTGCTGGACGAAATCGACACCACGCGCATGCCGTTGGAAATCAGGTCGCCTTCCTGCACGTCGATGATGTTGCCGTCGCTGAGCTGCAACGTGGCGAACAGCTTCTTGCCGATGCCTTCGACGGCGAGGATCACCGGATCGCCCGCCACCGCGTTCTGCGCCAGCGCGCTGCTGACGTTCTGCTTGGCCGCGATCTCGTTCTGGCGCGCTAGGATGTTGGCCTGGACTTCGAGCTGGCGCTCGCGCGCCTTCAGCAGCATGGTCTCGGCCTCGATCTGGGTCAGCTTGTCGGAGGTGGGGTCTGCGACGACTGCGGCACTGGCGAGCAGCGCGGCTACGAGAACGGAAATCCTGATTTCATTTCGCATACATCACCCCTTCGATTGACCAGTTGCCGCCCAGGTAGGCGAGCTTGTTGATTCGAACCCCCGGCTGCTGCAGGACCGCCGCCACGGCGGCCGGCGCAACCCCCCGCGTCTCCACCGCGAACGAATAGGTCTGCCATTCCGGCGGCGGTGCGTCGCGCTTCGCCTGCTGCTGGATGCGCGCAAATTTTGTGGCAACGCCCATCAGTTGCAAACGGGAGAGCATCGGTTCCAGCAATCCGCGGAATTCGAGCAGCTCTTCCGCTTCCGGCGCCTCCAGGTCGAGCGGCTGCGACCAGGACGCCTTGTCGCCGTTGAGATCGACCGAGGCGGCGGGCACCTGCGCCAGCAGGAAGCCGACCGTCGACTGCTGGCGCGCCCACACGTAGCGGACCTGGCTCGGCGTGCATTCGTAGCTTTCCAGCGACCAGCCGCCGGGCGTCAGGTAGGCGAGGCGGTCGACGCAGGCGCGCGCGGTGGCCAGCGGCCGCGCCACGCCTTTCCATGGCGGCGGCTGCGGGGCCGGCGGCGGCTCCTTGAACATCTTCTCGCGCGCGGCGGCGATCGCCTGTTCGAGCCGCAGCGCCTCCTGCGTCTTCTGGTAGTGCTGCCACCAGACCGCGCCCCCGACCGCGAGCGCCACGCCGGCGGCCGCGGCCATCGGCCACCAGTTGGTCCCGGCATTCAACTGGCGCATGCCCCACCAGCGGTGCACGCGGATGCGGCCGTCCCGGCGGTGCGGAATCAGCGACTCGATGGTGCGGGCGTTGAAGTTGTGGAAGCCGTAGTCGGCCAGTTCCTCGTCGCCGATGACCACGTTCCAGCCGCCCAGCCCGTAGTCGCCGTGCAGGCGCTCGAGCACTTCCTCCTTGGTGCCGGCGAAGTCGCCGTTGGGCAGGAAGTTGGCGTCGCGCACCGCGAAGTAGGCCCACATCCCGTCCGGCAGCTTCAGCGCGGCCAGCCAGTTGTGGACCGGCTGCTGCTCGCCGTCGTAGTACGCGCCTTCCAGCGCCAGCGTCTTGGAAACGATCGCGCCGAGCGAGAACATGCCGCGCCGGGCGCCGTCGCGCGTGTGCGCGTAGCCGGCCTGGGCGGTGGACTGGTCGGTGCGCAGCACCATCAGGTCGAAGTCGATCTTCTTCGCCAGGTCGGTCGCTTCCTTGACCAGCTCGCGCGGGCGCGACAGCGACTGCCAGAAAAGCCCGCATGCGAAGCGGTGCTTTTCTATCTGCGTGATGTGGATCGCCATGATGACCTCGCGCGGTTCACGCGCCGAGCGTGGCGGGTGTGATCAGGATCACGATCGACTCCTTGTTGCGGCCGGCCGTGAAGCCGCCGCCGAACAGGTAGTTGTTCGCGGCGCCCGTGCCGCGACGATCAAGGTTTTCGTCGGTCTGCTCGAAACCGCTGATGATCAGCGTCTCGCCCGATTTCATCGCCACGCGCTGCAGGAAGTTGCGGGTGTCGAGCTCGGGGACTTCTATCCGAGAGGTGCCGCTTTCGACCGGGCGGATCTCGCGCAGCGAGGAAATATCGGTCGAGAACTGCAGCAGCACCGTGCCGTTGGTCAGCACGTGCGGCAGGATGCTCATGTTGAAGCCCGAGGTCACGGTGCCCGGCGTGAGCGTGGTAGTGGTGCCGACCTGTGCGACCACCGAAGTCTCCATCGACCGCAGGTAGCTGGTCTGCCTGGCGACCTGGACCGGCACCGGCTGGTTGTTCAGCGTGACGACCGAGGCCGTGGTCTGGCGCCGTACCTTGCCCTGCTTGGACAGAGCGTTGATCAGGGCGGTGCTGTTGGCAAAGCGGGAGTTGCCAATGACCCCTACGCTGAAGCTGTTGGTCTCGCTGGGAACCGGTAGCTGGGTATTCAGGCCATAGGTTCTGCGCAGGTCGCTGTAAACCAGGTTCCAGTCGATGCCGTATTCGTCGCTGTCTTCGAGATTGACCGACAGCACCGTCACATTGATGACGACCTGGCGCGACAGCGCCGCGTTTTCCTTTTCGATGTAGTCGGCCACGCGCTGCAGCGCATCGGGCGTATCGACCACGGTCATGGAGCCGGTCGCCGGCGAGGCCACCACGCGCCCGTACGGCGAGAGCATCGTGCGCACCGTGTTCTCGATGCTTTCGTAGACCGACATGCGCGTCGTCACGCCGGTGTTTTGCGAATTGTTGGCCGTCACGCCGCCGGATTCGGAGCTGGAGCCGCCGCCGGAACCGCCGCCG
>Ga0164243_10009707_pt1 | contig 13951 bp, 13 predicted proteins | sample OricompcompostOP_FD_108781 | JGI IMG/M metagenome (GOLD analysis project Ga0164243, IMG submission 108781) | Organic Plus compost microbial communities from Emeryville, California, USA - Original compost - Organic plus compost (OP) | ecosystem: Engineered > Solid waste > Mixed feedstock >... | reverse complement strand
CGGCGAACGCCGACTCCAGGCCGGTGGTGCCCATCGGCGCCTGCTCGAAGGGCACGTCCTTCTCGTCGGGCGCGTGCGGCGCGTGGTCGGTGGCGATGCACTCGACCGTGCCGTCCCGGAGGCCCTCGATGAGCGCCTGGCGGTCCTCCTCGAACCCCAGCGGCGGGTTCATCTTCATCGAGGTGTCGAGGCTGCGGACCTCCTCGTGGGTCAGCAGCAGGTGGTGCGGCGAGGCCTCGCCGCTGACGCGCCACCCCTTCGCCTTCGCCTCGCGCAGCGCGTCGATCGAGGCGACGGTCGAGAGGTGCTGGAAGTGCACGCGGCCGTCCTCGTGGCCGGCGATCGCGGCGTCGCGGGCGACCATCGTGGACTCCGACAGCCCCGGGATCCCGGCCAGCCCCAGTCGGGCCGAGACGGCGCCCTCGCGCATCGAGCCGCCGGCGGAGAGCGTCGGGTCCTCCTCGTGCAGCGCGATCACGCCGCCGCAGAGCCGCTGGTACTGGATGGCGCGCCGCAGCACGCCGGCGCTGGTGACCGGCTTGCCGTCGTCGGTGAAGCCGACCGCGCCGGCGGCGCGCAGCTCGGCCATCTCGGTCAGCTCGTCGCCCTGGAGCCCGCGGGTGATCGCGGCGGTGAAGCCGACCGGGATCCGGGCGCTGCGCAGCGCCGCGTCGCGCAGCGAGCCCAGCAGCGAGGCGGAGTCGACGACCGGCGAGGTGTTCGGCATCGCCACGACGGCGCAGTAGCCGCCGGCCGCCGCCGACAGCGTGCCGGACTCGAGGTCCTCCTTGTGCTCCTGCCCGGGGGTGCGCAGGTGCACGTGCGGGTCGACGAAGCCGGGGAGCAGGTGCCGGCCGCGGCCCTCGATGATCTCGACGCCGGGGCCGGCCTCGACGGATCCCGGCGGGCCGATCTCGGCGATCTCGCCGCCGCGCACGAGCACGTCCCACGGCGCGTCGATCCCGGCCCGTGGGTCGAGCACGTGGGCGTGGCAGATCAGCAGGTCGGCGTCGGTCTCCGGACCGCCGGACCAGACGAGGGGTCGCAGGCTCATCGTGGGTGCAGCTCCGTGGGATCGGACGTCTCGTCGGCGGCTCCTCCGCCCGCGGCGCCGTTCGCCGCAGCGCCGGTACCCGACGCGGCGGTGCGCGACGCGAGCACCTCGTAGAGGACGGCCATGCGGACCAGGACGCCGGCGCGGACCTGGTCGAGGATCAGCGAGCGCGGACCGTCGACGACGTCGCCGGCCAGCTCGACGCCGCGGTTGACCGGCCCCGGGTGCATCAACAGCTGGTCGGGGCCCAGGCGGCGCGCGTCGATCTGGTAGACGGCGGCGTACTCGCGCAACGACGGGACCCACGCCTCCCGCATCCGCTCGTGCTGCATCCGCAGCGCGTAGACGACGTCGGCGTGCTGCAGCTCCTCCAGCGAGTAGCGCACGTCGCAGCCGAGGACGTCGAACCCCTGCGGGATCAGCGTCGGCGGACCGCAGACGGTGACCTTCGCCCCCATCGTCTGGAGCGCGAGCACGAGCGAGCGGGCGACCCGGCTGTGGCGCACGTCGCCGACGATCCAGACGTCGAGGCCGTCGAGCGCCCCGAGCCGCGAGCGCAGCGTGTACACGTCCAGCAGCGCCTGCGTCGGGTGCTCGTGCTGGCCGTCGCCGGCGTTGACGATCGCCGCGTCGGTCCACTTCGTGATCAGCTGCGAGGCGCCGGCCCAGGGCGTCCGCACGACGATCGCGTGCGGGCGGTGGGCCGCGAGGGTCTGGACGGTGTCGCGCAGCGACTCGCCCTTCTCGACCGACGAGCCCGAGGCGGCGAAGTTGACGACGTCGGCCGAGAGCCGCTTGGCGGCCAGCTCGAAGCTCGAGCGGGTGCGGGTGGAGGACTCGTAGAAGAGGTTCAGGACGGTCCGGCCGCGCAGCGCGGGGACCTTCTTGATCGGCCGGTCGGCGACCTCGGCGAACGACGCGGCGCGGTCGCAGAGCCGCTCGATGGCGGCGCGGTCGAGGTCCTCGATCGACAGCAGGTGCCTCATGCGGCGGCGTCCGTGGTGGAGGGGCGCTCGATCGCGACCTCGTCGTGGCCGTCGACCTCGGCGAGCCGGACGTTGACCCGCTCGGCGACGGCGGTCGGGAGGTTCTTGCCGACGTAGTCGGCGCGGATCGGCAGCTCGCGGTGGCCGCGGTCGACGAGCACCGCCAGCTGCACCCGCCCCGGCCGGGCGTAGTCGAAGAGCGCCTCGATCGCCGCCCGGATCGTGCGGCCGGTGTAGAGGACGTCGTCGACCAGGACGACGGACGCGCCCTCCAGCGGCACTCCGTCGAGGTGGGTGGCGTGGATCACGGGACCCTCGGCGTCGCCGCGCGTGTCGAGGTCGTCGCGGTAGAAGGCGATGTCGAGATCGCCGAGCGGCACGTCGCGCTCGAGCAGCGCGGCGAGGCGCTCGCGCAGCCGGCCGGCCAGCACGGCGCCGCGGGTGTGGATGCCGACGAGGACCAGCTCGGAGGGATCGGGGTGCCCCTCCACGATCTCGTGGGCGATCCGGGCGAGCGTGCGCGACAGGTCGTCGCCGTCGAGGACGGTGGTCTCGGTCACTGATCCGGCTCGTACCGGCCTCACGGGACCGGCTTCACGAACCTCGACGACCCTAGCAGCGCCGGCGGCGCCGACGGGTGCGACGGCGCACCCTCAGGAGGGCGGGGCGTCCGAGGCGGGGTCGTCCTCCCCCGCCTCCGGGTCGTCGAGCGCGGCGCCGGTCGCGTCCCCGGGCCGGTCGCGCCCGGCGCCCGGCAGGTGCACCGGCCGCCCGCGCTCGGGGAACGGGACCGTGACGACGTCGAAGTCGCGCGGCAGGATCGTCTCGGGGTGCAGCGCCCGGGCCTCGTCGAGCGCGTCGGAGGGCCGGTGGCGGACCGAGAGGTGGATGAGCGCCAGGAGTCGCACCTCGGCGTCGGTCGCCAGTCGCGCGGCCTCGGCGGCGGTGCTGTGCCCGGTCTTGCGGGCGCGGACGCGCTCCTGCTCGGTGAACGTCGCCTCGTGGACGAGGACGTCGGCGCGGAAGGCGGCGGTGCGGATCGCCTCGCAGGGGCGCGTGTCGCCGGAGACGACGATCTTGCGGCCCTCGCGGGGCGCTCCCATCACCTGCTCCGGCGCGACGCCGGCGACGGTCTCGCCGCGCTGCAGCCGGCCGAAGTCCGGCGGTGCGGTGACGCCGAGCGCGCGGGCCCGCTCGGGGTCGAAGCGTCCCGGGCGGCCGTCCTCGACCAGCGCGTAGGCCCGGGCGTGGCGGATCCGGTGCTCGGCGGCGAGCGCGTGGATCGTCCAGCCGTCGCGGCGCAGCTCGTCGCCCGCGGCGAGCTCGAGGATCTCCAGCGGGTAGCGGACGGTGCCCGTGGTGCGCAGCAGCGCGGTCAGCGCCGCGGCGGTGCCCTCGGGACCGGCGACGGTCAGCGGGGCGGTCCGCTCGCGCAGGTCGAAGGTCTTGAGCATGCCGGGCAGGCCGAGCCAGTGGTCGGCGTGCAGGTGGGTGAGGAGCACGAGATCCAGCTCGACCAGGCCGCTGGAGCGCATCAGCTGGCGCTGGGTGCCCTCGCCGCAGTCGATCAGGACCTGCTCGCCGCCGCGGCGCACCAGCAGCGCCGGGAGTCCGCGGCGGGCGGTCGGCGCCGAGCCGCCGGTGCCGACGAAGAGCAGGTCGAGGTTCACGCGGCCGAGCGTCGAGGGGTCGTTCCCGGGCCGCGCCGCGGCGCCGGCCGCTCCGCGAGGGAGGACCGACGGGCGGGCGACGCGCCCGGAAGGATTCGAACCTTCGACCTTCCGCTCCGGAGGCGGACGCTCTATCCACTGAGCTACGGGCGCCGGGGTCGGTGATTCTGGCACGCCCGGCGGACGCGCGCTGCGCGGCCCCCGCGCTCGCGCCTGGTCTCAGCGGCTGCGGGCGCTGATGCGGAACGGGGTGCCGGCGTTCTCGGCGAGGCTGCCGTCGGCGACCTTCACGAGGACGCGGTAGCGGCTGGACTTGTAGACCCGGATCCGGGTCGCGTAGGACGAGTAGGTCGTGCCGCCGGCGACGGTCTGGGTCACCGCGGAGGTGCGCCACTTGCCCGACGAGGACTCGCGCTGGATCCGGACCTCGGCGCCCGGCTTCGCCGGGTGGATCTTGCCGCTGACGCGGACGGTGCGGTTGCGGCGCACGCGGTGCGTCGACGGGCCGCCCTGGACGTCGACGAGCACGGTCGTCTGGACGACGGGGCTGACGGTCGGGTTCTTGTTCGTCGTCGAGACGCGGTACTGGGTGTTGATGCCCAGCCCGGTGACGGGGAAGACGAAGCCGCCCTGCTTGTCGGTCAGCAGGACGTTGCCGATCGGCGTCCAGCCCGCGTACGGCCAGGGGTTCTGCTCCAGCCGCACCTGCCGCCCGACGCTGCCGGTGCCGCCGAGGGTGCCGGCGATCAGCGTGGTCCCGGCGAAGGGCACCTGCGCCGGGTTGGCGGCGACGGCGAAGCCGAGCGGCTGGACCTTGGTCTTGAACGTCCGCTGGGCGCCGCGGACCACGCCCTTGGCGTTGCGGGCCACGACCCGGTAGCGGTAGGTCGTCGCCGACTTGAGGCCGGAGACGCCGGCGACGGCCGCGACCGGATCGGTCCCGGCGCCGGCCGACGTCCAGGCGGTCCGCTTGCCGAGCTTCGCGGTCGTCCCGTACTCGAAGGCGTAGCGGGTGCTCGCGCCGTTCGGGTCGACGGTGCCGGTGAGCGTGACGCTCTGGGGGGTGATGCTGCCGGCCAGGCCGGTCTTGACCGCCGGCTTCGCGGCCGCGGACGCCGTCGCGGGTGCGACCGCCAGCGCGGTGACGCCGACGGCGAGCGGAAGGGTGCGGATCGAGACCATGGGGCTCCTCGGGGGACGCGGTCCGTGGTGGACCGGAAGGCGTTCGCTGACGCGCCCGCGTCGGCGGGCGCCGTGACCCCGAACCGTAGGCCAGCCACGGCGACCTGCGCACCCCTTCTCATGCCCTCCTCATCGTGCGCGACGCGGCGACGGCCGCCGCCGCGCGGCGCGGACGCCCTCAACCGCGCGGTCGTGCGACGGCGGCGCGCGCGGTCGTCGGCCAGCGCCGCGGCAACGGTCGCGGGCGCGGCGGGGTGCGACGCGGCGGGGCCAGGCGCAGCCACCGCGGGCCGCGGCGGACCGACGGCCGTCCCCCGCTCACGCGGCCCGCCGCCCGGCGGCGGCGCTCGCCTCGTCGCCGAGGGCGTCGGCCAGCGCCGCGTGCCGCTCGCTGACGCGGGTCAGCAGCTTCTCGAGGTCGACGCCGCCGATCTCGCGCTCCGGCCCGGGGCCGCAGCGCAGGAGCACGACCGCCGCGAGGTCGTCCCCGGCGACGGCCAGCGCCTCGCTGCGACCGGCGATCCGCTCGCGCCGCCGGCGCCCGGCGGCGGGCGGCGCCGTCTCGGCGAGGGCCGCGCAGTCGCGCTGCAGGGCCTCGGCCGCGTCGTGGAGCTCGACGGTCGTGGTGGTCCCGAAGGCCAGCGACGCCAGGTGGCGGGCCTGCGCGAGCAGGTGGTCCGCAGCCCTGGACGGGTCGACGTGCGCCGGGGCCGGATGGCTGGCCGCGGCCCGGTGCGGGAGGACACCGGCGATCGAACGCTGCATGGGGCGACGCTAGAACGCGCCGCGGACGGAACGCCTGCAATTCGCAGCATTCGGACCCGATCGGCGGACGGGGATAGGATCCCGGGGTGGCCGAGCTCCCCCCACGGTCAGCCGCGAGCGGTTCCGGACGTCCGGACCGCGACCCGGCGCCGGACGCCGATCACGTCGCCACCGACGAGCTCGTGGCGGTGGTCGTCGGCGTGCTGTGGCTCGCCGACGCGCTGGTCGTCGGGGCGCCGTCCCGCCCCGAGACGGTGTCGGCGATCGCCGCCGTCGTCGGCGCCGCGCTGCTCTCGCGGCGCAGCCAGATGCCGCTCGTGGTGACGACCGGCATCTGGGTCGTGCTGATGCTCCAGACGGCGCTCGGGGTGGACGCCGACGCGTCGGTGATGCCGGCCGTCGCGATCGGGCTGGCGATGTACGCCCTCGGCCGCTGGGAGCGGGACGACCGGGCGATCACCGGGCTGCTCGGCGCCGTGATGGCCGCCTACGCGATGGTCCTCGCGATGCCTGCGCCGCAGGTCGGCGACTACGTCTTCGCGAGCGTCGCGTTCCTCGCGCCGTTCCTCGGCGGCCACGTGGTCCGCCGACTGACCCACGACGACGAGGGCCACGACGCCGGCCGGCGGCTGCGCGCCCGCGCGTCCGGCGGCGGCGTCGCCTGGCAGCACCAGCTGATCGCCGCCGACGGCTACCGCGCGCTGCGGGCCGAGCTGGAGCGGCTCGCCGACCGGCGCGGGGCCGCGCGTGCGCTGGCGGTGGCCGAGCGGCTGCGGCGCGTCTCCGGCGTCGCGGACCCGAGCGCCGAGGAGCCGATGCTGCCGGGCGTGGCCGAGCTCGCCGACCTCGTCCACGAGGCGCGGCTGGCCGGTGCCGACGTCAGCTGGCGCGAGACCGGCGAGCTGACCGACCCGGCCGCCGACGTCGGCGTCGCGCTGCACCGGATCCTCGAGGAGGCGCTGGCGAACGTGCTCGAGCACGCCGACCCGCCGCGCGCGACGGTCGAGCTGCGGTGGGAGCCCGACGTCGTCGTCCTCGAGGTGCTCGACGAGGGCGCGCCGGTGCGCGGCGCCCTCGGGCGCGGGCAGGGCCTGCTGGCGATGCGCGAGCGGGCCCAGGCGTGCGGCGGGTCGTTCTACGCCGGCCGGCGAGAGTCCGGCGGGTTCCGGATCCGCGTGCGGATGCCGCTCGACGGCGCCGAGCTCGACGAGGATCCCGGTCAGGCCGCTGCGCTGGCGACGACGCGCACCGCGCCGAGGCCCTCGGCGGCGACGACGTCGCCGTCGCGCAGCTGACGCCCGCGGCGCTCCTCGCGCTCGCCGTTGACGGCGACCGTCCCGGTCGCCAGCAGCGCCTTCGCCTCGCCGCCGGAGCCGACCAGGTCGGCCAGCTGCAGCAGCTGCCCGAGCCGGATCATCTCGCCGCGGATCTCGATCTCGCGCACGCGGCCATCGTCGCAGCCCTGCGCGGCCGGCGATCCGCCGCTCCGAGCTGCGGTCGCTCAGCGGTGAGCGGTCAGCCGGTCGGCGAGGCTCGCCGGGTCGCCGTCGGCGCGCCGGCGGAGCCACAGCGCGCTCGGGTGGTGGCGGGCCGGGTCGTAGGCGGCGACGGCCTCGGCGACCGCCGGGCCGTGATCCCGGTGCAGGTGGTGGTCGGCGAGGACGACCTCCCAGCCGTCGTTGCCCTGGAGCACGGCCTGCAGCAGATATTGCTCCGTCCAGAACCAGCCGTTCTCGAGCCAGGCGCGGTGGTAGTCGTAGGGCAGCAGCACGTCGTGGACGTGGACGAGCACGCCCTCGGCGAGCCGCGGCAGCAGGTCGAGGTAGATCCGCACGACGTCGCCGCCGGTGCGCACGACGTGGGTCGTGTCGACGAGCAGCACGTCGCCGGGGCCGAGCGCCGCGACCTCCTCCACCGGCACGTCCTCGGCCGCGATCGCCCGCAGCTCCGGCACGCCGGCGGTCGGTGCCCGCGGATAGGGGTCGAACGCCCGCAGCTCGCCGGGAGCGCCCTCGCGGGCGTTGCGGTCGAGGGCGGCGCGCGCGATCAGCGTCGAGACGCCGGACCCCAGCTCGATCACCCGCCGCGGTCGGACGAACCGCAGCAGCGCGTGGAGGCTCGCGGCGTCGAGGCCCTCGTAGTAGCGCAGCAGCTCGACCCGCTCGGCGTCCGGGACGCCCGGCAGCGGCGGCGGGGCGTACTCGGCGGCCAGCGGCCGCAGCGGTCCCCGCAGGAGCTCCAGGCCCGGCAACGGGTCCCAGGCCACCCCGGGCATCGGGTGCGGCGTGGTGAACGTCGACGCCGGCAGGGCCTCCCACTCGGGGATCGGACCGGCGTAGGAGCGCTCGACGACCCGCTGCCGGCGCAGGTCGACGAGCGCGCGACCGCGCGCCTCGGCGGCGGCGCGGACGCGGCGCCCGACGGCGCGGCGCGCGCGGGCGAGCGCGCCGTCCGGGCGGGCGGGCACCGCCTCAGCGGCCGCCGGCGACGGCGGGCAGGATCTGCAGCTCCTGCCGGTCGGCGACGGGCGTGTCGACGCCGGCGCCGAAGCGGATGTCCTCGCCGTCGAGGTACACGTTCACGAAGCGCCGCAGCGCGCCGTCGTCGTCGGCGATCCGGGAGCGCAGCTCCGGGTGCGCGGCGAAGAGCGCCTCCAGCGTGCTGCCGACCGTGTCGCCCTCGATCTGGAGCGTCCCCTCGCCTCCGGTCGCGTCGCGCAGCTGCGTCGGGACCTTCACCGTCACCGTGGCCATCAGACCGTCACCTCCGTGCGTCCCTCGACGCGCTCGAACTGCTCGAAGCGGGGGTCGATCTCGTGGCACTCGAACGTGCCGCGGACGACGTCCAGCGTCTTCAGGCCCTCGCCGGTGATCACGAGCACGACGCGCTCGTCGGCGCCGATCCGCCCCGCCTCGGCGAGCTTCTTGAGCGTCGCGGTGGTCACGCCGCCGGCGGTCTCGGTGAAGATGCCGGTGGTCTCGGCCAGCAGCCGGATGCCGTCGCGGATCTCGTCGTCGGTGACGTCGGTGATCGTGCCGTCGGTCTGGCGGGCCAGCTCGATCGCGTAGGGCCCGTCGGCCGGGTTGCCGATCGCCAGCGACTTGGCGATCGTGTCCGGCTTGACCGGCCGGCAGACGTCCTGGCCGGCGTCGAACGCGGCGGCCACCGGGTTGCAGCCGGCGGCCTGGGCGCCGCTCATCGCCGGCAGGCCGGTGGGCGTCCCGGCGCCGTCGAGCAGCCCCAGGTCGATCCACTCCCTGAAGCCCTTGCCGATCTTCGTGAACAGCGACCCCGACGCGATCGGGGCGACGATCCGGTCGGGCACCGTCCAGTCGAGCTGCTCGGCGATCTCGTAGGCCAGCGTCTTGGAGCCCTCGGCGTAGTAGGGCCGCATGTTGACGTTGACGAACGCCCAGTCCTCGCGCTCGCCGGCGATCTCGGTGCAGAGCCGGTTGACGTCGTCGTAGTTGCCGCGGACGGTCACGATGTTCGCCCCGTAGACGCCGGTCGAGAGGATCTTCTGCTCCTCCAGGTCGGCCGGGATGAAGACGTACGTCGGCAGGCCGAGCGCGGCACCGGCCGCGGCGACGGCGCCGGCGAGGTTGCCGGTCGAGGCGCAGGCCAGGGTGGTGAAGCCGAGCTCCTTGGCGCGGGCGGCGGCGACGGCGACGACGCGATCCTTGAAGGAGTGGGTCGGGTTGGCGGCGTCGTTCTTGACCCAGACCTCGGCGAGGCCCAGGCGCTCGGCCAGCCGGTCGGCCCGGACGAGCGGCGTGGCGCCGGCGGGCAGGCCGGCGCCGGTGGCGGCCTCCAGCGAGCCGGACGGGGAGCCGGCCGCGAGCGGCAGGAAGTCGGCGTAGCGCCAGATCGAGCGGGGCCCGGCCTGGATCCGGCGGCGCAGCGACTCCAGCGCCTCGCGGTCGCCGCCGGCGGCGGGGTGCTCGGCGTAGGAGACCTCGAGCGGGCCGAAGCAGCGCGAGCAGACGAACTGGGCCTCGAGCGGGTAGGTGCTCGAACACTCGCGGCAGATCAGGGACGTCGCAGCCATGGGCTCTCCTGCTCGGGGAATCGACCTCCGCCGGTCGTGTGGCGAAGGTCCGAAGCAGGTCCAGCCACACATCTCTCTGGAATTGGCACCTCTTCGCGGCCGGCGGGCTTGCGCGATGGTTGCCGGAGCTTCACGGGGCCAGTCCCTCCACTCCTCTGGATGCGTTCAGCTATGTCCGCCGGGGACCATAGCAAGCGGCCCGGGCGCGGGCGGCCGCGTGGGCCCCGAGGCCCGCGGGTCAGGGGCGGCGGGCGGTGAGGTGCACGTAACGGTCGTGCATCTCCGCCTTCGCCGGCGGCTTGTGGATCCCGTGGCGGCGGACGTCCGTCCAGCCGGCGGTGGCCAGCCAGTCGCGCAGGGCGACGAGGTTCGGGACCCACCAGTTGAACGGCGTCTCGACCGTCTGGAAGCGGGCCATCGCCCGCCGCGGCGCCAGGACGGTGGCCAGCAGCGAGAAGGTCTCCAGCGCGATCAGGCGGCCGCCCGGGCGCGTGCGCTCGGCGAGCCGCTCGAGCGCGCCGACCGGGTCGCGCAGGTGCAGCAGGACCGCGCCGACGAAGACGACGTCGAAGGGCTCGTCGTCGAGCTCGCCCGGGCCGAGCGTCTGCACGTCGCCCTGGACCCGGGTCACCGACGAGCCGCGCAGCTCGCGCGCCAGCCGGAACCCGCGGCCGAGCTGCATGTTCCGCTGCTCGATCTCGCGCCGGAGCTGCTCGCGGTGGATCGGTGGCCAGCTGGTGGCGTCGAAGTCCGGCAGGTCGAGCGCCGTGACCTGCGCACCGCGCTCCTCCATCGAGAACGCCCAGTGGCCGTCGAAGGTGCCGACGTCGAGCACGCGCTGGTCGCGGAGGTCGGCCGGCAGGACCCGCGGGGTGATCGGCCGGTGGTCGACGAAGCCGGGCGTGACGACGCCCGGCGCCAGCTCGATCGTGTGGTACCAGACGGGGTTCTCGGCCAGCGCGTCCCGTGCCCGGAGCACGCGCTGGTCCTGGTCGAGCGGCTGCGTCACGCGGGGCAGTCTAGGGGCCGCTCCGGGGACGCGGATCGCCCGCCGCCGGGGCCCCCGCGCGGGGCGTCGGCGTGCAGCGGCCGCGCCGAGCGGCGCGATGGTCGTAGAATCGAGGGACCGTGCCCGCGACCGACGATCCGCTGAGTCCCCGTGCCGTCGTTCCCGCGACCGCGGCTGGGATTCGGCTCCCGGTCGGTTGAGCCCGCCGCCCCCCCGCCCTCCGAGGCGGACGGGCCGCAGATCGAGACCGTCGAGGCGCACGGGCTGCGCTGGGTGAACGTCCTGCGCCCCGGCCGGCACGAGCTGGCCTGGCTGCGCGAGCACTACGACTTCCACGCCCTCGACTACGAGGACGTGCTCTCCCGCAACCAGCGGCCGAAGGTCGACGCCTACGACGACTACCTCTTCGTCGTCCTGCACTTCCCGGACTACGACAAGACGATCGGCCGGCTCAACGCCGCCGAGGTCGACGTCTTCGTCGGCCCCGACTACGTCATCACGATCCCGAACCGTCCGCTGCGGACGATCGAGTACCTCTTCAGCCGCGTCGAGCAGCGCGAGGACGAGCGCGACCGCCACTTCGGCAAGGGCACCGGCTACCTGCTGTACCGGATCATCGACGAGTGCGTCGACGCCTCCTTCCCGATGCTGCGCAAGATCGGCAACAAGCTCGAGCAGCTCGAGGAGGACATCTTCGAGGGCCGCTCGAAGGAGATCGTCCGCGACATCTCCAACGTCAAGCAGGAGATCATCAACTTCCGCCGCGTGGTCCGGCCGCAGCGCACGGCGCTGAAGGACCTCAACGTCGCGCGGCGCTACCTCGTCGAGGACGTCGAGCTGTACTTCGACGACATCAACGACGCGAACGAGCGGATCTGGGACATGCTGGAGAACTTCAAGGAGGTCTCCGAGGCGCTGGAGGGCTCCAACGAGTCGGTCCTGGCCCACGCGCAGTCCGACTCGCTGAAGGTCCTGACCGCGATCACGGTGATCGTGCTGCCGCTGACGCTGATCGCGTCGGTCTGGGGCATGAACGTCAAGGTGCCGGGCGAGGCCCAGTCGCACCCGTTCTTCATCCTCGTCGGCGTGATGGTCGGGCTGCTGGGCCTGATGGTCTGGTGGTTCCGCCGCAACGACCTGCTCTGACCGGAGCCGCGCAGCGCGACGAGCCGGGCTAGCGCGTCGCCGACGGCGGCGGCGTCAGGAACACCCGCAGGAACCGCTGCGCGCCGTCGGGGCGCGGGGCGCGGACGATCACGCGCAGCTGGGCGCGGGTGCGCCCGTGGCGCGCGATCGCGCGCCGCTGGCGGGCGCTGAGCGTGATCGCGACCGCGCGCGTGCGCCCGCCCTTCGGCAGCCGCGTCCGGACGGTGCGCGACCAGCTGCCGGCGGCGCGCACGCGCAGGTCCACGCGGCAGCCCGTGGAGCGGTCGGTGCAGCGGAGCTTCGCCAGGACGCGTCCCCGCTCGTTCAGGCGCAGCGTGCGCCCGGAGATCCGCGCCTGCGGAGTGGGCGCGCGGGTGGGCTCGGCCGCCGGAGCGGGCGCGGGCGCGACGGGCGTGCGCGCCTTCGCGGGCGGGGTGGCGTTGGCGAGCGCCCAGCGGGCGGCGCGGCCGTAGACCTGACGGGCCTCGTCGGCCTTGGCGCCGCCGCGGGAGAGGTCGAAGAAGCTCGAGTAGAGGAAGTGCGCCGAGGTCAGCTCGGGCTCCCCGTCGGCCGCGGCGTGGACGTAGGCGACGGTGGTGCGGTCCGGGATCCGCCGGCGCATCAGCTCGCCCTGCTCGCTGCCGACGCTGTGGTCGGCCTCGGTGCCGTCCGGGTTCTTCGCGGCGTTGATCGAGAACAGGTGCCCGATGCGGTGCGCCTGACGGCCCGGGTCGAAGCGCGTCAGCCCGTCGGGGAACTCGGGCGAGTTGAAGCGCTCCTGCGCCGCGCCGGGATAGGTGAGGGAGTAGACCCAGTCGTCGACGCGCAGGTTGCGCAGCCAGGTGACCTGGGCCAGCCACACGTCGAGGACGAGCGGCGCGCCGTCGGCCACGACGCACTTCGTCAGGTCGGGCCGCACGATCGACGCCATCGCGGCGAGGTGGCCGCCGGACGAGAGCCCGTAGATGCAGAGCGGCGTGCTCGGTGCGCGCTTGCGCGCGCGCTCCATCGCGTCGACGACGTCGGCGATCTGGCGGGCGACCGTGCCGGGGCCGCTGGCGCCGCGGTGGCCGACGACGTCGACCGTGATGCCCTCGTCCTGGAGCATCTTCACCCACCAGTCGACGTAGCCGAAGAGGTCGAAGAGCTCCTGGCCTCCGGCGCCCCAGCCGCCGCCGGGCACGGCGATCATGATCGCCTTCTCCTCGCCGTGGGCCTGGTGGGTCTGCACCGGCTGCGACGTCGCCAGCGGCTTCAGGTCCGCCCAGGTCGCCTCCGCCGCGCCGGCCGCTGAAGGGCCGGCGGCCGCGCCGAGCAGCGCGACGGCGATCGTGGTGGCGAGGCGGTGGCGGGCGGCGGGCATGGCGGTCGGGCTGCGCCGCGCTCCCCCATGGGGCGCCGGCGAGCGCCGCACGACCGTACCAGCGGCGGTCGCGGCCAGGCGCCGGTGGACGTCTCGGTGGACGGGCGTCGAACGGCGGACCCGCCCGCCGCGGGTCGCGGCGCCCGGCACCCGGCGTCGAGCCGGCCCGCCGGGGTCGTCAGGCGGCCCCGGCGCGGAGGAGGACGAGGCAGTACTGCGTCCCGGCGCCCTCGATCCGCTCCAGCCGGGCGCCGGTCGACGCGGCGGCGTCGCGGAGCCGGTCGAGCTCGATCGCCGAGCCGCGCCAGGCGGGATCCTCCTGGCCGCCGGGCAGGCCGCCGCGCAGCCGCGCGACGGCGCGCCGCAGGGCCGACGGGCGAGGATGCTCCATCGCGTGGATGGCGGGGTCGTCGGAGACCTGGAACGCGGCCCAGCCGCCGGGTCGCAGGACGCGGCCGATCTCCCGCACGTAGCCGTAGGTGACCTCGGGATCGGGGAGGTGCTGGAAGACGACGAGCGACACGACCACGTCGACGCTGTCGTCCTCGAGCGGCCGCAGCGAGGTGCCGTCACCGACGTGCAGCTCGATGTTGTCGAGGTCGCTGAGATTCGCCCGGGCGCGCTCGACCATCTCGGCGCTGACGTCGAGCGCATGGACGCGCCGGGCGCGCTCGGCGGCCACGCGCGTGAGCCGCCCGACGCCGCAGCCGACGTCGAGCACGACGTCG
>Ga0164243_10009703_pt1 | contig 13954 bp, 10 predicted proteins | sample OricompcompostOP_FD_108781 | JGI IMG/M metagenome (GOLD analysis project Ga0164243, IMG submission 108781) | Organic Plus compost microbial communities from Emeryville, California, USA - Original compost - Organic plus compost (OP) | ecosystem: Engineered > Solid waste > Mixed feedstock >... | reverse complement strand
GGTCGGTCAGCCCGCCGAGGTCGACGCCCTGCGTCAGCTCGGCACCCCAGATCGGGTGCATGTGGCCGTCGGTGAGGCCGGGCACGAGCGCGAGGCCGCTGCCGTCGACCAGCTCCGTCGCGCTGTCGCAGGCGGCGCGCACCTCGGCGTCGTCGCCGACGGCGACGATCGCGCCGTCGCGGATCGCGACCGCGCTGGCGAAGGGGCGTGCCGGGTCGAGCGTGCGGATGCGCGCGCCGACGATCGCGAGGTCGGCGGCGGTGCGGCGGGCGGCGCCGGCCGGGGCGGCGCTGGTGCGGCGAGCGCCGCGGGCGTTGGCGGTCTCCTCCATGCGGCCCACGGTACAGCAAATCGTTTTGGTGTTCCCCGCGCGCGTCGCCGCGGTTACCGTTGAGGCGATGAGACGAGCCGCCGACACGACGACGCGCGTGACGATCAAGGAGGTCGCCGCGGCCGCGGGCGTCTCGCCGACGACCGTCTCGCACACGCTCAGCGGCAAGCGCAGGGTCGATCCCGAGACGCGCGCCCGCGTCGTCGAGACCGCCGACCGGCTCGGCTACCGCGCCAACCGCACCGCGCGGGCGCTGCGCGCCGGCGGCACCAGCACGATCGCGTTCATGCTGCCCTACCAGGCCGCCGACACCGCCGACGGCGAGGTCGAGCTGCAGGAGATGCTCGACCTCGAGTACTACATGCGGATCGCCAGCGCGGCTGCGACGACGGCCTTCGAGAGCGGCCACGCGCTGCTGCTGACGCCGCGCGTCGAGGACCGCGCGCAGCTCGACGCGCTCGGCTTCGACGGCGCGATCGTCTGCGACCCGGTCCGCGGCGACCGCCGCCTGCGGCAGCTGGAGGAGGCCGGCATCCCCGCCGTCACGATCGAGCGCGAGCTCGACCAGCCCGAGCACCGCTGGTACGTCGCCGGCGACAACCGCCAGAACATGCGCCGCCTGCTCGATCACCTCGAGGCGGTCGGCGCGAGACGGATCGCGCTGCTGAGCGCCGCCGGCGACTGGGCGTGGGCGGCCGAGTCGGAGGAGGCGTTCGGCGACTGGAGCGCCGAGCGCGGGAGGGAGGCGCTGATCGAGCCGACCAGCCTGCGCGACCTCGAGCGCAGCGCCTACGAGCGCACGATCGAGCTGCTCGGCCGCGATCCGCGGCCGGACGCGATCGTCGCGCTCGGCGCCGACTACCCAAGCGGCGTGCTGCGCGCCGCGCGCGAGCGCGGCCTGCAGGTGCCGCGCGACCTGCTCGTCGCCGCCGGCATCGACGGCGGCAACGTGCGCCACTCGCACCCGCCGGTGACCGCGATCGACCTCCAGCCCGACCTCCAGGGCGCCGCCGCCGCGCGCCTGCTGATCGCCCGCCTGCGCGGCGAGGACGTCGCCCGCCCCTGCACGACCCCGTCGCTGCTGCACGTGCGCGCGTCGACGCGGCCGGCGTGATCGGCCGAGCGATGGCCGACTGGACGAAGAGGAACCTCAACCGGCTGCGCGACGTCAGCCCGCCGGAGGCGCCGATGCAGTGGCGCTTCGCGCGGCAGGCGCTCGGCTCGCCGGAGCTCGGCGTCAGCCGCTTCACCTACGAGCCGGGCGCGCGGATGCCGTGGGCCACCGCCACCGCGAGCAGGAGGGCATCGGCGGCCGCAGGCCGGCGCGGGGCGACACCGAGCGGTTCGACGACTTCTGGAGCTGACCGCGGCCGGCGCGAGAATGCCGGCGTGCTGGTCGGAGGAGCCACGGTCTCGGCTGCCGCGACGGTCGCGCGCCCGTGCGCGCTCGCGGTCGTCGTCGCGCTCGCCGCCGCGGCCTGCGCCGCGCGCGCCGCGACGCCGGCCGCCGCCGCCGACCGGGTCGCCACGGCGGCGACCGGCCGCGTCGCCACGGTCGCGACCGAGGCGCAGCTGCGGCGCGCGTGGGCCGACCCGCTCGTGCGGCGGATCGACCTGACCGCCGACGTCTTCCTGCGCGACTGCCAGACCGGCGACCCGATCCGCGAGTCGCCCTACCCGCTGCTGCTGCGCGGGCACGGCCACACGATCCGCCAGACCTGCTTCGAGCGGCGCGTGCTGCGCCAGGACGGCACCGGCTACCTCGAGCTGCGCGACCTGACGCTGACGCGCGGCGGCGCCGACGGGCCCGGCGCGGCGGTCACGACGCGCGGGGAGCTGACGCTGATCGGCGCGGTCGTGACGAAGAACCTGGCGGAGGAGCCGGGCGGCGGCGTCTTCTCGATGCGCCGCGTGACCGTGCGGCGGTCGCGCATCAGCGGCAACCTCGCCAACGACGACGGCGGCGCCGTCTACGCGCGCCGCGGCGGCGTGCAGGTCTACGACTCGGTGCTGAGCAACAACCTCGTCGACGGCTCCGGCGGCGCCGTCGCCTCGACCGGCGACATCCTGATCGTCCGCTCGCAGATCGACGGCAACACGACCGACGGCGACGGCGGCGCGCTCTACACCGACGAGGACGGCGACGTCACGGTGATCGGCTCGCTGATCGACGGCAGCGACGCCGACGGGCCCGGCGGCGCGATCTTCACGCTCGACGGCGACGTCGCGGTGCTCGACTCGACGCTGATCGGCAACCGCGCCGACGACCGCGGCGGCGCGATCGCCGGCGAGGCCGACGTGCTCGTCGTCAACTCGACGATCGCCCGCAACCTCGCCGTCGCCCACGCCGGCGGCGGCATCTGGGCCCGTCACGACCTCGTGCTGCTGAACGCGACCGTGACCGACAACTACGCCGAGGGCGAGGGCGGCGGCGCGCTCGCCGCCGGCGGCATGACCGTGCTCGGCTCGACCGTCAGCCGCAACATCGCCTCGGTCGCCGCCAACCTCGGCGCCGCCGGGCCGCTGCGCGCGTTCGGCTCGATCATCGGCCCGGCGCAGGTCGACGAGGCGACCGGCGACACGCGGCCGACGCGGCGCAGCTGCCGCGTCTACCGCGCGCGCTCGGCCGGGCGCAACTTCCTCACCGACAGATCGTGCGAGCTGCGCCACCCGACCGACGTGCACGACGCCGACCCGAGACTGCGCCCGCTCGAGGACGACCCGAAGGGCTTCGTGCTGGAGCCGTTCGACGGCAGCCCGGTGCGGGCGCGGATCCCCAGCGGCGCCTGCCGCCCGCCGCTGCCGCGGCCGCTGCCGGCCGGCCAGCTGCTCGACGCCTGGGTCGACTGGCGCCGTCTGATCGCACGCGACGCCCGCGGCCGCGAGCGCGACGGCGGCACGCCGTGCGACATCGGCGCGGTCCAGTCGGGCCCGCCGACGCGCGCCGCGCTGCCGCGGCTGCCGCGGGTGCCGCCGGTGCCGCGGGCGGCGGCTCGGCCGCGACCCCCGCGCGCCGGGCCGAGTGCCGCGCCGGCGCGCGCGGCACCCGCGCCGGCGCGGATCGCCGCAGGCCGTCCGCGCCAGGCCGGCGGCGGCCTCGACGCGCTCGCGCGGCGGCTGGCGGCGCTCGAGCGGGCCTCGCGGCGGTTCGACGAGCTGCTCGCGTGCACGACGGAGCTGCCGGTCGACCAGGCCGGCGACGGACGTCATCGCTGGGGCTTCCGCTACGACGAGCGCGACGGGACGGGGATCGACCTGCGGCCCGCGCTCGTCCGCCACCGCGGGCCCGGGCCCGCCGACCTGCGCTTCCTGCGGCTGTCGCGCTCGGCGCGCTGCCTCAGCGCCGCGCCCGATCCGCGCGGCAGCGGCAAGGCGGCCCGGGCGCCGCGGGCGGCCGTCGCGGCCGCGGCTCGACCGGGCGGAGCCGGCGCCCGCGCCTCCCGCACGCTGCGCGAGCTGGAGGCGCTCGCGGCGCGCGTCGAGCGGCGCGCCGAGCGCTTCGACCGCTGGGAGTCGTGCCTCACCTGGGTCCCGGTGACCGAGGCGGGCGACCGCGAGCAGCGCCTCGGCTACCTGCGCCGCCCCGGCCGCGGCGGAGCGACCGCCCACGACGCCGCGATCGCGATCGACGACAGCGAGTGGGACGACCCCGACTACGAGCTGCTCGCGTTCGCCGGCCGCGACCGCCCCTTCGGCCGGCGCGAGTGCGAGAGCGATCCCGGCGAGGAGGGCTTCCGCCTGCCGCCGGCGCGCGCCGCGGCGACCCCGAGCGCCTCGCGCACCCCGCACCGCCCGCGCGCCGCGCGCGACCGCCTCGACCGTCTCGCCGAGACGGTCGAGGACCTCTCCGAGCCGGTCGCCGAGATCACCCGCTTCGACGAGTGCATGTACACCGTCGGCGTCGGCGAGCGCGACGGCTACGTCTACGCCGGGCGGGACGGCCGCGCTCGCCGCCGCCCCGCCCTCTCGTTCGCCCTGCGCGGCCACCGGCCGGCCCGCCACGACCTGATCGCCTTCCCCGGCGAGGAGCCGCCGCAGATCGAGTGCAACGAGGACGCCGGCGGCGAGGGGACCGACGAGTAGCGAGCGCCGACGCGCCAACTGCGCGACGATCTGTCCTGATCGGCGACGCTCGCGCGCCGTCCGTGTGACACCGCCAAGCGACGACCGAGGAGGTCGACCGATGCACTACCTGCTCCTGCTCCACTTCCCGCCCGGCAGAGGCCCCCAGGAGGGCACGCCCGAGTTCGACGCCGAGATGGCTCGCTGGGGCGAGCTCAACAGAGAGCTGCGCGACGCCGGCGTCGTCGTCGGCGCCTCCGGCCTGCACGTCGACGCGACCACGACGGTGCGCACGAGAGACGGCGAGCCGGTCGTCACCGACGGGCCGTACGCGGAGACGACCGAGCTGCTGTTCTCCTTCTACGTGCTCGACGTCGAGGACCTCGACGCCGCGACGGCCTGGGCGGCGAAGATGCCCGCCGCCGAGTACGGCTCGATCGAGGTGCGCCCGATGGTCCACTACGAGTTCCGGTGAGCGCGCCGCTCGACCTCGACGGCATCTTCCGCGCCGAGCGGCCCGCGGTCCTCGCGGTGATCGCTCGGCGCCTCGACGGCGACCTCGCGCTCGCCGAGGACGTCGTCCAGGAGGCGCTGCTGGCCGCGACGGTCGAATGGGGCCGTCGCGGCCTGCCGGACGCGCCCGGCGCATGGCTGACGACGGTCGCCTGGAACCGCGCGCTCGACCGGCTGCGCCGCGAGCGGACGGCGCGCATCCACGCGCCGTCGCTGCTGCCGCCGCGCGAGAGCTACGAGCTGGAGACGACCTTCGAGCGCCCGGCGGTCGAGGACGACCAGCTCGCGATGCTGTTCGCCTGCTGCCATCCGGCGCTGGCGGCGCGCACGCGGCTGGCGCTGACGCTGCGCAGCGTCGCCGGCCTCACGGTCGCCGAGATCGCGCGGCTGCTGCTCGTAAGCGAGGCGGCGCTCGAGCGCAGCCTCGTGCGCGCGCGGCGCAAGATCCGCGACGCCAGGATCCCCTTCAGGGTCCCGCCCGACGAGCTGCTGCCCGAGCGCCTCGCCGGCGTGCTGCGCGTCGTCTACCTGCTCTTCACCGCCGGCCACGACAGCGCCCGCGACGCCAGCGGCATCCGCGCCGACGCCTGCGAGGAGGCGATCCGCCTCGCGCGGCTGGTCGCCCGCCTGATGCCCGACATGGCCGAGGCGCACGGGCTGCTGGCGCTGCTGCTGCTGACCGACGCGCGCCGCCCCGCGCGGCTCGACGCCGACGGCGAGCTGGTCTCGCTCGAGCGGCAGGACCGCGGCCGCTGGGACGCCGAGCAGATCGCCGCGGGCGACGCCGCGCTGGCGACCGCGCTGCGCCTGCGCCCGCACGGCGCCTACACGGTGCAGGCGGCGATCGCCGCCACCCACGCCCGCGCCGCGCGCTTCGAGCAGACCGACTGGGGCGAGATCGCGGCGCTCTACGGGCGGCTCCACGAGCTGGAGCCGACGCCGGTCGTCGCGCTCAACCGCGCCGTCGCGATCGGGATGGCCGACGGCCCGGGCGCGGGCCTGGCGCTGCTCGACGAGCTCGCCGCCGACGCGCGCCTCGACGGCTTCGCCGCGCTGCACGCCGCCCGCGCCGAGCTGCTGCTGCGCGCCGGCGAGCGGGAGGCCGCCGCGACGGCGGCCGCCGCGGCGATCGCCGCCAGCGGCAGCGAGGCGGAGCGCCGCGCGCTCGCGCGGCGCTTCGACGCCTGAGCCGCCTACCGCTTCAGCGTCACGGTCGTGCGGGCGCCGCCGCCCTGGATCGTCAGCACGACCTTCGGCAGCCGTCTCAGCCGCTTGACGGCCGCCTTCGTGAAGCGCAGGCGGACGGTCGCCCTGCCGGCCTTCGCCGTCGCGCTGCCGCCGGCGACCTTGACCGCCCTGCGCCCGAGGCCGGCCTTGCGCGCGGTCGCGGCCGAGACGGTCGCCGTCAGCGCGACGCGGCCGCTCCCGTTGGAGACGCGCACGACGAGGCCGCGCACGAGCGCCGTCGCCAGCTTCGCCTTCACGGCCGTGACGCGCGGCTTCGACGCGGCTCTTCTCGGCGCGTCTCTCGGCGTCTGTCTCGGGATGTCTCTCGGCGTGTCTCTCGGGGTGTCTCTCGGCTGGTCGACGACGCGCGCCGGCGGCACGTCGGCGGCCGACCAGTCCGGGAAGCGGCCGCCGGGGATCACCAGCCGCTGGAGGCTCTCCGCCGGTCTGTCGCAGTTCTGGGCGAGGTCGCCGATCGGGCCGACCCAGATGCCGTCGCCCTCGCCCCAGGCGAGCGCGCTGCCGTCGGGCGAGAAGGAGGGGCTCTCGAATCTGCCGCCGGTCGGTCCGGTGTAGTGGTAGCAGTACTCCGGCGGCTCGGCGCCCGGCGCGCCCGCGTAGCGGTAGATCGGCAGCAGCGCGCCGTCGTCGCCGACGAAGGCGAGCTTGCCGGCGCGGATGTCGCCGTCGCGCAGGTTCAGCCCGTCGTGGCGGAACCACTGCTCGCCCTCGGTGTTCGGCTGGTCGAGTCGGCGGACGATCACGTCCATCGACAGCGCGTTGGGCGGGTCGCTGTGCATCAGCGTCGCGTCGTCGATCCAGGTCGGGTAGCCCCAGCCGGTGTGCAGCTCGTGGGTCGTCCCGGAGCCGTCGGTGTCGGCGTAGGCGGTGCCGGTCTGCAGCTGCCCGGTCGTCGTCGTGTAGTACTGGTAGGCGACGTGGCGGCCGTCGGGCGAGACCTGCGGGTCGAACGGGCCCTGCCACCAGATGCTGCCGATCACCGTCGGCAGCTCGCGCACGACGTCGCCGTTGCGGTTGAGGACGAACAGCTGGCGGTCTCTGGAGGCGACGATCACCGAGCCGTCGTCGGACTGCGAGGCGTACGACCAGCCGCCGCTCGCGCTGACTTGGAAGCTGCGCGCGCCGTCGGAGCTGGTGAGCCAGATGACCCCCTCTCTGACGTAGAGGATCGAGTCGGCGGCGGCGACGGCCGGGGCGGCCGCGGCGAGCGCCAGCGCGGCGGCGCCGGCGGTCGCGAGCCGGCGCAGGAGCGAAGCGGGCATGGGGTCCTTTCGGGTTCTCGGTGGAGGTCAGGCGTCGAGGTAGCGGCGCTGCAGCCGCCGCTCGACGCCGCAGAGGCGGGCGATCCGCGCCAGCGCGCGCAGCGGCCGGTCGAGCGCGGCCTGCTTGCCGGGCAGGCCCATCTCCGACCAGCGCAGCAGCACCGCCGCGTGGAGCGGGTTGCGCGGCCGCGAGCGACGGTCGACGCGGCCCTCGGCGGCGAGCGCGTAGGTGACGCGCAGCGCCTGCTCGAAGCCGGCGTGGCCTGGCCGCAGCTCGACGTCGAACGAGGCGCGCGCGACGCTGTGGTTGACGAAGCGGTGGACCGAGCCGGCCGGCGCGCAGGCCGATCCGCCCGGCCCGAGCACGTGCTCGATCCCGTCGACCTCGACGACGAGCGTCCCCTCGTTGACGTGGAAGCGCTCCTCGTAGGTGCGGTGGCGGTGCGGCGGGGTGCCGCCGCCGGGCGCCAGCTCGACCTCGAGCAGCGTCCGCGCCCCGGCGCTCTCGACGCTGGACTCGAGCAGCGTGACGACGTCGCCGACGACCGGGTTCTCGAAGCGGCGGGCGCGCGGCGCGGCGGGGGCGGACTGCGCTGGAGTGGACATCGGTCGATCGTCGGGCAGCGGCCGCGCGGCGGCTTGTGAGGAACTTCCCTCGCTGTTCCCGGACCCCGCTTGGGGAGGGCTACCCTTGCCGGCGTGGGAGGCCCCCTCGTCGAGCGGACGGATCCGCCGCTGGTGGGCCGCGAGCACGAGCTCGCGGCCGGCTTCGAGCTGACCGGCGCGATCCGCCGCGGCCGGCCGGCGCTGCTGGAGCTCGTCGGCGAGGGCGGGATCGGCAAGACGGCGCTCGCCTCGGCGGTCGCCGCGCGAGCGGCCGAGCAGGGCGCGCGCGTGCTGCGGGCGCGCGCGGCGGCGTTCGAGCGCGACGTCCCCTACGCGCTCTGGATCGCGCTGCTCGACGAGCCGGCCGAGGGGCTCCCGCCGCAGGCGCTCGACGCGCTCGGCCCCGAGCGGCTGCACGAGCTGGCGCGGCTGCTGCCCGGCGTCGCGCCGGCCCTGCCGCCGGCGCCCTCGGCGCCCGGCGCGGCCGCCGGCGACGACGCCTCGACCTCGAGCGAGGCGCGCTTCCGGCTCCATCGCGCGGTCGGCGCGCTCGTCGCGGCGCTCGCCGCGCGCGGGCCGCTGGTGCTCGTGCTCGACGACCTCCACTGGGCCGACGCCGGCAGCCTCGAGCTGGCGCTCCACCTGCTGCGCCAGCCGCCGCGCGCCGGCGTCCTGTTCGTCGCCGCCAGCCGTCCCGGGCCGGCTGCCGCGGCGCTCGCCGAGGCCGGGCGCGACCTGCCCGACCGCCGCCAGCTGCAGCTCGGCCCGCTGCCGGAGGCGGCGGCGCGCACGCTGCTGGAGCAGGCCGACGACGCCGACGAGCTGCTCGCCCGCGCGCAGGGCAACCCCTTCTTCCTGCTCGAGCTGGCGCGGGCCCGCCGCGCCGGCGGCGCCGTCCCGCGCTCGGTGCTGGCCGCGGTCGAGGCGACCGTGCGGGCGCTGCCGCCGCAGGCGCGCCTGCTGCTGGAGGGCGGCGCGCTCGCCGGCGACCCGTTCGAGCTGCGCCTCGCCGAGGTCGCCGGCGGCCTGCCGGCCGGCGCCGCCGACGGGGCGGTCGACGCGCTGCTCGACGCGCGTCTGCTGGAGCTCGACGGCGGCGACCTGCGCTGCCGCTTCCGCCACCCGCTGGTGCGCGAGGCGGTGCACGAGCGGATCGCGGTGGAGCGGCGGCGCGAGGGGCACGCGGCGCTCGCGCGGGCGCTCGCCGACCGCGGGGCCGACGCGCGCGCGGTCGCGCCCCACCTCGTCGTCAGCGCCCGGCCGGGCGACGAGGCGGCGATCGCGCGGCTGGAGGCGGCCGCGGCCGACACCCACGCGACCGCGCCCGACGCGGCCGCGCGCTGGCTGGAGGCGGCCGAGCGGCTGCTGCCCGCCGGCGCCGGCGAGCGCCGGCTCGGCCTGCGGCTGCGGCGCTCATTGGCGCTGGCAGCGAGCGGCCGCCTCGACGCCGCCCACGACGTCCTGCTCGCCGTCCACGACGACCTGCCGGCCGGCTCGCCGCTGGCGACGCCGACCGTCGTCCAGCTGGCGGTGATCGAGCGCGAGCTGGGCCGCGCGGCCGACTCGCGCGCGCGGCTGGAGCGGGCGCTGGCGGCGGCGCCGGCCGACCCCGCGCAGGAGGCGGAGCTGCGGCTCGCGCTCGCCTTCACGCTCGTGCAGCTGGCGGCGCGCGAGGCCGGCGACGCGGTCCGCGCGGCGCTGGCGGCGGCCGAGGCGGCCGGCTCGCGCTACGCGATCGCCTCCGCGCGGGCGCTCAGCAGCATGGCGGCGAGCTGGGCCGGCGACCACGCGGCCGCGACGGCGCTCGTCGACGAGGCGCTCGCCGAGCTGGCGCTCGTCGCCGACGAGGAGCTGATGCGGGGGCTGGAGACGACCTACACGCTCGGCCTCGTCGCGATCGCGCACGAGCGCTTCGCCGCGGCCGACGCGCTGCTGGAGCGCGGCGCGACGCTTGCGCGCCGCTCCGGCCAGGACCACGCGCTGGCGGCGCTGCTGACCTTCCGCGGCATGAGCAGCTGGAACCTCGGCGCGCTCGAGCGGTCGCTCGAGCTGGTCTCCGAGGCGGTCCAGCTGGCGCGGCTGCTCGCCGCCGACCGGCTGCTCGGCCACGCGCTCGCGCTCTCCTGCCACCTGCGCGTGGCGGCCGGCGAGCGGGAGGCGGCGGCGCGCGACGGCGAGGAGGCGCTGCGCGTGCTGGCGGCGCAGCAGGCCGACGTCGTCGCGCTGACGAGCCGCTTCAACGTCGTGCTGTTCCGCTCGGCCGACGCCGACCCGGCGCGGGCGCTGCGCGAGGCGGTCGCCGTCGCGGGACCGGAGCTGGCGCCGATCGACCCGGCGTGGTCGTGCCAGGTCGCCGGCGAGCTGGTGCGCTGCGCGCTGCGGATCGAGGACCCGGCGCAGGCGCGCCGCTGGGCGGCGCTCGCGCGCAGGCGCGCCGACCACCTCGGCCTGCCGCTGGCGCGCGCGAACGCGGCCGCGGCGGAGGCGCTGGCGCTGCTGGCGCCGCCCGCGCGCGCTGTCGGCGCACCGGCCGCTGTCGGCGCGCCGGCCGACGCCCCCGGCGCGCCGGCCGACGCCCGCGGCGCCTCAGAGGCCGCGCCCGACGCCGGCGCCGCGGTCGCCGCGGCGCGCGAGGCGGTCGCGCTGGCCGAGCCGCTGGGGCTGCCGCCCCACAGCGCCGCGACGCGGGCGGTGCTCGGCGAGGCGCTCGCCGCCGCGGGCGCGAGCGAGGCCGCCGCCGTCGAGCTGCAGGCGGCCGCCGACGGCTTCGCCGCCTGCGGCATGCGGCGCGCCCACGACGTGACCGCGCGCGCGATCCGCCGCCTCGGAGGCCGGGTCGCCGGCCGCGTCGAGCGGCCGGCCGCGGGCCGCGGCCCGGCGCTCGCCGAGCTGACCGCCCGCGAGCGGGAGATCGCCCGGCTGGTCGCGGCCGGAGCCGCGAACAAGGAGATCGGCGCCGCCCTCCACCTGTCGCAGAAGACGGTCGCCAACCACCTCACGCGCATCTACGCCAAGCTCGGCGTGCGCCATCGCACGGAGCTGGCGACGCTGGCGGCGGCGGAGCCGCCGGAGGCCGAGCGCTAGGCGTCGGCGAGCGGCGCGCGGTCGGGCCGCGCGGCGCGGTGCGGGAGCGACAGCGTCACCTGGTGGCGGCTGGTCAGCTCGCGGAGGCCGCGCAGCAGCCTGCTGCCGGCGGGCTCGGTGAAGTGGAGCGCGCGCAGGTCGACGTCGATCGCCGAGAAGCCGGCGCCGCAGAGGCGCAGCACCTCGCGCTCGAGGGCGCCGGCGGTCGAGCTGTCAAGGCTCCCGCGCGGCATGACGGTGGCGCGGTCCCAGTCGACGTGCGCGGCGCGCGCCGCGGGACGGCGCGCGTGCGAACGGGCGATCAGGCGGCCTGGACGTTGACGGCCTTGGGGCCCTTGTCGCCGGGCTCGGCGTCGTAGCTCACCTGGGCGCCCTCGGCGAGCGAGCGGTAGCCGTCGCCGACGATCGCGGTGTGGTGGACGAACAGGTCCTTCGACTGGTCGTCGGGGGTGATGAACCCGAAGCCCTTGTCGTCGTTGAACCACTTCACGGTTCCTGTAGCCATCGGTGCTTCCTCCGTCGTCAGGTGCTGGGCGAACGTGGAGGCGGCGGTGAGGCGACGACTACGAGCGCAAGGCACTGGTTCGCGAGATCGGACGATCCGCGTGACGCATGACGGTAGCACCCCGGCCGAGCCGGCCCCCGCAACCGACGCTCTTCACGCCGGCAGGCTGGTTTCCTTTTGCTCCCGCCTGCCCGCCGACGGGGTGGCGGCGGCGGGGATCGCGCCCGTAGGATCCCTGGACCCGAAGCCAGAATGACGTTGTCACGAGGAGTCTGAAATCTCGATGCTCATCGGAGTGCCCCGCGAGACCAACGCCGGGGAGACACGCGTCGCCGCGACCCCGGCGACGGTCAGACAGCTTGTGAGACTCGGCTACGACGTGGTCGTCGAGTCGGGCGCCGGCGCGCTCTCCAGCTTCGACGACGACGCGTACGCCGAGGCGGGGGCGGCGGTCGGCACGGCCGAGCAGGCGTGGCAGGCCGACGTGGTCTTCCGCGTCAACGGCCCGACCGTCGAGGAGATCGGCCTGCTGAAGGAGGGCGCGACGATCGTCGCGCTGCTGCAGCCGGCGCTCAGACCGGAGCTGGTCGAGGCGCTCTCGCAGCGGCCGATCACCGCCCTGGCGATGGACGCCGTGCCGCGCATCAGCCGCGCGCAGTCGCTCGACGTCCTCTCCAGCATGGCCAACATCGCCGGCTACCGCGCGGTGATCGAGGCCGCGCACGTCTTCGGGCGCTTCTTCACCGGCCAGGTGACGGCCGCCGGCAAGGTCCCGCCGGCGAAGGTGTTGGTCGCCGGCGCCGGCGTCGCCGGGCTCGCCGCGATCGGCGCCGCCAACTCCCTCGGCGCGATCGTGCGCGCGACCGACCCGCGCCCGGAGGTCGCCGACCAGGTCAGATCGCTCGGCGGCGAGTTCCTCGAGGTGATGAGACTCGAGGTCTCCAGAGACGGCTACGCGAGAGAGACGAGCGAGGACTACAACCGCCGCGCCGCCGAGCTCTACACCGAGCAGGCGAAGGACGTCGACATCGTCATCACGACGGCGCTGATCCCGGGCCGCCCGGCGCCGAAGCTGCTGACCGCCGAGCAGGTCGCGCTGATGAGACCGGGCTCGGTGATCGTCGACATGGCCGCCGCGATGGGCGGCAACGTCGAGGGCTCCGTCCCCGGCAAGGCGATCGTCACCGACAACGGCGTCACGATCATCGGCTACACCGACCTCGCCGGCCGCCTGCCGGCGCAGGCCTCGCAGCTCTACGGCACCAACCTCGTCAACCTGATGAAGCTGCTGACGCCGGAGAGAGACGGGCAGCTCGTGCTCGACTTCGACGATGTCGTGCAGCGCTCGATGACGGTCGTGCGCGACGGCGAGACGACGTGGCCGCCGCCGCCGGTGCAGGTCTCCGCCGCGCCGGCCGCGAGCCCCGAGCCGGCGAGAGCGGCCGAGGCCGCGCCGGCGAAGGAGCCGCGCCCGGCGTGGGTCAGATACGCCGTGATCGCGGCCGGCTTCCTCGCGCTGTGGCTCGTCAACGCCTTCGCGCCGGACCCGCTGCCGAGCCACTTCACCGTGCTGATGCTGGCGATCGTCGTCGGCTACTACGTGATCGGCAAGGTCCACCACGCGCTGCACACGCCGCTGATGTCGGTCACCAACGCGATCTCCGGCATCATCGTCGTCGGCGCGATCCTCCAGCTCGGCGAGCAGGACGACACCAAGATCCGCGTGCTCGCGACGGTCGCGATCCTGCTCGCGTCGATCAACGTCTTCGGCGGCTTCGCCGTGACCCGGCGCATGCTCGGCATGTTCAACAGAGGCTGATCCATGACTGACTCTCTCGTCATCGCCACCATCGACTGGGACTCGGTCGCGACGGCCTCCTACATCGTCGCGGCGCTGCTGTTCATCCTCTCGCTCGCCGGCCTCTCCAGACACGAGTCGGCCCGTCAGGGCGTCGTCTTCGGGATCGCCGGCATGGCGATCGCGCTGGCCGCGACGATCGGCGTCGCGACCGAGCACGCCGAGGGCGTCGCGGTCGTCCTGCTCGTGATCGCGGTCGTGATCGGCGCCGCGATCGGCCTCTGGCGCGCGCGCGTCGTCGAGATGACCGGCATGCCCGAGCTGATCGCGCTGCTGCACAGCTTCGTCGGCCTCGCGGCGGTGCTGGTCGGCTGGAACGGCTACTTCGCGGTCGAGGACAACCCGTTCCAGACCGAGGTCGCCGGCTCGCTGCTCGACATCCACCACGCCGAGGTCTTCATCGGCATCTTCATCGGCGCGGTCACCTTCACCGGCTCGATCGTCGCCTACCTGAAGCTGTCGGCGAGAATCAAGTCGGCGCCGCT
>Ga0164243_10009702_pt1 | contig 13955 bp, 15 predicted proteins | sample OricompcompostOP_FD_108781 | JGI IMG/M metagenome (GOLD analysis project Ga0164243, IMG submission 108781) | Organic Plus compost microbial communities from Emeryville, California, USA - Original compost - Organic plus compost (OP) | ecosystem: Engineered > Solid waste > Mixed feedstock >... | reverse complement strand
TCAGCGACACGCGCAGGTCGGTGGCGAGGCGCCCGAAGCGGTCGATCAGCGCCGGGGTGTCCGGGCGCGCCGACGTGTCGGTCGCGGGCCGCACGGCCGGGATGCCCAGGTCCACTGCGTTCACATATCGACCCTAACCCCGGCCGCGGCGGGACGCCGCTGCGCTGCAGGTTCGGCGAGCGGCGAGGCCGTGATCCGCAACTGCGTGCGAAAGAGCACTGTTTCGGCCGCATCCGCGGAAGTACGCTGCTCGACTGTGCCGCACTACCGGATTTCCGAGGTCGCCGGGCTGCTCGGCGTCAGCGACGACACCGTGCGCCGCTGGGTCGACGCCGGCCAGTTGCCCGCCGACCGGGACGGCGCCGGCCGGCTGGTCGTCGACGGCGCCGAGCTCGCCGGGTTCGCCCGCGCGCAGGCGCGGTCCGCACCGGACCCGTCCGGCGTGGGCCGCTCGGCGCGCAACCGGCTGGTCGGGCTGGTCACCGAGGTCCGCTCGGACACCGTGATGTCCCAGGTGGAGATGCAGTGCGGCCCGCACCGGGTGGTCTCGCTGATGAGCACCGAGGCCGTCGCGGAGCTCGGGCTGGCGCCGGGGGTGCTGGCGGTGGCGGTGGTCAAGTCGACCTCCGTCGTGGTCGAGACGCCGGGAGGCTGATCGTGGGCAGGCGCAGGATCTTCGGCAGGTCGGCCGCCGCGCTGGCGGGACTGGTGCTGCTGGCGGGGTGCTCCGCCGGCGGGCAGGCCCACGGCGAGCGGACCGTGACGGTGCTGGCCGCGGCTTCGCTGACGGAGTCGTTCGACGAGCTCGCCGGGCGGTTCAGCGCGGAGAACCCCGGGGTGCGGGTGAACTTCGACTACGCGGGTTCGTCCACGTTGGCCGAACAGCTCGCGCAGGGGCGGCGGGCGGACCTGTTCGCCTCCGCCGACGAGAAGAACATGGCGAAGGTGACCGGTTCCGGCGTGGCCGCGGGGCCGCCGCAGACCTTCGCCACCAACAAGCTCGCCATCGTCGTGCCCGAGGGGAATCCGGACCACGTCGGCTCGCTGGCCGACCTGGCCGCTCCCGGCCGCGTCGTGGTGCAGTGCGCGCCGCAGGTGCCGTGCGGCTCGGCGGCGCGGACCGCCGAGCAGGCCGCCGGGGTGCCGCTGCGCCCGGCCAGCGAGGAGAACGACGTCAAGGCGGTGCTGCGCAAGGTCACCGCGGGGGAGGCCGACGCCGGGCTGGTCTACGTGACCGATGCGCGCGCGGCCGCCGGGCAGGTGGACGAAGTGGACTTCCCGCAGGCCGACCGGGCGATCAACGACTACCCGGTGGTGGCGCTCAAGGACGCGCCGGAACCGGAGGCCGCGGCGAAGTTCCTGGCCTACGTGCGCGGGCCGGTCGGCCGGGAAGTGCTGGCGCGGCACGGTTTCGGCACGCCGTGACCGGGCGGCGCGCGCCCGCGGTGCGGCCGCCGCGGGCGCTGTGGGTGCCGGCGGTGCTGGCGCTGGCGCTGATCGTGCTGCCGGTGCTCGGGCTGCTCGGGCGGATCGACCCGGTGCGGCTGCCGGGGCTGCTGACCGGGCCGGCCGCGCTGGACGCGCTCGGGTTGTCGGTGCGGACCTCGCTGCTGGCGACGCTGCTGTCGCTGCTGCTGGGCGGGCCGCTGGCGGTGGTGCTGGCGCGGGCGCGGTGGCGTGGGCTGCGGGTGGTGCGCGCGGTGGTGCTGCTGCCGCTGGTGCTGCCGCCGGTGGTGGGCGGGCTGGCGCTGCTGTACCTGCTCGGGCGGACCGGGCCGGTCGGGGGAGTGCTGGACCTGGTGGGGCTGCGGCTGCCGTACACGACGGCGGCGGTGGTGCTGGCGCAGACCTTCGTGGCGATGCCGTTCCTGGTGGTCGGGCTGGAAGGGGCGCTGCGCTCGGCGGACGACCGCTACGAGCAGGTCGCCGCGACGCTGGGCGCCGGGCCGTGGCGGACGTTCCGGCGGGTCACGGTGCCGCTGCTGCTGCCGGCGCTGGGGTCGGGCGTGGTGCTCACGTTCGCCCGGGCGCTGGGGGAGTTCGGCGCGACGATCACCTTCGCGGGCAGCCTGCAGGGCGTGACGCGGACGCTGCCGCTGGCCGTCTACACCACCGCGCAGTCCGATGTGGACGCCGCGGTGGCGATGTCGCTGCTGCTGATCGCGCTGGCGCTGCTGGTGATCGGGCTGGCCGGCACGAAGGCGGTGGAGGGGCGCGGATGAGCGGGCTGCACGCCGAGGTCGAGTTCCACCGGCCCGGCTTCGAGCTGCGCGCCGAGCTGGCGGTGGCGCCGGGGGAGGTGCTGGCGGTGCTCGGCCCGAACGGCGCGGGCAAGTCGACGCTGCTGGCGGTGCTGTCCGGGCTGGTGCGCCCGGACCGCGGCCGGATCGCCCTCGGCGAGCGGGTGTGGTCCGACCCGCAGCGCGCGGTCGACGTGCCGACGCACCGCCGCGGTGTCGGGCTGCTGGCGCAGCACCCGCTGCTGTTCCCGAACCTGAGCGTGCTGGAGAACGTCGCGTTCGGACCGCGCGCGGCCGGCACCCGCAAGCGCGCCGCGCACGACCTCGCCCGGTCCTGGCTGTCCGATGTGGACGCGGCGGAGCTGGCCGAGCGGCGCCCGGCAGCCCTGTCCGGCGGGCAGGCCCAGCGCGTCGCGCTCGCCCGCGCGCTCGCCGCCGCCCCCGACCTGCTGCTGCTCGACGAGCCGCTGGCCGCGCTGGACGTCACCGCCGCCCCGGCGATCCGGAGCCTGCTGCACCGGGTCCTCGACGCGCACCGGCGGCCCACCGTGCTGGTCACCCACGACGTGCTGGACGCGGTGGTGCTCGCCGACCGGGTCGCGGTGCTGGTGGACGGCCGGATCATCGAGCACGGCCCCACCCGCGAGGTGCTGGCCCGCCCGAAGGCCGCCTTCACCGCCCGCATCGCCGGGTTGAACCTGCTGACCGGGCCGGCCCGCGACGGCGGCCTGGAGTTCGACGGCCTCCCGCTGCAGGGCCGCGGCGCCGAACCCGTGCAGCCCGGCGAGCCGGCCGCCGCCGTCTGCTCGCCGTCCGCGGTCGCGGTCCACCGGCAGCGCCCCGAGGCCAGCCCGCGCAACGCCGTGCCGGTGGTGCTCACCGCCCTGGAACCCCGCGGCGACGTGGTCCGGCTGCGCGCCGAAACCCGCACGGAATCGCAGGTCGCGGTGGCCGCCGACGTCACCCCGGCCGCCGTGGCCGAGCTGCGGCTGAGCCCGGGAGAAGACGTGTATTTCGTGGTTAAGGCCGCCGAAGTAGCCATCCACCCCTTGTCCGGAGGATCATCGGGCGCGTGACTGAGGAAGCGCCCTGGACTTACCTGATGGACATGGACGGCGTGCTGGTGCACGAGGAGCACATGGTGCCCGGCGCGGACAAGTTCCTCGCCGAGCTCCGCGAGCACGGCCTGCCGTTCATGGTGTTCACCAACAACTCGATCTACACGCCCCGCGACCTGCGGGCGCGACTGCACCGCACCGGGCTGGACATCCCGGAGTCGGCGATCTGGACCTCCGCGCTGGCCACCGCGCAGTTCCTGGAGAAGCAGCGGCCGGGCGGGTCCGCGCACGTCGTGGGCGAGTCCGGGCTCACCACCGCGCTGCACAACATCGGCTACGTGCTCACCGACCGGGACCCGGACTACGTGATCCTGGGCGAGACCCGCACCTACAGCTTCGAGGCGATCACCAAGGCGATCCGGCTCGTGGAGGGCGGCGCCCGGTTCATCGCGACCAACCCGGACGAGAAGGGCCCGAGCAAGGAGGGCACGCTGCCGGCGACCGGCGCGGTGGCCGCGCTGATCGAGCGGGTGACCGGTCGCAAGCCCTACTACGTGGGCAAGCCGAACCCGCTGATGATGCGCTCGGCGCTGCGCGCGCTGGGCTCGCACTCGGAGAACACGCTGATGATCGGTGACCGGATGGACACCGACGTGCGCTCCGGGCTGGAGTCCGGGATGCAGACGATCCTGGTGCTGTCCGGGCTGTCCGGGAAGAACACCGCGGAGCTGTTCCCGTACCGCCCGACGAAGGTGATCGGGTCGGTGGCGGACCTGGTCGGCCACACCCACGACCCGTTCCAGGTCTGATCGACCCCTCCCGGGGCGTCCCGCGCGCCCGGCCCGCCCGGCCCTGACCGGGCGGGCCGCGTGCGCGTCAGCGGTTCAGCCGCCGCGGGTCGTCGGCGTCGACGATCTGCTTGCCCATCGGCATCAGCGAGACCGGGACGAGCTTGAAGTTCGCGATCCCCAGCGGGATGCCGATGACCGTCACGCACTGCGCGATGCCGGTCACGATGTGCCCGAGCGCGAGCCACCACCCGGCCAGCACCAGCCACAGCACGTTCCCGATGGCCGAGCCCGCGCCGGCGCCCGGCTCGTCGACCAGCCGCCGCCCGAACGGCAGCAGCGCGTAGTTCGCCATCCGGAACGAGGCGATCGCGAACGGGATCCCGATGATCGTGATCGCCAGCAGCGCGCCGGCGAGCACATATCCCAGGGCCATCCACAGCCCGCCGAAGACCAGCCAGATCACGTTCAGCAGCAAGCGCATGACCCCAGGCTCCCAGTGATCTCCGGCGGGCGGGTCAGGTGGTTCCCCGATTTCTCCCGGAACGCCGGGTTCAGACCCGCAGCTCGCCCTCCAGCACCGTGACCGCGCGCCCGCGCAGCGCCACCCGGTCGCCGCGCCAGGTCGCGCGCACGATCCCGCCGCGCGGCGAGACCTGCTCGCCGACCAGTTCGGAACCTTCCGGTCGTCCCAGCTCACCGGCCCAGTAGGGCGCGAGCAGGCAGTGCGCCGAGCCGGTCACCGGGTCCTCGGCGATGCCGACCCGCGGGGCGAACATGCGGCTGGTGAAGTCGACGCCGTCCCGGTCGGCGGGCGCGGTGACGATCAGCCCGCGGTAGGGCAGCGCGGCGGCCAGCGCCAGCGGCGGCTCCAGCGCGCGCAGGTCGGCGGCCGAACCGATCCGCACCAGCAGGTCGTCACCGCCGGAGGCGGCCGCGACCACCCCGGGCAGGGCGGCGCGCAGCTCGGCGGGCGGGTGCACCGGGCTGGGCCGGTGCGCGGGGAAGTCCATGCCGATCCAGCCGTCGCCGTCGGCGGTGCACACCAGCTCGCCGCTGCGGGTGGCGAACCGGTGCGAGCCGCCGAGCGCGTGCGCGGCGGCCAGCGTGGCGTGCCCGCACAGGTCGACCTCGGTGCTCGGGGTGAACCAGCGCAGCGGTTTCGGCTCGGTGCCGTCGAGCACGACGAACGCGGTCTCGGCGTGCTTGAGCTCGGCGGCGACGGACTGCATCCAGCCCTCCGAGGCCGGGGCGTCGAGCGGGACCACGCCTGCCGGGTTGCCGCGGAAGGGCTCGTCGGTGAAGGAATCGACCACGAATACGCGCACGGGCCGCAGCCTACGGGCGCCGGCAATCCGTGCGGCGTTCGGCGCAAGGGCCTTGCTGCGCAGGGACGATTCCCGGTGCGGAGATCGAGGGGACGGACCGGCCTGAGAGCAAGAGGTCGGATGTCTCGATTTTTTGCCCTGTGACCGCAATCATGAGTGCCTCGCGTCACTACAGCGTCGGGGAGGGGCACTGTGGACACCACGGCTGCGAAGAGCTACGACTCGGGGATCTCCGAGACCCCGCTGCTCGGCGACACCATCGGCGACGACCTGGACCGCACCGCCGCCCGGGTCCCGGACCGCGACGCGCTGGTCGAGTTCGCGACCGGCCGCCGCTGGACCTACCGGGAGTTCGTGGCCGACGTGGACCGGCTCGCCACCGGCCTGCTCGCCGCCGGGATCACCGCGGGCGACCGGGTCGGGATCTGGGCGCCGAACCGGGCGGAGTGGACGCTCACCCAGTACGCCACCGCGAAGATCGGCGCCGTGCTGGTCAACATCAACCCCGCCTACCGGCTGCACGAGCTGGAGTTCGTGCTCGACCAGGCCGGGGTGCGGATGCTGGTGGCCGCGCAGTCGTTCAAGGGCTCCGACTACGCGGGCATGATCGAGCAGGCGCGGCCGAAGCACCCGCGGCTGGAGCAGGTCGTGCTGTTCGACGACCCGAGCTGGACCGCGCTGGCCGGGCACGAGCCGGACCGGGAGCGGGTGGCCGCCGCGCAGGCCGGGCTCACCGCCGACGACCCGATCAACATCCAGTACACCTCGGGCACCACCGGGTTCCCGAAGGGCGCGACGCTGTCGCACCACAACATCCTGAACAACGGCTACTTCGTCGGGGAGCTGTGCGGCTACACCGAGGCCGACCGGGTCGCGATCGTGCCGCCCTTCTACCACTGCTTCGGGATGGTGATGGGCAACCTCGCCTGCACCAGCCACGGCTCGGCCATGATCATCCCGGGGGAGGGGTTCGACCCCGGCACCGCGCTGGCGGCGGTGCAGGCCGAGCGGTGCACCTCGCTGTACGGGGTGCCGACGATGTTCATCGCCGAGCTCGACCACCCGGACTTCGAGACCTTCGACCTCGGCTCGCTGCGCACCGGCATCATGGCCGGCTCGCCCTGCCCGGCGGAGATCATGAAGCAGGTCATCGACCGGATGGGCATGACCGAGGTGGCGATCTGCTACGGCATGACCGAGACCAGCCCGGTGTCCACCCAGACCCGCGCCGACGACTCGCTGGACCGCCGGGTCTCCACGGTCGGCCGGGTCGGCCCGCACCTCGAGGTCAAGATCGTCGACCCGGCGACCGGGCTGACCGCGCCGCGCGGGCAGGCCGGGGAGCTGTGCACCCGCGGCTACTCGGTGATGCTCGGCTACTGGGACCAGCCGGAGAAGACCGCCGAGGTCATCGACCGGGCCCGCTGGATGCACACCGGCGACCTGGCCGTCATGGACGAGCACGGCTACATCAGCATCACCGGCCGCATCAAGGACATGGTCATCCGCGGCGGCGAGAACGTGTACCCGCGGGAGATCGAGGAGTTCCTCTACACCCACCCGGACATCCTCGACGCGCAGGTCATCGGGGTTCCCGACGAGCGCTTCGGGGAGGAGCTGATGGCCTGGGTGCGGCTGCGCGACGGCGCGCCGGAGCTGACCGCCGAGGCGCTGCGGGAGTTCTGCACCGGGCGGCTCGCGCACTACAAGATCCCGCGCTACGTGCACGTCGTCGACGAGTTCCCGATGACGGTCACCGGAAAGATCCGCAAGGTGGAGATGCGGGAGCGGGCCAAGGACCTGCTCGGGCTGGGGGAGTGACCCCCGGACGCCCCGGAGCCGGTGCCCCGCGGCGGGACACCGGCTCCGGGAACGGGGCGGGCGGGGGCTCAGGCGCCGGGATCGAGCTCGCGGGCGACCGCGCGCACGACCTCGCCGACGCGCTTGGAGACCTTCCGGTCCGGGTACTTGCCCTTGCGCAGGTCGGGCAGCACCCGGGACTCCAGCAGCTTGATCATGTCGTCGACCATGCCGTGCAGCTCGTCGGCGGGGCGGCGGCGCGCCTCGGCCACCGACGGCGGCGGGTCCAGCAGCTGCACCCGCAGCGCCTGCGGACCGCGGCGGCCCTGGGCCATGTCGAAGTCGACGCGCTGGCCGGTCTTGAGGGCGTCGACGCCGGACGGGAGCGCGGAGGTGCGCACGTAGACGTCCTCCCCGCCGTCCTGGGTCAGGAAGCCGAAGCCCTTGTCCGCGTCGAACCACTTGACCCTGCCGGTCGGCACTGTCCTCACCGTTCCTTGTCGATGCCGTCCCGCGCTCGCCCGCAGGCCGGTGACCCGCGGGCAGCGGCGGTTGTCTGGTCGTCTGTGCACGTCGGGCCGGAACTGCGACGCGGTCGGCGACCGGCCCCGGCACGACGAACGCGCCCTGGATGCGCCACGCGGGTCAGGCGTGCCAGGACGCGCAAGTTTAAGGGTACCCGCACGAAACAGGACAGCCCCGGCCCTTTCACCTACCGGTCACCCGAGGGCGCGCCGCCGGGCGCGGGGGAGGGCGGTCCTAGGCTGGCGGCATGGCTGCTTCGACCTCGCGCTCGCGCGCGCTCCCGGTGGCGGTGGGGATCTTCGCGGTCGGGCTGCTGGCCGTGGTCGCGGTGTTCGCGCTCTACGCGGCCGGGGCCCGGGACCTGCCGGTGTGGCTGAACCTGGCGACGCTGCTGGCCCCGGTCGGCCTGGTGGTGGGCGTGGTCAGCGCGGTCGTGCAGGCCCGCCGCGGCTGATCCGCTCCAGCAGCGCGGGCAGCTCGGTCAGGTCCGGCAGCACCACGTCCGCCCCGGCCTCGGTGAGCGCGGCCGCGTCGTAGGGGCCGGTGGTGACGCCGACGGCCAGCGCGCCCGCGGTCTTGGCGCCCACCACGTCGCCGAGGTGGTCGCCGACGTAGACGTCGGCGCCCTCGGCGCGCAGCACCTCGCCCTTGGCCGCGGAGAACACGTCCCCGGCGAGCCGGTCGACCTCCCAGCCCAGCGCCTTGAGGTGCAGCGCGGCGTTCGGCTCGTACTTGCCGGTGACCACCAGCGCGCGCCCGCCCCCGCGCGCGGCCGCCAGCGCCTCGCCCGCGCCGGGCAGCGCGCGCGTCACCGGCACCACGGTCTCCGGGTAGAACTCGCGGAACCGCGCGACCAGCCGCTGCACCAGCTGCTCCTCGAAGCCGTAGGTGCGCAGCACGTCCGGCAGCGGCGGACCCAGGTTGGCGGCGAAGTGCTCGCCGTCCAGCGCGACGCCGAACTCGGTGGTCAGCCGCTCGAACGCGGCGATCATCCCCGGGCGCGGGTCGATCAGGGTCAGGTCCAGGTCGAATCCGACGGTCGTCACGTCCGGGCAGGGTACGTGCCGTCCGGCAGCGCCCTTGACGCGGAACGCGCGCGTACCGAAAACTCGTTCCTGTTACCCGACTCACACTTCGGCGCTGGAGCAGGCCCATGACCACCACCAGGCACCGCGAAGACTTCCACTCCCTGCGCCCCGGCGGGCTCAACTGGGACTCCCTGCCGCTGCGGCTGTTCACCAAGGGCAACGCCCGGTTCTGGAACCCCGCCGACCTCGACTTCAGCCAGGACGCCCGGGACTGGGCCGGGCTCGACGAGGACGAGCGCCGCAGCGTCTCCGGCCTGTGCGCCCAGTTCATCGCCGGGGAGGAGGCCGTCACCCAGGACCTGCGGCCGTTCCTGGCCGCCATGGCCGCCGAAGGCCGGTTCGGCGACGAGATGTACCTGACCCAGTTCACCTTCGAGGAGGCCAAGCACACCCAGGCCTTCCGGCTGTGGATGGACGCCGTCGGGCTGCACGACAACCTCAACGAGTTCGTCGCCGACAACCCCGGCTACCGCACGATCTTCTACGACGTGCTGCCGGACGTGCTGCACCGGCTGCACGACGACCCCGGTCCGCGCAACCAGATCCGCGCCTCGGTGACCTACAACCACGTCGTCGAGGGCTCGCTGGCGCTGACCGGCTACTACGCCTGGAACAAGATCTGCCGCAGCCGCGGGCTGTTCCCCGGGATGCAGCAGCTGATCAAGCACATCGGCGACGACGAGCGCAGGCACATGGCCTGGGGCACCTTCACCTGCCGCAGGCACGTCGCCGCCGACGGCGACAACTGGGCCGTGGTCGAGGAGATGATGCAGGAACTGCTGCCGCCCGCGATGGAGCTCATCCAGTGGCAGCCCGCCGACGCCCCGGAGCAGCGGCCGTTCCAGCTGGAGACCGAGGAGCTCACCGCGTACGCGTCGGACCGGGCCGGGCGGCGGCTCGGGGCGATCTCCTCGGCGCGCGGGATGCCGCTCGCCCAGATCGACGTGGACGCCTCGCCCGAGCAGCTGGAGGAGCAGTTCGGCGCCGAGGACGCCGCCGAGTTCGCCGGGACCTGAGCCCGCCGGGGGCTCAGCGCGGGTCCAGCACCCAGCTGCCGGAGATCCCGAAGTCCACCCCGCCGTCCGCGCCGGCCGTCAGCACCGCCGAGTACTGCTGAACCTCGACGTGCTCCAGCCGCGTGCCGTCCGGCGGCACCCGCAGCGTGTAGGAGTGCCGCTGGTCCGGGGTGAACACCGGGCCGCGGCCGGCGATCTCCTTGCCGTCCTTGCCGCGGTAGACGTAGGCCACCTGCCACGGCGTGGCGGCGACGTCGCCGGGCACCGAGATCTGCAGCGGCTCGCCCGCGGGGACGTGCAGCTTCCCGACCGGGTCGGCCGGCGGCGGGGAGCAGCGCTCCCCGGTGGGGTCGCAGTAGCTGGCCGGGGCGACCTCCGCGGATTCGCCGTGCGCGTAGAAGGTGACCTGCGGGTCCGCCGGCGCCGAGCAGCCCGCCAGCGCAGCGGTCACCAGCGGCGCGGCGAGCAGCGGCTTCAGTCCTCGATGCACGGCCCGGAGCCTACGACCCGCGCCGGCCGCCCCCGGTGCCCGGTGGCCGCGGCCCGCGGTCAGGCCGGGACGAACCGCACCCGGTAGACGTGCGGCCACAGCTTCCCGGTCAGCAGGAACTCGTCGGTGCCCGGCACCGCGGCGATCCCGTTCAGCACGTCGGTGCCGGCCCGCTCGCCCGGCGGCAGCAGGCCGGAGGCGTCGACCTCGGCGGTGACCCGCCCGGAGGCGGGGTCGATGCGCAGCAGCCGGTCGCTGCCCCAGACGTTGGCCCACACCTGGCCGCCGGTGCACTCCAGCTCGTTGATCTCCGGGACCGGCCGGCCCTCCAGGGTCACCGCGATCTGCCCGAGCGGGGCGAACGTGGCCGGGTCGCGGAACGACAGCCGGTCGCTGCCGTCGCTCATCACCAGGCGGGAGCCGTCCCGGCACAGGCCCCAGCCCTCCCCGGGGTAGCGGACCCGGCGCAGCTCGCGCAGGCTCGCCCGGTCCCGCTCGATCGCGACCCCTTCCTCCCAGGTGATCTGCCAGATACGGTCGTCGACGACGGTGATCCCCTCGCCGAACAGCGCCGCCGGGAGGCGTTCCTCCCGCAGCACGCGGCCGGTGCCCGGGTCCAGCGCCCGCAGCGCCGAGCGGCCGTGCCCGCCGGTGCCTTCGTAGAGGGTGCCGTCGGCCAGTTCCAGGCCCTGGGTGAACGAGGAGCGGTCGTGCGGGAGCACGCGGGTCACCAGCGCTCGCAGGTGTGGCACGCTTCCCGCGTGCCCAATGCTCTGATCGCTGTGCTCGCGCTCGTGCTGGCCCTCGTGCTGCGCTGGTACGTGCGCCGAGCACGAGGCCAAGCCGGCAAGTACCCCCAGCAGCGCCCCGGCGACGAGGGCGCGACGACCCGGCAGCTGCCGGGAACTGGTTCCGGTTCCCACGCCGAAAGCCTGACACGGGCGGCGGGCGGCCCGAGCGCGTACGGCACAATCGAGCCCGTGACGCCTATGCCTGCTCCCGCGACTGACCAGGACGCTCCGCTCGGGGTCCACGGGCAGCCGAGCGGCGAGTCCGGCGGCGACCGGCTCGACCCGGCCCCGCTCGACCCGACGCTGGCTTCGGCGATCGACATCGCGCGCGCGGCCGCCGAGGAGGAGGCCGGCCCCGCCGCCGGGCCCATCGGCTCGCCGGTGCTCACCGTCGACTCGGACGAGGCGCCGGTCGGCGCGCACGTCGGCGTGGAGCCGGAGGGCGAGGGCGTCGCCACGCACTACTTCGAGTCCAACTACCCCGGCTACATCGGCTGGCGCTGGGCGGTCACCGTCGCCATCGCCGGGCCCGGCGAGCCGGTCACCGTCAGCGAGGTCGTGCTGCTGCCCGGCGACGACGCGCTCACCGCGCCCGCCTGGGTGCCCTGGCACGACCGGGTGCGGCCCGGTGACCTCGGCGCCGGCGACCTGCTGCCGAGCAGCCCGGAGGACCCGCGGCTGGCGCCCGGCTACCTGTCCGGCGGGGACCAGGCGGTGGACGCGCTGGCCCGCGAGGTCGGGCTCGGCCGCAAGCGGGTGCTCAGCCACGAGGGCCGGCTGGCCGCGGCGACCCGCTGGCACGGCGGCGAGTTCGGCCCCGGCAGCGACATGGCGCGGCTGGCGCCCGGCGCGTGCGGCACCTGCGGGTTCTTCCTGCCGCTGGCCGGGTCGATGCAGGCCGCGTTCGGCGTGTGCGCCAACGAGGTCGCCCCGGCCGACGGCCGGGTGGTGCACGTGGAGTTCGGGTGCGGCGCGCACTCCGAGGCCGAGGTGGACACCTCCTCCACGGTCCCGGTCGCCGAGGTCGTCTACGACGACGCGACCCTCGACTACGAGTCCCGCGGGTGAGCGAACCGGACGTCTTCGGCGCGGCGGACCTGCGGCGGGCGGTGCTGCAGTCCTGGTCGGCCTCGCCGACGCGGTTCCGGGAGGACGCCAACGCCGAGGAGGACCTGCGGCTCGGCGGCTACCGGGACCGGCTGCTGGTCGAGCTGGCGCAGAACGCCGCGGACGCGGCCGGGTCCGACGGGGTGCTGTGGGCGCGGCTGGAGGACGGCGAGCTGCGGGTCGCCAACACCGGGGCGCCGCTGACCGCGGAGGGCGTGGCGGCGCTGGCCTCGCTGCGCGCCTCGGCCAAGCGGGACGGCGCGACGGTCGGCCGGTTCGGCGTCGGCTTCGCCGCGGTGCTCGCGGTGACCGACCGGCCGCGGGTGGTCTCCCGCTCCGGCGCGGTCGAGTTCTCCGCCGAGCGCACCCGGCGGGAGGCCGCCGACCTGCCCGGCCCGGCCGAGGAGATCGCCGCGCGCGGCGGGGCGGTGCCGGTGCTGCGGCTGGTGTGGCCGGTCGCCGAGGAACCGCCGGAGGGCTTCGCGACCGACGTCCGGCTCCCACTGCTGTCCGATGTGGACGGTGATGCGGTGCTGGCCGGGTTCGCCGAGCACGCCGCCGACCTGCTGCTGAGCCTGCCGGCGCTGCGCGAGGTCCGCGTCGGCTCCCAGGTGTGGCGCCGCGACGACCAGGGCTCCTCCCGGGTGGCCGTGCGCGGCCCGCACCGCACCGAGCGGTGGCTGCTGCACCGCTTCTCCGGGCACCTGCCCGAGACCGCCCTCGACGGGCTCGGCGCGGAGGCCCGCGCGGGCGCGGACTGGTGGGCCTGCTGGGCGGTGCCGCTGGACCCCGACGACGTGCCGATCCCGCTCGCCGAGGACGTGCTGCACGCGCCCACCCCGACCGAGGAGCGCCTCTCGGTGCCGGCCCGGCTGCTGGCCGCGGTGCCGGTGGAGGCCGACCGGCGGCGGGTCGCCGCCGCCCCGGCCGCGGACGCGGTGCTCACCTTCGCCGCCGAGCACTACCCGGAGCTGGTGCAGAAGATGCCCGCGCAGCACCGGCCCGCGCTGGTGCCGCTGCCCGGCTTCCCGCTGTCCGATGTGGACGACAAGGTGCGGCAGGGCGTGCTGGACCGGCTGCGGGTGACCCCGTGGCTGCCGGGCGCGGCGGGCGGCTCGGTCGCCCCGCACCAGGCGGTGGTGCTGGACCAGCACTCGCCGGAGCTGGCCGAGCTGCTCGCCGACGTGGTGCCCGGCCTGCTGGCCGCCGAGCTGTCCGACGCCGCGCAGCGGCGCGCGCTGAGCACCCTGGAGGTCCGGCGGCTCGGCGCGGCCGACGTCGTCGCCGCGGTGCGCGGGCTGGAGCGGCCGCCGTCCTGGTGGTACCGGCTCTACGACGCGGTGGCCCCGCTGCGGCACGCCGATCCGCAGGCGCGCGAGGAGTTCACCGCGCTGCCGGTGCCGCTGGCCGACGGGCGCACCGCGGTCGGCGTGCGGGACGTGCTGCTCACCGACGGCGATGCCGGCCCCGTCTCCGTTCTGTCCACACTGGACATCGCGGGGCTGCGGATCGCGCACCCCGACGCGGCCCACCCGCTGCTGGAGGAGCTCGGCGCGCACCGGGCCGGGCCCGCCGAACTGCTCGACTCCGCCCCGCTGGCCGAGGCCGTGCGCGGCAGCGTCGAAGAGGCCCGCGCGGGCGGGGAGGCGCTGCTGCTGGCCGACTCGGTGCTCGCGCTGGTGCAGGACGCGGGACCGGGCGGCGACACCGGCTGGCTCGGCGCG
>Ga0164243_10009701_pt1 | contig 13955 bp, 5 predicted proteins | sample OricompcompostOP_FD_108781 | JGI IMG/M metagenome (GOLD analysis project Ga0164243, IMG submission 108781) | Organic Plus compost microbial communities from Emeryville, California, USA - Original compost - Organic plus compost (OP) | ecosystem: Engineered > Solid waste > Mixed feedstock >... | reverse complement strand
GTGGAGGAGTTGTGACGAGGGGGCACCGCGAGCCGGAGGCGACGTCGGGGGGTGCTGCTGCGTCCTGGGCGAGCACTCCCGGAACGGCGTCATCCATGCGCGCCAACCGTGGGCGGGACACGACGCCCGAGCTCGAGATCCGGCGACGACTCCATTCCCGTGGGCTCCGTTACCGCGTGTCCGCCCGGCCCGTAGCGGGCTTGCGGCGCACTGCCGACGTGGTCTTCACGAGGGCCAAAGTCGCGGTCTTCATCGACGGGTGCTTCTGGCGCGGATGTCCGCAGCACTATCAAACCCCGGTGCGGAACGCGGGGTTCTGGGCGTCGAAGAGGAACCGGAATCGCGAGCGTGACGCCGAGACGGACCGTGCACTCCTGGAGTCGGGTTGGCGCGTGCTCCGCTATTGGGAGCACGAGGTCCGCGCGGATCCGGAGCGCGTCGTCGACGCCATCGTCGGGGCGGTCCACGGGTGACCTCACACGCGGAGTACCCCCGCGAGTCCCTCCTCAGGAACTCCGGGTGGGCCGGCGACCAACGTCCGGTCGAGGAACACGTTCATCGACTCGCAACTCGTCTCAGGAAGGAGCATGCAGGCGTGGCACGCGGAGAGGCTCATCCCGTCGCTCCCTGACGCCGCAGACTCCGCGCACACCGGATCGTTCGTGCACCACCCGCCCCGGGACACGGCTCCGAGTACCGCTCGTGCGAACGCTTCGGTCTCCGCGAGGGCTGCGAGCCCTCCGAGGCTGCCCGCGGCATCCGAGGAGGCGGTGTAGATCAGGATCCCTGCCTGATCACCCTCCGCGTACACCCTTTCGCGTAGAGCCCCGACCGGATAGCCGGCGTCGAGGCTCAGCTCCTTGAGGACCATGTGGGCGAGCGAATGCACGGCGAGGAACCGGAGCGACGGCACGGACTTCGCCTCCGCGCTTCCCCCTGTGTCACGATGCCGCATCGCCTCCTCGAGCATGCGATGTCGCGATCGTGCGAGTTCGGACTGTTGCCAAGTCGCGAGCAGGTCCTCCGATACGCGGAAGAAAACGCCTTCACCCAGCACCTCGGTCGCGGGCAGCCAGTCCAACGGCTTTGAGCTCAATTTGGCGACCCGTGGCGACGCAGTCGCCGTCGGCGACGCCGTCACCCGCGTGAAGCCGTGGAGTGCACGGACCTCACGAAGTCGGTCCACTGCCGAGACCTGCACGACGAGGCCGGCGATTGAGGCGGACACCTCGATCGCGCGCGTCTTGAACGTTGCGGTGCCATTGGCGTCGTGTCCGTCGACCAGGGCGTGATACTCGTCGTTCCGGAGGTCGGCTTCGGTCGGTGGCGGCTGCACCGCGATTCCTCGGCGTCGTTCGATGGCTCGTTTGATGCCCTCCGCGGTGACTCCGGTCCGATCCGTCGCCACCAGGGGGCCGAGGATCATCTCGAGCTGTTCCGCAGGGAGGTGACTGAGCAACGCCCAGTGTTTGTTCACGAACCTCGCGTCCGGGCTCGACCAAGGCGGGATGGAAATGGCGGATCGTACGGAGCTGAACCACACGTTCGACGATCCACGTTGCAGAACCCGCAGGGGTTTGTGGCACGGTTCGTCGGTGGAAGACGGGAGCCACGGTCGGTGGCCGCCACAACTCTTCACCTCGCGCAAGGCGCCTCTGCCGAATGAGCCGTCCAGATCGTACGGAGGTGCGCCGCACGTACATGAGATGACGATGTCGGCGAGCGAAGAGGAAGCCCCGCGAGACGTGAGGCTGAGAGAGTGGCGGGTGCCCGGCGCGACGTCGGCTCCCCGATGGACCCATTGAAAGTACGGGAAATCCTCGATGTGCCCGTCTTCGCAGCATGCCACGAACCTGGACGGGGTGAGCTCCCGGTCGCAGTCCCGGCACATCATGGTGACCGAGTCGAACCTCCAGAAGACGTCGAGCCGTCGACAACCGGGGCAGTAGTGGTAGTAAGGGAACCGCACGCTCGGCACGTCGCCGGCCCTCCTGCCGGTGGGCGGGGCCTTGAAAATCTGCACGCCGAGAGAACGGGCGAGTCGGGGTTCCTCGACCTCAGCGGCCCAACGGTCGTCCCACTCGTCGATCCCACAGATCATCAGGCTCTGGTCTCCCGCTGGGAACAGGGCGCCCACGCCGTACGTCGTCACCAGCTGCGACTGGCGTGCCTTCGGTCTCTCAGCTCGCATCGTTCCCGACGACCTTCCTCTTGGAGGGGATGATCCGCAGCGTGCTCTCGCGGTCGACGTTGCGCAGGCTCGTCAACGTCGGCCACGGCGGCTCGCCCGGGGGGAAACTCTCGATGAGCGGTTCCCCGTCGTCGACCATGTCGGACCCGGCGGGAACCATCAGCGACTCGAACGTCGAGGACGACCGCCACTTCCCGTATCGTTGGAGACCGAGGTCCGAATCGACTGCCGTCTCCCACTCCGCGATCAGGCTCCGGAGCGCGGCGGTCACCTCCTCGAGCTTGGCGTCGTCCTCGCCGGCCGCCCTCGCTCGATCGCGCACGATCTCGACGAGGTCGTCGATCCGCCCCGACTCGATGGGGATTCCGGGAGACGCATCGTCGGCCGCTCCCGGGATCGTGTGCCGCGCGAGGGCCACCAGCAGGCCGTGGAGGCCACGGTCCAGGGCGCGTGACGCGAAAGGTGTGGCGCCTGTCGCCTCCACCTGCCGGTAGAGCGCACGGTGATACGAGGTGAACGACTCGTAGTGCGACAGATCTCGTGAACGCGAGGCGTTGTAGAGGGTGAAGACCAAGCCGGGGTACCGGCGACCGACCCGGCTGGTGGCCTGGATGTACTCCGACGTCGTCTGAGGTTGCCCCATCACCGCCATCAATCCCAGACGGTCCACGTCGACGCCCACAGAGATCATGTTGGTGGCCAGGACGATGTCCGCGGCTTCGGCATGGGGATACGAGCGACTGATGATCTCCAGCTCGAGGGGAATGCCGGTCGACGGGACACGCGAGGTGAGCTCACGAGGATCCCGGATCTCCCGCGCGGCCGCGTGGTTCCGTGCTGCGACGACGCGCAGACGGTCGCGGACGTCGTCGATCGACTGGATGTAGGCAGCCCCGAGCACCCGGAGGCTGTTGAAGTATCCGAGGAGTGTCCAGTAGGCGTCGCGTACCTCGTCGGGCGCTTGGAGCTCATGCCCTGCCTGCAGAAGCGCGGCGTAGGTGCGCACGAGGAGGGTCGCATGGCTGGCGCTGGGGGCCATGAGGCCCACGTACTTGCGCGTGCCCTTCTCGCCGCGGGCAGCATCCACTGCGAAGAAGGAATCACCGGCGTCGAGCCCGGGTGGGGGGAACTGCCTTGATTGCCGAGTGAAGACCGCTCGTACCTGCGATTCCGACCGCCTGATCGTCGCCGTGGAAGCCACGAGCTTCGGCCGGACCCCGTCGTCGGACGTCGCCAGGTGGTCCACCGCGGTCTCGTACAAACCGACGAGCGTGCCGAGCGGGCCGCTGATCAGATGGAGTTCATCCTGGATGATCAGGTCTGGCGGCGCGTCGATCGCGCTCCCGAACAGTCGGCCGCTCCGCTCGTTCCAGGCGAGCATCGCGAACTTGTCGACTGTTCCGATCACCAACGACGGTCGCTCCGAGTAGACATCGGAGTCCACCAGATGGACCGGGAGCCCCTGCGAGAACGGGCATCCCGTTCCCGGGCAACGGACGGTGAGGCGGTCGCGGCGTATGTCCGTGTCGTACTCGTGCGGCCCCAGGGGCGCACCGCACCAGGGACACCGGAGAAGCTGCATCGGATCTCCCTTGTCGCCTGCGCCTTCTCCCCGTCGCCGGCGAGCGAGGGCCGCCCGGGCGTCTTCGACGTTGTTCGGGGTCGCGCCCTGCCCGACCCAAAGACCGATCGAGTAGGGGGCTGCGGCTGCGAGGTCGTCCTCCTCACGCCGGAGGAACTCGAGTGCGCAGATCAGCCCCGCGGCTCGTTCGAATTGCTGGATGGTGAGCAGTCGGAGCGTGTATCGCATGATGACCCCGACGCCCGACCCATCGCCGTTCTCGCCCACCCCGCGAATGCGCCGCAGCGTGAGTACGAACGCGATCAACCCCAGGTATGCCTCGGTCTTGCCTCCACCTGTCGGGAACCAGAGGAGATCGGCGATGTCCCTCTCCGCGCTGTGCGGATGAAAGAGGCCTTCGAGGTTGAGGAGGATGAATGCGATCTGGAACGGACGCCACTCGCCTCGCACCTCGGGCGGTTCGTCCAAGTTCCGGCGGAGCATCTCTTGGCGCACGCGCTGGTAGGCCATGGCCTTGTTCATCAGCGTGAAGGCCAGTGCGGCCTCGGGTTCCTCGCGGAGCAAGGCGATACCCCGCTCGATCCGATCGGCCGCCTGCTCCGCCTGAGAAAGGTGCCGCGAAGCGGCATCGCGGTTCGCCTCTGGGATGTCGCCCATCCGCGTCCGCTGGTCGACGATCCAGCTGCGGTAGCGCTCGACCAGTCGGTCGAGCATGTCGAGTGACTCAGGTGTGCCGGCAGCGAGGACGTCCATGCGGAGGCTGGGGACATCGTCTCGGTCCGCCTTGGCGAGCGGGAGCTCGTGTGCAGGGAAGAAGGTGGTGGTGATCTCCTCCACAGACGGAGATTCGACCCATTCCACCGCCACACCGTGCCCCACGGCCAGGTTTCGCTCGCGACGGTACAGCAGAGCCCCGCTCTGCTCGTCCTCGTCGAGATGGGACAGAGCGTCGATCGGACGGCGATCGACGAACGAGCCGCCGACGGCCTTGACGCGGATACGGGGGCGGAACCAGCACAGCTCATCAGCGCGCGCCGTGCCCTCGCGGGCGGCCGTATTGACGAGCACGATGGTCGCGCTCACCACCCCGTGCCGAGCGGGGCGCACGAGGACGCGGAGGCTCAACCCCTCTGTCACCTCGACGGTGTGTGACGCTGCGGCGGTGGAGAACTCGAAGGCCTTGGCCCCCAGCCTGTCCGCGAGCCAGCGACCGCGCCGTCCCTGGCCTCGCGTTGCGACTTCGCCGTCCGGGCGCGCTTCGCCTGTGCTCTCAGGCTTGTAGGAAGTGGCCTCCACCTCGACGCGCAAGGTGGAGGCCGGCGTCACGCCGAAGGTGAGCCCCATGGACGAGGGACGGCGAAGGTGTGCGAACGAAACGCCCGGGTCGTCGGGCGCGTCGTCGTTCGCCGACGCATCCTCGGGGACCTCGTCGGCGAACTCCGCCGGAGGATCGTCACCCCCGAGCGACTGAGGGTGGAGAATCCCCACGATGAAGCGGTCGAGTGGCGCTTCATCGAGCACAGCATCGTCGTCCGTTCCGTACAGGTCGGCCACGACGGCGTCGACCATCGACTCTCGTGCCTCGTACCACGGGTCCAATACGGACATGTCAATCGCCCTTCCAGTTGGTTCGAAGCAACCCGCTGACCGCGGGCATGAGCCACATTCCGTTCGGAGCGGCAGGGGTCGGTGTCGACGCGACGGCCGTCCTGGTGTGGCGGACGAACCCGCCCTCCAGGGTCGGCCAAGCGCCCGAGGTGCTGAACCGAGCGCGGGCGAGGGCATCCCCGAACGCTTCGCTGGTCCTGCCCGCTGTACAGCCGTCGATGTACACCGCGTAGACGGGGCGGTGGAGCGTCGACGCCCGGGGGTCGAGGCGCAATTCCAGAGGAAGTCCTTCTGGCGGCAGGTTCCGCAGCATCTCTCTGGCCTGCGCATCGGGCATGCCCGCGGGAGTCGGATCGAGGTCGTCGTGACGGAGCTCGACGGCGACCATTCCTCCGCGCCTACCCCGTCGATACCAGCGGCCGGTCGGATCGCCCGGGACGATCGACATCCCGCGGTCGTCGGGCCCCGAGCAGCGCGCAAGTCGATTCGCGGCACGAGTGAGGGCCACGAACTTCACCCTCAACGCCTCGTCGGCCGCGGCCGCATCGGCCTCGCCACGCGGCGGGAACTCCACCAGGACGACATTGTCGAACTCGAGACCTTTCGCCCGGTGGATGGTCGAGACGATCATGCCGGTCGTCGACCGGGTTGTGAGTTCCGGCTCGCGTCTGCGACTGGAGGCGAGGGCGGACCCCAGGTGGGTGACGTCGAGCTCGGGCCCGCGAGATCGGGTGACCGCTTGCAGCGCACGCCAGAGAGCGCGCGCGTCGTGATCGCCGGGAAGTGCCGACACGAGTTCGCCGAAGGCCGCACGATCGATCGACGCAGCCGGATGATCGGCGAAGAGGCATGCGATCCATCCGTCGAGGGAGAGGTCCTGGGCGCTGCGCCTCAGCTCGACCGGGAGGCCGGCGCGGGAGATGGCGTCAGCGACGAGCAGCGCTTGGCCGTTGGTGTAGGTGAGGAAGGCGGTGGTACCGCTCCAGCGGAGCGAGGCGGTGATCGCCTCGTCGAGAGCGCCGATGTTGACGAGGCTCGCTTCGAAGGCGCGGACGTGGTGATCTCCGCGCCCGGTCATGACGGCGTCCCTCAGGCCCGCCGCCGCCCTCGTCTCCCGTGTGCGGGCCCGGTACTGGCCGCGGAGGATCACCTCGCGGACGTCCGGATCCGCCGCCAGCCGAGCCAACAATTGGGCGGCGGTGGTGCCGGACGTGGGGCCCCGGGGATCGGTCGCCCTCAACTGGAAGTCGTAGATGCCCTGAGCGAGATCGCCCAGCAGCGTGAATCCCGCCTCTTCAGGGAGCGACCGGATGATCGCAAGAAGCAGGTCGGCTCGGAGCCCGACGATGTCCTGAACCTCATCGACGATCAGGTGCCGCAGGTCGTCGATCCGGTACCAGCCCTCATCACCCACGATGGAGGTCGCGCGGCGTACACGCTCGTCGAACGACAGCGGCGTGGGGTCCTCGTTCGCGACATCCTGGATGATCTGTGCTGCGAGCGAATCGAGCGTCTGAACCGTGGCAGGCGGCATCTGCTGGGCGCGGAGACGACGGTCCACGGCATGGACAGCGGCATTCGAGAAGCTGATGATGAGGAGTTCGCCGTCGAGCGCCACACCTTCTTCGACCAGGTGCGCCGCCAGTGCCGACACGACCTCCGTCTTTCCGGAGCCCGGCCCGGCGATCACGACCTGTCGCGCTGAGGGGTCGATCTCCACGGCGCGCGTCTGCTCCTCGTCGAGCGTCGGGCCGGTCATGTGCGTGTCCACAGATGCTCGAACGCGTTGAATGCGAGCAGCTCGCCGAAACGGTCGAAGTTGTCCTTGACGTTGACGACGAGCACCTCCTCCGAACCGCCGTTCTTCGGCCCGCGGAGTCCGCGGCCGATCATCTGCTGATAGACGTTCGGGCTGAAGGTCGGGCGCGCGAGATAGACCGCCTCGATGCTGGGGGCGTCGAATCCTTGAGTGAGGACTCCGTAGTTCGTGATCACCCGAATACGCCGGGCCTTGAACTCCTCGATGTAGTGGCGTCTCGCCGCCGGCTCCGAGTCGGACGAGATGGCGACGGACGGCACCCCCTCGTCGCTCAGCAGTCCCGCGAGCACTCGTGCGTTCTCGACTGACGGGCAGAACACGAGCGCAGTCGAGTTCTCGTCGAGCTCATGGATCGACTCGATGATTCTTCGGGTACGTGTCAGGTCGGCGCCGATCCGTTCGGAGACCGACCCCGGCAGGCGCCTCATCGTCTCGATTTCGGTGACGTCCTCTGGGCTCAGGTGTACCTCTGACCCGTCGAGCACGATCTGGCGCACTCGAGCCAGAACACCCATCTCCTGGAGTTCGCCGTAGGGGTCGTCGTCGTTTCGGAAGGATCCGCGGTCGAGCCGATGCCCGTCATAACGTTGGGCGAGTCGCTTGGTCTCCTCCTCCGACGTGCCGCGGAACGGAGTGGCGGTGAGACCGATCAAGGGGCGCCGCTTGTCTTCGCTTCTGCCTCGCGAGCCCCTACCGAGCCACTCCAACACCGTCGTGTACTCGCCAGTGATCGACGTGTGCGCTTCGTCCACGACCACTACCGAGGGGTCGCGAAGCCACTCGTAGTCGTCACCTGTGCGGGACACCACCTTGTGCAGCTTGGAGATCCCCGCGATCACGAGTTGGAACGAGTCGGGCTCCTCGGTCAGCTCGTTGTCGCCCCACAGGCGTCCGAGCGCCATGGGCACACCGGCACCGATGGCCCGCCAGACGTATGTCCAGGTCTCGGCGGCCTGCTCGCAGAGCTCGTCGCTCTGCGCGATCCAGACGAGGGGGCGCTGGAGGTCGATGTCGCCTTCGCGCACGCCGTTGATGAGCGCCTCGACGGTGACCCGGGTCTTACCCGCTCCCGTGGGCAGTGACACCAGCCCGCGGTCCTTCCCCACTCCCTTCAAGAGCGCCGCGATCCGCTCGGTCACCTGCACCTGGTACTCGTGGAGCGGCTTGAGGACGGCGGGCCCGTCGATGTGCTCCATCGCGGGCCGGCGGGACTCGGGGAAGCCCGCCCACTCGATCGGGAATCCGAGCGAGGCGACCCAGTTGCGGGTGCGGCGACGACCCGTCCACTCGCGTGGAGGCTGGAGTCCACGCTCCTCGAGGGCGGGGCGAAGCTGCTTCAGGATGCTGACTCCATGTACCGCCCGCGCGAGGCGTGCGATGGATGCATCCGATGGATTCCCTTCGCGCTGTTCCAGCGCGGTGACGGCCTGGGCAGGCACGATCCGACGGAGTGCGTCGACACCGACGGCCGCCACCAGCCGGGCGTCGTCGTCCGGGGTGGCACGGAGTTCGGCCCGCAGGCCGTCGATCGCGGTCTGCGCCATCTGTTCGATGACGGAAGCGATGTCCGCTGCCGACATGCCGAGGTTGAGCGCCTGGGCGATCTGAGACAGGGCCTCGCGCGGCTCTTGTGCCGTGACGAACACCGTCGGGCCGTCACGGTAGAACGAGATGCGCCTCCCGACCTGGCCGTCCTTGGTCGCGACCATCTTCTCGAGTCGTTCTGCGGGTTGCAGAAGGAGATCGTGATCTGCCGGATCCAGCCAGAGCTTGAGAGGGGGGAACACGTCGGTGATGTACTCTGCCTCGCCGGCCGGGCTCACGACGATCTCCTCTTGGAGGAGATCCGTGCCGCGTTGCATCTCCCAGTGGTCGACGAACCGCTCTGCGTCCTCGGCGTCGAGCACGAGAATCGCGGGGATCTGCGCCTCGAGCATGGAATCGTAGGTTCCGCGGTCGGTCGCGACACCGATGTTCTTGGTCGGCACGGATTGGCGTCCGCGTCCTATGCGCGCCACGAGGTTCTCCGGCTCGATTCTCCCGGGCAGCCAGGCATAGAACGCCACACGCCGGCCGTCATCCTCCTCGCTCGCGGCCCATCCGTCCGCGATCCGCTTGAGGTGCTCCCACTCGCTCGATTCGAGCTCCTCCGGATCGGACCGCAGATCGAGCGCGGCGGCCTGGGCGTCCGTCGCTTCGAAGGCCGGCAGGATTTCGGGGTCGATGCCCTCACCTGCACGAAGGACTCGACGAGGCGGCATCGCACCGAAGGCCGTCTGCAGGAGCCCGTGTCGCCGAACGAACCACGCTTCGGGGCCGGCGAAACGTGCCGAGCCGTACTGGCGGTTGGTCGTGTGGCGGACCTGCCAGGGTGAGTCCAGGCCCTGGGCGAGCAGGTGCTTCGTGACCGCGATCCGGGCGTCTGAGCTCATCTCGATCAGTGGCTGGAGCGGCCAGGGGGGCTGGGCCCCTTCGAAGACGAGCTTGTCGCGGTCCGGTTTCGCAGCTTTCTGCTTGCGGATGAATGCGTCGGCGATCGAGTCCTCGTAAGAGGAGAGCCACTGCTCCCGGGGCGACCCGTGGCGGCGGACCGGTGCGTCGACTGCTCCGATCTCGTGCAGGAGGTCGACGTCGTCCCGGTGGAACGACGGATCGATGAGGAACTCCCGATCCCTGGCGGCGTCAGGAGGAACGATCGATCCGGGCAGGAACGACATCGAGGGCGTCGTCCACGTGCCGGCGGCCGTCCGGACGCGGACGGAGTGCGAGAGGGGTTCAGGCAAGTCCTGACGGAGGATGTTGACGGCGGTCTCGCGCGGCAGCTCCCGCATCAATGCCCAGACCTGAGCCCAGAGGCGGTCCGCCTCCGCGGATCCGGCCTCGGACAACCGGGCGAGCGCAGCGTGCAGCTCGCCGGTCCGGTCCATGACCACGACGCCGAGCTCGTAGAGGTCTGCAGCGACCCCCGCGATCTCGGTGAGGGCTGGGTCGACGAACTCGACATCGTTCCGGTCGTCGCCTTCTGCGCGGACGAACACGCGCCCGCGGGTCGGAGGGCGCAGTTCTCCACTCTCAAGGCGGACGATCCGGGCTTCCCGGACTCCCTCCTCGAGCCGGGCCCGCAGTTCCCCATCGGCAGTCCGGCGGGCGTGGGCGACGACCTTCGCGGCCAGGCGGATCGCGTTCGCGGAGGCAAGCGCGTCGCCTCCGGCGGTCAACGCCTCGAGCCAATCCTTGACAGCTGCCTTCGGCCGTCTCCCCATCAGCCGCTCGACCCTGTTCCGCCTCTCCGGCGTACGGTACGCGTCCGGATGGACCCACTCCGCCACGGGGGCGTCCGGCGTCTCCGCCCAGCTCATCAGCAGTTCGGCGTCCATGTCGCCGACCCACTTCAACTCATCCGGCCGCCGCAGGCGTCCGTGCCCGTCGGGTAGCGAGGGCACTGTGCGCAGGTGCGCGAACACCGGCTCGTTGATGTAGTCGTCGGCCCAGCTGCGGTCTTCACGGCCGCGAGCCGGAGTCGCGTCGAGCGCCATCACCCCCTGACCCTCGGCGCTGAGCGCCGTGACCGCCTCCGAGAAGAGACTCGGCACGTGGTTCAGGAGTTCCTCGTTGAAGCGCCCGGGAAGCAAGCGGATGCGGTCCTCGCTGAGCTTCCACGGCGCGTTGACGATGCCGGACAACGTGGTCCTGTCGTGCGTCGGGAAGTAGGCCCAGAACGTCCCGAGTTCGTTGCCGGGCGGGAGTCTCAGGGCGTATGAGATGTCGACGCGCTTCCGAGATGCGGCGTGGCCGCCGTCATCCAGCGCCGCGGCCGTGGGGCTGACCTCGCGCGTCGCGATCGACCAGCGGGTGGCCTCCCGGCCCGACCGCAGGGTCACGGTGCCGTCCTCGTTGATGGTCCGCGTGATCTCTCGCTCCGCCGGTCGGCCCGATCGGCCCACTCGCGCGAGAGGATCCGGTTCGGCGAGGTTCCGAAGCGCAACCGTCTTCATGTGCGGAGAGAAAAGCACGAACTCGGTGGGGAAGGAGTACAAACGCTTGGAGAGTTCGAAATATCCGTCACGCAGGGGCGCCACGATCACGGTGCTCGCCCAGGACATGAGGCCCGAGAGTGTGGGATCGTTCGACGCTTCGACAAGCGGATCCACTGTCCGGGCCAAGCGCATGACGGGGTACGCGGGCGAGTCGTACCCGGCGTCGATGAGCGTCGCGCGAGCCCACTCGGCGTCGAAGGCGAAGGCGACCGTACGGCTCAGCACTCGGGGGGTGGAACTGATGGCGAGGATCGACTTGAAGCCGATTCCGAACTTGCCGATCTGCTCGTCGTCTTTCGTGGAGATGTCCGAAGCCATGAGCGACCGTACGCCTTCGGCGGTGAAGGGGCGTCCATCGTTGGCGACGTAGAGCGCTTCCTTGGTGAGGACCACCTCGACCCGGCTTCCCCCGTAACGCGCGGCGTCGACGGCGTTCTGCGTCAGCTCCTCGAGCTGACGCGAGGCGTATCCACCCCCGGAGATGCGCCGTTCGTTGTTCGCGTCCTGGAGTACGCGGCTGCCGTCCTCCGCGTACACGTTGAGGCACATGTCCGTCTGTTCCCAGACGACGCTCGCCAACGCCTTGTGGTTCTCCCAGCCCTGCAACTGCATACTCCCGTGGTGGTGGTGGTCAGCGGCCGACACACGGTGGTGGCAGGACCGCTGGCGCAGGAACCTACTCACACCCACCGACATCGATGTCGGATGTGGCGACTTCCTCCAGCCGCGAGCATCCCTCTGTCCCGCCCTCGCCGCCAGTCCCCACTTCTGGTGCAGAGTCACGCTTCCGGATGGCGCTGAAGCGGGCCCCCCGTCGCGCATAATGTGGCAAGAGGCGCTCCCCGCGCGTCCGATCGCACTCGAGAGGTGTTCCCGACGATGACCACCACCGCCACGATCGCGCCCGGCTCGATCGTGATCGTCCGTGATGCCGAATGGCTGGTCACGTCCGTCGAGCCCACGCGGAGCGGGCTGCTGATCCGCGCCCAGGGCCTCTCGGAGTTGGTCCGGGGCACGACCGCGTCGTTCTACAGCGCTCTCGAAGAATCGATCGAGCCGCTCGATCCCGCGGCTGCGAGGGTCGCCGCCGATGACTCCCCGGGCTACCGCCGAACGCGGCTGTGGCTCGAGGCGACCATTCGCAAGACCGCGCTCCCCGCCGCAGGCGTGGACTTGAGCGTCTCGCCACACATGCTCGTCGACGCCCTCGAGTATCAGCGGGCTGCCGTGCGGAAGGCTTTCTCCCGCGACCTGCTGCGTCCGCGCCTGCTGATCGCGGACGCCGTCGGCCTCGGGAAGACGATCGAGATCGGCATGATCCTCTCCGAGCTCGTCCGGCGTGGACGTGGCGAGCGCATCCTCATCGTCACGCCGAAGCACGTGCTCGAACAGATGCAGCACGAGATGTGGACGCGCTTCGCACTGCCCTTCGTCCGGCTCGACTCGGTCGGTATCCAGCGTGTGCGTCAGGAGTTGCCCGCCACGCGCAATCCGTTCAGCAAGTTCAAGCGGGCGATCATCTCGATCGACACGCTCAAGCAGGATCGGTACCTGCAGCACCTCAAGGATTTCTCGTGGGATGCGGTCGTCATCGACGAGTCGCACAACATCACGGGCCGCACGCTCAACAACCGCCTCGCTCGCGTGCTCGCCCCCCAGACGGAGGCGCTCATCCTCGCGAGCGCGACTCCGCACAACGGCCGAAAGGAGTCCTTCGCGGAGCTCATCCGCCTCCTGGAGCCCACCGCGGTGTCGCCCACGAACGATGTCGACCCCGCGATGCTGCAGAAGCTGGTCGTACGTCGTCACCGCTACAGCCCGGAGGTCAAGGCGGAGGTCGGTTCCGACTGGGCCGAGCGCCAGCCGCCGAACAACGTTCTCGTCCCCGCGTCGGCCGCGGAGAACGCGGTCGCCGAGGAGCTGTCCCGCGTCTGGCTCCACCCGGCCGGGGGCCGCAGCCCCTACTCCGGCGCGAACTCGTCGCTGTTCCCGTGGACCCTGGCGAAGGCCTTCCTGTCGTCCACGCCGGCGTTCCGTGAGTCGATCGCCGAACGGCGTAAGCGCCTCAAGGGCGGCCCGCAGCAGGATGTCGAACGCGCGGCCCTCGATCGTCTTGACGCGCTGGCCGCGGCGGTCGACCCTGCGACGTCGTCGAAGTACCAGGCGTTGCTCTCGGTCGCGCGAGAGGTGGGTATCGCGTCCGGGTCGTCCGAACGGCTCGTGGTCTTCTCGGAGCGGGTGGCGACGTTGACCTGGCTCAGGGACCAGATCCGCACGGATCTGGGGCTCCGCCCCGAGCAAGTCGCGGTGCTCCACGGCGGATTGAGCGACACCGAGCAGCAGGAGATCGTCGAGAGCTTCAAGCTCGCGTCGAGCCCCATTCGCGTGCTCATCACGGGCGATATCGCGTCGGAGGGTGTGAACCTGCACTCTCAGTGCCACGAGCTCGTGCACTTCGACATCCCATGGAGCCTCATCCGTATCGAGCAGCGGAACGGGCGGATCGACCGCTACGGCCAGAAGCACCCGCCGCGGATCACCACTCTGCTGCTCAACCCGGCGGACGAGCGGTTCTCTGGCGACGTGCGCGTGCTCACGCGCCTTCTCGAGCGGGAGAACGAGGCGCACACTGCACTTGGCGATGCGGCCAGCCTCATGGGCAAGTTCGACGCGGACGCCGAGGAGCAGGCGGTGATGCGCGCGCTCGCCGAGGGCGCG
>Ga0164243_10009700_pt1 | contig 13956 bp, 12 predicted proteins | sample OricompcompostOP_FD_108781 | JGI IMG/M metagenome (GOLD analysis project Ga0164243, IMG submission 108781) | Organic Plus compost microbial communities from Emeryville, California, USA - Original compost - Organic plus compost (OP) | ecosystem: Engineered > Solid waste > Mixed feedstock >... | reverse complement strand
GGCCCCCGCTCACGGCCGGGCCACTTCGCACGGCCGGTCCGCCGCCCGGGACCGCCCCGTCGCCCGCCGACGACGGGGCGACCTCGACCGGCACCCTGCCCGCGGACGACATGCTCACGACCCCATCCTGCCGCACCCCTCGCCCTGACCCCGATCCGGCCGCCGCCCCGCCGCCCCGCCGCCCCGCCCCACGGCGGCTCACGGCGCCCGAGGGCGGGTCCGACGCCTCCACGGCGCACGGCGCAACACCAGCCGTCAGAGCGCAACACCCGCCGTCGGGAGGTGGCACCCGCCGGGTCGTGGGGGTACGGACCGTCGGCGGGGGCAGGGCGGGGGGCAGGGCGAGGGGGTCAGGGCAGAGGGTGGCCGGTGGCGTCGAGGCGGAGGTCGGCGCGCTCACGGGTCCGCTCGCGGGCGAAGTGCTCGGCCTCGTCGCGCATCCAGGCCTCCCAGTGCCGACGCGCCGCCGCGCCGTCGCGGGCCAGACCGCGGGCGAGCCGCACGTCGTCCGGCGCCTCCACCCACACGCGCAGCACGGCCACCGCGTCGGCGGCACGCTGTGCGGACCCGCAGCCCTCGAGGAGGAGCAGAGCCGGCACGGGCACGTCGACCCACTCGGCGAACCGCCCGCTCGGCCAGTCGTAGCGCTGGAACCGTCCCCGCCACCCGCGGCGCAGCGGCTCGAGCACCTGCGCCGACAGCCGGGGCCACAGGGTGCCTTCCAGACCCGACCACCCGTCGTACAGGTCGTCCAGGTGCAGCACGTGCACGTCCAGACCCTCGGCTGCGGCGACCCGCTCCACGGCGGCGGCCGTCGTCGTCTTGCCGGAGCCGGCCGGGCCGTCGATGCAGACGAGACGCACCGGTCCGAGGCGCGCCGGTGCGGCCATCGCACGCGCGACGAGCCCCCGGACCGCGGCCTCACCGCCCGACGACGCGTGCGGCTGCGCCCCGCCGGCCGGGGGTCCCCCGGACACCGCCACCACGGACGGCGTCTCGGGTACCGGCATGTCGTGCGGCGCGCCCGCCACCCCGGCCGACTCGCCCGGCACGCCACCGGGCGACCCGCGGTCGTCGGCCGGGCTCACGGTCACGACGCCCAGTCGCGCAGCTGCGCGGCCCGGTCCCGGGCACGGCCGAGCTGCTCGGCCACCCGGGCCGGCGCCGTCCCCCCGTACGCCGACCGGGAGGCCAGCGACCCGGGCACCGACAGCACCTCGCGGACCTGCGGGGTCAGGTGCGGGGAGATCGCCGCGAGCTCCTCGTCGGTGAGGTCCCACAGCTCGATCGCCGGCTCGTGCTCCTCGCACGCCCGCACGCACGCCCCGGCCACCTCGTGCGCGACGCGGAACGGCACCCCCTGGCGGACCAGCCACTCGGCGACGTCGGTGGCGAGCGAGAAGCCCTGGGGGGCCAGCTCGGCCATGCGGGCGGTGTCGAAGGTCAGGGTGGCGACCATCCCGGCGAACGCCGGCAGCAGCACCGTGAGCTGGTCCACCTGGTCGAAGACCGGCTCCTTGTCCTCCTGCAGGTCCCGGTTGTACGCCAGCGGCAGGCCCTTGAGCGTGGTGAGCAGACCCGCCAGGTCACCGACGAGGCGCCCTGCCTTGCCGCGGGCCAGCTCGGCGACGTCGGGGTTCTTCTTCTGCGGCATGATGCTCGACCCGGTGGAGTACGCGTCGTGCAGCCGGACGAAGCCGAACTCCTTGGTCGACCAGAGGACGATCTCCTCGGCCAGCCGCGACACGTCCACGGCCAGCATGGCGGCGACGAAGGCGAACTCCGCGACGACGTCGCGGGAGGCGGTGCCGTCGATGGAGTTCTCCACCGGGCCCGCGAAGCCGAGCTCGGCGGCCACCGCCGCCGGGTCCAGGCCGAGCGAAGAACCGGCCAGCGCCCCGGAGCCGTACGGCGAGCGGGCGGCACGCACGTCCCAGTCCACCCAGCGCTCCACGTCGCGCAGCAGCGGCCAGGCGTGGGCCAGCAGGTGGTGGGCCAGCAGCACGGGCTGGGCGTGCTGCAGGTGGGTCCGCCCCGGCACGGGCGCGTCACCGGCGGCGGCGGCCTGCGCCACCAGCGCGTCGACGACGTCGAGCACCAGCCCGGACAGCGTCCGGGCCTGCCGGCGCAGGTACATCCGCACCAGCGTGGCGATCTGGTCGTTGCGCGAGCGACCGGCGCGCAGCTTGCCGCCGAGGTCGGCACCGGCCCGCTCGATGAGCCCGCGCTCCAGCGCGGTGTGCACGTCCTCGTCGTCGGGCGCCGGACCGAACGCCCCGCGGGCCACGTCGGCGCGCAGCCGCTCCAGCGCGTCGATCATGCGCGCGACCTCGTCGTCGTCGAGCAGGCCGGCGGCGTGCAGCACGTGGGCGTGCGCCACGGAGCCGGTGATGTCGTCGTCCGCGAGCCGCCAGTCGAAGTGCGTGGAGCGCGACAGCTCGGCCAGAGCGGCCGCCGGGCCCGACGCGAACCGGCCGCCCCACAGGGCGAGCGGCGCGCCGGACCCGTCGGGGTGCTGCTGGTCAGGCACCGGTACCGACCTGCCCGATACCGCCCTGGGTGCCCAGGTCGACCCCGTTTCCGAAGCGCACGTCGCGGGCGGCCGCCAGCTTGCTGGACAGCCCGAAGATCTCGATGAAGCCCTTGGCCGCCGCCTGGTCGAAGGAGTCGCCCGTGTCGTACGTCGCCAGGTTGAAGTCGTACAGGCTGGCATCCGAGCGCCGGCCGGTGACGGTGGCCCGGCCGCCGTGCAGGACCATGCGCACGTCACCGGACACGTAGCGCTGGGTGTCGTCGATGAACACGTCGAGCGAGCGCTTCAGCGGGCTGAACCACTGGCCGTCGTACACCAGCTCGGTCCAGCGCTGCTCGACCTGCCGCTTGAACCGCGCCTGCTCGCGCTCGACGGTGACGTTCTCGAGCTCCTGGTGGGCGGCGATCAGGGCGACCGCACCGGGGGCCTCGTACACCTCACGGGACTTGATGCCGACGAGGCGGTCCTCGACGATGTCGATCCGCCCGACGCCCTGGGCACCGGCACGCCGGTTCATCTCCTGCACGGCCTGCAACGGGGTCACCGGCACCCCGTCGATCGCGACCGGGAGGCCCTGCTCGAACGTCAGCACCAGCTCGTCGGCGACCGGCGGGAACGTCGGGTCGTCGGTGTAGGTGTAGACGTCCTTGGTCGGCGCGTTCCAGATGTCCTCGAGGAACCCGGTCTCGACGGCGCGGCCCCACACGTTCTGGTCGATGGAGAACGGGTTGTGCTTCGTGGTCGCGATCGGCAGGTTGTTCCGCTCCGCGAAGTCGATGGCCTTGTCCCGGGTGAGCGCCAGGTCGCGCACCGGTGCGAGGCACCTCAGGTCGGGGGCCAGCGAGGTGATGCCCACCTCGAAGCGCACCTGGTCGTTGCCCTTGCCGGTGCAGCCGTGCGCCACCGTCGTCGCGCCGAACTGCCGGGCCGCCCGCACCAGGTGCTTGACGATGACCGGACGGGACAGTGCCGACACCAGCGGGTACCGGTCGAGGTACAGCGCGTTGGCGCGCAGCGCGGGCATGCAGTACTCGGCGGCGAACTCGTCGCGGGCGTCGGCGATGTACGCCTCGACCGCGCCGCAGTCCAGGGCGCGCTGCCGGACGACCTCGAGGTCCTCACCGCCCTGGCCGACGTCGACCGCCACGGCGATCACCTCGGCACCGGTGGCCTCACCGATCCAGCCGATGGCCACCGAGGTGTCCAGGCCGCCGGAGTACGCGAGCACGACGCGCTCAGTCATGGGTTCTCTCTCTTTGTCTGGTTCGGGCTCGTCGCTGGTGGGACGTGCCGGTGGAACGGGGTCAGTCTGCCGGACGGGGGTCACCGGCCAGCGCCAGGAAGCGGGCCGCGAGCGCGGCGCCGGCGGCCGTCGGGCCGTCCTCCCCCTCGCGCGCGACGACCAGCACGGTGTCGTCCCCGGCGATGGTGCCGAGCACGGCGGGCAGCACCGAGTGGTCGATCGCGGAGGCGAGGAACTGCGCGGCTCCCGGCGGCGTGCGCAGGACGACGAGGTTGCCGGACGCCTCGGCGGTGACGAGCAGGTCGGTGCACAGCCGGGCGAGCCGGGCGGCGAGCACCTCCGCGTCCCCGGGAGCGGGGGCGGTCGGCGCTCCCGCCGCGCCCTCCGCGGGTACGGCGTAGGCCAGCGACCCGTCGGCCGTGCGCACCTTCACCGCCCGCAGCTCGACCAGGTCGCGCGACAGCGTCGCCTGCGTGACGTGGACGCCCTCGGCGGCGAGCAGCTCGGCCAGCTCCACCTGGGAGCGCACCGTGCCGCGGGTGAGCAGCCCGACGATCAGCGCGTGCCGGGCGGCCTTCGTCGACGGGACGGTGGTGGCCGTGGTCGTCACCGCCCCTCCTCCAGCAGGAAGGTCAACAGCGCCTTCTGGGCGTGCAGCCGGTACTCCGCCTCGTCCCACACCACCGACTGCGGCCCCTCGATCACCTCGTCGGTGATCTCCTTGCCGCGGTAGGCCGGCAGGCAGTGCAGCACGAGCGCGTCGGGCGCGGCCTGGTCCAGCGCGGCCGAGTCGAGGCGGAACGGCACGAACGGGGTCTCCCGCTCGGCGGCCTCCTCCTCCTGCCCCATGGACACCCAGGTGTCGGTCGCGACGACGTCCGCCCCCGCGACGGCCTCGGCGAGGGTGTGCACGACGGTCACCGAGCCGCCGGTCTGCCCCGCCCGCGCCCGGGCCGTCTCCAGCACGGCGGGGTCCGGCAGGTAGCCGTCGGGCGTCCCGATGCGCACGTGGAGGCCGGCCGTGGCCCCGCCCAGCAGGTACGACTGGGCCATGTTGTTCGCCCCGTCGCCGACGTACGCGAACGTCAGACCCTGCAGCGCGTCCACACCACCGCGGTGGTCGGCCACGGTCGCGAGGTCGGCCAGGACCTGGCACGGGTGGAAGTCGTCGGTGAGCGCGTTGACCACCGGCACCCCCGCGTAGCGGGCCATCTCGTCGAGCCGGGACTGCGCATGCGTGCGCCAGACGACGGCCGCGACCTGACGGCCGAGCACCCGCGCGGTGTCGGCGATCGACTCCCGCACCCCGATGCGGGCCAGAGCTCCGTCGACGGTCGTCGGGAACCCGCCGAGCTCGGCGATGCCCGTGGCGAAGGAGACCTGGGTGCGCAACGTCGGCTTGTCGAAGATGACAGCCACGGCGCGCGGGCCGGCCAGCGGGCGACGCACGAAGCGGTCCTTGCGGAAGGCCAGCGCCAGACGGAGGACGTCGCGCTGCTCGTCGGGCGTCAGGTCGTCGTCCCGCAGGAAGTGCCGCACCATCAGGAACCCTCCCCGTAACGACCGTGCACCGGCAGTGCCCTCATGCCTCGCCCCCGATCCCCGCCGGGACCCCCGCAAGGAAGTCCACGAACTGGCCGGCCTGCTGGTCGGTGAGGATGAGCGGCGGCGCGAGCCGCAGCGTCGTCGGCGTGCACGGGTTGACGACGATGCCGGCGTCCAGCGCCCGGGCCGCGATCGCCGCGGCCACCGGAGCGGCCAGCTCCACGGCGACGAGCAGGCCCTCGCCGCGCACCTCCGTCACCAGCGGGTGCCCCAGCCCAGCCAGCCGGTCCCGCAGCCGCCGGCCCAGGTCCGTGACGTGCGTGAGCAGCCCGTCCCGCTCGATGACGGCGAGCGTGGCCAGCGCCGCGGCCGAGGCCACCGGGTTGCCGCCGAAGGTCGAGCCGTGCTGGCCGCGCGTGAGCAGCGTGGAGGTCCGCTCGCCGAACGTCACCAGCGCCCCGACGGGGAAACCGCCGCCGAGCCCCTTGGCCAGCGTCATCGCGTCCGGCACGATGCCGCCACCGAGGTGCGGGTGCTGGTGGGCGAACCACCTCCCGGTGCGGCCCACACCGGTCTGCACCTCGTCCAGGACGAGCAGCGCACCGTGCTCGGCGGTGAGCCGCCGGGCCAGCGCCAGGTACCCCTCCGGGAGCGGTCGCACACCGGCCTCGCCCTGGATGGGCTCGACGAACAGCGCGGACACCTGGTCCCCGTCCGTGGCGAACGCCGCCTCGAGCGCCGCGGTGTCCCCGAACGGCAGGAACTCCACCCCGCCGGGCAGCGGCTCGAAGGGCTCCCGGTAGGCCGGCTTGTGAGTGAGGGCCAGCGCACCCATCGTCCGGCCGTGGAAGGCGCCCTCCAGCGCGAGCACGCGCGGGCGGTCCGGGCCACCGTTGCGCCGGGCGAGCTTGAACGCCGCCTCGTTGGCCTCGGTGCCCGAGTTGGTGAGAAAGACGCGCGAGCCCTCCGGCGCCGCGGCCAGCGCGATCAGCCGCTCGGCCAGCGCGATCTGCGTGGGGCTGGCGAAGAAGTTCGAGATGTGGCCGAGCGTGCCGAGCTGGGCGCTGATCGCGGCGGTGAGCGTCGGGTGGGCGTGCCCCAGGGCGTTCACCGCGATGCCGCCGAGCAGGTCGAGGTAGCGGTTGCCGTCGGCGTCCCAGACGTAGGCGCCCTCACCGCGCACGAGCACGCGCTGCGGGCGCCCGAAGGTGTCCATGAGGGCCTGCGTGTAGCGGTCGGTCCACTCGGCGACGGAGCCGTCGGCGGGCAGCGCGACGGTGGTGTCCTCGGCACCGGTCCCGGCGCGGTGCCGGGCGCCGGTCGGGGCGGGGGTCGGGGTCGTCATGCGGTCACCTCACGCGTCGGTACAGGCAGGGGTGGCGGGGCGCACCACGGGGACGGGTGCGGTGAACGGGGCGTCGGCGGGCTCCACGTCCGGCAGCACCATGGTGCCGATCCCGTCGGTGGTGAAGACCTCGACGAGGATCGAGTGCGGAGCCCGGCCGTCGATGACGTGGGCCCGCCCGACGCCGCCGGTGACTGCCCGGTGGCAGGCCTCCATCTTGGGGCGCATCCCGGCGTCGAGGCCGGGGAGGATCTCGGCGAGCTCGCTCGCCCGTAGCCGGCGCACCAGCGAGGACCGGTCCGGCCAGCTCGTGTACAGGCCCTCGACGTCCGTCAGCACGATGAGCTTGCGCGCACCCAGCGCGACGGCGAGCGCCGCAGCGGCCGTGTCGGCGTTGACGTTGAGCACCTGGGTGGGGTCCTCGATGTCCGGCGCGACCGTGGACACCACCGGGATGCGCCCCGCGTCGAGCAGGTCGAGCACCGCCCCGGGGTTGACCTGGACCACGTCGCCGACCAGGCCGACGTCGAGGGTCTCGCCGTCCACCTCGACGCCGCGCCGGGTGGCCTGGAACAGCCCGCCGTCCTCCCCTGACAACCCCACGGCGTAGCGGCCGTGCGCGTTGAGCAGCCCGACGAGCTCGCGCGACACCTGGCCGGTGAGCACCATCCGCACGACGTCCATGGCCTCGGGGGTGGTGACCCGCAGGCCGCCGCGAAACTCCGAGACGATGCCCAGCCGGTCGAGCATGGCGTTGATCTGCGGTCCGCCGCCGTGCACGACGACCGGCCGCAGGCCGACCTGGCGCAGGAACACCATGTCCTCGGCGAAGGCGCGCTTGAGCGTCTCGTCGACCATGGCGTTGCCGCCGTACTTCACGACGACGAGCGCACCGGCGAAGCGCTGCAGCCACGGCAGCGCCTCGATGAGCACCTCGGCCTTCTGCTCGGCGCGCAGGTCGGTGCGGGTGTCGAAGGTGTCGCTCATCGGATCCGTCCCGTTCGTGGTCCCGCTCACGTCGAGTACGCGCTGTTCTCGTGCACGTAGCCGTGCGTGAGGTCGTTGGTCCACACGGTGGCCGCCTCGTCGCCTGCGTGCAGGTCGACGACGATCTGCACCAGCCGATCGGCGGCAAGGTCCACGTCGGTCCGTGGCGCGTGCGCCCCGCCGGCCTTGCACACCATGACCCCGTTGACGCTCACGTCGACCGCCTCCGGGTCGAAGGCGGCGACGCTCTCCGGCACCGTGCCGACCTGGGCCAGGATGCGGCCCCAGTTCGGGTCGTTGCCGAACACGGCGGTCTTGACGAGGTTCGACCGGGACACCGCGCGGGCGACCTCGACGGCGGCGTCCTCGGTCTCGGCGCCGGTGACGGTGATCGCGATGTCATGCGTGGCGCCCTCGGCGTCGGCGACGAGCTGGCGCGCGAGGTCCGCGCACACCTGCGCGAGCGCCGCGGCCAGCTCGGCCGGGTCGGGAGCGACTCCGCTGGCCCCGGAGGCCAGCAGCGTCACGGTGTCCGACGTGGACATGCAGCCGTCGGAGTCCACCCGGTCGAAGGTGCGGGCGGTCGCCGCGCGCAGCACCGCCTCGGCCGTCGGACCGTCGACCACGGCGTCGGTGGTGAGCACGCAGAGCATCGTGGCCAGCCCCGGGGCCAGCATCCCGGCCCCCTTGGCCATGCCGCCGACGGTCCACGACCCGGCGGACGTCTCCACGGTGACGTGGGCGGTCTTGGGGACGGTGTCCGTCGTCATGATCGCCACGGCGGCATCCCGGCCGCCGGTGGGGCTCAGCGCGGACGCGGCACCGTCCAGCCCGCCCAGCAGCGCGTCGATGGCCAGCCGCTCACCGATGAGGCCGGTGGAGCACACCACGACGTCCCCGGGGGACACGTCGAGCACGGCGCCGACCTTCTCCGCGGTGGCGTGCACGTCCTGGAAGCCGACCGGTCCGGTGCAGACGTTCGCCCCGCCGGAGTTCAGGACCACGGCGTGCACGACGTGGTCCTTCACGACCTGCCGCGACCAGGTGACGGGGTGCCCGACGACACGGTTCGAGGTGAACACGGCGGTGCCGACGTGCAGCGGACCGTCGTTGACGACGAGCGCCAGGTCGGGCCGGCCGGACGGCTTGAGGCCGGCGGTGACGCCGGAGGCCCGGAAGCCGGCAGCGGCGGTCACCCCCGGGGACGGCGTGTCGGCGTCGGTCACGGGGCCACTCCTTCCGTGCTGAGACCGAGCGTCTCGGGCCGACCGAGCGCCAGGTTGAGCGACTGGAGGGCGCCGCCCGCGGTGCCCTTGACCAGGTTGTCGATGGCGGTGACCGTGACGACCCGACCGGCGTCGGCGTCCACGGCCACCTGCACCAGGGCGGTGTTGGCCCCCAGCGACGCAGCGGTGGTGGGCCACTGGCCCTCCGGCAGCAGGTGGACGAACGGCTCGTCGGCGTAGGCGGCCTCCCAGGCGGCCCGCACGGCGGCCGGGTCGGTGCCGGGGACGAGCCGTGCCGTGGCGGTCGCCAGGATGCCACGGGACATCGGGACCAGCGTCGGGGTGAACGAGATGCTCACCTGCGGCGCGCCGGCCACCCGGAGGTTCTGCGCGATCTCCGGGATGTGCCGGTGCGTGCCGCCGACCGCGTACGGCGTCGCCGCGCCGAGGGCCTCGCTGGCCAGCAGGTGCGGCTTGAGCGACCGGCCGGCACCCGAGTAGCCGTTGGCCAGCACGGCCACCAGGTCGGTGGGCTCCACGACCCCGGCAGCGACGCCCGGCTGCAGACCGAGCGTGACCGCGGTGACGTTGCACCCCGGGACGGCGATGCGCCGGGCGCCCGTGAGCGCGGCCCGTTGCGCAGCAGCCGTCGTCTCCCCTGCGTGCAGCAGCTCCGGCAGGCCGTAGGGCCACGTGCCGGCGTGCTCGGTGCCGTAGAACCGGGCCCAGTCGGCGGCGGAGGCGAGCCGGTGGTCCGCCGCGAGGTCGACGACGAGCACGTCCTTGCCGCGGGCCTCCAGCTCCGCGGCGACCTCGCCGCTGGCCCCGTGCGGCAGGCCGAGCACCACGACGTCGTGCTCGGCGAGCACGTCGACGCTGGTCGGCTCGAGCACCCGGTCGGCGAGCGCGCGCAGGTGCGGCTGGACCTCTCCCAGCCGGGACCCGGCGCTGCTGTTCGCGGTGAGAGCGCCGATGCGGGCCTCGGGGTGCGCGAGCAGGACGCGCAGCATCTCCCCGCCGGCGTACCCGCTCGCACCGGCGACAGCCACGGTGAAGGACATGTGCATGAACATACACTGTTGTGCAGGACGATGCGACGTCGGTGGCCGCACGGGATGAACCGTCGGGCCGGCGGCGTTGCACCCGCCATGACGAGCGAGTCGACGCTGCCCACGCCCCTGTCCACCGTGCCGTCGGCCCCGCGGACGATCACCGTCGAGATCTGGTCCGACGTGGCGTGTCCGTGGTGCTACATCGGCAAGCGCCGGTTCGCCACCGCCCTGGCCACGTTCCCGCACCGCCGGGAGGTCCGGGTCGTCTGGCGGTCGTTCGAGCTCTCCCCCGACACCCCGCGCGGTCCCGGCCGCCCAGAGGTCCAGGCTCTCATCGAGCACAAGGGACTGCCCGCCGACCAGGTGCGCCAGATGTTCGCGCACGTCACCCAGATCGCCGCCGGCGAGGGGCTGGCCTACGACTTCGACCGTGCGCTCGCCTTCAACACCTTCGACTCCCACCGCCTGGTGCACGTGGCCGGGCAGGCCGGCGGTCCGACGCTCGCCGAGCGGCTGCTCGAGACGCTGTTCTCCGCCCACTTCGAGCACGGTGCCGACCTCGGCGACCCCGAGACGCTGGTCCGCCTCGCCCGCGAGGCCGGCCTGGGCGATGCGGACGTCGACGACGACGAGGTCCGCGCCGTGCTGGCCGGTGACCGCGCCGCCGTCGACGTCCGCTCCGACGAGGCCGAGGCCCGGGCGCTGGGCGTCACCGGCGTGCCGTTCTTCGTCGTGGACCGCAAGGTCGCCGTCTCCGGCGCACAGCCGGCCGAGGTCTTCGCCCAGCTCCTGCAGGTGGGCTGGCAGCAGGCGAACCCGATGGTGACCCTCCCGGGCGCCGACCCGGACGCCGAGGCCTGCGCCGACGGGTCCTGCGCGGTCTGACTCACCTTTCCCGACGGGGCTCCGGCGGCGCGCCGGGGCCCCGTCGTGCTGCCCGGAGGTGGACGAGCGAGAAGACCGTCCGAGATGGTTCCTGCTCGGGGAACGGGCCGCCGCAGACCGTGACGGCGGAGCTCGTCCGGGGCGTCTACGGTGTGGAGGCAGAGATCACCGAGGCCGCCGGCCAGCGCGTGCTGGTCCCGCGCGCGGAGGCCGTCGGGCCGGTCGCGACCGGCCCGACGACGACCACAGGGAGGACGAGATGACCGAGGAGACCTGCCCCGAGTGCGGTGCCAGCAGCGCCGTGGAGATCAGCCGCGCCGAGGAGCCGGACGCCCAGGGCTACATCGCCGTGCTGCTCGAGTGCCCCGAGTGCGACACCGCCTGGGACACCTGGGTCAAGGCGTCCTGAGCGACGCTCGTCGCGCCCGGGCCGCGCCGCTACTGTCGGCGGTGCGAGCGCCCGGTGCGACGACGCCCCGGGGCCCGTCCCGACCACGTGCGCCGGTCGGCGCATCTTCCCGGAGGCATGCATGACCACTTCTCCCGACGACGTCCGGCAGCGTCCGCAGGTCCGTACCGAGCCGCTGGGCACGGTCGTCCCGTCGAGCGTCCCGACCCACTGGTACAACCTCGCCGCCGACCTGCCGGAGCCGGTGCCGCCGGCCCTGCACCCCGGGACCCGTGAGCCGTTGACCCCGGACGACCTGGCGCCGCTGTTCCCGATGGCGCTCATCGCCCAAGAGGTCACCACCGAGCGGTGGGTGGAGATCCCGCAGCCGGTGCGCGAGGTCTACGCGCTGTGGCGGCCGTCGCCGCTGGTCCGCGCGCTCCGGCTGGAGAAGGCGCTGGGCACCCCGGCGAAGATCTACTACAAGTACGAGGGCGTCAGCCCGGCGGGCTCGCACAAGCCGAACACCGCCGTCGCGCAGGCGTACTACAACGCCGTCGAGGGCATCACGAAGCTCACCACCGAGACGGGTGCCGGCCAGTGGGGCGCCTCGCTGTCGATGGCCTGCGCGCTGCTGGGTCTGGACTGCGAGGTGTGGCAGGTGCGGGCGTCCTACGACAGCAAGCCGTACCGCCGGATGCAGATGGAGACCTACGGGGCCGTGTGCCACCCGTCCCCGTCCGAGCTCACGCAGGCCGGCCGGGACATGCTCGCGGCCGACCCGGACACCACCGGGTCGCTCGGCATGGCCATCAGCGAGGCCGTCGAGGCGGCTGCGGGCGACCCGAAGGCCCACTACGCGCTGGGCAGCGTGCTCAACCACGTGCTGCTGCACCAGACCGTCATCGGACAGGAGGCGCTGGCCCAGCTCGACGAGCTCGGCGAGCAGGCGGACGTCGTCTTCGGCTGTGCCGGTGGCGGGTCGAACCTGGGCGGGCTGGCGTTCCCGTTCCTGGGTCGCAACCTCCGCGAGGGGACGACCACCCGCGTGGTGGCGTGCGAGCCGGCGGCCTGCCCGTCGCTGACCCAGGGCGAGTACCGCTACGACTTCGGTGACGTCGCCGGGCTCACCCCGCTGCTGAAGATGCACACGCTCGGCAAGGACTTCGTCCCGCCGCCCATCCACGCCGGCGGCCTGCGCTACCACGGCATGGCGCCGATGGTGTCGCACGCCTACGCGCTGGGCCTCATGGAGGCGATCGCCGTCGAGCAGGAGACCGCCTTCACGGCCGGGGTCGAGTTCGCCCGCGCGGAGGGCATCATCCCGGCGCCGGAGTCCACGCACGCGGTCGCGGCCGCGCTCGCGCACGCGCGAGCGGCCACCGGGCCCGAGACGATCATCATCGGCCTGTCCGGGAACGGGGTGCTGGACCTCCCCGCGTACCACGCGTTCCTCTGACGGACCGCACCACCGCACGGCCCGCTCCCGCCCCGGGGGCGGGCCGTCGCGCATCCGCGGCCAGGATGACGGGCGTCGACCTCGTTGATCCGTGGCAGGAGCGCTGAGCCGAGGCCGGCACGCACGTCGCGGCCCGCCCCGGGACTCCCCGGGGACGGGCCGCGACGCGTCCGCCTGCACTCCCCCCTGGCGCGTACGGCCGATCAGCCGACGAGCGTCCAGGGGCCCCACGGCGTGGTGGGCACCTGGTTGGCCGTGTACCACTGCGCCTGGTACGTGTGGCCCTGGTACGTCACCCGGTCACCGGCCTGGTAGACGCTGTTCGGCGACCACGGCGCCGGGGCACCGTTGTCCACGACCAGCTTCCAGGAGATGTACGGGCTGGACCCCGGCACCTCGCCGCGGCTGTACCACTGGGCCACGTACGTCACCCCGTGGTAGACCACCACGTCCCCGGCCTGGAACACGCCGGTCCGGGTCCACAGCGTGTTGCCCTGGGCGTCGCTGGCGTACTCGGCCCAGGCACCGAACGGGCTCGAGCCCGGCACCTCGCCGCTGGTCCACCACAGTGCCTCGTACGTCTTGCCCTGGTAGGTCACCGTGTCGCCGGCGGTGTAGACGGCCGACCGCGACCAGGCGTCCGGTAGCACCGGACCCTCGGGCACCAGGGTGAACGTGACGGTCGTGACGTTGCCGGCCGCGTCGTACACCTCGAGGGTGTTCTCGCCCAGCACCGCGCCGAACACGCCCGGCCGGACGCCGTTCAGGTCGCTCCAGACGTCGTCCACCAGGTCCTTGACCGTGCCGTTCAGCACGACCTTGTCGATCTTGCCGGCGTCGAACAGCTTGAACGACACCGTGGAGTACACCCCGTCGGCACCCACCGACTCCGGCTTCACCGTGACCGTCGGAGCCCTCGTGTCCGCGGGCGCGCTGACCTGGAGCGGCAGCGTCACCGTCGTGCCGCTCGGCGCGGCGACGAGGGTCAGGACGTGCGCCCCGGTCGCGGTCCCGGCCGGCACCGTCACCGCGACGTCGGCCGCTCCCTCGTCCACCTGCGCCGTGCCGATCTCGGCGTCGTCGAGCCGCACGGACAGCGCCGTGTTGCGCGGCGAGCCCAGGCTCGTCAGGTCCAGGCCGGTGACCGGGAACGACAGCTCGCCGCCCGTGGTGACGGTGCCCGGGACTGCCGGGAGGCCGACCGCGTGCCGGGCGAAGTCCGGCTGCAGGCCCGGGTGCGCCTGCAGGTAGGCGATCCAGGCGTCCCGGTCGATGAGGCCGGAGTCCGCCGTG
>Ga0164243_10009696_pt1 | contig 13958 bp, 15 predicted proteins | sample OricompcompostOP_FD_108781 | JGI IMG/M metagenome (GOLD analysis project Ga0164243, IMG submission 108781) | Organic Plus compost microbial communities from Emeryville, California, USA - Original compost - Organic plus compost (OP) | ecosystem: Engineered > Solid waste > Mixed feedstock >... | reverse complement strand
TCGTGAAGCTTCGTGCGCGCGAGCACGACGAACATGATCACGACGAAGACGCCCAGCCCGGCCACGTTCGTTCCCTGCTGCTCCAGCGTCGTGAGGCTGCTCGGAGCAAGCAACGGCACGACGTACGTGAACAGGAATGGGAAGACGTTCTTGTCTGCACGCGTCGCCTTCTCGACGCGGAGCACTTCGCTACCCGCGAGTTGACGCATGCCGACGATCAGGAGGATGCAGAGGATCGATAGGAGGACTGCCAGCGCAATGCAGGCGCACGCGAGATCGTGTGCCTTCGTCCACCAGCTCGCTCCCGCAACCAGGAAGGTCGGGGACAGAGCCGTCGCCACGAGGAGCAGACGTGCGAACGTGTTCACGTGACTACCTCCCGCGCCACAATGCTGAGCTCACCGCGATGATCGCGTGACTATCGCATGAGCCGTCGTGGGGCGTGAAGCGCAGCGGTCGATGCTCGTCTTCATCAGCGTGCGTTCATGTCGTTGCGGGTGGAGGCCTGTCGCTCGCATCTCGGCGTGCCGCGTCGACGCAAGGCACGACCGGCCACGCGGGCGGCCTCCGGCCGAACGGCTGAGATCGATAGGTGCCGATGACGGGTGCCGTTGGCGAGACGAGCGGTCTCCCGCTCACGGCCGTTCGCGACGCGGCATGTGCGAGCCGACGACGGTGGCTCGCCGGAGAAGCGGGGCTACTCGCGACTCGACTCCGACGCGCTCTCGTAGCCGACCCCGCCGCGCGGCGATCTTCATCTTCACCATGCCTCCTCGCGGCGCGTCGGCGTGCACGAGCCAGCCGAAACGTCTTCGTGAACTGGAGCGACGAGGTCCCGGTCGTTGTCTTGAAGCGCTGGTGGATCGGAACAATCGCGCCCTGGTTACCCCCGCGAGCTCGCCGATTGTCGTCCGCTCCACGGAGCTCGCTTTGGTGGCAGCGAAGGACTTGGGCGAACCGGCGCGACGGCCTCTCCGTGACCGCGCGCAGCGTCCCCGTGCGCCTCGAGCACGAGAGCCGGATCTCGCGATTCGTCGACCACGCGAGCCGGCCTTCGTTGCTCCTCCATCGAGTGAGCAAGGAGCGGTGCTCCCGCGTCCTCGAGCTCGCGCGACAGCGCCGCACGGAACACCGTGCGCGCGCGCCCCTCGAGCTGCTGCCCAGCGGGGACCGTGGCGGCCTCGCAGCTCGAACACCTCGGAGTGGCTGGCAATCATCGTGCGGATCGACAGCGTCGCCGTGAAGACACTCGTAGGTGAGCCTGGCGTGGGAGTCCGTCAGCGCCATTGGCTCGACGCATTTCGAACAAAACCGGTGCCGCCAGCCTCCGAATTGCAGGCTGAGCAGAAACGATGTGGACGCCGCATCCGCAATGGCGACATGGCGGGCCAGGAGACGAAACTTCGTCACACGACACGGGCAATGCAACCGCATCACGATCGTCGACGAACCGGTGACCGGCTAAGATTCCCGAACGCGATGCCTCATCTGCTCGAAGTCGGTTTGAAGCGTGAGCTCACGGCCGATGAGTCACGAACGTTCCCGTTCGACGTGCCCGCAATCAAGACCCTGCCGACGCTCGACGTGGCTGTGCCCGTCACGCTCCTCGTTGGCGAGAACGGTTCGGGCAAATCGACCCTCCTCGAGGGGATCGCGACGGCCGCCGAGGTCCCATCGCTGGGCGTCAGTGAGATAGCCCTCGACGACACGCTCGCTCAGCAACGGCGCCTCGGCGCCGCGCTTCGTCTTGCTTGGCGCCCGCGGTCTCGGCAGGGCTTCTTTCTCCGGGCAGAGGACTTCTTCGGCCATCTTCGGACGCAGGCCCGCACGGACGCACGCATCGCTCGCGAGAAGGCCGAGCTCATGGGGCTCCGCTTCGACCATGTGCGGGCGGCTGCCGGCGGCTTGCACCTCGACGAACAGAACGCGGCCCCGTTTCTTCGGAACTACGACTCGCGCTCCCATGGCGAGAGCTTCTTCGACGTCTTCTCGACGCGCGTTCGGCCTCGTGGACTCTATCTACTCGATGAGCCCGAAGCGCCGTTGTCGCCGAAGCGACAGCTCGCGCTGTTGCGCCTCATCGTCCGTGCTGCCGACGACGGCGCGCAGTTCATCATCGCAACCCACTCACCGATCCTGCTCGCGTGCCCCGGCGCGCGCATCTTTAGCTTCGACGAGGTCCCGATTCGCGAGGTCCCCTACGACGACCTCGAACACGTGACCGTGATGCGCGACTTCCTCAATCACCCGGCCGACTATCTGCGCCACCTGGCCGATGATGACGATCCGGAAGCTCGCAGACCGTCGTAGAAGGATCCAAGCGCGATCAGGTCAGTGACGGTCCTGGGCCCTTGGATAAGGAACTCCCCGTCGCTCGCTCTCTTGACCAACGAATCTCGGAATTGCTCTCGATGGCATTTCGCAGCCCGATCAGAACGCTCGAATGCCATCTTTGAATCATAGCTGCTCGACGAGCGTGCAGGTCTGCACGCTCGAAACAAAGGGAGCGCGGAGGAGTCCCACGCCGATCGTCATCGCGATTACGCGAGTGGACGTCAGGGCTTGCCGCAGACCCCGCCAGCGCTGTTTCCCGGTGGCGTCTTGCAGACGTCGCCGTTGGGGCAGGGCTGCGACTCGGAGCAGTACGCCGTACAGCGACCGCCGCCGCAGAGTCCGGACTCGCAGTGGCTGTTCAACGCGCAGGTGTCGCCATAGGCGCCCTTCTTCGTCGTGTTGGTGCCAGAGTCGCTGCCACCGGGCTCGGAGCCCGAGCTCTGCTCCGACCCCGAGCTCTGCTCCGACCCCGAGCTCTGCTCCGACCCCGAGCTCTGCTCCGGCGAGCCGGACGAGGCTCCACTGCTCGATCCGCCGGAGTCGTCGCTGCTGCACGCGACGATAGCCACAGAGGAAAGGACCAGAATGATCTTGACCGGGTGCATGCTCATGTTGGTGCGCCGCAGGGTATCAGGGTCTCGACAGGTAATTCGCCAGGCCGTCGATTCGACCCGCTCGAGCGCAAAACAAACCGAGCGGTCGGTACGCGTCTCGCCCGGCGGTATCCGTCTGCGCGAGGGCACGTCTGCACCGATGCGAAGCGCGCTCTACGCCGAAGAGGTACGCGCTGCGTTGACCCCGTATGCTCGTCAGCTCCTACGTGAAGCACGAGGTCTCGCGGCACGGACTGAACCCGAAAGCACGAAGCGCGATCAAACGGCGATCAAGGAGATCATGGCAGGGAGCCGCAGCCGCTCAGCACCGGGATGCGTTGGTGGGAAACGATTTGAAGAGCGCTGTCCCGATTCTCCAGGCGACAAGCGCGCATCTGCTGGGGATGACCGCGTCGAAGCGCGGCGCAGCGCCGCCGACGCCCAAGCGACGATGCGCGAAGGGGAACCATCGCATGAGCACCTCGACCTCGACCCTCGGAGCACCCGACGCAGAAAGCCCGCCTGTCTAGGACGGGCAGCGATCGACGGTCCAGATCGTCGTCGGTGCGTCGTGCTCGATCGCGAGGCGCGCCGCTCTCGTCGGCTCCCGCTCCGATTTTCCGCGTCGTGCAGAAGGTGGCGGAGGTGCTTGCCGCGAGAGGTGCCGCCGCGGACGGCACGCTCCCTGGGTTCATGAACATCGCGGAGTACGCCGCGCGCGCGCAGGTCAGCCCGAACTCTCCGCTACGAGTTGCAAGGTATGACCGAGGATGTGCACGACTCGCCTCCGGATGGCGTGCCTCGATGCAGTCCCGTTCACGTAGACGCTTTGCCCATCGGCGGCCGTCGCGGATACGCGAGTCCCGATGGCTCGGCCAGCTCAGACCCGCGGTTCAACGCGGCGGGTACGAGTCGCAGCTTGGCGACGAGATGAGCTCGCCCGGTCGGTAGCGCGTGGGCCGACGCCGCTCGGGGTCGGAGCGGCTGCGGAATTGCATTGTGCTTCGTCGCACCCGACGAGCGATGGCAACCGTTCAGCCGCCTGATGCGGCTGGAGCGCGTTCTTTTGGCGGAACACGCGGTGCGTACCTGCGAAAACTCGAGGACGACATGAAGGCAAGACTCGACCCATACAAGGCCGCGTCGGCAATGATGAAGGCGGTCATCGCGCTCGAAGATTACGTGCAGAAATCCGGGCTCGACCCGCGGCTGATGGAGCTCCTCAAGCTGCGCGCATCGCAGATCAACGGCTGCGCCTATTGCGTCGACATGCACGGGCGCGGTGCACGGGCGAAGGGCGAGAGCGACGAGCGGCTGCTGCAGCTCACCGTGTGGCGAGACTCGCCGGTCTATACCGATGCCGAGCGTGCCGCTCTCGCGTGGACGGAGGCGCTGACGCTGCTGCCCGAGACCCGCGCGCCCGACGATGTCTTTGAAGAGCTGCGGCGGCACTTTTCGGAGGAAGACGTCGTCAAGCTCACCACGATGATCGGCATGATCAACCTCTGGAACCGTGTCGGCGTCGGCTTCCGCCTCCTTCCGTCCGTCGGGTCGGCGAAGGCGTCGGCGGCAGAGTGATGGAGGCTGCCGTGGGTGCGACCGCCAGATACGCCACGATGAGACGGTCGCGACGCCGTCGGTGCATCGCCCTCGTCATCGCTGCCGCTGGCCTTGGCGGAGCGGCTGCGGTCGCTGCCTATCCCGTCGGCGTGTCCGGGGCCGCGGGCAGCAGTGGGACGGGAAAGGGTGAGCAACAGACGACGATCTTCACGAAGCCGCTGGCGAACGTTCCGGGAAAGACCCTCACGGCGGTTACGGTCGACTACGCGCCCGGTGGCGCCTCGGCCCCGCATCGTCACGCGAAGGAGGCGGAGGTGTTCGCCTACGTCGTCGACGGCGCCGTGCGCTCGAAGGTGAACGACGGGCCCGAGCGAATCTACAAGGCCGGTCAGTCCTGGTACGAGCCGCCCGGCGCCGCTCACCCCATCAGCGCGAACGCCAGCACCACCGAGCCCGCGCGCCTCCTCGCTGTCATCGTCGCTGACAACGGCGTCGAGATCACCATCGTCGACCACTAGCCTCCCAGCGGGCATGCGCCTCGGCGACGACAAGAGCTCAGCGTCGCCCTGCCTTGCTCAGGGAGTCTCTTCGGCGTGTCGCCCGACCTGCGCGTCGTCGGAACGATGAACACGCTTCGTGTCCCTCAACTCGCCGGACGGCGCCTTCTCGGTGCGGCTTCTCCTCCGGAGTTGAACTTGTGAATGAAACGCGTCGCGACGGCCTCGGCCGCGAGCGAGTACGCCAGCGCACAAGCCACGCCGTACGAGACTTCGACGAACCGGATGAGAGCGACGAGATGCGGCGGCTCCGCGTGGGGGACGATCGTGATTACGGTGACTGCCACCGCGCACAAGCGCGCGGCAGCCTGGCACCGAACGAGGTGCGCGATGCCCACCGCGATCATGATGCCCGCGCCGTACACGGCCAGGCTCCCGTGCCCGACGGCCGAGCATACCCAGCCGATCGCGCTGCCAGCGGCAGTTCCGATGAAGTACTGCAGCCCCGCCTTGAGGGTTGCCTTACGATCGGGATAAAGCACCACGAGGGCAGCCAGGGGCGCCCAGAAGGGTTCACGCAGCCCCGGTAACCGCGCAGCTGTTGCGTAGCTGAGGACGGCGACGACGGCGGCAGCAATACCGTACGTGAAGAGCGCCCAAAACTTCCCCATGTCTCGCTGCCTCGGCTCGTTGCACACGGCATGCGCAGACCGTCGATTTGCGTGTCGGGCGGAGTAATGACCAGCCTGGCCTCTGCGAACCCCGTGTTCCTCATCACTGCTGGGGCGCTCACTGGCACCGGCAGGCGACCGCGCTCGCCTGTGCCCGAGGGCGACAGCTCGTCGGTTCCGGAAGGATCTGCCCTACGCGTCACCGAGCAGTCGCCTGCGCCGGCCAAGACTTCAATCCCACGCGAAGCGTTCAGGAAAAGAACGGCGCGTAACGTCACCGAGCAGTCGCCTGCGCCGGCCAAGACTTCAATCCCACGCGAAGCGTTCAGGAAGGGAACGGCGCGTAACGTCCGGGCGCACGAACGACCAGAACGCCCGCACCTTCGTGTTCGGAGGCTCCGACCTGCCGCGAGTCGCCAGTTGCTTCGAGCCGGAAGGTGCAACGGGCTCGACCTCGAACGACGACTCGCGCATGCAGAGAGCTCCGTTTTCGCTCCCCACGCGCGCCACCGAGGGCACGCCGCTTTCAGGTTGGCGGAGCGCCGCGTCACGAAAGCGCGTACCGCTTCAGTTTCATGAGCACGGATTGAACACCCTCGGCGAACGTAGGGTGTGCGATCTCGACGTCGACGATCGCGCGTGCCGGAGCCCGCGCCTGCATCAGGACGGCGAAGATGTGAATCAGCTCGCCAGCTTCCGCGCCGACGATCGTCGCCCCGAGGATGCGCTCGGTCGCTGGATCGACGAGGACCTTCAGGATCCCCGCCGTCTCGCCGGTCTCGAATGCGCGCGCGATCCAGCCGAAAGGTACCGTCGCGCTCTCGTGCGCCACTCCGCGGGCGCGCGCGGCCGCCTCGGTTAGTCCGACCGTGGCGACTTGAGGATCCGTGAAGACGACCGCCGGGATCACGCGCCCCCCGCGTTCGCGCGCCGCGCCCTCCGACGTGCGCCCGACGAGCAGGTCGAAGAGGATGCGATGGTCGTCCCACGACGTGTGCGTGAACTGTGGGCCGCCGTCACAATCGCCGACGGCGTAGATGCCGGGAACGTTCGTGCGGTACGCGTCGTCGATCTCGATGTAGCCGCGAGCGTCGAGTCTGAGACCCGCAGCTTCGCACCCAAGGTCGTCGGTGTTCGGCTCTCGGCCGACCGCCACGAGAAGATGCGAGCCGTGGAGCTCCTCTCCTCCGGACAGTCGAACCGTGATGCCGCCGCCCGCCGACGCGACGCTCTCGACGCTCGCACCGAGCTTCACATGGATTCCTTCGGCGACGAAGACTCGTGCGAGCTCGTCGGCTGCCTCGGGCTCGGCGCGGGCGAGCAAGCGAGCTCCGCGCTGCACCACCGTGACCTCGCTCCCGAAACGGCGGAACATCTGAGCGAGCTCGCACCCGACGTAGCCTCCCCCGACGACGACGAGGTGCTCCGGCAAGTTGCGCAGATCCATCGCGCGACGGTTGTCGAGCCACGGAACGGTCTCGAGCCCCGGCAGCGTGGGGACTGCGGGCCGCGCGCCCACGTCGGTGATGATCTTGTCGGCGGCGAAACGCTCGCCGGCGATGTCGACCTCGTGCGGGCCGACGAAGCGCGCGTGCCCATGGACGACACGCAGACGCTCACCCGCGTCGCGAAGACGCCGCTCCACACCCTCGCGCCATCGCTTCACGACCTCGTCTTTGCGCGCTACGACGGCGGCGAAGTCGATTTGTACGTCGCTCACGCGAACGCCGAGCCGGCTGCACGTGCGCGCGACGTGTGCGGCGCGCGCGCTCGCGATCATCGTCTTCGTCGGGGTACAGCCGTAGTTGACGCACGTCCCGCCAAACGTGGCGCGCTCGGCGATGACCACTGTCTTACCGGCGGCCGCGAGCCGTACCGCGAGCGGCACGCCCGCTTGGCCACTGCCGATGACGATGACGTCGCTTCGCGTCGGCTGCGTCATGGCGAGGGTCGCTCCTCGGCCCGCGGCAGCGTGGGTGATATCTCGTGGACGTGCTCACGCTCGCGCTGCGTGCTTCCCCGTGAGGCCATGCGCGCCGACGCTGCATAACGCGTTCCTCGCGTCGCAGGGCCTGCACAGCTCGAGTGCGTTCGAACGAGCGGGGATCGATTGCTGGAAGTTGGTTCGTCTCCCGTGCACGACTCTCGGCCGCGCACACCACGAGGGAGGACGCGATCGCGATGCCGACTGAGCTGGCACCGAGCGCCGCCGGCGCGTGCTCGTCATCGGCGGCGGCTTCGGCCGCGTCGCTGCGGCCCGAGCGCTCGCTCGAGCGCCGGTTGAGGTGCCCGTCGTCCATCGGCGCAACCACCAGCTCTTCCAGCCGCTGCTCTACCAGGTGGCGACTGGCTCGCTGGACAGCTGTGACATTGCCGAGCCGCAGCGAACCCTCTTTCCACGCCAGCGCAACATCGACGTGATCCTCGGCGACGTGGAGGAGATCGCTTCACAGGCGCGTCGCGTGCGGCTGCGCGGCGGCGACGGGACGCGGAACGCGCACGCTGCGTACGATTACCTGATCCGCGCCTCGGGCTGCGGTCCGTCCCATTTCGGCCACGACGACTACGCGCAATACGCGCCAGACATGACGTCGCTCGAGGATGCTCTCGAGATCCGGCGCCGTGTGCTCCTCGCGTGAGCTTGCCGATCGCGAGACGGCCCGAATGCGCAGCGCGAGCCCACCACCTTCGTCATCGTCAGCGCCGGTCCCACCGGGGGCGAGCTTGCAGGCGCCTTGGCCGGCTTCGCCCGCCGCACCCAGCACAGCGAGTTCCACCACCTCGATCTACGGCGGGCGCGCTTTCTGTGGTCGAGGGCGTCCCGCGTGTGTTGCCCCGAGCTCCACCAGGCTTTCGGTTTGGCCGAACGACAGCTGCGCGACCTCGGCGTCGAGGTGCGCACCAACGCGATCGTCACTCGCCTCGACGACCGCGAGGTGAGCATCGGCGACGAGCGCATCGCCGCGCGGACCGTATTGCGGGCTGCGAGCGTCTCCACCTCCCCGCTGACGCGCCACCTCGGTGTGCCGCTCGATCATCACCCATCCTCGTCGACGTCAGCGTCGATCGCTCGGCGCTCACGGAAGCAACAGCTTCGAGCCACCCCTTGGTATCCCGAAAATGCCAACCGGCACCGCTGGCACCTCGCGACCTCGACCTTCAGGAGGTGCAACCTGTTGCTCTCGATCGGCCTTTCCTGGCGGAGGAGGAGAGATGCGAACTCCCGGTAGTGTCCGTCCGCCCGAGCGCAGGGCGTGAAGCCGGCTGAATTCTCTGGCGAGTGCCGGCAGGCTGTCCGCGGAGGCAGCGATGGCGACACGTGGAAGAGGTCGAGCCGGCGTAAGTGGACGGAGGCAGAGGCACGGCGGATGCTCGCCGCGTGTGAGGCGAGCGGCCTCTCGATGCACGCGTTCGCATTGCGTGAGGGACTGCAGCCCTGGCAGCTCTATTCGTGGACGAAACGCCTCGCGCTGCGCGAGACGAGCCCTCGGGACAACGCAACGGCAGTGCGCTTTGTCCCCGCCATCGTGAAGGCCGACCTGCCGCGGCCGGCATCGCGCGCGACGATCACGATTCGCGTTGGCACGAAGACGATGATGGAGATTGTCGAGCCGAGCGTCGTGCCTGCGGCCTGGGTTGCGGAAGTGATGACGGAGCTTGAGCGGCTCGCATGCTCGTGATCCCGCGCGCGGTGCGCGTCTACTTCGCGACGGCGCCGGTGAACTTGCGAAAGTCACTTGAGGGCCTCTCGAATGAAGTGCGCGCCGTCCTGGCCAAGGACCCGCTGACCGGCCACGTCTTCGTCTTTCTGAATCGGCGCAAGAATCAGGTGAAGCTCCTGGTGTGGACGCGTGGCGGATACACGATCGTGCACAAGCGGTTGGAGCGCGGAAAATTCGTTTTCACGGCGAAGATCGCCGACGACGTGTCCGCTGTCGAGCTCGACGTTCACGAGCTCTCGATGCTGCTCGAAGGGATCGATGTCGCCCGTGCGCAGACGTCGACTCGGTGGGAGCCGCCGAAGCACGCGCGCATCTGATGAAGTAGTCGAGAGATCGGAAAGAGACGACCGTCGCGCGCGCACGTCGAGTACACCGGGCCGTGCGGTGGCGAAGGCGAGCACGAAGAAGAAGGCGCCGACGAAGGCGTCCGCGGTGATCGAGGGAGAGGTGCTCGACGTCGTCCGGGCGCTGCTCGACGAGGGGCGCAACGCGGCGGCGCTCGACGTCGTGCGCCAGCTCGCGAAGAGCAATGGCACGCTCGCCACGGAGCTCGCAAAGGTATCGGCGGAGAAAGCCGAGCTCGAACGTCGGCTCGCGCGCATCGACGCCTTCCGTCGGAAGAACGAGGGCCTCTCGACGGACCAGTTGCTTCTCTTCCTGAACGAGCTGACAGGTGAGATCGCGAACGATGCCGAATCGGGCACGTCGTCGGATGACGCCGCGCTCTCGGCGGAGATCATCGCTGCAAACGAGAAGCTGCGCCAGACCTCGGAGATCGACGCCAGGCCCGAGCCGACGACGCCGAAGCCGGCGGCGCAGCCATCACTGCGCAGGCCGTTGCCGGAGAACCTCGAGCGAGTCGACAATCCGATCCCGGTCTCCCCGGAACAGCGTCTCTGCCCGCAGTGCGGGAAGGATCGCGTCTGCATCGGTCACGACATCACGGAAGTCGCTGAGCTCCGGCCTGCCAGGGTGATCGTGCGGCGCGACGCGCGCGAGAAGCTCAAGTGCGAAGACTGCGACGGGGCGATCGTGCGCGCGCCTGTGGGCGATAAGGTGGTGGGGTCGACTTGGGCCGCGCCTCGTCGCGGAGCTTGTCGTCGACAAGTACAGCGACGGTCTCCCTCTGCATCGGCAGAGGGAGCGCTTCGCGCGAATGGGCCTCGACCTACCTGTGTCGACGCTTGCAGATCAAGTGACGTGGGCGACGGACTTGCTTCGCCCTGTTTGGCGCGCCGCAATCGCGGAGGTGCTCGCAAGCAAGGTGATGCACCTCGACGCCACGGGATTGCCGGTCCTCGATCGCGAGATCGCCGGTGGCAAGCGGCTCGGCGCACTTTGGGGTTACGTTGGCAGCGCGAACGTCGCGGCGTACGTCTACACGTCGACGGGCTCGGCGAAGGCGCAGCGGAATGGGGAGATCGGCCCGGCGGACATGCTGGCGCTTCGTTCGGGCTACACGGTGGCGGATGCGTCCAACCTCTTCGACCCCAGCTTCAAGCGTCCAGACCTCATCGAATGTGCCTGCAACATGCACGCGAGGCGCTACTTTCGTCAAAGCGCTCGACGCGGGCGACACGCGAGCGGCTTTGCCGATTGCCGCTTACAAGAAGATCTACGGGATCGAGTCGGAGATTGCCGAGCTCGGCCCGACGAGAAGCTCGCCGCGCGTAAGGAGCGGAGCCGGCCCGTCTTCGCGGAGCTCGGCGCGTGGTGCCGAACGTACAAACCTCACGAGCCGCCAGCATCGCTCCTCGGCGCGGCGATTCGATACTTCACCAATCACGAGGTCGCGCTCGGACGCTTCCTCGAAGCGGGAGAGGTGCCGCCGGACAACGGCGTCGTCGAGCGCCTGCACGTCCGTGCGGCGCTCACCCGCAAGAACTTCCTCTTTGCGGGCTCGGACGCAGGCGGCGACCGCGCAGCGATCGCCTTCACGATCCTCAGCTGCTGCCGAATCGTCGGCGTCAATGCTGTCGACTACCTCGCCGATGTCCTTCCGCGTCTCGCACGGCGCGTGCGGCTCCGCGACGTCCCCGCGCTGCTCCCATCGCGCCGCCGCGCGAACGGCTGACCGTCGCCCACGCGGCGCGCTCGGGCACCACGCGGCGCGGGTCCGCGTCAATCGGGTCACGACCTGCGCTCAGGCGGACGGACACGGGCACGGGGACACGACTCGTTTCAGTGTCGGGGATCCCGTCGAAGCCTCAGTGGCGAATGTGGAGGACGACGAAGGGAAGGCTCTTGCCCTTCGGCTTCTCGAGCAGGTGGCGGATGCGGGTAGCGATAGCCCCTGACCAAACTCGGAAGCTTCGGGCGGCTCTTGGTCGAGGCGGGCGGCACGAGATCGGCGGACAGCTCTTCGGCGAGCAGCTCGCGCCGTCGCACTTTCGCATCACGGAGGTGATGCTTCAGTCACGCCCTGGCACGTTCGCAAGGTTCGTCGTGGATCTCGTGGATGCTGCACGAAACGCCTTCGGCTTCTTCGAGAAGCATGGTCATGCGTACAGCCGGTTCAACTACATTGGCGAGTGGCATAGCCACCCAAGCTTCGACGTCGCGCCGAGCTCGACGGACAGGGTAGCGATGAGGTCGTTGGTATCGGACCCCGACTTTCGCGGAAGCTTCGCGGTCCTGGTCATCGTACGCCTGGACGGAGATCAGCTTGCTTCGAGCGCGACGCTGTTCGACCCGCAGGGGAGCGAGAGAGCCATAACGTTGGAGATCGAAGATGAGCGATAGCGGCCAGCCCACCCTGACCGACCGACAGGCTCTCGGTGGCATCATCGCGCTCGACGGATTCGACTACCAGACCTGGGACGGCCTCATCCGGCTTCCAGGTTGGCTCATCAACCCGACATTCGAGCAGCTGATGTTCGAGGGTTTCGATGACGTCGAGGCGCGATTCTTCGCGCCCTACGCACCACTGGGAACCCTCCTCGACCGCTACCAAGCGAAGTCGGCAGACCTCGAGCCCTCGGCCGTGAAGACGGTCTTCGAGACATTCCAAGACTTCGAGCGTGCCCATCCCAAGTCGGTCCGTGCCTTCACGCTCGTCACGCCGCGGTTGCCATCGTCTCTGCGTTGGGTCGTCCGGGAGGGTGCACGTTTGCGCAACGCCCGGCCGTTCTATGCACCGTTCCCGGATGTGATGGCCGCGAGCGATGCGAAGTTTTTCGAACGCTGCGTTGATGAGTGGGGCGAGGATCTGGGCGCCTTCGTTGCCAGCCGGGTGGAGGCGTTCGAGCGCGCGGCGGGAGGGCGCGATCAGGCGCTCCACGGATTCTGCCTCGAGTTCGGCCGCGCGTTTCCTGGCCTCGACGTTCCGTCTCGGCAATTGGAGCGAGCCTTCGTCTCGCTCTGCGAGCGCGCCGCTCAGGCGCGAGGAACGGGCATCCAGCGCGCCGAGCTCTTGGACATCGTGGAGACGGCCGTCGACAGGGCTGTTGTGGACCGTGCGAAGACAGCCGTGCACGTTCGCTCGGATCGGAATGGAGCTGACGAAACGGCGCTCGAGATCGATGCAAGCGCTTTCTCAGGAGGCAGCACGCCGTTCCCGGAAGTCGAGACCTGGTCAAAGGACCTAATGCGACCGCTCGTGTCGACAGCCTCTTGGTTCGCCGCGCGTGGGATCTCACGGATCTCGTTGCGTGGCTCCTATCGCCTTTCGACGGGTCTCGCGCTCGGCTGGGCACTTCGGTCGGGCGTTGGTTTCGAGCTCGAGATCGCGACGAGGGAGGGGGCTTGGGCCACCGACGATAGACCGCGCGCGGACGAGGACTATCCGGCGTGGACCGTCACCGAGGCCGAGGAGCTCGATGGCGACCGACTTGTCGTGAGCGTTGGCGTGATGCGTTACCCGGTCGACACCCTCGTTTCTCACGGACAAGACCGTCACCGTGTCCTCGACGGCTCGATTGCGGTACCCATCACTTCCGCCCGTGCGGCGCAGCACTTGGTCGGGTCCCTCAAGCAAGCAATCACGGCAAACGCATCACGCCTCGGCGCCCGCGCGATCGACCTCTACTACGCGGGGCCAGCGGCGTTCGCCGTCGCGATCGGCCATCGCTGGAACGCCATGCTTCCGACGCAGCTCTTCGAGTTCTTGCCTGCGAACCAACTCTACGTTGCAACGGCACGTCTCGAATGAGGGGACCACGGCATGCGGACGGTCCTCCCGGGCGTTCCGACGTGCTTACGCGAAGGTGGTGCGCCCCCCCGCGGTGTAGCTTGGCCGTGCCGAAATCGTGCCGAGATCGGGGTCCCAACGGGGCATCTCCGGACCTCTCCAGTCCACCGCGTCGGCGCCGCCAAATCGGGCCCAACCGCGCGAAACTCGAGGAAAACTGCTGGCGGAGGAGGAGAGATTCGAACTCCCGGTACCTTGCGGTACGGCGGTTTTCAAAGAGGTTCGCTTCTCTTCCGCTAGCGTCCGTCGAGTCCGCGACGGCGTTTGATCCATCGAGAATCAGGTGATGGTCGACGCTCGCGCTGGACGATGACGGACGCGAGATCAGGGGGCAGCGTGTTCGAGACCGAAAGGTTCTGCGGCGCACGCCGCAGAACGCCCGCCGCAAAACG
>Ga0164243_10009695_pt1 | contig 13958 bp, 10 predicted proteins | sample OricompcompostOP_FD_108781 | JGI IMG/M metagenome (GOLD analysis project Ga0164243, IMG submission 108781) | Organic Plus compost microbial communities from Emeryville, California, USA - Original compost - Organic plus compost (OP) | ecosystem: Engineered > Solid waste > Mixed feedstock >... | reverse complement strand
GGCGGCGTGTCCTGCATGGCCTCCTCGGCGGCTTCGGCGTCCGGCTCCAGCGGCAGCTCGAAGTCCAGCGGCGCGTCCGCGGACGGCACCGGCGCCGGGGCGGCGGCCAGGAAGTCGATGTCCTCGCCGCCCGCCAGCGCGGCCGGCGTTGCCGGTGCCGCAGGGCCCTTGCGCGACGGCAGGATGTCCGTGACGGCGAAGTCGTCGTGCCCCCAGTCGGTGTCGGGCGGCGTGCCTTCGGTCGCGGCGGCCGGCTCCCGCTCGCCCGGCAGGGGTTCGATGTCGAAGTCCAGGTCGAGCGGCGGCAGCTCGTGCAGCGGCGCCAGGTCGGTCGGGGCGTCCGCGCGGTCGACGGCGGGCGGCTCGGCGACCGGCGGCTCGGCAGCGATCTGCCGCGCCGCGACGGCGAGCGCCTCGGCGTCCGGCAGGGCCGTGGCCGCAGGCGCGGGCACCTCGTCCCCGTTGGCCAGCGCCTCGGCGGCGGCACGCATCGGCGCGGCCTGCCAGGCGTGCGGCTGGCCGGAGGCGATGGCCTCCACCCACTGCGAGAACTGACCCAGCGCAGCGGCCGTGCCGTCCAGCAGCGCCGGCGTGGCGGGGCGCTGGTCGGCCAGCCAGGTGTTCAGCACCTGCTCGAAGGCCCAGGCGGCTTCGCCGAACTCCATCAGCCCGACCATGCGCGAGCTGCCCTTGAGGGTGTGGAAGGCACGGCGCAGCACGGTCAGCTCGCCCATGTCGGCGGCGCTGTCGCGCAGGTTGCCGATGGCGGCCTGACCGCCCTGGATCACCTCGGTGGCCTCTTCCAGGAAGATGTTCTGGAGGTCGTCCTCCTCCAGCTCGGTGACCTCGGTGTCGGGCAGCACCTCCAGCGGCGCCGGGCCGGTGATCTTGGCGGTCCAGCTCTCGGCGGCACGGCTGAACTCCTCCAGCGCGGGCGCGGCCGAGGCGCCGGGCTTCGGCACCGCCAGCGCCGCCAGGCGGGCCGCGATCTGCGCGTCCACCTCGTCCACGCTGAGCACGGTGTCGGCCTGCACCACGGTGCCCGAGGGCGCGGCCACCAGGTCGGCGCCGATGCCGTGGATGGGCGCGCTGGCATCGACCTGCCGGCCCATCAGCGGCTTGAGCTCGCCGGCCTCGTCGTCGAACACGAACAGCCGCTTGGCCAGCGCCGGCTGGTAGCCGAGCATGTCGATCAGGAAGCCCAGCGCGCCGAGGTTGTTGCCCAGCGACTCGACGTGCTGCCCGCCCGCGGCACTGCCGCCGGCCATCAGGTGGTCGACGTTGTCGCGCATGCGCTGCACGGTGCGCGCGGCCTGCTCCAGCCCGAGCACGGAGAACACGCCGCGCATCTGCAGCAGCTGGTTGGGCACGGTGCGCAGCAGGCCCATCTCGGTGGGGCGGCGGAAGAACTGGTCGAGCGACTTCTCCAGCTCGGACAGGTGCGCGCGCAGCTCGTCGACCACGGTGCCCATGGTCTGGCGGTCGCTGACGCGGCGGTACAGCTCCTCCATCCAGGGTTCCAGCGGCTCGGGGCGGCCGCCCTCGCGGGCGCGCTCGATGCGCCCGGCCAGCTGCACGGTGCGGGCGGTGAGCTGCCGGTCCTGCGGGTCCAGGTCCTCGAAGGCCGCCTCCAGATACAGCACCGAGGTCGCCACCTCCATCGCCAGCTCGGTCGAGGGTGCGCGGCCCGAGCGCAGCGAGGCGTCGACCGCGTTGTGCAGCGCCTGCACCATCGGCGCGCTGGCCGGATGCACCTTCAGCAGCGACTCGCCGAGCTGCGCAAAGGTGTCGGCCACCTGGCGCAGCCGCGAGAGATCGCCGCCCGAGAGGGCCGACCACATCTCCTTGGCGGTCTCGATGCGCTTGCGGGCCTGGGCCAGCACGTTCGGGTCGAAGCGGCCGAACTGCACCGTGGCGTAGTCGACCTGCTCGTGGTTGGACACGCCCCAGCCCACGCGCACGGCGCGCAGCAGCGGCGCCTCGTCGCGCGGCGTGGGCACGGCCTGGGCGCAGAAGAACAGCAGGTCCTGGCCCAGCCGGTCGGACACGGTGGTGTCGCCGCGGGCCAGCGTCGTGTACTGCAGCAGCACGCGCGAGGCGGCGCGCTTGACGTAGATGTCGGGCGGCAGCAGCGACAGCGACAGCGCCTCGAAGAAGCCGCCGGCCAGCATCCAGAAGCTGGCCACCCGCGGCTGCGCCGCGCCGCGGCCGAGGCCGGCGCACACCACCGACAGGCGCCGGGCCGCCGCCTCGTCGCCGCCCTTGACGACCTTCAGCACGTCCCGGTCGAGCTGGGTGCGCACGGCCGGGTCGTAGATCATGGTGCGGAAGCCGGCCGGCTTCGGCACCTCGGCCCAGACCCAGGGATAGGTCCACAGGTCGGCCGGGTGCACGCGCTCGGTGCCCACCAGCTCCAGCACGTCGCGGTACTGCGGGAACAGCGCCACCGCCGAGACGGCCTTGCCGGCCAGCACGGCGGCGAGGAAGTCGCCCACCGCGAAGCCGGCCTGCTCCACCTTCTGCACTGCGGCGTCGGTGCACCGGGCCGGCTCCAGCACGAAGCTCTGGACGGCGAACTCCATGGCGCCGAGCACCATCGCCGGCGCCGCGTGGCCGACCATCTGCAGCGCGCCGACGGCCTGGTGCAACTGCTGGCGCGCCATGCGCAGCGGGCCGCTGTCCTGCTCGGACGCGCCTTCGCGCGCCTGGCGCCGCAGCGACTTGCCGGCGGTCTCGATCGATTTCTGGACTTCGCCGATCACCCAGGCCAGCGGCCCGAGGTCTTCGGAAGCGGGGGCGTTGCCCGCGACCGGGGCGTTGGCGGACGGGCGATTCGACACGTGGCTGCTCGCGATAAGAGGATGTCTGTCGTCAGGCGATCTTGAAGCGGGCCACCGACTGGCGCAGCTCCTCGGCCATGTGCGAGAGTTCGCGCACCTGCTTGGCCGTCTCGCGCGTGCCCTCGCCGGTCTGCTCCGTCACGGCGAAGATGTGCTGGATGTTGGCGGCCACCACGTTGGCCGACTCGGCCTCGCGGGAGGCGGACTGCGAGATCTGCTCGATCAGCTCGGCCAGGCGGCGCGACACGCGGTCGATCTCCGACAGGGCCGTGCCGGCGTTGTCGGACAGCTTGGCCCCTTCCACCACGCCCTGCGTCGAACGCTCCATGGCGCCCACCGCGTCCTGCGTGTCGGTCTGAATCGCCTTCACCAGCGCCGAGATCTGGCGCGTGGCGTCGGCGGAGCGCTCGGCCAGCCGCTGCACTTCCTCGGCCACCACCGAGAAGCCGCGGCCCGCTTCGCCGGCGGACGCGGCCTGGATGGCGGCGTTCAGGGCCAGCACGTTGGTCTGTTCCGTGATGTCCGAGATCAGTTCGGTGATTTCGCCGATCTCCTGCGAGGACTCGCCCAGGCGCTTGATCCGCTTGGAGGTCTCCTGGATCTGGTCGCGGATCGAGTTCATGCCGCCGATCGCGTTCTGCACCGCCTGCAGGCCCGAGGAAGCGGCCTGCAGCGACTGGCGCGCCACCGAGGCGGATTCCTGCGCCTGCGAGGACACGCCGTTGATGCGCTCGGCCATCGTCAGCACCGACTGGCCGGTCTCGCGGATCTCGCGCAGCTGCTCGGTGGAGGCGGCCAGCAGCTCGGTCGAGGTGCTTTCCACTTGCGACGTGGTCTGCGCCACGCGGGTGGCCGTGTTCTGCACGTTGCCCACCAGCAGGCGCAGTTCTTCCACCGTGTAGTTCACCGAGTCGGCGATGGCGCCGGTGATGTCCTCCGTCACCGTCGCCTCGTGCGTCAGGTCGCCCTCGGCCACCGTCTGCAGCTCGTTCATCAGGCGAAGAATGGCCGCCTGGTTGGCCGCGTTGATGCGGTTGGCCTCCTCGCTGGCGCGCTCGGCCTCCAGCCGCTCGCGCTCGGCCTCGGCGGCGCGCTCGCGCCCCTCGCGCACCTGCACGTAGCCGATGGCGGCCGCCACCGCCAGCGCGGCCACCGCCAGCACCACCAGCATCAGCAGCGTGCCGGCGCCCAGGCCGCTCTGGTCCGACAGCTCGGCCTGCAGCGTGCCCAGCGAGGTGCGCAGCGGCTCGCTGTCGGCCAGGATGGTGGACTGCGCCTCGCGCGCGGCCACCAGGCCCTGCAGGTTGCCCAGGATGGCGCTGGCCTGCGTGCGGGTCTGCTCGTAGGTCTTGAGGATGGCGTCGAGCTGCTCGCGCGTCTGCGCGTCGCGCGTGCCGGGCAGGCGCTGCTGCGCGTTGCCGTCGAGCAGGCCGCGGGCGATGTCCTGGAAGCTGTTGAGGTCCTTGCCCAGCAAGAACACGGCGTCGGGGCTCACGCCTTCCACCGTCAGGAATTCGTTGGCCGACTTGCCGATGCGCTGCGTCAGCATCACGAGCTGGCCGGCGGCCGAGATCTCGGGCACCGTGGCGTTCTGCTGCATCTTGAGCGAGGCGACGGTCTCGGCCATCTCCAGCAGATCCGAAGACTGGCGGTTGATGGTGCGCAGCGCCGTGCCCACCTGGGTCAGGATCTGCTTCTGGTCCAGCACCACCTTGGCGCTGCTCTCGGCGCGGTTGACCAGCGGCTCGATCTTCTGCATCTCGCCGTCGTACTGCGCGCCGACGCGCGCCAGGCCGAGCGATTCGTCGCCGCCGGCCAGGCCGCGCACCTGGCGCAGCAGGTCGTCCGCGCTGTCCTTGACCTCGTCGAAGGCGGCGGGCGTGCCCACCAGCGCCTGCGACACGGACTTGGCCAGGCGCTGCGACTGCATCAGCGACTGGCCGGTGGCCGCCACCTGCTGCGCGACGCGGTCGGCGTGCAGGATGGCCGAGCCGGCCGTCAGCAGCAGCAGCAGCACGAGCACCGCCAGCACGATCGACAGCAGGCGCTGCTGGCGCGCGGAGCGGGTCACCGGCGGCACCGGCACCGGCGCGACCGGGGAGCCGCCGTCCGCGGACGCGGCAGGGGCCTCGGCCTCGTCGCGGCTGGGCCGCAGTTCCACCGGCGCCTCGACCACCGGCGCGGGGGCCGGCGCGGGCACGGCGGCCTCGCGCGGGATGTAGACGGTCTTGTCCTCCGGCGGCTGCAGCGTCTCGAGGTTGTCGAACGCCAGCGCCGCGGCATCGCCGTTCGCGGGCACGCCGTCCTCGCGGGTGGGCAACAACTTCTTGAACTTGTCAGCGATCGAGTTCACGGTCGGTCCTTCGATGGAGTGAATGCGGCGCCGCCAGGCTCAGGCGCCAATGCTCAGGAATTCAGGCAACTGCGCCAGGGCGGCGAGCTGGATCTCCTGCCAGCGCCGCCCGGCGCTGTCGATGTAGGTGTCGCCCTGCCACGGCGGCGACCCGGCAGCGGGCGCCTCGGAGGTGACGAAGGCCTCCACGCCGCGCAGGCCGGCCAGGCGGTCGACCAGCAGGGCGCAGTTCACCTCCAGCGCCTCGTTGAGCGCCACCAGGCGCGACTGCCCGCGCGCCGCCTCGCCGGCCGGCGCGGCAGCCTGCCCGCCGGCGAAGGCCGACAGCTGCACCACGCCGTACAGCCCGCCGCGCAGGTTGGCCACGCCCAGGAACCAGGGCAGCGTGTAGGGCACCGCCTGCGGCGGCGTCCACGGGAAGATCTCTCCCGCCTGCCCCAGGGGCAGCAGGTAGCCCGCGTCGCCGGCCTCGACGGCCAGCCAGGACGCGGACACGCCCGCCGTGCGGGCCGTCTGCAGACGGTCGGCGAGGCGGGCCTGGAATTCGCGGAGGGCTTCGCGGGCGGCCATGCGCTAGGGAACGGCGTGCGCTCAGTTCAGGGCGCGGATCTTCGCCAGCAGCTCGGCGGGCTCGACCGGCTTCACGATGTAGTCGCGCGCCCCCTGGCGCATGCCCCACACGCGGTCGGTCTCCTGGTTCTTGCTGGTGCACAGGATGATCGGCACCTCGGCGAACTGCGGGTTGCGCGCCAGCGCCCGGGTGAGCTGGAAGCCGTTCTGCCCGGGCATGACCACGTCCATCAGGATCAGGTCGGGCTTGTCGGCCTCCAGGCGACGCATGGCGTCGTCGGCGTTCTCGGCGGTCTGGACCGCGAAGCCGTTCTTCTGGAGCAGGTCGGACAGGAACATCAGTTCCGTCTTGGAGTCGTCGACGACGAGGACTTTGCGAATGGGCATTTAGGCTTCCTGTTGCGCAGCGCCGAACTGCTGCACGGCCTGCAGCAGCTGTTCCTTGGTGAAGGGTTTGGTGAGGTATTCCTGCGAGCCGACCATGCGGCCGCGCGCCTTGTCGAACACGCCGTCCTTGGACGAGAGCATCACCACGGGGACGTTGGCGAAGTGCGCGTTGCGCTTGATGATGGCGCAGGTCTGGTAGCCGTCCAGGCGGGGCATCAGGATGTCGCAGAAGATCAGCTGCGGCTTGTGGTCGTTGACCTTGGACAGCGCGTCGTAGCCGTCCTCGGCCAGCAGCACCTCGTGGCCGCCCTGCTTGAGGAAGATCTCGGCGCTGCGCCGAATCGTGTTGCTGTCGTCGATGACCAGCACCTTGTAACCGGATCCACTCGTGCTCATCGGCACCTCATCCTCGTTGAACGTACCCCCTGGGCCCTGTGCGCCAGCGGGCGCACCCCACGCCTGGCGATGTGCGATCCTCGGCGGATCAGATCTCGACCATCTCGAAGTCTTCCTTGCGGGCGCCGCACTCGGGGCAGGTCCAGTTCATGGGCACTTGCTCCCACGGCGTGCCAGGCGCAATACCATCCTCCGGCCAGCCCGCCGCTTCGTCGTAGATCCACCCGCAGATCAGGCACATCCAGGTTTTCGTGTTCATCGCAGCTTACGAGCCTTGTACATAGAATGCAACGATTGTATCTAGACGTCTCAAACAAAGCTGTGCAAGACGTCTCACATACGCCACCCGGCGGCGCCCTTCCGAAGCCAATGAATACGTACTTACTACCACCGGAAGGCCCGCCGGAACCCGGCAATGGTAACGAGCCGGATACGGCCGACCTTGACGCAGCGGCGGACGACGACGGCCGCCCGCCCTGCGTGCTGGTGTTCAACGCCAGCGACCCGAGCGGCGCCGGCGGCCTGAGCGGCGACGCCCTGGCGATCGCGTCGGTTGGCGCTCACATGCTGGGCGTGGTGACGGGTGTGTTCGCCCGCGACACGGCCGAGGTGTTCGATCACTTCCCCCTGGACGAGGAGCAGGTGGCCGAGCAGGCGCGCGCCATCCTGGAGGACGTGCAGGTGCAGGTGATCAAGGTCGGCTTCGCCGGCAGCCCGGACAACCTGGGCCGCATCGCGGAGGCCGCATCGGACCACCCGGACGTGCCGGTGGTGGCCTACATGCCGCACCTGTCCTGGTGGAGCGACGAGGAGATCGAGAGCTACCTGGACGCCTTCGCCGAGCTGGTGCTGCCGCAGACCGCCGTGCTGGTGGGCAACCACAGCACGCTGTGGCGCTGGCTGCTGCCCGACTGGAGCGGCGACCGGCCGCCGCTGGCGCGCGACATCGCCCGGGCGGCCGGGGAGCACGGCGTCTCCTACACCCTGGTGACGGGCCAGGTGCGCCCCGACGGCGCCATCGAGAACACGCTGGCATCGCCCCAGGCCGTCGTCGCCAGCGAGAAGTACGAGCGGCTGGAGGCGGTGTTCTCCGGCGCCGGCGAGACGCTGTCGGCCGCGCTGGCGGCGCTGCTGTCCACCGGCGCCGACCTGGCCGCCGCCACCGCCGAGGCGCTGGCCTACATGGACCGCTGCCTGGACGCGGGCTTCCGCCCCGGCATGGGCCACGTGCTGCCCGACCGCCTGTTCTGGGCGCAGCCCGATGCCGAGGGCGACGATGACGAGGCCGCGCCGTCCGACTTCGCCCTGCCGCCGCACGAGACCCGACATTGAGATCATGACCACCGACATCAACGACCAGCTTTTCGAGCGCGCCCGCGCCGTCATTCCCGGCGGGGTGAACTCGCCCGTGCGCGCCTTCCGCGCGGTGGGCGGCACGCCGCGCTTCATCGCCCGCGCCGAGGGCCCCTACATGTGGGATGCCGCCGGCACCCGCTACATCGACTACATCGGCTCCTGGGGGCCGATGATCCTGGGCCACGGCCACCCGGCCGTGATCGAGGCGGTGCAGCGCGCGGTGGCCGAGGGCCTGTCCTTCGGCGCGCCGACCGAGCGCGAGATCGAGCTGGCCGAGGCGATCCTGGCGCTGATGCCCTCGATGGAGATGGTGCGTCTGGTCAGCTCCGGCACCGAGGCGGCGATGAGCGCGCTGCGCCTGGCGCGCGGCGCCACCGGCCGCAAGCGCATCGTCAAGTTCGAGGGCTGCTACCACGGCCATGCCGACGCGCTGCTGGTCAAGGCCGGCTCCGGGCTGGCGACCTTCGGGCAGACCACCTCGGCCGGCGTGCCGGAGGAGGTCGTGCAGCACACGCTGGTGCTCGAGTACAACAACGTCGCGCAGTTGGAGGAAGCCTTCGCGCTGCACGGCAGGGACATCGCCTGCCTGGTCATCGAGGCCATCGCCGGCAACATGAACTTCGTGCGCGCCACGCCCGCGTTCGCCCGCCGCTGCCGCGAGCTGTGCACGCAGTACGGCGCGCTGCTGGTGGTGGACGAGGTGATGACGGGCTTTCGCGTCGGGCCGCGCGGCGCGCAGGGCGTGCTCGGCATCACGCCCGACCTCACGGTGCTGGGCAAGGTGATCGGCGGCGGCATGCCGCTGGCCGCCTTCGGCGGACCGCGCGCCATCATGGAACAGCTCGCGCCGCTGGGGCCGGTCTACCAGGCCGGCACGCTCTCGGGCAACCCGGTGGCTACCGCCTGCGGGCTGGCGACGCTGCGCGAGATCGCCCGGCCGGGCTTCTACGAATCGCTGGCGGCGAAGACGCGCATGCTGGTCGACGGCCTCGCGGCTGCGGCGGCCGCGGAAGGCGTGCCCTTCAGCGCCGACTGCGAGGGCGGCATGTTCGGCTTCTTCCTGCTGCCGGCGCTGCCGGCCAACTACGGCCAGGTCATGCAAAGCGACGGCGCCCGCTTCAACCGCCTGTTCCACGGCCTGCTGGCGCGCGGCGTGTACATCGCGCCGGCGCTGTACGAGGCCGGCTTCGTCAGCGCCGCGCACGGCGACGCCGACATCGCCGCGACGCTGGAAGCGGCGCGCGAGGCATTTCGCGGGCTTTGATTCCAACCGGCGGCATCCGCCGCTAAAATGTCTGGTTCGCCCGCGCCCGCGGGGGTTTCATCTGCTGGTTGGGGAGGACGCCATGCCCATCGACGCCCTCTTCCAATTGGGGATCGTTCCAGTTGACCTGAACACCTCCCAAGAGGAAGAACACTTCCGTCGCCCAAGGCGACGCGCGCACGCGGCCCCGCGCTGCGCATCGATCCGATCGTCGTCATCGAATGCATCGCGGCAGCGCATGCCCGCGCGGCTGCACCCGATGCAGGATCAGGTCTGTCATAGCCGAACGCCGGCCTGAGTGCCGCGGCGCGCCACCTGCGGCGCGCCGGGCGCTCGTTCGTTCGCCGGGGCGCCGCACGCGCCCTTCTCGTTCCCCGCGGCCATCGCCGCTGCGCTTTTCATCACTGCTTCGTCCGTCGGTTTCCCGCGCCAGGGTGCGCGGGGCGCCGCACGGCCTGCTTCCCTTCATGATCCAGACGCCCTACTACCTCATCGACAAGGCCGCCCTGCAGGAGAACCTGCGGCAGGCCGCCCGGCTGCGCGAGCTGTCGGGCGCGAAGATCCTGCTGGCGCTCAAGTGCTTCGCCACCTGGCCGGTGTTCGACCTGATGCGCGAGCACCTGGACGGCAGCACCTCCTCCTCGCTGTTCGAGTTGAAGCTGGGCCGCGAGAAGTTCGGCGGGGAAACGCATGCCTACAGCGTGGCCTGGTCGGACCACGAGATCGACGAGGCCGTGGCGCACGCCGACAAGATCATCTTCAACTCCGTCTCGCAGCTGCAGCGGCTGGGCGATCGTGCCGCCGCCATCCCGCGCGGGCTGCGCCTGAACCCGCAGGTCAGCGCTGCCGGCTACGACCTGGCCGACCCGGCCCGGCCCTTCAGCCGGCTCGGCGAGTCGGACGTGGCGCGGGTGGAGGCGGTCATGGACCGCATCGACGGTTTCATGATCCACAACAACTGCGAGAACCGCGACTTCGCGCGCTTCGACCAGCTGCTGGGCGAGACGGAGGCGCGCTTCGCGCCGCTGCTGGCGCGCGCGAACTGGGTCAGCCTGGGCGGCGGCATCCACTTCACCGCGCTGGGCTACCCGCTCGAGGCGCTGGGCGAGCGGCTGCGCACCTTCGCGCAGCGCCACGGCGTGCAGGTCTACCTGGAGCCCGGCGAGGCACTGGTGCAGGACAGCGCCTCGCTGGAGGTGACGGTGCTGGACACGCTCTTCAACGGCAAGCAGCTGGCCGTGGTCGACGCCGCCACCGAGGCGCACATGCCGGACCTGCTGATCTACCGCCTCAGCGCGCGCGTGGAGCCCGATGCCGGCCCGCACCGCTACATGGTCTGCGGCCGCACCTGCCTGGCCGGCGACGTGTTCGGCGAGTACGACTTCCCCGAGCCGCTGGCGCCGGGCGCGCGCCTCTCGCTGCGCGACGCGGCCGGCTACACGATGGTCAAGAAGAACTGGTTCAACGGCGTCGCCATGCCGGCGATCGCCGTGAAGGAGCTGGACGGCCACACGCGCGTCGTGCGCGAGTTCGGCTACCAGGACTACGTGGACAGCCTGGGCTGAGCGCCCCCTTTTCCACCTTTTCGAGTGAAGGAGAACCGAGCCATGAAAAAGAACGTCCTCATCATCGGTGCCGGCGGCGTGGCCCACGTGGTGGCGCACAAGTGCGCGCAGAACAACCGCGCGCTGGGCGACATCCATATCGCCTCGCGCACGGTGGCCAAGTGCCAGGCCATCGTGGCATCGGTGCTCGACAGGCGCAGCCTGCAGCAGCCCGGCGTGCTGCAGGCCCACGCGCTGGACGCGCTCGACGTGCAGGCCACGGCGGCGCTGATCCGCGCGACCAAGGCGCGCATCGTGATCCAGGCCGGCTCGTCCTTCCTCAACATGGCGGTGCTGTCGGCCTGCATCGCCACCGGCGCGGCCTACATCGACACTGCCATCCACGAGGACCCGGACAAGGTCTGCGAGACGCCGCCCTGGTACGCCAACCATGAATGGAAGCGCCGCGAGGCCTGCGCGGCCGCTGGCGTCACGGCGGTGCTGGGCATCGGCTTCGACCCCGGCGTGGTCAATGCCTACGCCCGGCTGGCGCAGGACGCCTTCTTCGACCGCATCGAGTCCATCGACATCATCGACACCAACGCCGGCTCGCACGGCCGCTGGTTCGCCACCAACTTCGACCCCGAGATCAACTTCCGCGAGTTCACCGGCACGGTCTGGTCGTGGCAGGACCGGCAATGGACCGCCAACAGCATGTTCGAGGTGCGCCGCGAATGGACGCTGCCGGCCGTCGGCACGCAGACCACCTACCTCACGGGCCATGACGAGCTGCACTCGCTGTCCAGCCTGCTCGACGTGCCGAGCATCCGCTTCTGGATGGGCTTCTCCGACCACTACATCAACGTCTTCACCGTGCTGAACAAGCTCGGGCTGCTGTCGGAGAAGCCGGTCGCGCTGCCCGGCGGCGGCGAGGTGGTGCCGCTGCAGGTGGTCAAGGCCGTGCTGCCGGACCCGGCCTCGCTGGCGCCCACCTACCAGGGCCTGACCTGCATCGGCGACAAGGTGCGCGGCACCAAGGACGGCCAGTCGCGCGAGGTCTTCATCTACAACGTGTGCGACCACGCGGCCTGCTACCGCGAGGTGGGCAGCCAGGCCATCTCGTACACCGCCGGCGTGCCGGCCGTGGCGGCGGCGCTGCTCATCGCAGACGGCACCTGGGACGTGCACCGCATGGCGAACGTCGAGGAGCTGCCGCCGCAGCCGCTGCTGGCGCTGATGGACCGCATGGGCCTGCCCACGCGCATCCAGGACGCGCAGGGCGACCGGCCGCTGGCCGAGGCGCTGGCCGGCACGGCGGCCGATGCCAGCAACGACGCGCAGGCCGCGGTCGCCGTGCCGCGGCGCAAGGCGCGCGTGGCCTGATACCGGGTCCGGACCGCGTCCGACGAAAGCAGCCGTTCGGGCTGAGCCTGTCGAAGCCGGGTGCGGCGCTTCGACAGGGTCGGCCTGAACGGCCTTTGCCTAGTGACCGCCGATCCGTATCAATGACGGAAGTGGCGCACGCCGGAGAGCACCATCGCCACGCCGCGCTCGTCGGCCGCGTCGATCACCTCCTGGTCGCGCATCGAGCCGCCCGGCTGGATGACGCAGGCGGCGCCGTGGTCGATCACCACGTCCAGCCCGTCGCGGAACGGGAAGAAGGCGTCGCTCGCCACCGCCGAGCCGGCCAGCGACAGGCCCGCGTGCTCGGCCTTGATGCTGGCGATGCGCGCCGAGTCGAGCCGGCTCATCTGGCCCGCGCCCACGCCCAGCGTCATGCCGCCGGCGCAGAACACGATGGCGTTGCTCTTGACGTACTGCGCCACCTTCCAGGCGAAGAGCAGGTCCTGGAGCTGTTCGGGCGTGGGCTGCTTCTTCGTCACCACCCTGAGGTCGGCCGCCTTCAGCACGTGGTTGTCGGCGGTCTGGATCAAGAGGCCCGAGCCGACGCGCTTGACGTCCATCGCGTTGCGGCCGTTGTTCCAGTCGGTCGCGCCGCCCGGCGGCAGGTCGATCTGCAGGATGCGCACGTTCTGCTTGGCCTTGGTGGCCTGGAACACGGCCAGCGCCTCCGGGCTGTAGCCGGGCGCCATCAGCACCTCGACGAACTGCTTGTTGATCTCCTGCGCGGCGGCCAGGTCCACCGGCCGGTTGAAGGCGATGATGCCGCCGAAGGCGGAGGTCGGATCGGTCTTGAAGGCCTTGGAATACGCTTCCAGCGCGTCCTTGCCGACGGCCACGCCGCAGGGGTTGGCGTGCTTGACGATCACGCAGGCCGGTTCGTCGAAGCTCTTGACGCATTCCCAGGCGGCGTCGGCGTCAGCGATGTTGTTGTAGCTCAGCTCCTTGCCCTGCAGTTGCTTCGCCGTCACCAGCGAGCCGGGCGCCGGGTACAGGTCGCGGTAGAAGGCGGCCTGCTGGTGCGGGTTCTCGCCGTAGCGCAGGTCCTGCAGCTTGACGAAGCGGCCGTTGCTCTGCGCCGGGAACAGCGAGCGCACCGGCGCTGCCTGGCCCGCGCTGGCCTCGAAGTCGATCGAAGACAGGTAGTCGCTGATGGCGCCGTCGTAGTCGGCGATGCGGTTGAAGGCGGCCACCGAGAGGGCGAAGCGCGTCTTGTCGCTCACCTTGCCGCCTTCCTTCAGCTCGGCCAGCACCTGCGCGTACTGCGAGGCGTCGGTCAGCACCGCCACGTCCTTCCAGTTCTTGGCCGCGCTGCGCACCATCGCCGGGCCGCCGATGTCGATGTTCTCGATCGCGTCCTCGAGCGTGCAGCCGGCCTTGGCGACGGTCGCCTCGAAGGGATAGAGGTTGACCACCAGCAGGTCGATGGTGTCGATGCCGTGCTGCTCGATCGCCGCCACGTGCGCCGGCAGGTCGCGCCGCGCCAGCAGGCCGCCGTGGATCTTCGGGTGCAGCGTCTTCACGCGGCCGTCGAGCATCTCGGGAAAGCCGGTGTGGTCGGCCACCTCGGTCACCGGCAGGCCGGCGTCGGCCAGCAGTTTGGCGGTGCCGCCGGTGGACAGCAGCTTCACGCCCAGCGCGTCGAGCGCCTTCGCGAAGTCGAGGATGCCGGTCTTGTCGGAGACGGAGAGAAGGGCCGTGAGCGCCATGATGAGGTTGGATTGCGGGTGAGTGGGAAGTGACGCTCGTGAAGCGGGGCGAGCGCAGCGAAGCCGTTTCGGGGACACCCGCGGAGCCGGCTTTGCCGGGCCGCAGGGTGTGCCCCCTGCAAGGGGGTTGGCGGAGCG
>Ga0164243_10009694_pt1 | contig 13961 bp, 10 predicted proteins | sample OricompcompostOP_FD_108781 | JGI IMG/M metagenome (GOLD analysis project Ga0164243, IMG submission 108781) | Organic Plus compost microbial communities from Emeryville, California, USA - Original compost - Organic plus compost (OP) | ecosystem: Engineered > Solid waste > Mixed feedstock >... | reverse complement strand
GGTGACCGCCTTCATCGCGTACTGGGAGTCCATGCGGATCTCCAGCGGAACGTCCGGGTCGGTGGCCGCGAGCAGCCGCTCCAGGGCGGTGAGTTCGGCGACGTTGTTGGTGGCGGTGCCGAGGGGGCCCGCCTCCCAGCGGGACGGCTCCCCGCTCTCGTCGGAGATCACCCACGCCCAGCCCGCCGGGCCGGGATTCCCCTTCGACGCCCCGTCGCACGCGGCCACCACTCGTTCACGCATGACTTGATCATCCCACGCCCGGCCCGCTGCCCCGGACCGGCACCGCAGGGCCGGGGCACACCGTGGGTGGTCTCCTGCGGAGACCGGTGGGAGGTGCCGTGGCCCCGACGAGCGGACGCGCTGCTGCCGGTGCGCGGCGTCGGGACGGTTCACGCGTGCAGCACGCCCGTCCTCGCCGCGAGTTCCCGCGCCCGGTCGGCTGCCGCCCGGCCACGGCTCGGGTCGGGTGCCTCGGAGAGGAAGACGAGGGCCAGCATCAGCGCGGCGTCCAGGCGGCACACCATGACACACGGATCGTTGTCGGGCGGAACCGTGGCCGTCCGCGCGTATCCCTTGCGGATCGCCGCCAGGTCGAGTTCGTTCTCCGGATACCGGGCGTACTCGGCCAGGCGCCCGAACTCCAGCTCCGGAGTTCCGAACAGTGCGTTGGACCAGTCGAGCAGGGCGATCGTCCGTCCGCGTCGGCGCCGGATGTTGGCGCTGCGGACGTCGAGGTGGCAGAGACTGTCCTCGGTGAGGGACGTGAGCTGCCCGCCGATCAGGGAGGCGTCCGGCGGGGCGGGCCAGTCGTCGACGAGACGGCCGATCTCCGTCCAGCGGCGGCGGATGCGGGCGGTGATCACGCTTGCCGTGGGCGCTCCCTGCGCCGCGACGGGCCGCAGACGCGGCTTCGGCACCCGGTGCAGCCGTGCCAGGAGCTGTCCGAGCGCGAAACAGTCGAGTCGTGAGGCGTCGTCCGGGACGTACGCGGACAGGAGAGCGTCAGGGGACGCCGGCTCGTCCGCCAGGACGAGATCCTTCGACTCCGCGACGGGCAGACCCTGGGCGGCCAGATGCCTCGCGATCCGGTACTCCTGGACGAGCAGCGCCCGGGTGTCGACCTGGGGGTCGTTGGCGTTCGAGTCGAACCGCCGGTGCGCCAGACGCACCGCGACGGGCCGCCCGTCGCGCCCCCGCGCCCGGTAGACGGAGAATTCCAGACCCCGGCCGACCAGGTGCAGTCCGTGCAAGCCCCACCGATCGGCCAGGCCGCCCAACTCGGCGGGTCGCTCACTCATCAGGTGCACCTTCGTGGATCTCGCGGTCGTCGGTGACCCTGCGGCCCCGCAGCAGGGTGAACGCGACGGGCAGACACATCACCAGTGTGACCGCTCCGCCGACCGCGAAGGCCACACGCGGTCCCGCCGACGTGCTCAGCCGGCCGAAGAGCAGCGCGCCGAGGGGCATCGTTCCCCAGGCGAGCAGACGGTACACGCCCGTCGCCCGGCCGAGGAGACGGTCCGGGACGAGTTCCTGCCGCAGGGAGACCATGACCACGTTGCAGACCATGAGACCGAACCCTGCGGCGCAGTGCCCGACGGCGACCACGTACACGCTGTCGGTCGCCGCGACCAGCAGACCTCCCACACCCGTCAGGGCCAGGTTGCCGATCAGCGCGGGGACCCGCCCCAGGGCCCCGGTCACCCGGCTCGCGGCCATGCTGCCGGCCACACCTCCGGCGGCTCCGACGGCCAGCAGCACCCCGTACGCGGCGTCCGGAAGCCCGAGCACGTCGCGCGCCAGAACGACGAAGACCGCGATCTGCCCGAGGGACACGGCGTTGAGGACGCCCGCGGAGACGGTCAGGGAGCGCAGCAGAGGGTCACTCAGCACATGGGCAAGGCCCTCACGGATGTCGCGCCACAGCCGCGGCCCGGCCGTGGACCGCTCGGGCCGCGGGCCACGCACGCCGGCCAGCAGCGCCGCCGACAGCAGGAAGGACAGTGCGTCCAGCAGCAGGGGAATCGCCCTGCCGGTCACGAAAAGCACACCGCCGAGCACATGCCCCAGCACGTCACGGCCCACGGTCTGGACCGCGAAGAGCCGGCCGTTCGCCGCCTCCAGCCGCTCCGAGGGAACCAGGCCGGGCAGCAGCGCGAAGGATGCGCAGTCGAACAGCACCTCCCCGACGCCCAGCACGAAGGCCGAGGCCAGCAGGGGCCAGAACGTCAGCCGGTCACAGGCGAGCAGCACCACGGCGGTGATCAGCGCCAGGGCGCGCAGCAGGTCGGCGACGACCATCAGGCGGCTGCGTTCGAACCGGTCGGCACAGGCTCCCGCCGGCAGGCCGAACAGCAGCCAGGGCACCGTCGTGGCGGCGGTGACCGCGGCCACCTGGAACGCGTCGTGCAGCAGCGTGGCGGACAGCAGCGGGAGGGCGGCGAACCGCATGCCGTCTCCGACCGCCGAGGCGCCGGCGGCACCGATCACGCGGTGATAGCCGGGACCGAAGCGGACGGCGGTGTGCGCGCTCACCTCGGGTCTCCTGGGGAGAACACGGCGCACCGAAGCTCGCTGGTGTAGCGACGGCCGCGCACACGCAACCAGCGCTGGCCGGGCGTGGGCAGCATCTCGGAGATCTCCAGCGTGCCGTCCTGCCGGGCGGCGAGCCGGCACACCTGCCGTACCAGCAGCGGAGCCTGCCAGTCCACGTAGACCGGCTTCGGCTCACCAGGAATCTTGACGAAGACGTGCCGGGGAAGGCCGAGCTCGCGCCGCAGGCGGCAGGCCGCGACGAACTCCGCGGCTTCTTCTCCGTCCGCCCGGACCGCCGGGCCGTCGAAGGCGGCCGCGCCACGCAGCCGGGCGGCGGGGACACGCCAGGTCTCGCGCTGCAGCACGACACGGTCGCACCGGATACGCGGGATGTGCTCCAGGGCGGGGGCGTCCAGCCCCGCCCCGCCGAAGTGACGCGGGAAGGCGAACGGGGAGAGCGGGTCCTGGCAGATGCTCGGCCCGCCGGCCGGGGGCGCCATGAGGCGCAGCCTTCCCGTGACACCGTGGGCGCGCAGCTCCAGCCGTCCGTCACGCAGCACGACGTAGAGCTGGGAGGGCTGCAGCACCCGGTCCCGGGACTGTCCGGAACGGCCGTAGACCTCCAGATCGAGGCAGGGGTAGACGAGCTGCGTCGACGACTTGTCCGGATGCCCCCGTGACAGGTCGACGAGCACCTCGTCGTCGTCGAGCAGGGACAGGTAGCCCTCGTGGACCTCGTGCAGCAGCTCCGGAGCGCGTTCCTGGACCAGGGGGGCGAAGCTGGTGTGGGTGATGACCTCCCGGACGGCGTGGCAGTCTCCGATGACCGCGGTGAACCGGCCCTCGCACAGGTCCCGACGGCTCGTGGCGGCGAACAGCACGTCGGGGTCGACGACGGCCGCAGGCGTGCGGGGAAGGGTCGCGAGGACGGCCTCCATCCGGCTCCGTTCCACGACGACCTCCGGCCGGTCCGCTCCCTGCGCGCCCAGCAGGGCGTCGGTGACCACGCGGTCGAGCGTCGCCAGTTCCGCCTCGACGGCGGCGCACTCCTTCTCGAGGGTGTGCAGGTCCCGGAAGAACTCCGAGTAGAGGCGGTCCAGAGGGACCTCGACTCCGGCACCGAAGCGCTCGGCCACCCATCGGGTGAGGACGGCGAGCTCACGTCGCATGCGCAGCCGCGGGCGCGCGAGCACCACCTCGTACACGACGGACAGCTCGTCCGTGAGGAAGCGGACGATGTCGGGGCCGATGGTCAGGTCCGCCGGCTCGCCGTGGGCCTCCTCGAACAGGATGCTCCGGTCGGCGTAGTGCAGGCCGCCGTTGCGGTTCGCGGCGGTTCCCGTCAGCTTCTCGAACCTGGCTTTGACCGCGGCGAGCGCGGCCGGACGCTCCGCGAGGGGCAACTCGGCGAAGCGGGCCAGGTCCTCCTCGAAGCGCTCGATGGCCGACAGGATCGGTGCCGCCGGTCCGGGGGGAGCAGCACGCAGGTCCCGGCGCAGGGCGGCCAGCGGCTCATGGTCGCCCACGGGGATCTCGAACTCGGCGATCACCCATTCGCGCGCCACCAGCTCTTTCAGTGTCCGGTCGAAGGAGGCGGGAACGCGGGAGCCGAACGCGGTGTCCCACTGCGCGCGCAGCTCGCGCACCGTGCGTTCGCCGTCGCAATGCTGCCACAGCCATGCCTCGTGCGCCGCCACCTCCCTGCCTCCGAGGTGCCGGAAGTTCCAGTCGGTGTCCAGCCCGTCCCGGGTGGTGAACGCGTAGAGGTCGATCCGGCCGTCGCGCAGGAAGGACAGCGGGCGCCTGCGGGGACGCACGAAGTCGGACAGGCCAGGGATCTCAGCCGCCGTCCGGGCGAGCCTCTCCGCAGCCCAGTGGCTGAACAGCGTCCGATGCTCGATCTCCCGCTCCGAGCTCCAGGAGATGCCCGGCGTGTCCCCGACCCGCCCCACGGTGAAGGGTCCGAAGTGCGCGTGGGTCTCGTTCTTCGTCGTCACCCGCTGGAGGTACATCGTGAGCAGGTCGGTCATCTTCCGGGTGTGCCGGCCCATGTCCCCCTGGAAGGTGTCGAGCCATGCGGCGAAGTCCGGATACGCGGCGTCGTTCGACAGCAGCAGCACCTGTCGCAGGCGTTCGTCGGCGCGGAACGCCTCGGCCACCGCGGTTCGCGCGCGGTTCAGTCCGGCGTGGTACCGGGAGGCGAAGTTCTCCTGCTGCCGGGTGAACTGTTCGGCACACGCCTGGTAGGCGTGCAGGGCGCGTGCCGGTTCGGCGGGCAGCGCCCGGGCCGCGCGCCGGAGTTCACGGCCGGGCAGCGGCCGCAGCTGCCCCACTCGCGACGGCAGCTGCGGGCAACCGGGAACCCGGTGCTGCCGCAGCACCGCCTTGAGGTCCCGCGCCAGGGCGGCCAGCTTGTTCCTCCCGGCCAGCAGAGCGTGGGCCTCGTCGGCGCAGGCGGCGTCGACGAGGGAGTCGAGCGCCTCCATCGGGAAACCCGCCTGCCGGAGCACGACGACCGGTACGAGTCTCCACGCGCCGTGCGCGTCACGGTGCGCCGCGGTTCGGGAGTCGTTGTCACGGATCACAGGGTTGCCTCGGTGCTCGTGCGGACGGGACGGCGGTCGTGGATCTCGTCGACGACGGCCGGAGGGCCGACGGGGAGCGCGGTGAGCAGTCCGGGCCGCCGGCACACATCGACATCGCGAGGTGGTCGCTGTCCGCCGGGGTGCGGGGCTCGTCCACGGCGTGAGCCCGGCCGGTCCGGTGTGGTTCGGGCACTCCGGCGGCGCGACGCGCTCGGCGACGTCCAGGACCGTCACGAACCGGCCGGGACGGGCGGGAACGGCGACACCGCCCGTGTCCTCGCTCCGGGCGGACACCGGTCACGTCGGGCTCCTCAGGATGCTCCGTGTCGAGCGGCGGGCCGGGACGGCACGGGTCGGCAACGAGCCGTTCGTCCGCCTGTGTGGTGCGACCGGCGCCCCCGCGGGCGCCGTGCGCCGCCTGTCCGAGCGGAGCGGGACGGCCGCCCGGGCAGGCCGTTCGGTGGTGGCCGCCGAGGCGCCGTACGACGTCGTCCCGGACGAGCCGCGCTTCCACGGCCCGAGCGCGGTCGGGTCGGGCGCGCCACCGCACCGGTCGGCCGTCGTGGACACCACCGGTCCGCGCGCGCACACGCCGGCCGTGGGCGCCGAGGGAACGGGCCGGGCGGCAGGGCTTCGGTCCTGGCCGGGCAGCCGTGCCTCGCATCACGGCGCTCCGGGCAGGCGGCGCCGCCAGGACGCGGCCAGCCAGCGTTCGTAGTCGGGACCGGCCGGGTCGTCCATGACCAGGCAGAGCGGTTCGATGACGCGCCCCGGGCCGCCGGCCAGACCACCATGGAGCATCGTGAGGTTGTGGCCGAACAACAGGTCGCACTGCTCCCCCGGCGCGAGTACCTCCCAGCGGCGCCGGAACTGCGACCAGGTCCACCCGGTGGCCATGAGCACCTGGTGGCAGAACAGACGTGCCGCTTCACCCTCGCACGCGCCGCAGGCACAACGCTGGGCCAGCGGTACGGCGGCGGGGTAGCGGACCCGCTCCTCCTTCGTCAGCGTGGCCTCGCCGTGGTGGAAGGACAGGCCGTGCCACCACGGCTCCTCCAGCCCGAGCATGGCCCCGAACGACGGGTAGGCGCAGCCGTGCTCCGGCCGGCGCTCCACCGCCCGGCGCAGGTTGTCACCGATCCAGCGTGCCGCCGTGGCCGGCCGGTCGTCCTGCGTGTGGAGGCCGCGCCGGTCGAGCACGTCGTCGATGATCCCGAGCCAGTCGTAGTACGTGGTGACGCTCAGTCCTTCTCCCACGTCGCGGAGGAAGATGCCCTGGTACATCTTGTGTGCGGGAGTGGTGGTGTAGCCGGAGCTGCCGAACTCCCGCCAGGCGGGATCCCAGTCCGGCGCGTCCACGAGGCTGGGCGTCAGGTACGAGCAGTGCTGCCCGTCGTGGTGGGGCAGCAGGGTCCGGGTGGTGAAGCCTTCGGGTACGTAGGTCTGCTGCGGCCGGTCGATCTCCAGTCGCATCCCGGCGGGAGTGCCACGAGCGATCAGCGCTGTGCGGATCCGTTCGACCAGGGCTGTCGACAGCCGGCGGCTCTCCTCGACGCCCAGCCGCAGGCGTCCGATCCGGAACACCGCGAAGCCGGTGCGATGGATGACGTCGACGGCCGCGGCAGCCAGGTCGTCCAGCGCCCGCTCGCGCCCGTCCCGCGAGCCGGTGACGAGACCGGTGCAGTCGAACTGTGCCTCGGTGGGGGTGAAAGTCACTGGTGCTCCAGAAGTTCGTCGCAGGTGCTGTCGGACCACGGTGGGAGTCCGGACGGACGGCATTCGGTACGGAAGAGGAACTCGAAGAGCAGGCGTGCCGCGATCTGTGCGGTACTGCCGGACGGGTCGTAGCGGGGGGCGATCTCCGCCACGTCGAGGGCGCCGACGGGCAGCGCGCGGAGTTCCTCGTAGACGTCCAGCAGGTCACCGGTGCTGATTCCGCCCATGGTCACGTGGCCGGTGCCGGTCGCCGAGGCGTTGTCGAGCACGTCGATGTCGAGGGAGACGTAGACCGTGTCGCAGCGCGAGCCGAGGTCCTCGACGAGGGGACGGAGCGCGGCGGCGGCGCCGTCTCGGACGATCCGGGAGCCCGGCACGATGTGGAAGCCGCGGTCCACCAGACTGCGGTACTGGTCGTACTTGGTGACGTCGCCGACGCCGACGAAGGCCATGTCCTCCGGACGCATCTGCGGGATCTCGCTGATCCTGCGGGAGTTGGAGCCGTGGTAGAGCGGCCCGTGCAGCGTGCTCCAGTTGCCGAAGTCGAAGTGGTGGTCGATGGTGATGAATCCCACGCGGCCCGCGCCGCGGTCGAGCCTTCCGGCACGGAAACCGGCGAAGGTGGGGAAGGTGCACGAGTGGTCGCCGTTGAGGAAGACCAGACGCTGCGCCGACCGGCTCAGCCGGCGGCTCTCCGTCGCGACGGCCTGGAAGGTCCGTACGGTGTCCGTCGGGTAGACGTGCAGGTCGCCGGCGTCGGTGATTCGGGGGGCGCGGTAGCGGAACGTCCGGCCGGTGCGGGTGTCGAGCATGTGCCACTGGCCCAGGCTGGTCAGATAGCTGGAGAAGACCAGGCTCGCCTGGCGGACGGCCCGGGGTCCTTCCGCGGCTCCCGGCCGCGAGCTGGCGGTGGAGTCGAAGGGAACGCCGGACACCACCCAGCCGTCCTGGGCCCCGTCCACGCGACCGGCGTCCACGGCGGGGGCACCGAAGAGCGTCGCGACGCCGGCCCATCCCGGCAGTGGGTCCTTCTCGAAGTCCTCGGGTGTGACGCTGGTGCGCAGTGCTTCGAAGTCGGGAAGTTCGGTCATGTCACCTGTCCTGCGTACCGGACGGGGAAGAGGCCGTCGGAGTGCGGATGATGTCGTGCGCCGTGGCGATCTTCTCCTGGAACAGCTTCCAGCTCGCTTCGCGGGACAGGTGCCGCGGCCGGTACACGGCGGGCAGGTCCTCCCGCCACTCGGCGAAGTTCCAGTTGACGATGCGCTCACGCAGCCTGGGGAAATCCGGGGTGAGTGGATAGGGGACGAAGTTGTAGAGGTTGAAGAGCCACAGAGCCGAGCTGTTCTCCCGCATCCACCCGACGGTCTGGCCGTGCGAGGCTTCCGTCTCCTCGTCGAGGCCGCCCATCACATTGAGCACGACCTTCAGGCCGGCGTCGCTCAGTTCGCGGATCTTCGCGGTGTAGTCGTCGAGGCCGCGAGAGAGTTTGTCGAGGCGCTTGAGCATCTGGGAGTCGGCGGATTCGAAGCCGAGTTCCACGGCGACGACGCCGAGTTCCAGCATGGCGTCGACGATCCAGTCCCGTACCTGCAGGACATGTGTCTGGACGATGAACCGGTGTCCGGGCCGGTCGCGGAAGACGTCCAGCAGATTGGCCACGGCTTCCCGTGACTGGCCGAACGTCTTGTCGCCGATGTAGAAGAGCCGGGTGTCCGGGAACCGGGCGGTGAGGTCGTCGACTTCCCGCCGGAGGGCGGTTTTGTCCACGAGGGTGAGCTGTCTGCTCCAGGCGTCGCCGCAGAAGGAACACCGATACAGGCATCCGTGGCTGGCGTTGAGGCGCAGCAGGGGAACCCGGCCTCGGTAGCTTCCCAGATGCCGGTAGTCCGGTGCCCAGGTGATCCGGTCGGACGCCAGTCCGGGAAGGAGGGGCTTTTCCGAACTGCCGCCCCTTCCCTGGGCGAGATCCACCAGCCGTCGCACGAAGGTGACGTCGAGCTGGCCGCGGTGGATCGCGTGGACGGCGCCCTCCGGAGCGAGCGGGGCCATGTTCCCGCCGAGGACGACTCGGCGCCCCGCGCGCTGCAGGCGGTCGGCCACGTCCAGCGCGAGACGGAAGTTCTGGGCGAGAGGCGACATGAGGACCAGATCGCCAGGAGCCGCCGTCTCCAGCAGCGGCACGGCACAGGCGTCCGGTTCCGCCGGGGTACTGGACAGGTCGCAGAAGACGGAGTCGACGCCCGCCTCGTCCAGCAGGGCGGTCAGATGGGCGACCCACAGAGGCATCTCCCACAGGCCGTCGGACGGGATGAAGTAGTCGGGAAGCAAGGTCCGGAACCGCCGGTCGTAGTCCTCGTAATAGCTCGACAGGCTGGGGTCCGGGTCATGGCTGGAAGGGAACGGGAGTTGGACTACGCAGCTGCTGGGCATGGGCGCCCCTTACTCGCTCCCGAGGGAGCGTCCTCACAAGTACGACGATCGGCCGGTGCCTCGGGAGAAGACCGCACAGCGCAGTTCGCTCGTATGGCGCTCTCCGTCGATCTCGAGCCACAGTTGCTCCGGTGACGGGAGCATTTCGCTGAATTCCACGGGCGCGTCCGATGTCCGGGCGAGACGGAAGACCTGCCGGACGATGAGGGGCGACTCCCAGTCGACGTGGACCGGTTTCGGCTCACCGGGAATCCTCAGGAAGCCGTGGCGGGGCAGGCCCGCGTCGCGGCAGAGCTTGCGCGCGGCAGCGAAGTCGGCGGCGTCGCCCTTCGCCGGACGTCTCCCGGGCCCCCAGCCGCGGAAGACATGCGCGGGCATGCGCCAGCGCTCCCGGTGCAGGACGACGCGGCCGCAGCGGATGCGCGGCAGATGGTCGTGTCCCACGCTGCGCAGTCCTACGCCTCCGAAGTGCCGCGGGAAGGCGAAGGGCGACAGCGGGTCCTGGCGGATGCTGGGCCCGCCCGCCAGCGGGGCGAGCAGCTTCAGCCGGCCCCGCACTCCCTGTGCACGCAGTTCCAGACGTTCGGGGGTCGCCACGACGTACAGCCGACAGGGATGGAGCACGGCGTCCCGGCTCTTCGGGGAAAGCCCGTGCACCTCCAGGTCCGGGCACGGATAGGTGAGTTGAGCGGCCGTTTTGTCGGGGTGTGCGCGGGAGAGGTCGATCAGCACCTCGTCCTCGTCCAGGAGGCTCCGATAGCACGCATAGACCTCGTCGAGCAGGTCCGGAGCCTCGGCCTGCATCATCGGAGCGACGCTGGAGTGGGTGAGCGCCTCGCGGACGGCATGGCAGTCGCCCACGACGGCGAGGAAGTCACCGCGTGCGAGCGCGTCGGCGTCCCGCGCGGCGAGCATGACGTCCGGGTTGCACAGCGCGGGCGGCGTGGCCGGATGGCGCGCGAGGAATTCCTCGAGCCTGTCCCGGTCGACCACTGTCTCGCGCTGGTCGGCGGTGACTCCTGCCAGCAGCAGGTCGGTGAGATCCCGATCGAGCGCCGCGATGTCCCGGTCCACGGCCTCGCACTCCTTGGCGAGCCGCGGTTTGTCCTCGAAGAAGCCGACGTAGAAGTGCGGGAGGGCGACTCGTTGTCCCAGGCCGAAGCGTTCGGTGACCCAGCCGTGCAGGATCTCCTGCTCGCGGCGGACGCGGAGGCGGGGGGCGAGGAGTGTCAGATCGTAGACGAGGGACAGCTCGTCGCGGATGACGCGTTCGACCTCCCGGCCGAGGGTCATGTTCCTGACCGGACTGTAGGCCTCCTCGTAGAGGATGCTCCGGTCGGAGTAGTGCAGTCCCTGGGAACGGTTGGCCGCTTTTCCGGTGACCTCCTCGAAGGTCGTCTTCATGCGGCCCAGCAGAGCTGCACGGTCTTCGGCCGGGCCGTCGGCGAACCGTCGCAGCGTGTCGGTGAACCACCGCACCACCGTGTGTTCGGCCGTCCCTTCCTCCTCCAGGTGACCGATCAGCGTCCGGAGGGGATCGGCGGTGCCGACAGGGATCTCGAGGCGCGCGATCAGCCAGTCCTTGCCGACGAGGTCGTGCAGCACCTCGTCGAAGGCGCGGCGGGGCGGGGGGCCGCTGCGCCGCATCCATGCGGCGCGGAGCTGTGCCACGGTGAGCTCGCCGTCGCATCGTTCCCACAGCCACACCTGGTCGTCGTCGAAGGTCGCGGCCGCTGCCTCGACGAAGCGCCAGTCGTCCGGCATGCCGGTCCGCGTCTCGAACGCGTACCGCCGGATCCGCGCGTCCCGCCGGAACGCGAGCGGGCGCCGCCGGGGCCGCACGGACTCGAGGATGCCGGGGCGGCTGCTGAAGACCTCACAGATCGCCTCGCCGGCCCAGTGGCTCAGGAAGGCGACACGCCGCAGTGGACCGGTGGACCAGGAGACGCCCGCGTCGTCGGGTGCCACCCGGGCCACGGCGAGGGGACCGAAGTGCGCATGCGTCTCGTTCTTCGTCGTGACCCGCTGGAGGTACATGGCGAGCAGGTCGGTCATGCGCTTGACGTGGCCGCCCGATCCGCCTCCGCCGCCGTCGATCCAGTGGACGAACTCCTCGAAGTGCGCGTCGTTCGACAGGAGCAGAACCTGCTGGAGTGCGGGGTCGCGGAAGAGCCGTACGACGGTCTCCCGACCGCGAGCCAGGGCGGCGTCGTGATCCTTCTCGAAGGACTTCCACGCGCTCTCCAGGCTCACCACCGCCTCCTGGTAGCGCTGCGCCGCCCGTGCGGACGCCGGGCCGTGATCCGTCTGCAGACGCCTGAGAAGCCGCGGCGGGAGCGGGCGCAGCATGCCGGCCCTGGAGGCGATCTCTCCGGCCGCCCCCACTCCCTCCTCACGCAGCGCCGCTTTCAACTCCTGCCCGGTCCGCAGCGCCTCGTCGCACCGGGCGAGCGCCACGTCCGCGGCGTACGACGCCGACGCATCGGCGACCTGCCGCAGAAGAGAGAAGGGGAATCCGGCGTGGCGCAGCAGCACGATGGGGACGAGCGCCCACTGTGTGCCGCCACCGGCGTGACCGGTCAGGGCCGTGTCGCGCGTCCGTGGTGCGCCGCCGTGTTCCCGCCTGTCCATGGTTGCCCCCGTTGATCCACCAGCCCGTTACTGTCCGTGACGATATCGTCACGGACAGGCGTCGACAATGGCACATTTGGAGACTCGCCGCTTTCAAGCCAAAAATGGCGAGATTGCACAGCATGTCGGGTGCCTTTGTTTCCGAGGCCGCATCCGGTGCCTCTGCTCCGAGGGGAGTGGCGGGCGGTGATCCCCACCAGCCGACGGACCGGAACCGCGGCACGCCGCCCGGCGGCCGGCGCTCGCCGAACGGCCTCGCAGATGTGTTCTGCCGACGGCGAATCTGCCACAGGCCGAGCGGCGTTCCGTTCCGTCCGGCCCCGGCCGCATGTGGAGTCGACGGCATCCGGCCGAGCAGGCCGTGGAGTACGGGATCGTGGACCGGGTGGTGGAGTCGCCGGCCGACGTGCACCCGGCCACGCCCTACCGTCGGACGGGGCTGTGACATGGGGTCGTACACGGTTCCGTACGTCGTCGAGCGGACCGCGCAGGGCGAGCGGTCCTACGACGTGTTCGGTCGGCTGCTGAACGAACGGATCGTCTTCATCGGCACCGAGATCGACGACGGTGTCGCGAGCGTCGTCCTCGCGCAGCTGTTCCCTCTGGAGGCCGCGCACCCGGACCGCGGGATCTCCGTCCACCTCACCTCGCCCGGCGGCTCGTCCACCTCGCTCATGACGATCTACGACACCATGACGTTCGTGCAGTCACCGATCTCCACCTTCTGCGATCTCCGCCTCTGCGTGGGCCAGGCGGCCTCCACGGCGGCGGTGCTGCTGGCGGGCGGTGACCCGGGGCGGCGGTTCGTGCTGGAGCACGCCCGGGTGCCGCTCGGGCAGCCAGCCAGCGCCGGACGGCAGGGCACGGTCTGCGACCTGACCCTCCAGGCCCAGGAGATGGTGCGGATCCGCACGCAGGTCGAGGAGGTGCTCTCCCGGCACACCGGGCACGACGGAGCGACGCTGCGCGCCGACATGGACCGCGAGAAGGTGTTCACCGCGCAGGAGGCGGTCGCCTACGGGCCGGCCGACGAGGTGCTCAGCCGTCGGCAGACGATGCTCTGACCGGGCGCCCGCCCCGGGACCGGCGCGCGGACGCCGGCCACGGGGCGGCGGCACATGCGGCGGCCGCGTGCCCACGGACGGTGGCGGCGCGCCGTCAGGCCGCCAGGCACATCCCGTCGCGGCGGGGGATGCCGGCGCCGCGCGGGCCGCCCGGCGCCGTCCGGCTGGTCAGCCGCACCAGCCGGTCATGGGCCCGCGCCAGCAGGTCGCCGAGCCCGAGTCCGAGGGCCTGGGCGGCGGCGGCCAGGACCTCGGAGGACGCTTCCTTGCGGCCGCGTTCGACCTCGGACAGGTACGGCACGGAGATCCGGGCGGCGTCGGCGACGTCCTTGAGCGTCCGCTCCTGCGCGAGCCGCTCGCGCCGCAGGACGTCGCCGACCAGGTCGCGCCACAGCGGCTCACGGGGCGCGGCGGGAGCGACCGGGGTGACGGGGGCGATCCGTCCGGCGGCGCGCTCGGCGGTGCCGTCGGGACGGTGCGGGAAGGGGAGGACGGTGACGTGCTTCCGCGCTGCATCGGTCATTTCTTCAGGTTAGGGGCCGTCCCCGCGCGCGGAAGGGTCCGGCGTTCCGCCCTCGGCGAGGCGGTGACACACAAGGCGACAGGGCGGGACAAAACACCCGCGGCTGCCTGGCGCTGTTCCGCTGCCGCGAGGCACGGCGCACCTGACGCGATGTCACCGCGACTGCGGCATGTGCGGCGCCGGACGCTCAGTCGCGGGTGAGGCGGACGACGGCCTTGACCCGCTTGCCCACGGGCACCCGCTCCGCGGTCACCTCGGCGGCCAGGGCGGACACGATCTCCAGGCCGTGCCGGCCCACGCGCTCGGGGTCCGGCGGGTACCGCAGGGGCAGGGCCACGTTGCTGTCGTACACCGACACCGTCACCGTGGTGTCGGTGCCCTCCAGCTCCAGGATGTACGGTCCGCCGCTGTGCCGGTCGGCGTTGGTGACCAGTTCGCTGACGACCAGCAGCAGGGCCTCCTCGGAGCGGG
>Ga0164243_10009693_pt1 | contig 13962 bp, 14 predicted proteins | sample OricompcompostOP_FD_108781 | JGI IMG/M metagenome (GOLD analysis project Ga0164243, IMG submission 108781) | Organic Plus compost microbial communities from Emeryville, California, USA - Original compost - Organic plus compost (OP) | ecosystem: Engineered > Solid waste > Mixed feedstock >... | reverse complement strand
GATGCCCTGGTTGTCGAGGAGTGGGCGGCCGAACGTCGTGCGCTCGCGGGCGAAGTCGTACGCGTGCCCGAGTGCCCACCGGGCGAGCCCCACGCCCTTGGCGGTGTTGTAGAGCCGGCCGGTGCCGATGCCGGAAAGCCCGATCGACAGTCCCTCGTGGACCTCGCCGAAGACGTCGCCGGGGCCCACCCGCACGGCGTCCAGCGATATGATCGCGTGCTCGCCGCCGACCTGGCCGTACAGGCCGATCACGCTGTCCACAGTGAACCCCGGCGCGGTGGTCTCCACCAGGAACGCGGTGATGCCGCCGGCGCGCTTGGCCAGCCGGTCGGGGTCGGTGACGGCAAACACCAGGGCGAGGTCGGCGTGGGGGCCGTTGGAGATCCACTGTTTGACGCCGGTGATCTCCCAGCCGCCCTCGACCGGCCGGGCCCGCGTCGCCATCTGCCACACGTCCGAACCGGCGCCGGGCTCCGACATCATGAAGCACATCGTCAGCTCGCCGGCCAGGAGCGGCGGCAGCCACCGCGCGCGGATCCGCTCGCCGGCGCGCGCGAACACCGCGCTGGGCCCGGTCGCCCAGTGCGCGATCGTCTCCGAGCCCAGCCAGTGGCGGCTGCCGCAGACGCGGTTGACCAGCTCCCACGCGGCGTACATGGTGACCGCACCCTCGCCGCCGCCGCCGAGTTCCTCGGGGACGCACATCTGGTAGTAGCCGGCCTTCGCGGCGGCGGTGCGCACCGCCCGGCGGTGGGCCTCGACCTCGGGAACGTGGCGGCCGTCCGGGCCGAAGCGCAGCCGGGGGTCGGAGAGCAGCCCGCCGGTGTCCCGGTGCCGGGCCAGCACCTCGGCGTCGAGGAAGTCGCGCAGCCCGGCGAGGATGTCCCGGGTCTGCGCCGGCAGCTCGTCAGTGCCCATGTGAACCGTCCCAGCGTTCGAAGAGCGTGGCGGTCGCCATGCCGTAGCCGACGCACATCACCTGCAGCGCGTACCGCCCGCCGCGCCGCGCCAGCTCGTGCAGCGCGGTGACGGCGAGCCGGGCACCCGAGCATCCGGTCGGGTGGCCGAGCGCGATCGCGCCGCCGTTGACGTTGAGCCGGGCCGGGTCGGCTCCGGTCTCGGCTCGCCAGGCCAGCGGCACGGCGGCGAACGCCTCGTTGACCTCGAACAGGTCGATGTCGTCGACGGTCAGGCCCGCGCGGTCGAGGATCCGCCGGGTCACCGGGATCACCCCGTGCAGCATCAGCTCCGGGTCGACGCCGACCACGTCGGTGGCGACGACGCGGGCCAGCGGCGTCAGGCCCAGCTCGCCGGCCCGCTCGGCGTCGCAGACCAGCAGCGCCGCTGCGCCGTCGGTGAGCTGGCTGGAGCTGCCGGCGTGGTGCAGCCCGTCGGCGCCGAACGCGGGCCGCAGCGTCGCCAGGACCGCCGTGTCGGTGTCCGGCCGGATGCCCTCGTCGCGGTCGAGGAGCGCCGGCCCCGGTCCGGCGCCGAGCAGCGTGGCCGTGACGTCCGCGGGGACCGGCACGCACTCGGCGGCGTACCGGCCGGCGGCCCACGCCGCGGCGGCCCGCCGGTGGCTGGTGACCGCGAACGCGTCCAGCTCCGCGCGGCCAAGACCCCAGCGGCGCGCGATCCGGTCCGCCGCGACGCCCTGGCCGGCCAGCGCGTACCGGCCGGTCACGGCCTCGGGCGGCCGCACGCCGGCCGCGTCGGCGCCGAGCGGCACCCGGCTCATCGACTCCACGCCGGCGGCGACCACCATCCGCTGCGCGCCGGCGGCGACGGCGTTCGCGGCCATGTGCAGCGCCGTCTGGCTGGAGCCGCACATCCGGTTGAGCGTCACGCCGGGTACCTCGACCGGCAGGCCGGCGGCGAGCGCGGCGACCCGGGCGATGTTGCGGCCCTGCTCGGCGACCGCGTTGACGCAGCCGGCCAGGACGTCCTCGACCGCGGCCGGGGGGACGGCCGCGCGGTCGAGCAGGGACCGCAGGGCGAACGCCAGCAGCTCGTCCGGGCGGACGCGGGACAGCGCGCCACCGCGCCGGCCCAGTGGCGTACGCACACCGGCGGCGACCACCACGTCGCGGCTCACCGGTCCCCCTCCGCGGCGATCCGCGCGGCGAGGCGGCACAGCGGCGCGTGGAGGCCGTCCGCGAGGCCGAGCGCCGCGGCGACGTCCTTGGCCACCAGGTCCGGGGGCAGCACCTCGCGCACCTGCCGGCGGTAGTAGTCGAGGTTGCCGGTCAGCCACGACCGCGCGGTGCCGGCGTCGAGCACGGCCACTAGGTCGCGTTCGGCGACGCCGGCGGCACGGCCCAGCGCCAGCGCCTCCTCCAGCACGCGGAAGCCGACGTGGAGCACGAGGTTGTTGACGAGCTTCGCGGCCACGCCGGCGCCGGCCGGGCCGACGTGGAAAACGGTGCCGAGCGCGGCCAGCACCGGCTGGACGGCCGCCAGCGCGGCCGCGTCGCCGCCGGCCATCAGCGTGAGCCGGCCCGCGCGGGCGGCGGCGTCGCCACCCGCGACGGCGACGTCCAGGACCGCGACACCGGACCCGGCCGCGACCGCGGCGAGCCGGCGGACGGTCGCCGCCCGCACCGTGCTGTGCACCAGGATCGTGTGGCCCGGCCGGGTGCCGGCCAGCAGGCCCATGACCACGGCCTCGACCTGCGCGTCGTCGTAGACGGCGACGCAGACCACCGGCGCCGCCCGGGCCACCTCGGCCACCGCCGGCACGGCCCGCGCGCCGGGGACGGCGGCCGCGGCCTCCGGCCGGGCGTCGTGCACGACGACGTCGAACCGGCGGGCGAGCGTCGCCGCCATCGGCCCGCCGATGTTGCCCACGCCGACGAAGCCGACGCGGAGTTCCGCTCGGGACATCCTCAGCTCCTCATGATCGCGCCCATGGCGGCCTGGTACGCCCCGTCCACGGCGGCCACGTCCTCGTGGGTGGCGACGACCCGGCCCCGCATCAGCACCATGCCGCGGTCCGCGATCTGGCCCAGGACGCCGATCGTCGGCGCGGCCAGCAGCACCGCCGTGCCGGCCCGCGCCAGGTCGCGCACCGTGCGCAGCAGGTCCTCGACGACGAGCGGGGCGAGCCCGGTGGCCATCTCGTCCAGCAGCAGCACGGAGGGTTCGGTCATCAGCGCTCGCGCCACGACGAGCATCTGCTGCTCGCCGCCGCTGAGCACGCCGGCGGGTCGCCCGGCCCGGGTCCGCAGGATCGGGAACCGGTCCAGCGCGGCGTCCACCGCCGCCCGGTCCAGCTTCAGCAGCTCCGCGCTGACCATCAGGTTCTCCAGGACCGTCATCCGCGCGAACAGCTGGCGGCCCTGCGGCACCAGGGCCAGCCCGACGCGGGCACGGTGCCGGGTCGGCAGCGCGGACAGGTCCCGGTCGCCGATCGTGACGGTGCCGGACGCCGGCACCGAGCCGTAGAGGGCCAGGACGAGGCTGCTCTTGCCGGCCCCGTTCGGGCCGACGAGCAGCGTCACCCGGCCGGCCGGCACCGTGATCTCGGACCCGGTGAGGTCCACCGCCGTCGCCCGGCCGTACGTGACGCGCAGGTCCCGCGCGCGCATGCCGTCCATCAGTCACCCACCGTTCCGGTTCCGAAGTAGACGGACCGCATCTCCTCGCTGGTTAGGCACGCCGCCGGGTCGCCGTCGAAGACGACGGTCCCGCCGGCCATCAGCACCATCCGGTCGGCGAGCGCCGCCACGATGTCGGTGTTGTGGTCGACCAGCAGGACCGCGCAGCCGTCCCGGGCGACGGTGCGGATCGACTCGGACAGCCCGTGGATGCCGTCGCCGTCCAGGCCCGCGAACGGCTCGTCCAGGAGCGCCACCCGCGGGTGCTGCAGCAGGGCCCGGGCGACCTCCAGCAGCCGCAGCTCGCCGAGGGTCAGGTCGGCGGCGAGCCGGTCGACCCGGCGCAGGCCGAGCCGCAGCGCCGTGGCGCCGGCCTCCTCCCGCAGGACCGCCGCACGCGGGCGGACGGCGCCGGCGAGCATCGCCGACACCAGGCTGAGGCCGCCCGACAGCTGCCGCGCGAAGCCGCCGATCAGGATGTTGTCGCGCGCGGTCAGGGCACCCGCCACCTGCGGGTACTGGAAGGTCCGGGCGAGCCGGGCCCGCCTCGCCCGGCGGGCGGGCTGGCCGCGCAGCGGTACGCCGCCCGCCAGCACCTCGCCCGAGTCGGGGGCCTGCGCGCCGCTGATCAGGTCGACGACGGTGCTCTTGCCGGCGCCGTTCGGGCCCACCAGGCCGACGATCTCGCCCGGGCGGACGGCGAACGAGGCGTCCGTGACGGCGCGGACGCCGCCGTACGACTTGCTCAGGGCCCGGCACTCCAGGCTGGCCGCGCTCATACCGGCCTCCGTTCGAGCTCGCGGTCGGTCGCCGCGTCCGGGTCGCCGGCCGGTCCGGCTCCGCCGGGAAGAGCCCGCCGGACCCGCGCCAGCAGGTCGCGGCCGACACCGATGAGGCCCTCCGGCGCGAAGATCAGCACCACCACGACGGCGACCGCGAACAGCAGCGTGCCGGAGTCCTGGAAGAAGTTGAGGTTGAACGTCAGCTCGGTGACCAGCAGCGCGCCGATGACCACGCCCCACGGGCTGGAGCGGCCGCCGAGGAACGGGATGAACACCGCGAGGAACGCCACCGACAGCGGGATCGACTCCGGCAGGATCGACAGGTTCGCGGCGGTGAAGATGGCGCCGGCGAGCGAGCCGATCGCGCCGCCGATGCCCAGCGAGATCAGGGTCAGGACGGTGACCGGGATGCCCGCCGCCTCGACCGCCACGGCGGCCTGGCCCTTGGCCCGCAGCGCCACCCCGTACGGCGAGCGCCGCAGCCGCGACAGCAGCAGCGCCACCAGCCAGAGCGCCACGAGCGCGAGCACCACGATCTCGTCGCGGCCGAGCTCGTGGCCGAAGACCGTGACGGGCCGACTGACGATGACGCCCGCCGCGCCGCCGGTGATCCCGTCCGCGTCCACCAGCCACGCCTGGAACGCCTCGCCGAACAGCAGTGTCACCGCCGCGAGGAAGAAGCCGGACAGGTGCCGGGTCACACTGCCCAGCAGCACCGCGATCAGGGTCGCGGCCACGATGCCCAGCGGCAGCGACACCAGCAGCGGCCAGCCGGTGCGGGCGGCGACGAGGCCGAGCGCGTAGCCGCCGATCGCGGCGTAGGCGTTGTAGGCGATCGACAGCGAGTCGCCCATGATGAAGTGGCTGTAAAGGCCGAGGCCGATCAGACCGTACGTCACGGTCAGCACGGCGAGGTCCTGGCGGTACCCGTCGGTGCCGACCCAGGCGACGGCCAGCAGCAGCACCACGAGCGAGAGCACCGGCTCGGCGGCCGGCCGCAGCCGGCCCAGACGCGCGAGGCCCGTCATACCCGTACCCGCTTCATGAATATCCCCTGTGGACGGAGGGCGAAGAAGAGGATGGCGGCCGCCAGCGTCGCGTAGTGCAGCGCCGCGGCGCCGAAGTAGAAGATGGCGGTGGCCTGGATCGCGGCCAGGACGAGCCCGCCGAGCAGCGGCCCCCACATCGAGGCCGTGCCGCCGATGACGAGGGCCAGGAACCCGAACAGGGTGTAGTCCATCGCGCTGTCGAACGCCACTCCGGACCGGGCCGCGAAGACGCCGCCGGCCAGACCGGCGAGGAGCCCGGCGAGCGTGAACGCGGCGATCCGCACCGCCCGCACGGGCAGCCCCAGGATGATCGCGGCCTGGGTGTTCTCGCCGATGGCCCGCAGGCCGCGGCCCATCGCCGAGCGGTACATCCAGAGCACGAGCAGGCCGAAGAGCACCGCGGTCAGCGCCACCTCCAGCACCGCCTGCGCGGTCACCGTCGCGCTGCCGAGCTTGAAGCCGCCCTCGCCGACCAGCTTCGGCCCCGGCCGGGCGGCGCGGCCGAACAGCACGCCGGCGAGCTGTTCGAGCGCGAACAGGGAGGCCACGAGTGCGATCACCAGCGGCAGCTCCTCGTTCGTCCCAGGCTTCCACATCGGACGGACGATGAGGGCCTCGGTGAGCAGGGCCAGCACCACCGCGCCGAGCACGCCGAGAAGCACACCGGCCAGCGGCGGCAGCCCGTGCTCGGCGGCCAGGTAGGCGGCGCACAGGCCGGCGAACACCGCGTACCCGCCGACCGCGAAGTTGAAGAACCCCGCGCTCTCCCGCACCACGAACATCGCGGCCGCGAGCAGGCCGAAGAAGCAGCCCGACTCGACGATCGAGACCACGATCTGCAGGGGCATGGCGGATCAGCCGTGCCGCTGGTTGATCTCGACGACGTTCATCGACGGGTCGTAGCAGTACACCTGCCGGTACCCCTGGAAGGCCCAGTTCCCCGCGTCGTCGAACGGGATGCCGGCGGCCTGGAGGCGGCGCATCACCTCGTCGATGTCGTCCACCTCGATCGCGATGTGCCCGTTGATCACGGGATGCAGCCGGAGGTTGTTGTCCCACGGCAGGGACGGTGTCGGCTTGCAGATGTGGATCTGCCGCTGGTTGTCGTCCTCGAACAGGGCCACGAAGTCGTTGCCGGTCTCCAGCGCGCCGCGGCCCTGGGCCACGAACGGGAACGGCTTCTCGCGCATGTCGAAGACCGTCGAGTAGAACGCGGCCATGGCGCGCACGTCCGAGGCCGGCAGGTTGACGTGGTGCAGGCTCCAGCGCATGGTGGTGCTCCTTCGGGTGGTGGGGTTCGGGTCAGAGGCGCAGGGGATGGCCGCCGCCGACGACGAGCGTCTCGCCGGTGACGAAGGCGCTGTCGGCCGAGCAGAAGAACCGCATGGCGCCGACCAGGTCGGCCATCCGGCCCTGCCGCTTGATGAGCTGCTTGTCCTCGATGAAGGAGCGGAGCAGCGACTCCGGCAGGTCGGCCACCGCGGACTCGGAGTCCATCGGGCCGGGAGCCAGGCAGTTGACCCGGATCCCGTCCCCGGCGAACTCCTTGGCCAGCGCCAGGGTCAGGCCGCGCACCGCGAGCTTGGTGATGCCGTACACGTCGGTGGCGGAGAACCCGGAGACCGACGACATGTTCAGCACCGTGCCGGCCCCCGACGCGCGCAGGTGCGGGCGGCAGGCCCTGGCGCAGTTGACGACGCCGAGCACGTTCACGTCGAGGATCTCGCGCCAGCCGGCGGAGCCGATCTCGGTGACCGGCCGGCTCCACGCCATCAGGTGGCGCGCCGCGTTGTTGATCAGGATGTCGATCCGGCCGAACCGGTCGGCGGCGAGCGCCACGGCCCGGTCGACCGACGCCTCGTCGGCGGTGTCGCACACCACCGCGAGAGCGTCCGGGCCGATCTCCCCGGCGGCGGCCTCTCCCGCCGCCGGGTCGACGTCGGCGAGTACCACGCGCACGCCGTCCTGGACCAGCGCCTCCGCGAACACCCGGCCGATGCCGCGGGCACCACCGGTGATGAACGCGACCCGGCGATCCTGCCCGGTCATCAGCAGGAGGGCTGGTAGTCGGGCCAGTTCTGGCCGGGCCGGTTCTGGTCGTCGAACTCGCGCAGGACGATGCCGCAGAGGCCGTCGCTGCCGACGTGCTTGTCCGGCGCGAAGCTCATCGTGAAGCCCTGCCGTCCCCATGTCGCCGGGAAGCCGGTCACCTGCTCCAAACCCTTCACGACGTCGCCCCCGGCGGCCTTCTCGATCGCGGCCTTGAGCAGGTAGACGGTGTCGTAGCCCTGGGCGGCGAACGCGGTCAGCCCGAGGAACTTGTCGCCCAGCTCCGCCTGCAGCTTGGTGGTCAGCTCGTTGGACCTGGTGTTGTCGGCGGAGATGGCGCTCGCGAAGACCAGGTTGTCGAAGGCGCCGGGTGCCGCCAGCTCCCAGGTCTGCGGCTGGTTGCCGATCGACGCCAGCGAGAACCGCGGCACGTCGGGCATGATCTGGTGCGCGGCGTTGTGGAACAGCACCTCCAGCTGCCCGCCCAGCGACGAGACGAAGAGCGCCTGTGGCCTGGCGCCGAGGATCCGGCTCACCTGCGGCGCGACGTCGGTGCTGTTCAGCGCCGCCTTCTCGTTGGCGACGATGGTGATGCCCGCCTTCTCGAAGGTGGGCAGCAGCGCCTGGTTGAGGCCGGCCATGGTGGGCGAGTCGTCGGAGATGACGCCGAGCCGCGTGATGCCCGCCTTCTTGAACGCGTCGGCGTAGACGGTGCCGATGTCGGTGATCGGGTTGGCCAGGATGAACGAGTACGCGTTGTTGGGCGGCGTGGCGATCTGGGTGGCGATGTTCGTGGCCGAGACGGCCACGATCTTCTCCTGCTCCACCACCGGCTTGACCTGCTGCGCGGACGCGGAGGACGAGTTCATGATGATCGCGGCGGCGCCGTCGCTGATCAGCCGCCGCACCACCGCGGGCGTCTGGCTGGGCTGGCTGCCGTCGTTCTGGCGGATCAGCTTGACCTGGCGGCCGCCGATGCCGCCGGCTTTGTTGATCTCGGCGATGGCGAGGGTGATGCCGGTGGTGGCCTCGGCGGAGGTCGCCGCGGTGCCGCCGGAGGTGTCCTCCACCATGCCGATGACGATCTCCGCGTCGCCGGCCGAGCCGGTGTCGTCGCCACCGCCGCAGGCGGCGAGCGCGACGGCGGCGGCCGACGCCACCGCGACGCCGAGCAGGCGGGGTACGGGAGGTCGGAACATGGTCTGCTCCTGACGTCGCCGGGCCGGACGGCCCGAGGGGATGCCCCGGATACGTGGGGCTGGGGACGGTCGATGAGGGGTGAGCCGTCGCGCGGCTCTTGGGAACCCGGCATCGCGCGGGCCCCACAGCGATCTGTGCGTAGAACGATGTTCGCAACTGAGAATCGAATGGTGGGCTCGACCGCGGTCGAATGTCAACACCAAGTTTCCAAACCTGGTCGTTCAGATGACCTGGCGGTCCCCAGCCGGACCGCTCGGACGCGTTCCACCTGCGACGATGTGCATCAGGCCGATTTCTGATCAGCGAACCGTTGACGGGAACCCTCGCCGCGGCCTACGGTCCTAGAGATCAGCGAACGTCGTTCTGTATATAGAACGGAACGGTGCATGAAACTAGGGCTGAGCCTCGGTCATTCCGGCGATCTCGCGGCGCTCTGCGACCTCGCGCGGCGTGCGGAGGCCGCCGGAGCGGAGTCGTTGTGGGTGTCGGAGGCGTACGGTTCCGACGCCGTCAGTGTGCTCGGCTACCTCGCGGCGGTCACCCGACGCGTCGGCCTGGGTGCCGCGGTGCTGCAGATCCCGGCCCGCACTCCGGCGGCCACCGCGATGGCGGCGACGACCCTCGACCACCTCAGCGGCGGACGCCTGCTGCTCGGCCTCGGCACCTCCGGACCCCAGGTGGCGCACGGCTGGCACGGCGTGCCGTTCGACGCGCCGCTGTCGCGTACCCGCGAGTACGTGGCTGTGGTACGCAAGGCGGTCGCCCGCGCCGGCCCCCTGACCCACGATGGCCGGCACTATCCACTCCCGACACACGGCGCTCCGCCGCTGCGGTCGTCCCTGCGGCCGCTGCGCGCGCACGTCCCGATCTACCTGGCCAGCAACGGCCCGCGCAACCTCGCGCTGGCCGCCGAGATTGCCGACGGCTGGCTGCCGGCGTTCTACTCACCGGAGCACGCCGCCGGCTACCGCGCGCTGCTCGCGCCGGGGCTCGCCCGCCGTGACCCGTCACTCGGGCCGCTGCGGGTGGTGGCCACCGTCCACGTCGCGGCCGGCGACTCCGTGCCGGCCTGCCGGGACGCGCTGCGGCCGGTGTTCGCGCTCTACATCGGCGGCGTGGGTGCCCGGGGCCGCAACTTCTACACCGACCAGGTGGCCCGGCTCGGGTACGCCCGCGAGGCCGCCACGATCCAGGATCACTACCTCGCCGGCCGGCGCGACGCCGCGGTGGCCGCCGTCCCGGACGCGCTCGTGGACGAACTGGCCCTGGGCGGCCCGGTGGCCCGGATGACCGACCGGCTCGCCGCCTGGCGTGAGTCCGGAGTGGACACCGTCACGCTGAAGACCACCGACCTCACCCTGCTCGACCAGCTCGGCGCGGCGCTGTGACCGGCGCCGGCCCCACGAAGGAGGCGGCATGCCCTTGGACCCCGCGTACGTCGGCCGCACCTTCCCCGCCACCGTCCCGTACCGGGTGAGCCGGGAGAAGATCCGCGAGTTCGCCGCCGCCATCGGCGAGACCGCCGCCGCGTGCGTGGACCCGGCCGCCGCCCGTGCCCTCGGCTACCGCGACGTGGTGGTCCCGCCCACGTTCGCGGTCGTGGTCACCTTCCCGGCGACCCGGCAGGCGGTGGCCGACCCGGGCCTGGGCCTCGACTACGGGCGGGTCGTGCACGGCCAGCAGCGGTTCGTCCACAGCAGAGCGATCGTGGCCGGGGACGAGCTGACCGTCGCCGTGACCATCGACGGCATCCGCGCCGCGGGCCCGCACCAGCTGGTGACGACCCGCAGCGACGTGACGACCGCGGCCGGCGAGCGGGTCTGCGTGGCGTACTCCACGCTGGTGGAGCGCGGCGACCGCGACACGGCGCCGTCGCCGCCCGGGACGGCCGCGCCGGCCGCCGACCCGCTGTCCACATCGGTCACGCTGAGCCGCGCCGACCTCGTCCGCTACGCCGGCGCCTCCGGCGACTTCAACCCGATCCACTGGAGCGACCGGGCCGCCAAGGAGGCCGGCCTGCCCGAGGTCATCGCCCACGGCATGCTGAGCATGGCCGTCGCCGCCCGCGCGGCCACCGACTGGGCCGGCGACCCGGGTGCCGTCGAGGAGATCCGGGCCCGGTTCGCCCGCCCGGTCCCGGTCCCCGACGACGGGACCGGCGTCCGGCTGGCCTCGTCCGTGACGGTCGCCGAACGCCTGCCCGACGGCCGGGTCCGCGTCGACCTCCGGCTGCGCGCCGGCGGGGCCGACGTCCTGACCGCGGCGTCCGCCGTGCTCCGGCCGCCGGCCGCCGGCCGGTGACGGCGGGCACGCGGCCCGTCGACCCGCGGACCCTCCGGCGGGCTCCGCCACCGCGGTGGCGCGCCGGAGAGCAGGCCGTCAGAGGGACGGCACGACCAGCGGCGTCCCGGTCACCGGGTCCGGGATCACCAGGCTGGGCAGGTCGAAGACCTCCTGGATCAGGGCGGCGTCCACGATGTCCGCCGGCGCGCCTTCCGCGACCACCCGGTCCGCGCGCATGGCGATCAGGTGGTCGGCGTAGCGGCACGCCTGGTTGACGTCGTGGAGGACCGCGACCACCGTGCGGCCCTCGTCGCGCAGGCGGGCCAGGAGCGCCAGCAGCTCGTACTGGTGGGTGAGGTCCAGGAACGTCGTCGGCTCGTCGAGCAGGACGTACGGGGTCTCCTGCGCCAGCACCATCGCCACCCACACCCGCTGGCGCTGGCCGCCGGAGAGTTCGTCGACCGGGCGGTCCGCCAGGTCCGCCACGCCGGCCGCGGACATCGCCGCCGTCACCGCGGCCTCGTCGGCGGCCGTCCACGGCGCGAGGGCCGAGCGGTGCGGGTAGCGGCCGCGGCCGACGAGGCGGCGCGCCACGATGCCCTCCGGCGCCACCAGGCCCTGCGGCAGGAAGCCGACCGTGCGGGCGTACGCCTTCGGGTGGTGGCGGCGCACGTCGCGGCCGTCGAAGGCCACCTCGCCGGAGGCCGGCGCCAGCAGCCGGACGAACGCGCGCAGCAGCGTCGACTTGCCGCACGCGTTGGGTCCGATGATGGCCGTGAACGCGCCGTCGGGCACGTCCACGGTGAGCCGGGTCGAGACCGTCCGCTCGCCGTACGCGAGCGTGAGCTCCCGGGCCGTCAGGCGAACGCTCATCGGCGCCGCACCTCCGTGATGAGCAACCAGATGAGGTAGAGCCCGCCGATCGCGGTGGTGACCACGCCGACCGGCAGGGCCACCGGCGCGAGCAGCAGCTGCGCGACCAGGTCGGCGCCGAGCAGCAGCACCGCGCCGGTCAGCGCGGCGGGCAGCAGCGGCACCCCGCCGGCCCGGGCGAGGCGGCGGCCGATCTGCGGTGCCGCCAGCGCGACGAACACGATGGGGCCGGCGACCGCGGTGACCGTCGCGGTGCAGCCGACGCCGGCGACGACCAGCAGCAGCCGCAGCCGGGCCAGCCGGACGCCGGAGGTGACGGCCAGCTCGTCGCCGAGCGCCGACTGGTGCATCGCCCGGGAGAGCGCCACGAGCAGCAGCGCGAAGCCGCCGATCACCGCGAAGGGCAGCCGTACCTCCGCCCAGTCGGCGCCGTTGAGCGAGCCGACGCTCCAGCCGGTCGCGGCCATCGCGACGTCGAGGTCGGCGCGGAGGACGATCCACGAGTTGAGTGCGGTCAGCATGGCGTTGACGGCGATGCCGTTGACGACGAGCCGCAGCCCGCTCAGTCCCGCGTCGAGGGAGAGCGTGTAGACGACGGCCGCCGCGAGCAGGCCGCCGGCGACGGAGCCGGCGGCGAGGGCCGCCGCGCCGCCGCCGAGCACCGTGATCGCGACCAGCGCGCCGGTGTACGCACCGGCGTCGAGGCCGATCACGTCGGGGCTGCCGAGCGGGTTGCGGGTCAGGTTCTGGAAGACGGCGCCGGCGAGGCCGAGCGCCGCGCCGAACACCAGCGCGGCCGCCACCCGGGGCAGCCGCCACTCGCGGATCACCACGGACCCGTCGTTGCCGGCGAGCCCGGCCAGCACCTCGCCGGGAGTCGACCAGGCGGCGCCGTGCGACAGGCCGAGGAAGGCCAGCGCCAGCCCGGCGACCGCGAGCCCGCCGCAGGCGACCACCGCCCGCCGGTCCACCGCCGCCCTCACAGCGCACGCGCTCCGTGCCGGCGGACCGCCCAGATCAGCGCCGGCCCGCCGAGGAACGCGGTGACGATCGCCACCTGCACCTCGCCGGTCGGCAGCAGCACGCGGGCCCCGACGTCGGCGGCGACCAGCAACGCCGCGCCGAGCACCGCCGTGTGCGCCACCAGCCACCGCACCGAACCGCCGGCCAGCCGCCGGGCCAGGTGGGGCACGATCAGGCCGACGAACAGGATCGGGCCGACCACCGCGGTCGCCGCGCCGGCCAGCACGGTGACGAGGAGCAGCACGGCGGCCCGGGTACGCGCGACCCTGGCGCCGAGCGCGTGCGCCACGTGCTCGCCGAGCCCGAGCGCCTCCAGCGGCCCGGCGACCACCACGGCGGCCAGGACGGCGGCGGCGATCACCAGCACCGGTACGAGCAGCGGCGTCCGCTCGGTGCCGGCGAGCGCGCCGACCGACCAGAACCGGTAGCGGTCGAAGACGTCGGGCAGCATGAGCCGCAGCCCGAGCGAGACGCCCATCAGCACCGCGCTCAGCGCCACGCCGGCGAGCACGAGGCGCAGCGGCGAGGTGCGGCCCACGGCGTACACGGCGAGCGCCGCGAGGGCCGCGCCGGCGACCGACGCCAGCAGCGTGCCGACCTGCGAGGCGGCGACGCCGAGGACCGCGGCGACGTTGACGGCGAAGCCGGCGCCGGCGGTGACCCCGAGCAGCCCCGGCTCGGCGAGCGGGTTGCGGGTCATCGCCTGGATCAGCGCGCCGGAGACGCCGAGCGCCGCACCCACGCAGAGGCCGAGGATCGTGCGCGGCAGCCGGATGTCGCGGACGACGAGGTGGTCGTCGCTGCCGGCGAAGTCGGTCAACGCCCGCCACACCTCCGCGGGCGGGACCGCGCGGGCCCCGACGGCGAGGCTGGCGCCGGCCACGGCGGCGAGCACGGCGAGACAGAGCGCGGCGACCGCGGCCCGCCGGCCGCCCTCAGTCATCGAGGCCGGCGACGCCACGCTTCCAGTACCCCGTGACCAGCGCGTCCAGCCGGCCGGCGGACCACGTGCGCAGCGGTTTGACCGCGCCGGCCTCCCCCGCGGCGAAGAGGAACGCGCGACCTTCCGGCGGGTCGAGCGCCGTCACCGCGTCCGCCAGCGCGCGG
>Ga0164243_10009692_pt1 | contig 13963 bp, 8 predicted proteins | sample OricompcompostOP_FD_108781 | JGI IMG/M metagenome (GOLD analysis project Ga0164243, IMG submission 108781) | Organic Plus compost microbial communities from Emeryville, California, USA - Original compost - Organic plus compost (OP) | ecosystem: Engineered > Solid waste > Mixed feedstock >... | reverse complement strand
TCACGACACTCTGGCTCGTCGGCATTACGAACGCATTCAACCTCATCGACGGCAGCGATGGCGTCGCTGGCGGAGCGGCCCTCTTCGCCTCCATCGCGCTCGCGATGGTCCTCATCGCCAGCGGCAACACGTTCGGCGCCATGATCGCGCTGTCGCTCGCCGGCGCGACCCTCGGTTTCCTGTTCTTCAACTTCCCGCCGGCCACCATTTTCCTCGGCGATTCCGGCGCGCTCTTCCTGGGCTTCACCCTCGCCAGCCTCGGTGTCGTCACGACCCAGACCGCGCCCACGGCCCTCGCCGTCGCGATCCCGGTCCTCTCGTTCGGTCTCCCGATCCTCGACACCGTCCTGACGCTGATCCGCCGCTTCCTCCGCGGCCAGGGCCTCTTCAACGCCGATCGCGGACACATCCACCACCGCCTGCGCGAGCTCGGACACTCGCCGCGCTCCGTCGCACTCGTGCTCTACGCACTCTGCGCATGCCTGAGCGCGCTCTCGCTCCTGCTCGTCGGCTCCACGGAATCCATGGGCGCCGTCGCTCTCGTCATTGCCGGCGTCGTCGCCTGGATCGTCGTCCAGCGCCTCCACATCCCGGAACTGCTCGAGCTCGGGACCATCTTCGGAAAGGGACTCCGTCAGCGCTCCGTCATCGCCAACAACATCAAGGTGCGCGAAGTCGCCCTGCGCCTCGAACGCGTCCGCTCACCCGAGGACCTCAAGACCTGCCTCCAGGAAATCATGGACGCCGGACAGTTCGTCAGGGCACAGGTGAGCGCCACAGGAAAGTCCTTTTTCCCGAAGGATACACAGGGCAACCCAAGCCGCCTCGACGACTGGGTGGTGGAATGCGGCTTGGAATCCGATGCTGACCTTGTCAACTGCTGGGAAATCAGGATTCCTCTTGCGACTCCATTTGCGTCAGGAGGGGCTTTCCTCTCGTTATGGAAGGCGTTTGGAACCGATCCTATAATGCTCGACCTGCGTTTGTTGTTCACGGCTGTGCGCCCACCCTTGGAATCCGCACTGCGGAGCATGCATATCCAAACGCCAGAAAAGGTGCCCGCCCGATTCTCCATTCTGGGAGGACGGTGAGTGCACTACCGTGCGTCTCGAAACCTGCCCGCGGCGCTTCTCGAAAAATACGTTGTCGCTGCGTGCCGCAAGTCGATCTTAAGTTTTTCGCTCTCGCTCAAGTGGTCGAGCGGTTCCCGTCAGTTGAGTACCTTGCCAGCCTAGAGGAAGTGACGGCAGTCGGCCAAGGTTCCGAAGGAACATTCGACCAGGGATCTACTTTCGAGGCAGCGAGTACCGCATGAAAACGATCGATCCCGCATCCTCGTCAGGTGGGCGGGCTATGTGGGTAGTTGATCAGTTCGGCGAATGGCGACGCGACGGCCACAACCCGGCATCGTTACCGAACGCCGCGGTGGCGATCAAAGGGAATGTCCTTCAAGTTGACATCCCCTTCACTTCCACCCACGCGTTCTATCTTTCTCGAGCGCGAACGGGAGTAAAACTGGCTACGTATGCTGTCGACCTCTACGAACCCGGGTTCAACCTCGACCCGCGGGGTGTCTACAGCATGCTGCAATTTGGAACGATAGTACCTCCATTTTCACCGTGGAAGGAAGTCGTCAGGCTCCGCCCGGGGTTCAATTACGAAATTCGCGCGGATGGTTCCACAATTGAAACTCCGCGGGTAAACGTTACGACTCACTCTGGGGTCTCCTGCGTAGATCACGATAAGCAGATTCAGTATGTAACGACGACGATCGATAAGATTCTCCAAGCGGCGTGCCCAACAGGCGCGGCCGCGATTCTCTTCAGCGGCGGAGTAGATTCAGGATTATTGGCAGCCCGCGCAGCAGCTCTTGGATGGAAAGATTCAGTTCTAATCAACTATGCAATGGGCAAAAAAGATCCTGAGTCGTTGGCCGCTGAAGCGATGGCGGAGCAACTGGGTTTGCGATTCGTTCGCATCTATCACGATGAAGACGACAGCCTGCGGATTCTCGACGTATTTGCAGCGGAATCGCCCCAGCCATTCGCGGATCATTCTGTGTTTCCAACGCGCCGCTTGTGCCGGATTGCGCAAGAGAGTTTCGATTTTGCTACAGTGATTGACGGTACCGGAGCGGATGGTTGTTTTGGCCTGTTTGGCAGGGCAGCACGCTTCAAGCGCCTGTATGAGATGCCTGCTGCACTCCGTCACATTGGCCGCCGGTTATACAACAGCGCGAAGATCTGGGCGAAGCGTAGCCCTTTCGAACCGCCCCTTAGGATCTTATGCCGCTCGTCCAAATTGCCATGGCTTTGTGCTGCGATTGCACAGAACCCCCTCGCCGGTATTCTGTATGCGGCGCATGCCGACATTCAGGCCGAAGTCTGTCATGCGCTGTATGATTGGATCAAGCAGGCTAGCCCATCGAGTGACGATGATGTCACTTTGGCGGCCGCGGATCTTGTGCTCGTATGCGCCAATATCTACGCGCAGAAGAGTCAACCGCTGTTCGATCAAAAATCTAACGCGATCGCTTACCCATTCCTTCACGAAGACATGCTTCGGCTTGCATTATCCGAAGCACGAGGCTGGCACGGACATGAAGGAGAATCCAAGGGCATCCTTAAGGCGGCCCTGGCAAAGCATGTGTCTGAAGATCTCGTTTATCGAAAGAAGGTCGGCTTCACGGCCCCGATTGAACGAATGTTCTGCCGCTCGCCGTTTCTTCACCAGATGCGGAGGCTGAGCGACGCTTCAGCGCCACTTGCGCCGTGGTTAGATACTCGTGCAATTGCCGCGCTTGAGCGGGAAGTGGGTCGAGGCCGGCCATTGCCAGTGCAAACGGCCAATGCTACTTGGGCGATAGTATCAGGAAACATGTGGCTGGAGCACGCTATGACACGTGATAAATCGGTCCGCGCACTTGGTCAGTCTGGGATCGCACGCTCATAGGCGTGCCCGTGCGACGTCGCTTAAGTCACGTTGGATTGTGAGCTCTGGTTGAAGCGGATCCGGTAAATGAGATAAACCGTCGCCGAATGCAACGAATGTACGCCGCTCAGGAGCTGGATGCGGCAGACATTGATCTTGCGTTCCCGTGCGCAAAACATGAGCTGTCGTGAAGAATATACGTAAGGAAGTGACGAACGGCCTCCTGTGGCAATACGGATCCGTCATCGTTCAAGCCGTTGCCCAATTGGCCGTTTTGGCTGTCTTGTCGCGCCTGCTTCCGCCGAAGGACTTCGGCGTTCTTAGTGCTGCAATGATCTTCGTAGGGTTCGCCGGTGTGTTCGGGCAACTCGGTGTGGCGCCCGCGCTTGTGCATCTTGAAGACCTGAGCGACGCAGATGTTCGAGCTGGGTTCTCGCTCTCAGTGTCAACGGGAGTGATTCTCGGCGGAATAATTTGGGCGGCCGCACCTTTAACGAGCGCGTATTTTTCTGAACCACTCGTTGCGCCGGTCGCGCGGGCAATTGCATTTACGTTTCCAATCGCCGGACTCGGTACGGTCGCCGAGGCACTCCTGCAGCGACATTTGAACTTCAAAGCTTTAACTGTCATCGCTGTCGTTAGTTATATTCTGGGATACGCGCTCGTCGCAAGTGTGTGTGCTGCATCTGGCGCCGGCGTCTGGTCTCTCGTGGCCGGAACGCTTGCACAGCGCGGAATTCAAACGATCTCTACGTTCGCGGCTGCTCCGCACTCGATACTGCCGCAGTTCTCGCTTCACAGGTACCAACGTCTACTTCGGTTTGGTATCGGCCACACCCTTGCTCAGATATTCAACTACACTGCAAACCAGGGCGATTACGCTGTTGTGGGCCGATTGTTCAGTGCAGAGATCCTTGGAGTGTACTCTCGGTCTTATCAACTGATGATGCTGCCCGCCCGCTTTCTGGGGCAGGCGCTAGATCGCGTCCTGTTCCCGGTGATGGCTCGCGTGCAATCGGAAAACGACCGCCTTGCAAGTTTGTTTCTGAACGCCTCGCTCGTTGTCTGCATGATCGTTGGGCCTGCCAGTGTCCTAATGGTGCTGCTTGCCCCTGAAATTGTGGCAGTTGCCCTCGGCGACAACTGGGCTGCAGCGGTTGTGCCGTTCCAGATCCTTTCGTGCGGCGTGCTCTTCAGAACGGCGTACAAGATTAGCGATACCCTCGCAAAAGCATGCGGTGCAGTATATAGGCGAAGTTTTCGCGAAGCACTGTACGCGTTACTGGTTATCGGCGGGAGCGTCGTAGGAGCGAGGTGGGGAATTCGCGGAGTCACGATCGGAGTCCTCTTCGCGCTCACGTCCAATTATGTACTAGCAAGCGCGGCGAGTATCCGAATCCTGAGGATGACCTGGAGAACGTTCATGCGACACCAAGTCGGTGGACTGCGACTGGCTATGTATACGGCTGTGGCTGCGTTCCTTCTCCGACAGGGTCTCGGGGCATTGAGTGTTGGGCCATTGATGATACTGCTTGTGGTCTCTGTGAGCGCGCTCACGTGTGCATTAGGTATCCTTACCCTTCGACCGGAGTGGTTGGGGGCTGAAGCGGCACCGGTTTCGCGTGTCTTAAGAAGGTTCATCGCGGTCCAAATCGAGGCGATAAGTCACCGGATACGCGCCGTCACATGATCGCTGAACATTCCCATGGAAGATGGGCGATGATACGCCGGCCATACATAATCATTCAAAGCGATGATATCAAATCGCGGTTGTGGCGGGAGGCTGCCGAACACGAGGGTGTTGACATAGTCATGGCTTCGGGGTCGCCGATGTATATGCCGGTCCACCTGCTTCGTAATGTGAGGAAGCGCGGAATCCCGAAGGCCCTTGTTTTCAGATATTTGAACGACTATCGGCCCCTCTGGCGGACCATGCTTCGCGCAGCATCCGAAGCGTCGACGCTTATGCTGTGTGCTCTTCTGGGAGTCAGGGTTATATGGATCTGCCACAACGTTGACCGAGAGTCAGCGCTGAACCACCCTTGGATATCGCGCTTGCGGAGATTGATGATTGGCAAGCGAGCGGCGGCGGTTCTCGTAACGGATCAACACCTCGTCGAGTTCGCGCGGGAGCACTTGCTTCCGCGGCCGAAGGTTGTCGGCTATGTAACCTTTGGGGAATACATAAGGCGAAGTGACGCGCGGGAGGCTGAGGAGTTTACGGAGCTCGTCCGATCAGCGGTAGGAGAATGGAAGCAGAAAGATCCGCGGGCCATCGTCGGCCTGTGTGCGGGTTCGCCTAGCTGGAAAATGGCACATTACGCGTTCGTGCCAGATTTGATTCGGGCTGCGGAGTCGGTTGGCCTGCAGATTAGAATGATTGTTGCTGGTCCCGTGGAGGAGTTCCTTCAAAGAAATGCGCCGGGGGTGCTACGGTTCTTCCAAACAGATGGGCGAGTGAGGTTCAGAAGCGGCTACGTGCCCATCAAAGAACATGACATCGCTTCCTACATAGATTTTTACTGGAAAGTCTATAGCGACTACTCCGTTCCAATGTCGATATACGCGGCCGCCTCGGTTGGGCGTCCGGTTCTCACTTTGAACATGGGGTTCCTCGGCCTAATGGTGCGGAAATACCAGCTCGGCGAAGTCATCGAGCGCGATTTCTCGAACATCGCATCCGCCTTTGCCGCACTGTCGGAATGGGATCCACGGCACGCAAGGGAGTTCCTGCACGCGAACTCCTGGACCTGTGGAGCGAAAAGCCTAATAGTTGCATCCGGGCTTAGCGGAATGCGCCTACCTGAAGCCCTCCCGGCCCTGTCGGGGGATGATGTACGCTAAGCTGAAGCAGAATTTAGCCGCATTCGGGTTGGCTTTGGCCATCGTGCTATTTGCCGTCGAGATGCGAGTGCCGATAGCAGGGGCATCTCTGCCGATAACGACAAACCGCCTTGGCTTGGCAATGGTACTCCTTATTGCGCTTGGCACAGTGCGAAGCGTCCGAGTTGACCCCCTTATCCGGTGCGTGCTAGTGACGTTGTGGGTCGTTGTCATGTGGGCCGTGGCGTCGTTGATCGTATCACCTTACCTCGGAATGGATGGCGGTGCGTCGGTAGTGTTCGTCATCCCTTGGGTCGCCGCAGCTCTTGTCTGCTTGGTCGCGTACAATATTGGTCACGCCTTGGGTCATGACCACGTGAGATCGACTTTGCGGTTTTTGGTTCCGTTAGCGCTCCTGACTCACGTTTTCACCTGGAGCTTTGTATTAGGGGAGGTCGGGGTAGGCGGTTTGAAGAATCCTTGGCTTGTACGCGCGGCCTTCGCGGATTTCGGACCAGGGTTAAACAGACATTTGAACGGTCTTTTCACCTTGTCCGTGGTGTCGCTCGCGATGCTGCTTGGTGTGTTCAAAGCTGGAGTCTTCATGGTTGTGGAAGCGGCCGCAGTAACGCTCTCCATGCTATTGCTCGCTGCCTTGGGTGGGTCACGCCAAACTTTAGTGGCCGTGGTACTGTACTGTTTTCTCCTTTTACTGATAACGAACCGACGATTGCTGGGACGCCGTGGATTGGTCGTTGGATGTGCGATTCCGAGTGTTGCGGGTCTATTCTGGCTGTTCGGAAGGCGTATCGATTTATGGTCATGGATGAACGCACGTTTTGTGAGAGTTACGCAGGATCAGTACGTGAGCGGCAGCGAGCGAATCGAGATCCTTCAGAACGGGCTGCAGGTGATAAAAGACAATCCGCTGCTGGGGGTCGGTGCCGGTGCGTTCCGAATGGCTACGGGCTCATACGCTGATAATGGCTATCTCGCGGTCGCCGCTGAACTGGGAGTGTTCCCAGCGGCGATTCTTGGGCTCGCTATAGTAAGCACAATTTTTGTGACCTATAGGCGTCGAAGAAGCGTCCATTTCGCAGCTCGCGATGCGCATGAGGTTCTGTGGGCATTTGTCGTCGTGTTTGGGATTGTTTCGGCAACGTTCAACGAGGTGCTTGCCGATCTCGCACTGTGGGCTTGCATCGGGCTGTTGGTCTTCATAAGTGGGAGAGAGCAAATGGTCACTTCGGCTGTGCATGAGAACAAAGTTCGGCACCCGCCTGAGTGGTCGGCGGTTCCGTGACTCGATCGTGGCTCGTTAAGCGGCCCGACAATAAATCCGGTGTGGCTAAGACTATCGGATGCAAGCATTGTACATGAGCAATAGAATCAACATTTGCGTTATTCAAGAAACTCTAACACAGTATCGAGCGGAACTGTTCAAAAGGTTGTCGCAACTGCCCGAATACCGCGTCACCATCGCGCATGCGAGAAGTCAAGTACGCGGTGAGCCGACGCTGTGCACGATGTCCTTGCGCCAAGTCTCGTTCGGGGGGCTGTATTGGCTGAAGGGTGCTTGGAATGCAGCAAACGGAAGTGATGTTGTTATTATACCATTCAATTTGCGCTCATTTACGTGTGTCCGCTTCGTTGCAAGTACAATAGCGGCAAAGGTTATCCTTTGGGGACACGGATTTGGGAAATCTCGAATGGCAGTGCCTCTTCGGTGTCAACTCGCGAGGCGGGCTGGCGCAGTTCTTGTGTACGGCGACCCGGCGGCCAGTCAGTTGGTCGACAGGGGGATCGATGCGAACAAGATCTTTGTTGCCCACAACACTATCCACGTGCCGAATGCTGGTTTCGATCCCTCCTGTGAGCGATCAAGCTTTCTGTTCGTCGGGCGCTTGCAACCTAGGAAGCGTGTCCATGACCTGATCGCTGCCTTCGCGGAACTAAAGCCTCGGCTGCCAGATCACGTGCGGTTGGAGATCGTCGGCGATGGTCCAATGCGTCAAGCTTTGGAGGCACAGGTCGCTAATTTCGGATTGAACGACAGGGTGATTTTCCATGGTGGCCTTACTGACGCCGACCGTCTGAAGGCAATTTTCCATCGCGCGCTCGCTTACGTGTCACCTGGTGCGGTGGGTCTTGGAGTATTGCATGCGTTTGCCTACGGCGTGCCGGTAATCACCGATAGGAATGTGCGGCATGGACCTGAAATCGAAAATGTGTCTCACGGCGAATCGGGCATTCTATTTTCTGGGAGTGTAGCAGCGTTAGCGGATGCCATGGCGCAGGTTGCGCTGTCTGACGGCCTTTCTAAGCGTTTGGGTGAGCGCGCATATAGGCATTACATATCCGAACGTTCGATGGATCGCATGGTGGAAGCATTTCGGGCGGCAGTCGCGTTCACCGCGTCACACGGTCTGTAGCAGATGAAAACGATTATGGTGTTCTCAAAGGCCTATTTGCCGGGTTTCAGGTCAGGTGGTCCGATACGATCCCTCGCAGGACTAGTCGACCAGCTAGGCGACCTGATGGTGTTCATGATTTTTACCCGTGATCGAGATTCTGGGGATACGGAACCATATCGCGGCGTACCTCGGAATATCTGGACACGGGTTGGAAAGGCCCAGGTGTACTATGCCTCGCCCGAGCATCAATCGTTACGAAATATACGCAGACTGATCATTCAGGTGGCCCCTGACGTTATCTATCTCAATAGTTTGTTCAATCCGAAAATGACACTGCAGGTACTGTGGCTCCGGCGATTGAAGCTCATTCCTGAAATACCCGTGGTTCTCGCTCCGCGGGGCGAACTGGGCGCCGGCGCATTGGCACATAAAGCAGCGAAGAAGAAAAGATTTCTTGGGTTGGCGAAAATCATACAATTATATGATGGGGTCGTCTGGCAAGCTTCGACCGTTTATGAGCAGCGCGACATTCGTGCGGTGTTTGGCGCCGCTGCAAAAATCCGAATTGCACCTATTCTAAGCGCGGATCCGGCGGATATCGGTGCGGGCAAAGCCGATGCCGGTGCGCCTGTACGGCCAGCGAAGTCGGTGGGCGTGCTGCGAGCCGCTTATCTGTCACGGATTGTTCCGGTTAAGAACTTAAAGGCGGCGCTGGAGGCGATGAAGCATATAAGCGGCGATGTTACATTTGACGTTTTTGGGCCGATAGAGGATGCGGCGTACTGGCGGGAGTGCGAGAATCTTGCGAGACGGCTGCCCGATAACGTCAAAGTAAACTATCGCGGTCCGGTTGCTCACGAGAATGTCACGCACACGTTGGCACAATACCATGTTCTTATCCTTCCGACGACGGGTGAAAACTTTGGTCACGTTATCATCGAAGCGCTTGCGAGTGGGTGCCCGGTGTTAATTAGTGATCGGACGCCGTGGAGGGGGTTGTTGGAAGCGGGCGTAGGGCGCGACGTCCCACTGAATGATGAGAGCGGTTGGATTTGCGCTGTTCAGGAATTTGTGAACATGGATGAGGATGCGATTGCGAAGATGTCGTGTGCGGCGAGGCGCTTCGCGGCCGAGCAACGCATGGACCCAATCGCTCTAGAGCAGAACGTGCGTCTGTTCGCGACGCCAGTCGACCCAGCTATAACGTCGCCGCGGGGCGCGCCTCCCCAACATGGCGCGCTCTGGAATGGTGATCAATGAAGCAAGTCCTGCAACACGTCCGCTCCGGCGAGCTTGAAGTCGCCGAAGTGCCCGAGCCGTTCAGTAAATCGGGCGGCGTTGTCGTTCGGAACGCGGCCTCGCTGATCAGCGCCGGTACGGAGAAGATGGTCATCGATTTTGCCGGGAAGTCGATGATTGGCAAGGCGAAGGAGCGGCCCGACCTGGTTCGGCAGGTGCTGGACAAGGTGAAGAAGGACGGGTTGATGCCGACGGTGCAGACGGTGTTGAGCCGGCTGGACCAGCCGATCCCGCTGGGTTATTCGTGCGCGGGGGTTGTCGAGCACGTGGGTCGCGGGGCCGAGGAGTTCGCTGTTGGCGACCGGGTGGCGTGCGCGGGAATGGGGTACGCCTCTCACGCCCACGCGGTTTTCGTGCCGAAGAACCTGGCGGTGAGGATACCGGAGAACGTCGCGTTCGAGGATGCCTCGTATGTGACGCTGGGTGCGATCGCCCTGCAGGGCGTGCGGGTAGCGGAGGTACGGCTCGGCGAGAGTGTGGCCGTGGTCGGGCTCGGCCTGCTCGGCCAGCTCACGGTCCAGATCCTGAAGGCGAGCGGCTGTCGGGTGATCGGCATCGATCTCGATCCTGCGAAGATCGCGCTTGCACGGGAGCTCGGCGCGGACGCGGCGGTCGTGCGTACGGAAGATGTGGAGAGTGTGGTCGCCGCGTTCACGAGTGGTGTCGGCGTTGATGCCGTGATCATCACGGCCGCGGCGGACACGAACGATCCGACGGAGCTCGCGGGATCGATCTGTCGCGACCGCGGCATCGTCTCGATGGTCGGCGCCGTGAAGATGGATGTTCCGCGCAAGGTTTACTACGAAAAGGAGCTTCAGCTGCGCCTGTCGCGCTCGTACGGTCCCGGTCGTTACGACCCGGCGTACGAGGAGAAGGGGCAGGACTATCCGATCGGTTACGTGCGGTGGACCGAGCGGCGCAACATGGAGGAGTTCCTCCGACTCGTCTCGACGGGTCAGGTCACGCCTTCGCGCCTGACCACGCACCGGTTCGCGATCGATGCGGCGGACAGTGCGTACGCGATCGTGACGGGCGAGGACAGGCAGCCGTTCCTGGGCGTGGTGCTGACGTACGACGAGAATCCCGGTGCGAAAGCGGTGCGCCGGATCGAGCTGAGGCCGCGCGCGCCGAAGGCCGGCAAGGTGGGCGTTGGCTTTATCGGTGCCGGCAACTTCGCCAAGGCGGTGCTCCTGCCGCGGTTCAAGGCTTCGGCGGACGCCGCATTGGTCGGGGTTTCGACGGCGACCGGCGTGAACGCAAAGGCAACGGGAGAGAAGTACGGCTTTTCCTACTGCACGACGGACACGCAGCAGCTGCTGGCGGATGAATCGATCGACGCCGTCGTGATCGCGACGCGTCACGGCTCTCACGCGAAGTTCGCGGCGGATGCGCTGGGCGCGGGCAAGGCGGTTTTTGTCGAGAAGCCGCTTGCGATCGATGCGGATGGCCTGCAGCGCGTGCTCGACGCGCAGAAGGCGAGCGGCGGACTGCTCACGGTCGGATTCAACCGCCGCTTTTCGCCGCTCGCGGCCGAGGCGAAGCGCTTCTTTGCGGAGGGCCAGCCGCTTGCCGTGCAGTACCGGATCAATGCGGGCCCGATCCCGCCCGGCGTGTGGCTGCACGACCGGGAAGACGGGGGCGGCAGGATCATCGGCGAGGTCTGCCATTTCATCGACCTGGTGCAGTACCTGACGGGCGACGAACTCGTCGAGGTCTTCGCGTATTCGCTCGGCGGGCCGACAGCGGAACTGCACGACACGGTGGCCATCACGCTGCGCTATCGCGGCGGGTCGATCGGCAGCATCAATTACTTCGCGACGGGCGACAAGAGTTTCCCCAAGGAGATGGTCGAAGTCTACGGCGGCAACGGGATTGCCATCCTCGACGATTTTCGCCAGCTCACGCTGACCCGCAACGGAAAGCGGCGGAAGGTCAGGAAGCTTGCGCAGGAGAAAGGCTTTGACCAGGAAGTGGCCGCGTTTCTGACGGCGGTTCGGAAAGGCGGCGAACCGCCGATTCCGCTCGAGTCGCTCGTTTCCACGACACGCGCGACGTTCGCGATCGAGGAGTCGCTCAGGACCGGACGACCGGTGACGGTCAGCGGGATGTGAGTTCGACCGGGTTGTTGAGCCGCGGACTGCTGTACGCTCGTACCGCGCGGAACCTGCGGTGGCAGCAGTGGGTCTACCGCGCGGTTCGCAGGGTGCAGGCGCGGCGAGGGATCCGCTTTCAGATCGCGATCGACGCGGTGCCCGCGCGTACGGCCGGCCTCGCCGAAGCCGTGTGCTGCTGGTGGGAGGCGGAGCCGGCGTCGCTCCGGCGCGCGGACGAGATCGTGGGCGGCGTGTTCCGCTTCCTCAATCATGCCGAATCGATTCCGGCGGTGTCGTGGGACCGCCGGTACGTGAGCCATCTCTGGAGTTACAACCTTCATTATTTCGACTACGCGCTGGACCTTGCGCGCGCCTTCCGTTCGACGGGTGAGACCCCGTACGCGCAGCACTTTGCCGCCCTGGCGGAGTCGTGGATTTCGGGGACAACGGCGGGGCGTGGCGACGGATGGGAGCCGTATCCGGTTTCGCTGCGCGTCGTGAACTGGCTGTACGCGCTCCTGTTGTGCGGGGACGCGATCGATGCGCGGCAGCGGAGCGCGATCGAAGCGAGTGCGGCGCAGCAGCTCGGGTTCCTGGAGCGGAGGCTGGAGTATCACATCCTCGCCAATCACCTCCAGAAGAATCTGAAGGCGCTTGTTATTGGCGGCCTGTACTTCGATGGTCCGCATGCGGAGCGCTGGCTCCGGCGCGGTTCTCGGTTGCTCTGGCGCGAACTCTTCGAGCAGGTGCTGGCGGATGGCGGCCATTTCGAGCGCTCGCCGATGTATCACGCGATTGCGCTCGCCGATTTCCTCGAGGTCATGGCGCTGATGGATGCGGCGGGGCAGCCCGTTCCCTCCGAGGCGCGGGCACGCGTGGCGCGCATGGTGGAGGCGTTCGGCGTGTTGTCCCGCGCGGATGGCCGGCTGCACCTTTTCAACGATGCGGCGAACGGCATCGCGCCGCCGCGTTCGTGGATCGATGCGATGGCGAAGCGGGTTGTCGGCGGCGGTGTGCCGGATCCGGGCGGCATCGTGTCGCTTCCGGATACCGGCTACTACGGCCTGGTCCTGGCTGCCGACGGCGCGCGTCTGCTGATCGACTGTGGTGAACCCGGCCCGCGCTATCAGCCCGGTCACGCGCATTGCGATTTGCTCAGCTTCGAACTCGATGTTGGCGGCGAATCCGTCGTTGTCGACTCCGGCGTGAGCGGCTACGAAGGCGATGCGCTTCGCGAGTACGTGCGCAGCACGCGCGCGCACAACACCGTGTTGATCGGCGGAATGGAGCAGGCGGAAATCTGGGGTGTCTTCCGGATGGCACGCCGCCCGCGTGTATACGGTGCGAAGCAGCAGTTGGAATCCGGCGTGTATCGCTTCTCCGGTTCGTATTCGCCGTATCACGGCCGGAACATCCAGCACGCGCGGGAAGTCGAACACCGCGGCGGAACGTGGACGATCACGGACCGGGTGCGCGGTGCGGAGGGTGCCGCCCTGACCAGCTTCCTCCACCTGCATCCGGACGTGATCGTCGAGCCGCTGGAGCGAGCGTTCCGGCTGCGTACACGCTCGCGGACCCTGTTGCTGGAGCCCTTCGGGGTCGACGCAGCCGCCATCTCTGCCGGAGTAAAGGATCCGCCGCAGGGCTGGTACTGCCCGGAGTTCGGTGTGGCCGTTCCGAATCAGGTCCTGGTGATGCACGTGTCTCGCAACAGCGGCCGTGAGTTCGGCTTCGTGATCCGCGAGGCCGGAACAATCTCGCAATGATGAACGGATGTTGAAGATCGGATACCTCGTTCAGGATTTCCCGCCGGAAACTGGCGCCGGCCCGGCACGCGTGACGGAGATGGCGCGGCGCTGGATCCAGGCCGGCGCCGAGGTCACGGTCATCACCGGCCTGCCGAACCGTCGACTGCCGGGGCAGCCCGACGGCGTGATTCACCCGGATTACCGCGGCCGGTACTTCTTCGAGGAGAACCTGGACGGCATCCGGGTCCTGCGGTCGTGGCTGTTCGCGACGCCCAGGCGCGGCTTCGCGTGGACGCTCGTGAACAACGCATCGTTCATGATGACCGGTGCCGCGCACGCGCTGGCGCGTGCGGGCCGGCCGGACATCCTGATCGCGAGTTCGCCGCCATTCTTCGTTCACCTGGCCGGCGAGGTCTTCAGGCGGTGGCGGCGCGTGCCGCTCGTGCTCGAAATCCGCGACCTCTGGCCGGACTACCTGGTCCAGATGGGCGCGTTGCGCAACCGCTTCGCACAGAACGGCCTCTTCGCGGTCGAGCGTTTCCTCCTTCGCCGCGCTGCTGCATTCCGTCGTCGTGACCGACTCGTTCCGCCGGCGTGTGATCCAGAAGGGCGTGCTGCCCGAGCGCGTGGACGTGATTCCGAACGGCGTCGATAC
>Ga0164243_10009691_pt1 | contig 13965 bp, 6 predicted proteins | sample OricompcompostOP_FD_108781 | JGI IMG/M metagenome (GOLD analysis project Ga0164243, IMG submission 108781) | Organic Plus compost microbial communities from Emeryville, California, USA - Original compost - Organic plus compost (OP) | ecosystem: Engineered > Solid waste > Mixed feedstock >... | reverse complement strand
GTAGCATCGGCAAAATATCCAAATTTCCGGGTGTCGGACATAGTGGCGTACGTAGCATCGGATGACCCGTTAATATCACCTGCCCTGTTGGTAATGGTGTATATGCCAGGCACCACAATAGAAGTACTGGCCACACGCATATTTTTACTTTGCCGTATGATCATGCTGGTTCCCAGGATACCGGAAACCGAGAAGTCATTGAACTTCTTGTCGGCCCTGATAATCAAGTCGCTGGTGATCCGGCTACCCCAGCTGGAATAATCGGCCACCGAACCTAACACGTCGTTGCGTGCACGATAAATGCCGTTATAATCATTAAACTGGTCGTCGAATGTATAGGCCTGCGTCTTGGCCCATGTGGTATAGGTGAATTTACCTGTATAGTCTTTACCAAAACCATTGGTAACGGCGGTACCTAAACGATAAGTAGCCCCCAGCCATTCAAGCGGCTTGAACTCCAATGTGAGGTTTCCGTTAAAATAGTTGTTCCTGCTATCCCTGCGGTTGTTGTCTGCGGCAAAATAGGGGTTGTCGTAGTAGTCGTTGAAATATCCGTTGGGATTGGCAAACTTGTTGTTCCGCCAGTCACGATAGTTGTCTAACGGGAACCATATCGGAGTGTTGTAAACGAGGAACATGAAGTTGGCGGTAGTGCGCTCTGTTCTGTCAACCGCGTAGCTGGCGTCGAAAGAAGCTTTGAATTTGCCAAATGCCTTGCCGGCATTGAAACGGAATGTTGTTCTGTTGTACTGGTCTCCCGGTACAATGCCTTTGGTTTTGTAATTCTGGAAGGAGAGGTAATAGCTGGTCCTTTCATCGCTTCCCGACAAAGAAAAATTAGTTTGTGTAGAATAACCTACATCAAACGCATCTCTCTTCTGATTTTTTACGGCACGGTAAGGAAGCACCAGGTGATCACCATCTTCCAGCACACGGCCGATATTGCGGGGTTGTCCGTCGAAGGCATCGCCATACTGCTGGTTTTCGAACGGACGGAAATTTTCGATGCCGGGCGTGCCATCGCCATAGTCAGAACCGGAACCAAAGCCGGTTTGAAAGTCGGGCATAAAGCTGATGGCGTCTACTGTAACCGTTTGTGAAAAATTGATCGTGGGTTTTCTGCCGCCTTTTTTGGTAGTGATCATGAGTACGCCATTCACACCGTCGGTACCATACAGGGTGGCGGCTTGTCCGCCTTTCAACACAGTCACATTTTCAATATCGTCAGGGTTAATATAAGAGGCCACGTTAGAGGGAACCGGTACACCGTCCAGTACAATCAGCGCCTGGTTGTTGCCGGTAATGGAACGATACCCTCTCAGTACGATACGTACATCATTATTAACAGAGTTGTTGACGTTGTATATGGTAAGGCCGCCTATCTTACCGGACAAAGCCTGTCCCAGTGTGGGAGATTTACCGGAAGTAATCTGCTCTGCGGCAATGGTAGTGTTGGCGTAACCGATTTCTTTGGGCCTTCTTTTGATACCCAGCGCCGTCACCACTACTTCCTGCAGGTCTCTGGTGCTTTCAGGTTGCAGCGTAATGTTGTACGCATTGTCGCTGCCCACAGCCAGTTCAATACTGCGGCTGCCCACGGCAGTAATGACTAATACATCACCTGTATTAGCATCAATGCTGAACCTGCCATCAATATCGGTAGTTGTGCCCTTTGTTGTACCCTTGATTAAAACAGAAGCGTAGGGAATGGGCGATCCCTGGGGATCTTTAACTTGCCCGGTAATATTCCGGGTCTGGGCGAGCACTGACATACATAATAGTGTCAGCACTGCCATCATTGACAGTAATTTTCTCATGTGACCGTTAATTTTTATTATAATGACCGAATAAATGTAGGAGAAATTTTTAGTCCTCTCCAAAAAAAAGTATACACACCGATCGGATAAGTTCGTGACCCCAATAGACAAACGCATTTGTGTACCCGCTGCAATTTATTTTCTGACAATTTTAAAAATGTAGCCGGCTATAGAGAACTATACCGGCTTCTTATTTTTAATTTCAGTCACAAAAAGCGTTGTAGTCATAAATTCTAACGTACGAACCAACACGAACTGCGTACAAGTTGTATATAAGATCTTCTTTACCTGTTGGTCAAAAAAATTAATCGCCGGGTGATAACGAAGCGGCCAACCGCCTATGGCAGTATGCGCCGGAATGGTACACCGGGGACTATCCTGTAAAAAGACTGATTATGTTATGTGCAACATGACGAGGGTGAGGAGGAGGTATCCTACACGGCAGCATATAACCAATGCCCGCCGCAGCATCAGCGTTTCTCATGTGACAGTTGTTTTGTGACGGATTAAATTTAGGAAAAGTGTAAATCCCGGCAAAAAAAGAAATAAAAAGGTTCGGTCCGGAAAGCCGGAAGACTAAAAGCCGGAAGGCCCGAATGCCGAAAAAAAACACAGCTACCAGGCTACGGCCTTTTCGCACTCCTTATTAATAGTATTACCTACAAACCGGTAAGCACCTGTACCATCACTACCGATTTGCGGTCATTGTCCGGCTCCTCCGGTTTTGCCCCGCTAACCCTGCCCGGTATATAAATGGTCTGAGCGCAATGAAAGCCAATGCGGCAGTTGGTCTTTACCCTTAGCAACCGGGTCATCAGCCGGTTCATTTTATAACTGGCATTGCAGTACCACCGGACCCCTGTGTGGAAAAACGCGGGCGCCGACGAACTGTACAGCACAGCATGCTCCAGGGTATATATACGCGCATCATAATCGTCGGCCGCAAAAAACTGCAAACGGCACGCCACCTGCCAGGGCGAAAAGGGCTTTGCATAGCGCACATCGGCAAAAGCCAGAAACCCTGGGTGCTGCACATGGGCATGGTTATACCAGAGCAGTTCAAGGCGCTGGCGCAGCTGCAGCGAAGGCGCAGGTTGCCAGCTCACCTGCAGGCGCCAGTTGCGTTTTTTTGCAGGCATCACAGCAGGTAGTCCTCCCCCCTCTTCCCCGTAATTAAGGCCTTTTTGTTCATACCGGTAACGGCAATAGATTTCAGTATTCCGGTTAGGTGTATAGGTTATCTGCAGCAGGTAATCACTGCCTGCTGAGGGGGCATGCACGTTAAACCGCAGCCAGGGAAACCGGAAAAAATCGGCATAGGCATCTACCCGCACCCGGCGGGTTGGTTTTACAGCAATTCCCATAAACAACCCCTGTTCGTTTTCCGGTTTTGCACTTTCTGTAAATGCATTGCCTGCCACTGCCTGGTAACCCGGCGCCATAGTGCGGTATACCAATGATACGTCCACAGCAGGATCTGCACTTATGATCATTCCCTGCAGCAAAGCCGTATGCAACTGTTTGTCTGCAGCCATTTCACCAAACAAATGAACATTACCTGCAGTATAGCTATAATCCAGGCTATAGTTACTCCATCTTGCGCCCCGGATGGAATAGTAATCGTATGGATCGGGCAATGCATGGAAGGGCACTGAAAATGTATGATGAATTATATTCAGGCCTGTATGCAGCCGGTGATGATTGTACTGCAGGTTGGCGCCGGCAGCCAGGCACTGTACGCTGTTGCGCGCCTTCCATTCTGAAGCCGTGCGATGGTAACCGGAGGTTGCTATTGAAGTGATGTAATCCTCACCTCCGTCATTTTTTACAGAGGCGCTCCAGTTTCTGAACGAAATAAAGGAGGTTGCCTGTATCCGGTTATGCTGCACCGTTATAGCAGCACCCCTATGAAAATTGTACTCGCCTGCGGACGTATAGGGCTTTACTACCGGCGCCTGTCGCTTTACATTCATCACGGCTGCACTTTTTTTGAATCCCTGTCCCTGCCAGTGGATCAGTCCCTGTCCCAGGCAGATGGAGTAGTCGCCCAAAGCCAGTGCTTTGATGATACCCAGCTTTCGCACAAAAAAATGGATGGAGTAGAAATCGAACCCATACCGCTGTCTGCCGCGCAGCAATTCTTCACCCGGATCTTTTTCGGCGGTAAAGCCATATTGCAACAGATCGCGGTACTGGTAGCGGTAGCGAAAAAACACCTGCAGCGGACTACCGGGATACTGCCGTGTGGAATCACTGCCCTGGTATTCTTTTGTTTTTTCCAATACCTGGCTGATGCGTACCTGGAGTTTAACATCGCCGCCGGTAAAACGTTTGCGGAATGGCTCTGTACCCACTGCGGCTCCGGCAACGGTTACAAAGGGTAGTATACGCCGGATGGTGGGTATATCCATGCCGGGTACTGCCTGCAATTCATGTATGTTGATCAGTAGCCCGAATACCTTGCGGTAATGCAGGAACTGGTTTACCTGGAGGTCGGTGAGCAACTCCAGTGCGCGCAGGTCATCGGCATCGGCTGTGTTGAGGTTGAGCCGGTGGCGGCGACGATGTTCGAGGTATTGCCAGTGGGTGTCGTCCACAGCTTCTTCTTCCCCGGTGGCTGCGAGGTTTTCTAATTGTTGTTCGTAGGGGGCAGAAGATAGTTCTTCCTGGGCAGTGGTGGACAGGGATGCTATTATTAACAAGATGGTTAAACGAAGTTTCATAGGTTAAAGAGAAATGTACAAATGATAAAATACAAGAACAATTAAAATTGGCAGAGGTTATTGTACAATACAACAGGTTGTTCCGGCAGAATAGAAAGCGCTAATTATTGAAGAATCTCTGGTACTTCCGTTAAGGTTATTTATTTGTCGCTTTCCTGCACTTTAGTTAATTGTTGATTTTTATTTTTCCTTCCCCCGCTCCCCTCTAAATACAACCGCCAATCCCGGCGTTGCTCCCAGTTGCGGATGAAAGGCAGCCGTTACCAGCGCCTGCCAGTTTTTCCATTGCCAGCCCAGCGAAAGCCAGGGACTCGCCGTCTCCATCATCATACCAACACCTGCAATAAAACAGTCTTGTATCACATATTGCAGCGTTACCTGTGCCTGTACAGGCTTGAATTCCTCTTTGGTAATAATACCTGATAACAACAATTTTTCAGACCATGCATACCCCGCACCAACGCTCCAGGCCACAGGCTGTTTTTCCGGCTGATCGCTCCGCCTGCTAAAAAGATTGGACACCTGCAAACCCGAATGAAAGGCACGCGTCAACCGCCATACCGTACCGATACTGTACGAAACCGCCCCTGAACTAACATAACCGGGTATGCGAATTATAGTATACCCAACGCCCGCTCCCACCTGCACGCGGCCAAGCGATTTCCCATACGCCAATGCCCATTGCAGCTCGTTGTAGTTGGTGGAAGTGCCGGTGTAATGCATGGCCAGTCCTATACCACCGGCAGCAACAGGCAGTGTTGCCGCGGCCGTATAGGCTGCCAGCTCCTTCAGCATATACCTGTTGGATGCATAAAGGCCCGCACTGGTTTCGCCATCAGCCAGTGAAGCAGTGTTCGATAAAAAATCAAAAGGGGTTCTGAAACCCGTACTGTACACACCGGCGCTCAACGGGACATAGCTACCGGTAAACAGCGGTTGCGCCGCAACCATAGAAAAACCCAGCACGCCGGGCAGCATGCAGAGTATTGTTTTCACAGGCACTTATATTTAACCGTTAGAAATCGGAAAATTAAGAGAAAAACGGTTAGGAAAATCGGAATTGGAAATCCAACAGGAAATCATAGCGTATGCAGGTTGGGAATGAGCGGTGTTTATTTATTCAGCAAATACCCGTTTCGGCAACCGCTATACAAGAACCAGTCTGCAGCATTTACGAAAGCCCCTTCCCGGGAAAATTTTATAGTTGCGCAGCAAACACAGGCACTTTACCTTTGCGCCATGCAAATTTTAGATGGTCAGCAGGTATCACAGGCTGTAAAAGATCAATTGAAACTGGAAGTGGCCCAGTTAAAGGCCGAAGGAAAAAAAGTGCCGCATCTTGCCGCCATACTGGTAGGCAATAATGGCGCATCGGAAACCTATGTAGCCTCCAAGGTAAAGGCTTGCGAGGAAATCGGATATAAATCCACCCTCATCCGGATGGAAGCAGACATCAGCGAGTTCAAACTGTTGTCTGCCATTGAAGATCTGAACAATGATCCCGATGTGGACGGCATCCTGGTACAACTACCGCTGCCCAAACACATATCGGACGAAAAAGTGATTAATACCATCCATCCGTCCAAAGACGTGGACGGGTTTCACCCGGTAAGCGCCGGCAAAATGATGCAGGGCATTCCCACCTTCATTCCCGCCACACCCTATGGCATCATGCTGTTGCTGGAACACTATAAGATCAATACCGCCGGCATGCATGCCGTGGTGGTAGGCCGCAGCAATATTGTAGGCCGGCCGGTGAGCATTCTGCTCAGCGCCAATACCAATCCGGGCAACTGTACGGTTACCATTTGTCACTCGCATACGCGCAACATCAAAGAGCTTTGCCTGCAGGCTGATATCATTGTAGCCGCCCTCGGCAGGCCCGGTTTTATAACGGCCGATATGGTAAAACCCGGCGCCATCATCATTGATGTAGGCATTACCCGCGTTCCGGATGCAACGAAAAAAAGAGGCTATGCCATCAAAGGCGATGTTGACTATGCCAATGTTGCTCCCAAAGCAAGTTATATTACCCCCGTTCCCGGAGGCGTAGGTCCCATGACCATTGCGGCACTGATGAAGAATACCTTCCGCGCGTGCAGGGAAAAAAATTATTAATGCTTTGTTGAACTGACGTGGCCATGATCAGGCACCCCACGATGACCATGGGGCAACGGTTTATCAGTACACGGGCTAATCTGCACATTCACTAACTTGCACCCATGTTGCCGGTAATGGAATCATTTTACACCCTGCAGGGAGAAGGTTTTCACCAGGGGAAAGCCGCCTGGTTCATCCGCCTGGGCGGATGCGATGTGGGGTGTGTATGGTGTGATGTGAAGGAAAGCTGGGATGCCGCCGCGCACCCGGTAAAAAGCATTGACGCCATCGTACAGGAAGCCCTGGCATATCCCGGCCGCATTGCGGTGATTACGGGAGGCGAACCATTGATGCATCCTCTCGGCGAGCTGACCGCAGCCTTGCAGCAGCAGGGCTTTCAGACCCACCTGGAAACGTCCGGCTCAGCGCCGCTCAGCGGACAATGGGACTGGATCTGCCTCTCCCCCAAAAAATTCAAGGCGCCCTTACCGGAAATATTGCCCGCAGCCAACGAATTGAAGGTGGTAGTGTACAATAAAAGTGATTTTGCCTGGGCGGAAAAGTTTGCAGCACAGGTGCGTCCTGCCTGCAAATTGTATCTCCAGCCGGAGTGGAGCAAATCGCACATTGTTACGCCCCTGATCATTGATTATATCAAGGATAACCCGCAATGGGAGCTTTCCCTGCAGTTGCACAAGTACATTAATGTACCGTAGGCATTCGGGGGCCAATGCGCTTCCTTATATACTTCACGATTATAAGGCCGAACGGGATGTGAAAAAACGGGCCCGCCAAATACCTGCTTATACGCACAATACCACAGCGCCTCCACCCGGCGCATGTTGCCGGTTGTTGCACACGCCCTTTTTTCACTTTCAAGCACTTAACAGACTATTCCCCTGCAATTCACGTTTTTACTACAGGATGTGCATCCTTATACCGTAAAAACCGTCTTTAGATGGTGTAACGATTAGTATTAAATTGCCGCCAATGAACCCGTCCCTGCAAGCAATGGTGCCGGTTCCATTGCCTGTTTAAAAGTTATTCAATGAAAAACATCTGTATCATATTGCTGCCCGTAATCATGGCTGTCAGTGGAACCTATGCCCAGGGATATGATCCCGATAAGGTACCTAAGAAAGCGCAAACATTGTATCAGCAGGCTTATGAAAAAGCCCGGAATGAGAATTACCGCGCTGCCATTCAATTGTTGCAGGATGCCGTTAAAGTGGATTCGCGCTTTGCAGACGCCTATCTTTCCATTGCCGGCATGTACAGTGAGATGAAGCAATACGAGGAAGCCATCGTTCATTACGAAAAAGCAAGGGCCATTGATGCAGAGTATTTCAAAGACTACAACCTGCCCTACTCCATTAACCTGGCCGGCAAGGGACAGTTTGAAAAGGCGCTGGCGGCCATTAATGAATTTCTCAGCATCCCCAACCTGAACGAAACCAGCCGGAAAGCCGGTGAATATCGCCGCAAGACATACCAGTTTGCCATTGACTACACCAACAGCCGCCCGCTGAATAATTACCGCTTTGAACCCACCAACCTGGGCGACAGCATCAACAGTGAGCACTCGGAATATTTTCCTGCTATCACCATAGATAACGATGAACTCGTATTTACCCGCCGGGTAAATTATATCAATGAAGATTTTTACAGTGCAAGAAGGGAGAACGGCGTATGGCGCAAAGCCACCCCGCTGGCCGGTAATATCAATACCAATATGAACGAAGGGGCGCAGAACATTTCGCAGGATGGACAATGGCTGGTATTTACCGGCTGCAATTTCCCCAATGCCTATGGCAGCTGCGACCTGTACATTTCTTACTACACGCCCAATGGATGGAGTGAACCGGAAAACCTCGGCCGCATCAATACCGATTCGTGGGAATCGGCGCCTTCTTTGTCGCCCGATAAACGCGATCTGTATTTTGCCAGCAGCAGGCCGGGCGGATATGGCGGTGTGGACATTTATGTGAGCCGCCGGTTGCCCAATGGTCGCTGGAGCGAACCGGAAAATTTAGGACCGGAGATCAATACCATTGGCGACGAGGGTTGTCCGTTCATTCACGCCGATAACCAGACTTTATATTTTACTTCCAATGGTCATCTCGGGTATGGCGGCGATGATCTGTATATGGCCAAAAAACAGGCAGACGGCAAATGGGGCAAGGCCATCAACCTGGGCTATCCCATCAACACCATAGAGAATGAAGGCAGCCTGGTAGTGGCCGCCGATGGAAAGACGGCTTATTACGCCAGCGACCGCGCCGATAGCCGTGGCGGGTTAGACATTTACACGTTTGAACTGCGTGATGATGTTCGCCCGGCAAGAACCTTATGGGTAAAAGGGAAAGTGTATGACATTAAAACTTCCAGAGGACTGCCCTCTGCCGTAGAGCTAACGGATCTGTCTACCCGGCAATTGCTCAGCAAAGTGCAAACGGATGAAACAGGCAACTACCTCATCACCCTTCCGGTAGGAAAGGATTATGCCTTTACCGTAAGCCGCAAAGGATACCTGTACTTTTCAGAGAATTTTCCCTTAAGTGAAAAAGCGCCTGATTCGGCTTATAAGATTGATATTCCGCTACAACCCATTGAAGAAAACGCCACCATTGTGTTGAAGAACATTTTCTTTGATGTAAACAAATTCGAACTGAAGCCTGAATCTACCACCGAGCTGGACAATGTATTCATTTTAATGCGCGACAATCCCACGTTGAAAATCCAGATCAACGGCCATACCGATAATGTGGGTAAGGACGAAGACAATCTTACGCTTTCCAACAACCGCGCACAGGCAGTGGTGAAATACCTGGTGAGCAAGGGTATTGCGGCGAATCGGCTTTCGCATAAAGGATTCGGGGCTTCGCAGCCGGTGGCGGATAATTCTACGGAAGAAGGACGTGCGCAGAACAGGCGGACGGAGTTGAAGGTGGTGGGGCAGTAAAGATTCTTTATCTTCGCCCTCGCTTAACCAACACCGGTACTTTACCTCACCCGGCCGCCAAAGCTTTTGCACAGGCGCCACTTTGCCGCTACACCTTTAGTGTAAGGAATGCCCCCTTACACAGGCGGCACTATTTCCAAATTGTCCAAACCTTGCATGTCAAACGAATTATTGTATCAGCTTGCCTTAACGCAGGTACCCCATATCGGTCATGTGCATGCCCGCATTCTCGTAGAGAAAATGGGATCGGCGGAGGCGATTTTTAAAACACGCGCAGCACATCTTGAAAAAATTGAAGGCATTGGCACGGTGCGCGCCAGGGCCATTCATTCTTTCAAGGATTTTCATGCCGCAGAAAAAGAAATTGCTTTTATTGAAAAATTCAGAATTACGCCACTGTTTCTTACCGATCAAAATTATCCGCGCCGGTTGCTGCATTGTTATGATCCGCCTACCCTCTTGTTTTACCGCGGCAGCGCCAATCTGAATGCTTCCAAAACAGTTGCGGTGATCGGCACCAGGTCCAACACCACTTACGGCAAACAACTCACCGAAAAACTGGTCAGCGATCTGGCCGCTTTGCAGGTGTTGGTGGTAAGCGGACTGGCATTCGGCATAGACGCTATCGCCCATAGATCCGCCATCAGGCATGGCCTGCCAACCGTTGGTGTGCTGGCGCATGGCCTGGATGCCATGTACCCGCAGCAACATGCCGCGCTGGCGCGCGATATGGTAAACCATGAGGGAGGATTGCTCACGGAGTTCACCAGTGGCACCAAACCGGACAAACACCATTTTCCTACACGCAACCGCATTGTGGCCGGCATGTGCGATGCCGTGGTAGTGGTAGAAACGGGCACCAAAGGCGGCAGCATCATTACCGCCGGATTGGCAAACGGGTACAATCGCGACGTTTTTGCATTTCCCGGCCGCACTACCGATGCCAGAAGCGCCGGCTGCAATTACCTGATCAAATCCAATAAGGCTGTCCTGATCACCGAAGCGATTGACATGATCGAATTAATGGGATGGGAAGCACCACCGGTGGTCCAAACGGGCCATCAACGGGAAATATTCGTTGAACTCAGCGCGCCGGAACAGACCATCGTACAACTGCTGCAGGAAAATCAACCCCTGCATATTGATGAATTACATATCCGCAGCGGACTGAGTACCAGTGCGGTGGCTACCGCCGTCCTCAACCTGGAGTTGCAGCACGTGGTCCGCTGCCTGCCCGGCAAACTGTACCAGCTGCTATAACCGGAAGCCAGGAAGGCTGGCAGTCGGCTAAACCGGAAGATATGAAGCATTGTTATTCAGACTGCGGGACTACCGTCTTTCCAGATTGATACCGCTGTTTTTTGTTACCTTTGACGTTCTGTCAAATTGGCTCGTTACCAAAGTGTAGCACCTTTTTTGACTCCTATGATTCCATATGCGGGAAAGCATCGCGTATATAGAACCGGTTCAATAAAAATTTATATCAATCACTAAAGTATGTTAGGATTTATTTCAAAGATATTCGGGGGAAGTAAATCAGAAAAAGACGTAAAGAATATTCTGCCAATTGTTGAAAAGATCAATCAGCATTTTGCCGCCTTTCAATCGCTCACCAACGATGAACTGCGCGGTAAAACGGCAGAGTTCAGAAGTCGCATCAAAGCCCACCTCCGGCAAATTGATGAAGAAATTGCAGCACTGAATACAAAAGGCGAAGAACTGCCTTTCAGCGATATCACCGGAAAGGATGCCATTTACCAGCAGGTTGACAAACTGATAAAGGACCGTGATAAAAAGATTGAAGAGATCCTGAACGAAATTCTCCCCGAAGCATTTGCCGTAGTAAAAGAAACCGCCCGGCGTTTTAAAGAGCATACAGAGATCGTTGCCACCGCCACGCAACTGGACCGCGACCTCAGCGTGAAAAAAGATTATGTCACCATCCAGGGCGATAAAGCTATTTTCAAAAACAGCTGGACGGCCGGCGGTAACGTCATCACCTGGAACATGGTGCACTATGACGTGCAGCTCATTGGCGGTACCGTACTTCACCAGGGTAAAATTGCCGAGATGGCTACCGGTGAAGGTAAAACGCTGGTATCTACCCTGCCCGCCTATCTCAATGCGCTGGCCGGCGAAGGCGTGCACATCGTTACCGTGAACGACTACCTTGCCAAACGCGACTCCGAATGGAATGGCCCCATATTCGAATGGCTCGGTCTTACCGTAGACTGTATTGACAAGCACCAGCCCAACAGCGCCGATCGCAGGAAAGCTTACCAGGCCGATATCACCTACGGCACCAACAACGAATTTGGTTTCGATTACCTGCGCGACAACATGGTGCATACGCCCGAAGAAATGGTACAACGCAAACACCACTTCGCGATGGTGGATGAGGTGGACAGCGTATTGATTGATGATGCCCGTACGCCGCTCATCATTTCCGGCCCCGTACCCAAAGGCGATGAACAACAATATCACCTGCTGAAAGATCGTGTACGCGCGCTGGTGGAAATGCAAAAGCAGGTTGTCAACAAATTCCTCAACGAAGCAAAGAAACTATACAGCGAAGGACAGGACGATCCCAAAACAGGCGGACTGGCCCTGATGCGCGCCTATCGCGGTTTGCCCAAGCACAATGCCCTGATCAAATTCCTGAGCGAGCCGGGCGTAAAAGTGAAACTGCAAAAGGCAGAAAATTATTACCTCGCCGATCAGCAGAAACAAATGCCGCTGGTTGACGAAGAACTGTTCTTCCATATCGACGAAAAGAACAACCAGGTAGAACTTACCGATAAAGGCATTGCTGCCATCACCCGCAGCGGAGAAGATTCTGAATTCTTTGTACTGCCCGATATTGGCGTACAATTGGCGGAAATTGACAAGAACGAATCCTTGTCGCCGGAAGAACGCCTGCAACGCAAGGAAGCAATTCTTAACGATTACACCGTAAAAGCCGATCGCATTCATACCGTACAGCAATTGCTGAAAGCGTATACGCTCTTCGATCGTGATGTGGAATATGTGGTGCTGGACGGCCAGGTAAAGATCGTCGACGAGCAAACCGGCCGTATACTGGATGGACGCCGCTACAGCGATGGTCTGCACCAGGCCATTGAAGCCAAGGAAAATGTAAAAATCGAAGCGGCCACGCAAACCTACGCCACCATTACCCTGCAGAACTATTTCCGTATGTACCATAAGCTGGCCGGTATGACCGGTACGGCCGTTACGGAAGCAGGTGAGTTCTGGGACATCTACAAACTCGATGTAGTATCCATTCCTACCAATGTGCCGGTGATCCGCAAAGACAATGAAGACCTCGTTTATAAGACCAAGCGCGAAAAATATCGCGCCGTCATAGAAGAAATTGAACAACTGCGCAATGCCGGCAGACCGGTGCTGGTAGGTACTACTTCGGTGGAAGTAAGTGAATTGCTGAGCAAGATGTTGCAGGTGAAAAAAATCCCGCACAACGTACTGAACGCAAAACAGCACGCACGAGAAGCGCAGATTGTGGCAGAAGCCGGTATGGCCGGCGCCGTTACCATTGCCACCAACATGGCCGGTCGTGGTACCGACATTAAACTCGGACCCGGCGTGAAAGAGGCCGGTGGTCTCGCTATCATTGGTACCGAAAGGCACGAAAGCCGCCGTGTAGACCGCCAGTTGCGTGGCCGTGCAGGCCGCCAGGGCGACCCCGGTACTTCTCAATTCTATGTATCACTGGAAGATGACCTGATGCGCCTGTTCGGCAGCGAACGCATTGCCGCCATTATGGACCGCTTCGGTTATAAGGAAAATGAAGTGATCCAGCACAGCATGATCACCAGGAGCATAGAACGTGCGCAGAAGAAAGTAGAAGAAAACAACTTCGGCATCCGTAAGCGCCTGCTCGAATACGACGACGTGATGAATAAACAGCGTAACGTGATTTACAAAAAACGTAATCACGCCCTGTTTGGCGACCGCCTGGCGCTTGACCTGGACAATGCTTTTTACATTGTGGCTGAAGGACTGGTAAACAGCTTCCAGGAGCAAAACGATTATGAAGGCTTCAAGATGGCGGTAATCGTAAACTTTGGTATTGATACTTCCATCACCGCCGAAGAACTGGAAAAAAGCAATGTGAATGAACTGGCCGATAAATTATACACCGAAGCAACAGAACGTTACCAGCGCAAGATGGCCGAACTGCAGCAACAGGCGCTGCCCGTATTTAAGAACATCCGCCTTTCGCAGGGAAGCCATATAGAAAATGTGGTGGTGCCCTTCTCCGATGGAAAGAAAGGCATCCAGGTGCTGGCCAATCTCAATAAAACACTTGAAACGAACGGCCGCGAACTGACCAGCGCACTAG
>Ga0164243_10009690_pt1 | contig 13966 bp, 14 predicted proteins | sample OricompcompostOP_FD_108781 | JGI IMG/M metagenome (GOLD analysis project Ga0164243, IMG submission 108781) | Organic Plus compost microbial communities from Emeryville, California, USA - Original compost - Organic plus compost (OP) | ecosystem: Engineered > Solid waste > Mixed feedstock >... | reverse complement strand
GGCGACCGCTCTGCTAAAATCAGGACTTACAACTATCCGCAAGGCCGCGTAACGGATCACAGGATCGGGATGACCGTCTATAACCTGGATGCGTTCATGAACGGCGATATCAAAGATATGATCGAGGCGCTTGCCTTTGCTGAAAATGCGGAGAAACTGAAGCAGGGCAGCTGATAGCGGCACTGTTTCAGTTAATCCTTCGGCGTTAATGTTTGAACTGTGAGCGGGGGCTATATGCGCCTGCTCACTTACAATTTGTTAATAGAAACTTTTCACTGATCTGTCCGTATCTTCTGGAAAAATCCTACATTTAATCCAGTTGTGAAACCGTATTTTCTCCCCCACTTTAAATCATAATACCATGTTCGAGCAATTACTGCAATTGGTTCAGGAGCACGCGCAAACTGCCGTGGTTAACAATCCTGCTGTCCCTAATGATCAAAACCAGGCGGTGGTACAGGCTGCCACGGAATCTATCACATCCAGCCTGCAACAGGAGCTGGCCAACGGCAATACGGCCGGGGTGCTCAGCCTGCTGGGCGGTCAGTCGGACACGAACGCCAATCCGTTGGTAAACAATATTTCCAACAATTTCCTGGATACGCTGTTAAAGAAATTTAACCTGGACAAGGGAGCCGCTACCCAAATTGCCGGCAGCCTGATCCCTGCGGTACTGGGATCCCTGGTTAACAAAACGAATGACCCGTCCAACAAAGGTTTCAGCCTGGATGGCATCCTCGGTTCCCTGACCGGCGGCGCTTCTTCCGGGATGGACATCGGCGGTATCCTCGGTAAGCTGAAAGGCGGCCTGGATAAAGATGGCGATGGCGATGTGGATTTCAACGACCTCAAAAATGTACTGAGCAACGGCGCCAAACAACAACAGGGCAACAGCGGAGCCGGTTTCGGGGATGTGCTGAAGAATCTTTTTGGGTAATTCCGGGGGTAATGCAATTATAGTTGTAGATTTTTTTATATTTTTTAACACTTGCATAGCAACGTATTTGCCTAACAAATTCGACTTTGGCAGTATATTTGTTGAGCAGGGAAAATGACGGAGAGCCGTCATCCTCATAATTACATAATACCTTCATATCAAAAATTACTATGATGAAAAAATTAAATGTTCTGGTAGCAGTGGTCTTATCCGTAACAATGCTGTTTAGTTGTAAAACCTGGCAGAGCATGGACAATACTAAGAAAGGTGCTGCAATTGGCGTAGGCGGCGGTGCTGCTGCGGGCGCTGTAATCGGTAAAGTAGCTGGTAACACGGCATTGGGAGCTATCCTGGGTGCGGTTATCGGTGGCGCCGGCGGTGCGATTATCGGTAAGAAAATGGACAAACAGGCACAGGAAATTAAAAACGAAGTGCCAAATGCGACAGTAGAACGTGTGGGTGAAGGTATTAACGTGAAGTTTGACGCTGGCGTACTGTTTGGTTTCGATAAATCCGACCTCTCTCCTGCTGCGCAGAACAGCATTACCCAACTGGCTGAAGTGCTGAACAAGTATCCTGATACATATGTACGCGTAGAAGGTCATACTGACTCAAAAGGTACAGACGAGTACAACATGGGTCTGTCTCAGCGCAGGGTTAACAGCGTAACCGCTTTCCTGATCAAACAGGGCGTGGCTGCTTCCCGTATCCAGGGCTTTGCCTATGGCGAATCTCAGCCGATTGCTGATAACGAAACTGAAGAAGGCCGTGCTAAAAACCGTCGTGTTGAGTTCTCCATCTTTGCGAACGACAAGATGAAGGCTGATGCGAAGAAAGAAGCTGGTCAGCAGTAATAAAGAATTTTAAGGTACACTTATTTCTCATAAGCTGAAAATACATTCCCTCCTGGTTTCAGGAGGGATTTTTATTTTCCGGAGGTTTTATTTTTTGTCAGGAGCGCGATAAAAATCTTGAAGACGAAAACGCCCGCGATAGCGCCAATGGTATCTGCGAGGGCATCCATGAGGTCGAAGCTGCGGCCCACGGTATAGTACTTCTGGATGAATTCAATGGCTAGTCCGTACAATGCGGCAAAAAGAACGAACAGTACCTGCAGGCCGGGGGATACCCGTTTCCGGGCCCAGTAAATAGCGAGATTGAGAAAGAAGACGATACCGCCGAAGAGGCTGAAGTGAACGAATTTATCAAAATGAATTTTTTCCAGGAATGAGTTGTTGGGGATGTCGTTACCGGGCAGCGTACAAAGCACCATGATCAAAATCAGCCACAGCACGGCCGGCAGGAAATATCTCTTTTTCATTTACCGTAGTTTCCTTTAAGGTCTTTATGCACGAAGGACAACGGGCGCATGTAATAACGCGGCCTGTTGTCCTTCGTAAGTATAGTAAGTATGATTATCCTGCTTATTCGCCTACCAGCGCCTGGTAAGCAGCAGCGTCCAGCAGACCTTCTACGTCAGCAGGGTTATTAACGGTCATTTTCACCATCCAGCCATCGCCGTATGGGTCCTGGTTAACCAGTTCAGGGCTGCCATCCAGTTCAGGATTGATTTCGTTGATTGTACCAGCAACAGGCAGGAACAGGTCAGACACTGTTTTTACCGCTTCTACAGTACCAAATACTTCTTCCGCTCCGAGGGATTTGCCTACGGTTGGAATATCAACAAAAACGATGTCACCCAATTCACGTTGAGCAAATTCAGTGATACCGATAGTAGCTGTGTTACCTTCTAACAGAACCCATTCGTGGTCCTTTGTGTAACGCAGATTGGATGGAAAATTCATACAAGTTTGATTTTTGAGCCGTAAAAATACAGAAAGTTATATTACAATGAGTTCCCGGCTAAAAGAATAGCCATTTTTTCTTCAGCCTGATTTTCATGGGAATATCGGCTTCCGGGCGATCATTTTTATCGGTTTTGGCAGCGGCAATTTTGTCAATAATATCCATGCCTTTTATCACCTGGCCAAACACGGTGTAGCTCTGATCCAGGTGTGGCGTGCCGCCAACGGTTTTGTACACCTCCCGCTGATCCAGCGGTATTTTGCGGCCGCCGAGGCGGGTTCTTTCCAGCGTGTCCAGCTGCCCGTCGGTGAAAACCTTCCCCTGCACGATGTAGAACTGGCAGCCGGAAGATGCTTTGTCCGGCCGGTTTTCCCGGGCCGCCGCCAGCGCGCCTTTGCGGTGGAAGAGGTCCAGCTCGAATTCCGCAGGAATGGTATAACCCACATCTCCTTCGCCTAATTGCTGACCGGGTTTAGCGTGTTTGGAATCCGGATCGCCGCCCTGTATCATAAAATTTTTGATCACCCGGTGAAACAGCGTACTGTCGTAGAAGTGACGGCGGGCGAGTTTAATGAAGTTGTCCCGGTGCTTCGGCGTCTGATCGTACAACTGCACGATCATGGTGCCATAGGGCGTAATGATCTTCACTTTGCGGTTCTTAGCAAAAGCTACGGCCACTACCAGCAGCAGGACGCCAAGGAGTAACAATTTTTTCATAATGAGGTTAGTCTTCCTTTTCGTTAAAGTAAGCAATGATGTGTTCTTTTAAAAACTGTTCCTGTTCCGCCATTTCCATTTTAGGAACGGGCTGTACTTCTTTAAAATGCGGCCATCCGTCCTTATCGTAGCCTTCCAGCTCAAAATAGCCGCTCTGGCTGAGCAGGGTGCATACGGCCACGTGCATCAGGTCCTGTTTCTGTTCTTTGGTGTATTTCTTTTTCAGGTTATTAATTTCGTTCATGCCTATGAGAAACAGTATCGCTTCCATATTCGGGGTCTTGCCGAATCTTTCTGTGAGCATATCCTCTATAGGTTTCCAGCGTTGCGCGAAGTCCTCCATAGTCTATATATTTAGCTTGAACAGCAAATGTACACCAAGCTAAATTATTATGATAAAAGGAAGCGCTTTATTAATTTGGGCGGCCGGAGGGGGTAAAAATGAGCAAGACCCGCCACGGTGGCAAGTTTAACAGCACTTTAACGGGCCATTCACATAGTGATAAGTTTTATTTGTTCTAAGAATGATTATTTTAGCACACCTGAAAAATAATTAGCATGGAAAATACATCATCCGACATCCGACAACTGAATGAGAAGATTCACCAGGCCAGCGCCTTCGTGGATCTGTTAAACTTGGAGCTGGGTAAAGTAATCGTAGGGCAGAAATACATGGTAGAGCGCCTGCTCATCGGCCTGCTGGCCCAGGGGCACGTGCTGCTGGAAGGTGTGCCGGGTTTGGCTAAAACCCTGTCCATCAAATCCCTGTCATCTGCCATCAATGGTAAATTCAGCCGTATTCAGTTTACGCCCGACCTGTTGCCGGCGGATGTTATCGGTACAATGATCTATAATCAGCAACGCAACGAATTCATGGTACGCCGTGGTCCTATCTTCGCCAACTTTATCCTGGCGGATGAGATCAACCGCGCCCCGGCCAAGGTTCAGAGCGCCCTGCTGGAAGCCATGCAGGAAAGACAGATCACCATTGGCGACAGCACTTTCAAACTGGACGAGCCTTTCCTGGTACTGGCTACCCAAAACCCGATCGAGCAGGAAGGTACCTATATGCTCCCTGAAGCGCAGGTAGACCGTTTCATGCTCAAAGTGGTGATCGGTTATCCTACCCGGGAAGAAGAACGTCATATCATCCGCCAGAACCTGAACCCGCAGGCTACGCCAGAAATCCGCCCGGTTATCCAGCCTTCCGATATCCTGGAAGCGCGTAAGCTGGTGCGCGAGGTGTACATGGATGAGAAGATCGAAAAATATATCATCGATATCGTTTTTGCGACCCGTAATCCGGAAGACTATAAACTGCAGAAGCTGAAGCCGCTCATCGCCTACGGCGGTTCCCCAAGGGCCAGCATCAACCTGGCGCTTGCTGCCAAAGCCTACGCCTTTATGAAACGCAGAGGTTATGTAATCCCGGAAGACGTGCGCAGCATCTGCTTCGACGTCATGCGCCACCGCGTTGGACTCACCTATGAAGCAGAAGCAGAGAACGTTACCAGCGAAAATATCCTCAGCGAAATCCTGAACGCGGTAGAAGTGCCTTAATAGCCGCACTCCTGCCCGCAACCTCATTTCGTCACACAAATACTTACCAGGTGGATACTGCTGAAATACTTAAAAAGGTCCGACAGATTGAGATCAAAACAAAAGGTCTTACCAATCACATATTTGCAGGCGAATATCACAGCGCCTTCAAAGGCCGTGGTATGTCGTTCAGCGAAGTAAGGGAATACCACTTCGGGGATGATGTACGCTCTATCGACTGGAACGTAACCGCCCGCTTCAATACGCCCTTCATCAAAGTATTTGAGGAAGAAAGGGAACTGACCGTAATGCTCCTCGTCGACGTGAGCGAAAGCTCCGCCTTCGGTACAAAGAAGCAGGACAAACGGCACCTGATTACCGAACTGTGCGCTGTGCTGGCCTTTTCCGCCATCAACAACAACGATAAGGTAGGCGTCATCTTCTTCAGCGATGGAATGGAAAGATATATCCCTCCTAAAAAAGGTAAATCGCATATCCTCTTCATTATCCGTGAGCTACTATCGTTTACGCCTAAACGTAAAGGAACTAACCTGAAGGAAACGCTGCGTTTCTTCAATAACGCGACAAAAAAGAGAAGTATCGTATTTGTGCTGAGCGACTTCCTTTCCGATGATTACCAGGATGCCCTCAACATCGCCTCCAAAAGGCATGATGTGGTAGGCGTACACGTGTATGACCAGCGGGATAAGGAACTGCCGGCCGTAGGGCTCATACAGGTGTCCGATGCGGAAACCGGCGCCGTACAGTGGATCGATACCAATGACAGACAGGTACGGCAGTACTACGAGCGGCAGTTTGCGCAGCATGCGCAATACTGCAAAAACGCATTCCTGAAAAGCGGTGCGGAACTCGTATCCGTACGTACCGACGAGGATTATGTAAAGGCATTGCAAACATTTTTCCTCAACAGAGCATAAAGCGGAGCAAAGAAATCATGTACATACAAAAAATAATCATCCGTCTTTTTTTATGTTTTTTACCGGGCCTGGTACTGCCCGGCACACTGCTGGCGCAGACGGCGCCTGAAGTGCATGCCGGCGTGGACACTACCAATATCAGGATCGGGGAACAGATAAAACTCCGGTTGACGGCTACCATCCCGGCCGAACAGTTGAAGGGCATCCGCCTGGGCTTCCCTATACTGCCGGATTCGCTGGATCATTTTGAAGTGGTATCCCGCTCTTCCGTAGATACCAGCGGCGATGATAAGCTGAAAGTCCTGGGGCAAACCTTCGTGATCACCAGCTTCGACTCCGGCCACTGGGAAATCCCGGCCATGCGGTTTGAAGTGCTGCAAAACAACAGCTCGCTGACGGATTCCCTCTACACCCAGCCTGTAGGCATCGATGTAGGCACCGTAGCGGTAGACACCACGAAGGCGTTCAAGCCCATCAAATCCGTTGTGGCAGCGCCCTGGCGGATATGGGACTACTGGATGGAGATCACCGGCGGTATGCTGCTGGTGCTGATCATCATCGGTATCATCTGGTACCTGCGCACCCGTAAAAAGAGCGTGCCTGAAGTACCAACGCCAACGGTTACACCGTATGAGCTGGCCATGCAACAGCTGAAAGCCCTGAAGGAAGATAAGGTATGGGAAAACGGCGATGTGAAAGGCTATTATACCCGCCTCACCGATATTTTGCGTACCTACTTTGAGCACCAGTTCGGCATTGCCGCGCTGGAACAAACTTCAGAGGAACTGTTACAAAACATCAAGCCTGTTACCAAGCTTAACCAGCAAAGGGACAAGTTGCGCAGCATATTGGCCGTTGCTGACCTGGCCAAATTCGCGAAGCTGCAGCCCAGTGCAGATGAACACCTCACCTGCATGCAGAAAGCGGAGGAAATATTGGAATGGACACGCCCGAAAGCAGAGGAAACCTCCGGGGAAGGCGTGGTCACCCAGGAAGCATAACATTAACAGAAAGGATATAATCAGATATTAATGGATCTATCTACTTGGAAAAATATTGAATTTGCCCACCCGGCATTCTTCTGGCTACTGCTGCTGGCGCCGGTGATGGTCTATTGGTATATATCCAGGCGTAAAAAACAGCAGGGCGTAATGATGCTCTCCTCATTACAAGGGTTGAAAGGCTTCCCGGTTTCCTGGAAAGTCCGCTTCCGGCCACTGCTGCTGGTATTGCGATTGCTGGCCTTCGCAGCGCTGGTAACAGCGCTGGCCCGCCCGCAAACGAGTAATACCTCGGAGAATATCGACAGCGAAGGTATAGACATCGTGCTGGCGATCGACATCTCCGGAAGTATGCTGGCGCAGGACCTGCAGCCCAACAGGCTGGAAGCGGCGAAGAATGTAGCGATGGACTTTGTGGATAAACGCATCAGCGACCGCATCGGCCTCGTGGTCTTCTCCGGCGAAAGCTTTACCCAATGCCCTATCACTACGGATCATGGCGTATTGAAAAGCCAGATCATGCAGGTGAAAAGCGGCATGCTGCAGGATGGTACCGCCATCGGTATGGGGCTGGCCACTTCGGTAGACAGGTTGCGGAGCAGCCATGCGAAAAGCAAGGTGATCATCCTCCTGACGGATGGGGTGAATAACACCGGCCTCGTAGACCCGCTCACTGCACTGGAAATAGCCAAGGCGTTCAAGATCCGCGTTTACACCATTGGCGTGGGTACCGTAGGCAAGGCGCCGTTCCCGATGCCGATGCCGGATGGCTCCGTGCAAACGGTGATGCAGGACGTGCAGATCGATGAGCCGCTGATGAAAAAGATTTCCAAGGAAACCGGCGGACAGTACTTCCGCGCTACCAATACCAACGACCTGAAACATGTGTACGACGAAATTGACCAGATGGAGAAAACCAAGGTGGAAATCACTTCCTACAAGAAGTTTGCAGAACACTTCTTCCCGTTGGCAATGATCGCGCTGGCATGCATCCTGTTGGAGACGCTGCTGAGATACACGCTCTTCCGCAGTTTACCATAAACCGCATTAACTTATACCGCAATGCCCTGCCCACCCGGCGGGGCATTTTTTTTATTCTTACCTTTGAGCATCAATTATTAAACACGAGGCATTGCAAGCTACAATATACAAGTCAACAGGCAGTTGGTATGTGGTAAAAACCAACGATGGCGCGATTTACCAGGCGAGAATGAAGGGTATCTTTAAAAAGAATGAAGATATCACTTCCACGAATCCCGTGGCCGTTGGCGACCTGGTGGAGATTGAACCGGAAGAGGGAGATACCGCCAATGCGATGATCACGGACATTGGAGAACGCAGGAATTACATCGTGCGCAGCTCTCCCCATGGCCGGAATAAAAAACATATTGTAGCGGCCAACCTGGATCAGGCCATCCTGATCTGCACCCTGAAGGAGCCGAAAACCTCCCAGGGCTTTATCGATCGCTTCCTTGTTACGGCGGCGGCTTACCACATTCCCGTAGTGCTTATCTTCAACAAAAAGGATATTTACAAGGATAAGGAAATGGAGCGGTACGAGGAGCTGCACGAGTTATACTCCAGTATAGGCTACCCCGTTATGCTGATTTCCGCGAAGGTAGAAGACGGTATCGACGAAGTGCGGGCCCTCCTGAAAGATAAAACCACGCTGGCTTCCGGCCATTCCGGCGTAGGTAAGTCTTCCCTGATCAACGACCTGCTGCCCGGCCTGGACCTCCGTACCACCGCCGTGAGCGGATGGAGCGGTAAGGGCCTCCATACCACTACTTCCGCCGAAATGTACGACCTGCCCGATGGAGGCAGGCTGATTGACACACCCGGCGTGCGGGAGTTCGGCATTGTGGATATCCCCAAAGCGGAACTATCGCATTATTTCCTGGAAATGGTGCCCTACCTGAGCGAATGCCAGTTCAATAACTGTTTGCATATTAACGAGCCGGGATGCGCCGTAAAAGAGGCCGTCAATGAAGGTAAAATTAATGTGGACAGGTATGTGAGTTATGCGACCATCCTGGAAACCATCAACGAGAAGGAGTATTGACCTGGAAAAGCTCCCCGGGATGTCATGACAACTCCCTTATTTTTTCCTGAAGGGCGAGTTCAGCTCGTCCAGCACTTTTTCAGCACCCCAGTTGCGGCGGGGCTGCGGACAGCCTTTCTTTTGCGTACGGCAGGCGGTAACGGCTGCGGCGAGCAGCAGTAGGATAAACAGGGCTTTCTTCATGGCAGATAAGGTTTAAAACAATCTTCCCATCTGCTTGCCGGCTTTCCGGTTGTGGGTTTTAATCTCTTTTGTGTAGTAGTTGGAAGACGGGCATCCCTTTTCTTGCGAAGCACAACTTACCAGCAGGATACAACCCAATAAAAGCAGGCAAATATGAGATTTCATAGGAGGATATTTGCCTGCAATATAATGAATTTTCTTAAAGCGTTTTTTCTTTCGGCAGCACATCCTCGTACCAGGAGGCGTACATGGCGTAATTCTTTGAAATACGGTTGATTTCGCCGTTGATGAGCGCCATATCAATATCCTTCACTTTTTTGGCCGGCACGCCTGCCCAGATGGTACCGGGTTCCACATGCGTATCCGCCAGTACTACGGCGCCTGCGGCAATTATACTGTTGCTGCTGATGCGGGCATTGTCCATCACGATGGCGCCCATGCCGATCAGCACATTGTCCTCCACCTTGCAACCGTGCAGGATGGCGTTATGACCGATGGATACGTTGTTACCTACGATCGTCTGCGACTTCTGGTAGGTGCAGTGAATAACGGCGCCGTCCTGGATATTTACGTTTTCGCCTATACGGATACTGTTTACATCGCCGCGAACCACGGCGTTAAACCATACGGTGCAGCCTTTTCCCATCACTACATCGCCTACGATGGTGGCATTGGGAGCGATAAAGATGTCGTCAGCGAGTTGTGGTGTGTGACCATTTAAGGGCAGAATATGAGCCATATATAAGAGTTTTAGCGCTTGGTGTACAAATATAACAATTAGTAATTACCAGTTGTTTTCTAACTTCGCAGGTAATAGTGTGAATGAGATATGAATAACAGGCAACTTTTTTTGCAGCATGTAGCGCAAACAACGGACGCGCCGCTGGCATTGGAAATCGTGAAGGCGGAAGGAATGTATATGTGGGATGCGGACGGAAAGCAATACCTCGATCTGATTGCCGGCATCAGCGTATGTAACGTAGGGCACTGCCATCCTGCGGTGGTAAAGGCCATCCAGGAGCAGGCGCAGCAATACATGCACCTGCTGGTGTACGGAGAGTTTGTACAGTCGCCGCAGGTTGCCTATGCCAAACTGCTGACGGATCATCTGCCGGCGCACCTCAACTGCGTGTACTTCACCAACTCCGGCGCGGAAGCCGTAGAAGGCGCCATGAAGCTGGCCAAACGCTATACCGGCCGCACGGAGATTGCGGCGTTTAACCGCAGTTACCACGGCTCTACACAGGGCGCCCTCAGCATCCTCGGGGATGAATACTTCAGGAATGCCTACCGGCCGCTCTTACCGGGCATTCAACACCTGGAATACAACAATTTCGAATCCCTGGAATTGATTACCGAACATACCGCCGCCGTTATTACGGAAAGCGTACAGGGGGAAGGCGGCGTGATTGTGCCACAACCTGAATGGATACACGCACTCCGCCAAAAATGCACTGCCACCGGCACTTTGCTGGTGCTGGACGAGGTGCAGTGCGGCCTTGGACGTAATGGCACACTGTGGGCGTTTCAGCAGCTGGGTATCGAACCGGATATACTGATACTCGGGAAAGCATTGGGAGGCGGTATGCCGCTCGGCGCTTTTATCTCCTCCAAAGACATTATGTGGAGCCTGACGAATGCTCCCATACTCGGGCATATCACTACCTTCGGAGGCCATCCGGTAAACTGCGCTGCCGGCAAAGCCGCATTCGAAGCCTTATTGCAGGAAAACATGGTGAAGGACGTGAAAGCGAAAGGAGAACTTTTCCTGCAACACCTGCAACACCCGAAAATAAAGGCGGTACGCTCCCTCGGCCTCATGATGGCCGTGCAGCTGGAAAGCTTTGAGGTCAACAAGAAAGCGATTGATTATTGCATTGCGCACGGAGTGCTGACGGACTGGTTCCTGTTTGCTTCCGACTGCATGCGCATTGCGCCGCCGCTGATCATTACGGAAGAACAGATTATCCACGCCTGCAAGGTGATTTGCGAAGCGCTGGACCAGGTATAAAACCACCGGAGAGATGGCAGCGCCATCTCTCCGGTATATTTTTAGAATGTAAGTTTGAAGCTGCCGAATACCCCGAAACGCTTGCTCTTAGGCTCGTCCGGCAAAGCCGCCGGCGCTACCCTCCATACAAAATCGACCCGCAGGAATTTGAAGATATTTTCAATACCGGTTCCCACTTCCGCATATGGATTTTTTTCCAGCGTTTTAAACGGATAACCGTTGTAGAGGTTCAGCTGTTTGTTGGCATCCGAGAGGGAACCCACTACCCCTTTGGCTGTCCAGAACTGGCGCCATTTCAGCTTTTTAATCAGCGGGATATAAGCGAAGATGCCGTTGCCGATGGTATGTTCCACGTTGAATCCGGCGTATTGATCGCTGAGGAACTCGAAGCGGTTCATCATGTTGAACGCATACTTGTTGTAGTAATAGATTTCATTACCCGGGTGTACTTCAAGAGAAGTATAAGGCAGCGTTCCGAATATTTTTCCACCGTAGATGTTATAGTACAACGTTCCGAAAGGCGGCAGTTTAACGTAGTCGCTTACACTGAGTGTGAGTTTATTATACTGTTGGCTGCTGTTGGCGATACCCGGGATACCGAGCGCGTATTTCAGTTCCACGATCGGGTACTTGCTGCCCAGGCTGTAGCGGTAAAAGTCGCCCTCCAGGAACTCTTCCTGGAAAGCATAGCGGAGTTTGAGCTCCACTTCCATGCTGGTCATGGGATCGCCTTTACTGCTGAAATTCTTGAAGGCTTCAATGGTAGGCAGCGGTTCAAATGGGCGCAGGCGTTTATGCGCCAGCGTTACCTGGTGGGAAAAGCCGCTGTAGTATTCCTTGAAGAATTCCACGCGTTTTTCATCGGCCAGGAGAAACTTTTGCGGTACGCCGCTTTTCCGGATGGCCAGGGTAAAGATGTTATCGGAACCTACTTCATCATAGTAGTGCGAGCCATTGTCAAGATCGCGGGAGTAGGCGCCGTAGAGGTACATCCGGGGATGGCGTTTCAGCAGCCACAGGGCGGACATCTTGCCTTTCCACGCTTCGTCGCTGAAGCCATACGCGAGGTAGCCATAGAGGTACAGGTCCTTATTGAATTTGGTGGTGGTGCCGAGGTCGAGCCGCATGCGGAACCCTTCCAGCCTGTTCTTGGAAAACGCGTACCAGTAAGGGCCCCATTCCAGCAGGCCGAATGGCTTATAGCCGGTGGCGAGGAACTTGATGGTATTGGAATATTTCTGGAACAGGGGCATGTTTTGCAGGCTGTCCACCATTTTGTAAATGCCTGCTTCGTTTTTGCTCAGCAGTTCCGGGCGGTTGTTGTCCCAGAAGGCTTCGTGGCGGAAACGGGCACTATCCAGCAGGGTGATGGCCTCCGGATAGCGTTTATCCCCGAATATATTCGTGGCGGCGGTATCGTTGGTAATAACGTCCGTATAGGTGGTGGTTTTCCGGCCTATGAAATCGAGCGTTTTACCGGGTTTGGGGCTGGGCGCCCAGAAGTCGGCCACAAATTTATCCTTGTATAAAAACCAGGTACTGTCTTCCAGCTGCCGGAACTCCTGTACCAGGCTGATTTTCCGTACAAAGTTAATATTGGCGGCGGAGGGTACGGACAGCGTCGTTTTCTGCACCGCGTAGGTGGTATCGTGTACCCAGATGTCGCCCACGAACACGTTTTCCCCTTTACGTTTAGGCGTAAAGTTGAGTTTGATGAACCGCTGGTTATTAACGTATTGCGTGTCCGCAATCTTATAATCGTAGTAGAAAGCCCCGTTGTTATTGATAGGGCTCACAAACTGTTTATCGAATACGGGAATGAAGTTATCGTAGATATTGATGTTCTGGTACATCCCCCCGAGGAACTTATGTACGCTTTCGTTATCGATGCCGGAAGTACGGGCCGCTTTGATGACTTCCTTCGTTTTATGCGGTTTTGCCTGGTAGTAGTAATCGGATAAAGATTCGGTCAGGAAAATGGGCAGAAAAGGTTTGTCTTCCGAGGTACTGTCAATATTATCGAGGATAAAAGCGAATGGTTTGGTGAACCTGTTTTTGGATAATTTTTCCTTGTTCAGGTTTTTCATATCCAGCTCCAGTTTATTATAGACCTGGTACCTATAGTTATCCAGCCGGTTGTAATTGTTCTCCGGTTTATGACGGATGATCTGGCGGAGGAGGATGAGGGCAAAGTTAACGTTGGCCTTTATTTCATGTGTTTTCAGCGAAACGTCGGAGCGGGTGATATCGAAATTGATAACCTGCTCTTTCAGGTTGCGGTCCACCTTCATTTTGGTGATGTTGTAGCCCATCACGCGTACCTGCAGGGAGTCCGACGGGATTACATTCAGCTCAAACAGGTAGGTACCTTCCGCATTGCTGACCATTCCGGTTTGAGTATTGGTGAACTGAAGGGTGGCGAAGGGAATAATTTCCTGGGAGTGGGCATCTCTGACAACTCCGCTTACCTTGTACTGTTGGGCCATTACGCCTGAGGACCAGGCACATACAATAAAAATGATTGCTATAATTCTTTTCCAGTCTACCATATCAGAGAACAATATTAGCGCATTTACAGGTACCCTGTACACTCGCCGGCTTCCTTAACGCTGGGATGACAAAAAAATATATTTTGACATATAAAATTTTCTATTAGCTTTGTAGTGCAAAGTGCTTTTTATCATGACAGATCATGAACATCTCAAGACGTTAACGGACATCAGGAACATCATGGAACGCAGCAGCCGCTTCAGGGCGCTGAGCGGGCTGAGT
>Ga0164243_10009689_pt1 | contig 13966 bp, 11 predicted proteins | sample OricompcompostOP_FD_108781 | JGI IMG/M metagenome (GOLD analysis project Ga0164243, IMG submission 108781) | Organic Plus compost microbial communities from Emeryville, California, USA - Original compost - Organic plus compost (OP) | ecosystem: Engineered > Solid waste > Mixed feedstock >... | reverse complement strand
GGCGGCGGGCGGGCGCTGGGCGCTGCGCTTCGAGGCGCCGCGGGGCGTGAAGTTCAACGCGGTCCGGCGCGGCTCCTGTCTGCTGGAGGTCGACGGGGTGGACGGGCCGATCCCGCTGGCCGAGGGCGACTGCTACCTCCTCGCGCGTCCGCGGCCGTTCGTCCTGCGCAGCGATCCCGCGACCGCGCCGGTGGACGCCGGACCGGTGTTCGCCCGGGCCGGTGGCGGCGTCGCGCGGGCGGGGCAGGGTGACGACGTGTTCCTCGTCGGCGGGCGGTTCTCCTTCGGGGCCCGCGCCCAGGAGCTGCTGCTCGACCGGCTGCCGCCGGTCGTGCATGTCCCGGCCGGCACCCCGCACGCGGAGACGATGCGCTGGGCGCTCGACGCCATCGACCGGGAGCTGACCCGTGGGAAGCCGGCCGCCGGGCTGGTCGCCGAGCACCTCGCCGTCGTCATGCTGGTCCACGTCCTGCGGCTGCACCTCGCGCGCGATCCGCACACCGCCTCGGGATGGCTGGCCGGGCTGTCGGATCCGGTGGTCGCCGCCGCGCTGACCTCGCTGCACCGCGAACCGGCGCGGCCCTGGACCGTCGCGGAGCTGGCGGGCGAGGCCTCCGTGTCCCGCTCCACGCTGGCCGCCCGCTTCAAGTCGGCCGTGGGACAAGGGCCGTTGGAGTACCTGACCCGGTGGCGCATCGAGCTGGCGGCTCGGCAGTTGCGCGAGGGGAGCGCGACGCTCGCCGTCGTCGCCCGGTCGGTGGGGTACGGGTCGGAGAGCGCCCTCAGCGTTGCCTTCAAGCGCGTCATGGGTGTGGCTCCGGGCGACTACCGGCGGCGCCCCGCGCGAGAGGCGGCCGCGACGGAGGCGCCGCCTTCCTGAGCCGCGCCGCTCACGGAGGAACGGACCGCCACGACAGGCCGTTTGCGTGTTCCTGCTCGAAGTGGCGACTCTTCGAGCATCTATTGACATGCCTATGTCGCTCCCGCCAGAGTCGGTGCCGCCAGTGATGCCCGGTCGTCCGATCGAAGGAGCGTTCACTCATGCCCGAACTCCCCCCTGTCTCCCGCCGATTGCTCCTGGGAGGTGCGCTGGCCACCGGTGCGGCTGCCGCCGGTGTCGGCACGGCGCACGCCGCTCCGGCCTCCGGTGCTGTCGCGGCCGCCGGCGGTGACGCGCCGCTGCCGACACCCACTCCCCCGCGCCGGCGCGGTCAGCGCTCGATGATCGACGTGCCGTTCGACGTCCACGGGACCGTCCGCGTCGGCATGATCGGTCTCGGCAACCGCGGGTCCGGGATGGCCGAGGGCTGGGCCGCCGTCCCCGGGTGCCGGGTGACCGCCGTCTGCGACATCCGCGCCAACCGCGCGACCTCCGTGGCGAACCGGCTCGTCGCCCTGGGCAAGCCGCGTCCCGCCGAGTACGGCGGCTCCGCGGACGCCTACGCGCAGATGCTGAAGCGGGACGACATCGACCTCGTGTACATCGCCACGCCCTGGGAGTTCCACCACCGGCAGGGCAAGGCCGCCCTGGAGACCGGCAAGCACGCCATCGTCGAACTGCCCATCGCCACCGAGCTGGACGAGCTGTGGGACCTCGTCGACACCTCCGAGCGCACCCGCCGCCACCTGATGCTGTCGGAGAACTGCTCCTACGGCCGCAACGAGCTGGCCATGCTGAAGATGGCGCACGACGGGCTGTTCGGCGACGTCACCAACGGCCACGGCGGCTATCTGCACGATCTGCGGGAGCTGCTGTTCTCCGACACGTACTACACCGACGCCTGGCGGCGGATGTGGCACACCCGCAGCACCGCGTCGTTCTACCCGATGCACGGGCTGGCGCCGATCGCCGCCGCGATGGACATCAACCGCGGCGACCGGATGACCGTGCTGCGGGCGACGGCCACCGAGCCGAAGGGGCTCGCGGACTACCGGGAGCGTTTCATCGACCGGTCCCATCCCTCGTGGAAGGAGACCTACATCAACGGCGACCTCGTCACCTGTCTGATCGACACGGCTCAAGGGCGGGTCGTCCGGGCGGAGCACGACGTGAGTTCGCCCCGGCCGTACAGCAGGATCAACAGTCTGGCGGGCAGCCGCGGGATCTTCGAGGACTACGCGGGCACGTCGGCGACCGGGGGCCGGATCTACGTCGAGCCGGACCACAGCGGGCACTCCTGGCGCGACTTCGACTCCTACCGCAAGGAGTTCGACCACTGGCTGTGGAAGAAGATCGGCGACGACGCGGCGAACAACGGCGGCCACGGCGGCATGGACTACGTGCTGCAGTGGCGCACCGTGCAGCTCATGCGGTCCGGTCTGGTGCCGGACATCGACGTGTACGACTCCGCCGCCTGGTGCGCGCCGGTGCCGCTGAGCGTCAAGTCCCTTGCCGCGGGCGGCCGTCCGGTGGCGTACCCGGACTTCACGCGCGGTTCCTGGGTCAACCTCCGCATGGGTCTGGACTCGCGTGAGTCGGCCATGCCTCCCGTCGCCTGAGCGGCGTTCCGGACCACCGACCGAAGGAGCAGGACGTATGCACGCTTCCCGATGGCTCAGACCCGTCAGATCCTTCAGATCCCTCAGGGCGTTGAGTGCGGTGAGGGCCGTGGCCGTGGCGGCCTCGCTGGCGCTCGTCGCCGCGCCCGCCGCCTCCGCCGCCGAGCCCCCTGCGGACCCGCCGGCCACGCGGACCGAGGTGTCGGTGTCGCCTGTCGACCTGGACGGGCCGGCGATCTCGACCGTGACCGTGAGTGTGAGGAACGCCGGGCCGCAGCGGATGCGGTCGCTGAAGGTGACGTTCGCCGGGCCCGTCGGCTGGGCGGTGCAGCCGTCCGTGGCCTCCGTGTCCGGTTCGCTCGGCGTGGGCGACTCCGCCCGGGCCGAGTTCCGCATCCGGGTGCCGGAGAAGCGGCCCGGCTTCGTGGTGCGGACGTTCACCGCCACGGCGACGTACAGCGGCGGTGACGGGGCCGGTTCGGCGACCGGGACCCGTAGCGAGGTCGTCGGCAGTCCGCTGCCCGATCTCGCCGCCGCCTACAACAACGTCGGCGTCACCGACGAGAACGACACCGCGCCCGGCGACTACGACGGGGACGGCAACAGTTTCTCCGCGCAGAAGCTGGCCGACGTCGGGCTGACACCGGGAGCCACCGTGCGCGCCCTGGGCGCCGACCTCACCTGGCCCGAGGCGCAGCCGGGCACCCCGGGCAACGTCTCGTCCGCCGGTCAGGCGATCACGCTGAGCGGGCAGGGAAGCCGGCTCGTGTTCCTCGGGTCGGGCGTCGGCAGCGCGGCCACCGGCACGGCCACCGTGCACTACACGGACGGCACGAGCAGCCGCGGCCAGTTCGGCTTCCCCAACTGGTCGTTCGACCCGGCCGACCGGCACGGCGCCACGCTGGTCGCGTCCGCCGACGGCCGTAACCGGCCGGACGGGTACGGCAACGCGGGGATCGCGTACCGGATCTTCGCCCACTCGGTGCCGTTGGACGCGTCGAAGCAGGTGGCGTTCGTGGTGCTGCCGTCCAACGGGAACGTCCACGTCTTCGCCATGGCCGTCGCTCCGTAGGGCACGGGAGCACGTCAGACGGCGTGGACCTTGATGCCCGCGTCGGTGAGGCGGGCGGCCGTGTCGGCGGGCAGGCCGGAGTCGGTCACCAGCACGTCGACGCGGTCCAGGCCGCAGATCCGGGCGAAGGCGCGCCGGCCCATCTTGGAGGAGTCGGTGACCACGATGACGCGGCGCGCCCGTTCGGCGAAGAGGCGGCTGACACTGGCCTCGTCCTCCTGGTGGGTCATCAGCCCCAGCTGCGGGTCCACGCCGTCGACGCCGAGGACCGCGACGTCGAGGACGACCTCGTTGAGGACGCCCACGGTGAGCGGTCCGACGAGTTCGTACGTCTGGGGGCGGGCGACGCCGCCGGTGACCACGATCTTCACCTGAGGGCGTACCGCCAGCTCGCCGGCGATGTTGAGGGCGTTGGTGACGACCGTGAAGGCGGGCGCCGACGTCTCGGCGGGCTCGCGGCGCCCTCGCCCCTCGCGGCTGCCGCCGGCCCTGAGGGCGAGGGCGCGGGCGACCTCGGTGGTGGTGGTGCCGCCGTTGAGGCCGACCACGTCGCCGTCGGCGATCATCCCGGCGACGGCGGTGGCGATGCGCTGTTTCTCGGGGGCGTGCCGGGAGGACTTGTAGCGCAGGGGCAGTTCGTAGGAGACGCCGTGCGCGATGGCGCCGCCGCGGGTGCGGACCAGCATCTGCTGCTCGGCGAGCTCGTCGAGGTCGCGTCGGATGGTGGCCGGGGAGACGTCGAGTGCGGCGGCCGCGTCCTCGACCTCGATCCTGCCCTCGCCGGCCAGCAGTTCCAGCAGCTTGCTCCAGCGATCGTGCTTGGACATGTGTCGGACTCCCTCGGCCTCGGTACTGCGCTCCGGACACGGTAAGGGACGCGCCGGGCTGCGGTGCCCCACGGAAGCACCGTGCGTGATTCTGCTCGGAACTTCGTCACTCTGTGCACATCAGCGCAGTCGAAGTGCCCGATTTTGGCAACGGTCGGATAACGGCGTATGGACCTGACCTGCGGTTCGCCTGAATACTTCCCGGCACGACAGATGCTCATTACTGCTCGTACAGCTCATCGACTGAGCATATTCACGCACTTCTTGTGGAGACAAGGCGGTAGACGGCAGTGAAGAAGAGAATGCTCGTCCTCTCGGCGGCCTGCGCGGCCGGCGCCCTGGTCCTGTCCGCGTGCGGCGGCGGTGGCGCCGGGGAGTCCGCGGACGGTTCCGTGACCCTGAAGCTCGTCGCGGCCGACTACGGCGACAAGGCGTCCAACAGCTCCACCGTCTACTGGGAGGACGTGGCGAAGCGCTTCGAGGCCGCCAACCCGGACATCAAGGTCGATGTGCAGGTCGTCAACTGGAACGACATCGACGCACAGGTCAAGACGATGATCCAGAGCGGCAACGTGCCGGACGTCCTGCAGACCGGCGGCTACGCCGACAAGGTCGCCGACGACCTCCTCCACAAGGCCGAGGACGTGCTGTCCCCGGCCACCCTGGACAACCTGGTCGACACGTTCGCCGAGGCCGGCGAGGTCGACGGCGTGCAGTACGGCATCCCCTTCGTCTCCTCCGCCCGCGCCCTGTTCTACAACAAGAAGCTCCTCGCCGACGCCGGCGTCACCGAGCCGCCGAAGAGCTGGGCGGACATCGAGGCGGCCGCCGAGGCGCTCAAGAAGAAGAACCCGGACGTCGTCCCGTACGCGCTGCCGCTCGGTCCCGAGGAGGCGCAGGGCGAAACGCTGATCTGGGAGCTCGGCAACGGCGGCGGCTACACCGGCGAGGACGGCGCGTACACGCTCGACAGCAAGGCCAACGTCGAGACGTTCCAGTGGCTGCGCGCCCATCTCGTCGAGCCGGGACTGACCTACAGCAACCCGGCCGCCACCGACCGCAAGACGGCCTTCGCCGACTTCGCCGCGGGCAAGGTGGGCATGCTCAACGGTCACCCGTCGCTGATCCAGATGTCCAAGGACGGCGGTGTCGACTACGGCGTGGCTCCCATCCCCGGCAAGGACGGCGCACTCGACTCCACGCTCGGCGTGGCCGACTGGGTGATGGCGTTCAAGGACAGCGGTCACCAGGAGGAGATCAGGAAGTTCCTCGACTTCGCGTACTCGAAGGAGAACACGCTGAAGTTCGACGAGATGTACAACCTGATGCCCGTCACCGAGGACACGCTGCAGGAGATGACCTCCAACGGCAAGCACAAGGACCTCGAGCCGTTCTTCGAGCTGCTGCCGAAGGCGTCCTTCTACCCGCTGGGCGACACCAGCTGGGACGCCGTCTCCGCGGAGATCAAGAAGAGCGGCGGCACGGCCGTCGGGGAGGACCCGGCCAAGGTGCTCGGCGATCTGCAGAAGAAGGCCGAACAGATCGCGGCGAACCAGTAGTTCCGCACGGCACCGACACACGGAAGGCGCTCCCCGTGTCCAGCAATGTCACCTCCGGCGGCCGCAGGCCGCCCCGCTCGGGCCGGAGCGGCACCCGCCGCTCCGGCCTCGGCCGGCTGGGGCCGCTCCCCTGGATCGGACCAGCCGTCCTGCTCATCGTGGTCGTCGTGCTGTGGCCGGTCTACGAGATGGTCCGCACCTCGTTCCTGAAGATCAGCGTCAGCGGCTTCGTCCGGGGCTGGGCGGGCCTGGACAAGTACCGCCAGCTGTTCGACGAGCCGGACCTCGGCTCCGTCATCACCGCCACCGTGGTGTGGACCGTCGGCGTGGTCGCGCTGACGATGGTGCTGTCCCTGGGCCTCGCCCAGCTGTTCAACCAGCGGTTCCCGGGGCGCCGGCTGACCCGGTGGGCACTCATCGCCCCGTGGGCGGCGTCCGTGCTGATGACCGCCATCGGCTTCAAGTGGATGCTCGACCGGACCGCCGGCGTGCTGAACACGCTGATGACCGACCTCGGCATCGTCGACTCCCCCGAGGACTGGCTGGGCGACCCGTCGACCGCCTGGCCCTGGATGATGTTCGTCGCGGTCTTCGTCTCCCTGCCGTTCACCACGTACACGCTGCTCGCCGGGCTGCAGACCGTGCCCGGCGAGGTGTACGAGGCGGCGCGGGTGGACGGGGCCGGGGTGTGGCAGACGTACCGCCGGATCACCCTGCCGCTGCTGCGGCCGGCGTTCCTGGTCGGCGTGGTCATCAACCTGATCAACGTCTTCAACTCGTTCCCCGTGATCTGGGGCATGACCCGGGGCGGCCCGGACAGCGACACGGCGACCACCACGGTGTTCATGTACCAGCTCAAGAGCTCCGACATCGGGGAGTCCGCGGCCATGTCGGTCGTCAACTTCGCCCTGGTCGTCGTGATGGTGGCGGCCTTCCTCAAGGTCAGCCGCTGGAACCAGGAGGAGGCGTGATGGCCCAGCAGACGATCCCCGCCCCCGTCGACACCCCCAAGTCCGCCTCTACGGGCGGCAGTAACCGCGCGGTCCGTCCCCGGCGCGCGCTGCGGCCCCGCACGGTGGTCGTGGCCGCCGTCGCCTGGCTGATCGCCGCCGTGTTCCTGCTGCCGTACCTGCAGATGGTGATCACCGCGCTGCGCCCGGCCTCCGAGCTGCGCGACGCCACCTATCTGCCGGACCAGTTCGCCTGGTCCAACTTCGTCGACGTGTGGCGGGAGTCGAACCTCGGCAGCAACCTGCGCGTCACGCTCCTCGTGGCCGGCGGCTCCACCCTGCTGGTGCTGCTCGTCGCGATCCCGGCCGCCTACTACACGGCCCGCGTCAAGTACCGCGGGCGCAAGGTGTTCCTGCTGCTGGTGCTGGTCACCCAGATGTTCCAGCCGACGTCGCTGCTGGTGGGCCTCTACCGCGAGTTCTACCAACTGGGCATGCTCAACTCGGTGTGGACCCTGGTGCTGTGCAACGCCGCGTTCAACCTGGCATTCGCGATCTGGATCCTCACCGCCTATTTCTCCGCCATTCCGGTGCAGTTGGAGGAGGCAGCGATGATCGACGGGCTCGGCCGGGGCGGCGCGCTGCTCCGGGTGACGCTGCCGCTGGCCATGCCCGGTGTCGTCACCGCGGTCATCTTCACCTTCATCGCCGCGTGGAACGAGTTCGTCATGGGACTGACCCTGTCCACCGTCCCGGAGAGCCAGCCTCTGACGGTCGGCATCAACAGCTTCATCGGCAACTACACCGTGCAGTGGAACTACCTGTTCGCCGCGTCGGTGATCGCGATCGTGCCCGTCGTGGTGCTCTTCGCCTTCATCGAACGCCATGTGGTGTCCGGGCTGACCGCCGGCTCGGTGAAGTGACCGGCCGGCCGCGCCGTACCCCCCCCTCCCCCCGTTCCTGAAGGAGCACATCGCCTTGACCGCCATCAGTTCGTCCCGCACCTCGGCCGAGATCGCCTCCCAGCCCGCTGTGTGGCGCCAGGCCGCCGCGTCCCTGCCGCGTCAGACGGCGGCCCTGCCGAGGCGGGGCGAGCGCGTCGCCGTCGTCGGCTGCGGCACCTCATGGTTCATGGCCCAGTCGTACGCCGTGCTGCGCGAGACCGGCGGCCACGGGGAGACCGACGCCTTCGCCGCCTCGGAGTTCCCCGCCGGCCGGCGCTACGACCGGGTGCTCGCCATCACCCGGTCGGGCACCACCACCGAGGTGCTCGACCTGCTGCGCCGGCTGAAGGGGACCGTGCCGACGGGCGCCGTCACCGCCGACCCGGACACCCCCGTCATGCAGGTGGCCGACGCCGTCGCCGTCCTGGACTTCGCGGACGAGGAGTCGGTCGTCCAGACCCGCTTCGCCACCGCCAACCTGGCACTTCTCCGCGCCCATTTGGAGGCGGAGGACGCTCTGCCCGCCGGTGTCCTGCCGCTGGACGCGGCGGTCAAGGACGCCGAGCGGGCGGTGACCGAGCTGCTGGACGCGGCCGTGGTGGGCGCGGAACAGTTCACGTTCCTCGGCACGGGCTGGACGTGCGGGCTGGCGCTGGAGGCGGCGCTGAAGATGCGGGAAGCGGCGGGCGCCTGGACGGAGGCGTACCCGGCGATGGAGTACCGGCACGGCCCGATCAGCATCACCGGGCCGGGGCGCGTGACGTGGGCGTTCGGGCGGCTTCCGGAGGGGCTGGCCGGTGACGTCGACCGGGTCGGCGGCACCCTGGTCGCGGACTCCACCGGCACCGCCGGCGGTCTCGACCCGCTGGCCGACCTGATCCGCGCCCAGCGGCTCGCCGTGGCCTGCGCGCAGGCGCGCGGCTACGACCCGGACCGGCCCCGCAACCTCACGCGGTCCGTCGTCCTCCAGGACGGTCATGTCTGAGGTCACCGACTCCGGTTGCGGGGTTCAGGGGCGGCGGCCGTGATCCTCACCGTCACTCTGAACACCGCCCTCGACGTCACGTACGGCGTCGACAGCCTGCGCCCGCGTACCTCGCACCGGGTCGGGGCCGTCCATCGGCGGGCGGGGGGCAAGGGCGTCAACGTGGCCCGGGTGCTGGCCGGGCGGGGGCGGACCGTCACCGTGACCGGGCTCGTGGGCGGACCCACGGGCGCGCTGATACGCGAGGACCTGCACGGCGTACCCGGTCTGCGTGACGCACTCGTCCCGGTCGCCGGTGAGTCGCGGCAGACCGTGACCGTCGTGTCCGGGGACGACGGGGACGCCACGGTGTTCAACGAGCAAGGACCGCAGGTGAGTTCGGCGGAGTGGCGGGCGTTCGCCGACTGCTTCACGGAGTTGGTGCGCGAGGCGTCGGTGGTCGCGCTCTGCGGGAGTCCGCCGCCGGGGCTGCCGTCCGACGCGTACGCCCAACTCATCGGCATCGCCTCGGAGATGGGGGTGCCGACCGTGCTGGACACCAGCGGCGCCCCGCTGCTCGACGCGCTGGGCGCCCGGCCCGACGTCGTCAAGCCCAACGCGGCCGAACTCGCCGCGGTCACCGGGTGCGAGGACGCCGGGGCGGGCGCGGAGCGGCTGCGTGCCCTCGGCGCCCGGTCCGTCGTGGTGTCCTCCGGCCCCGGCGGACTCCTTTCCGTCACCCCGGACGGCCGTCGGCGTGCCGTACCGCCCGAGCGGCTGGCCGGCAATCCCACCGGGGCCGGCGACGCCTGTGTCGCCGCCCTCGCGGCGGGGCTCGCCGACGGCGCGGACTGGAGCGACGTCCTGCGCGAGGCCGTCGCCCTCTCGGCCGCCGCCGTCACCTGCCCCGTGGCCGGTGACGTCGACGCCGCCGTCCACGAACGTTTCCGTACCACCGTGACCGTGGAGGACCTCCATGCCCCTCAGCCCCACTGACGAGATCGTCGGCCCCGCCGCCCGTGCCGGCGTCGGCGTGGGGGCGTTCAACGTGGTGCAGCTCGAGCACGCCGAGGCGATCGTCGCCGGAGCGGAGGCCGCGGGCCGGCCCGTGATCCTGCAGATCAGCGAGAACACCGCCCGCTACCACGGCGGCCTCGAGCCGGTCGGTCTGGCGGCCCTCGCCGTCGCCCGCGCCGCGCTGGTACCGGTCGCCGTGCACCTCGACCACGCGGAGTCCGTGGACCTCGTGCACGAGGCCGTACGGCTCGGCTTCTCGTCCGTGATGTTCGACGCCTCCACGCTCCCTTACAAGGAGAACCTGCGTGAGACCCGGGAGGTCGCCGCGTACTGCCACTCCCGGGACGTATGGGTGGAGGCGGAGCTGGGCGAGGTGGGCGGGAAGGACGGGGCGCACGCGCCCGGGGTGCGGACGGATCCGGCGGAGGCACGGGACTTCGTCGCCGCCACCGGGGTCGACGCGCTGGCCGTGGCGGTGGGCAGCTCGCACGCCATGACCACCCGGGACGCCGTGCTGGACTTCGCCCTCATCTCGGCGCTGCGTGACGCGGTGGACGTGCCGCTGGTGCTGCACGGCTCGTCGGGCGTGGCGGACGCGGAGCTGGCGCGGGCGGTGGCGGCCGGGATGACCAAGGTGAACGTCTCCACGCACCTGAACAAGCAGTTCACGCGGGCCGCGCGGACCTACCTGGAGGCGCACCCGTCGGCGGTGGATCCGCGCACGTATCTGGGTCCGGCGCGGGATGCCGTGGCGGAGGCGGTGGCGCATCTGCTGGGGGTGCTGCGGGGCGGGCGGGACTGAGCCCTGCCGGGGGGTGTCTCAGCGGCCTGTGGTCGCTGCGAGGCCGAGGACGCGGTCGCGCAGCACGGGCAGGGCCGAGCGGATCCGGGCGACGTCCCCCATGTCGACGTCCGCCGTCACCACCCGCTCGTCGCGGTCCGCCTCGGCGAGCACGGTGCCCCAGGGGTCGACCACCGTGCTGTGCCCGCCCTGCTCCATGCCGCCGTGCTCGCCCGTGGCGCAGCACGCGAGCAGGAAGACCTGCTCCTCCAGCGCGCGGGTGCGGGTGAGGAGCTGCCAGTGGGACAGGCGGGCGGCGGGCCACGCGGCGGGGACGACGATCAGTTCGGCGCCGGCGTCGACCAGGCCCCGGAAGAGTTCCGGGAAGCGGAGGTCGTAGCAGATGGCGAGGCCGACGACGCCGAAGTCTGCCGGGACGGTCACGATGTCACGGCCGCCGCCCATCAGGGTCGCCTCGCCGGTGTCGAAGCCGTACCGGTGGATCTTGCGGTAGTGGCCGCGCAGTTCGCCGGAGCGGTCGAAGAGGAGCGCGGTGTTGTAGAGGGTGCCGTCGGTGTCCCGCTCGACGATGGAGCCGGCGTGCAGCCAGGTCCCGGCGTGGCGGGCGGCCGCCGACATGGTCCGGGCGGTGGGGCCGTCCAGCGGCTCGGCGTCCTGGGCGAAGCGGTCGTACGCCCAGGCGCCGGCGGTCCAGAGTTCGGGGAGGACGACCAGGTCGTCGCCGGAGCGGCCGCGGACCTGCTCGGCCAGCCGTCGCCGGCGTGCGGCCGCGGGCTCCGACGCCTCCACGACCGGCTGGATCAGTGAGACACGCACGGGTGTCACCTCCGGGATCGTGCCCCCGGTGCCGCGTACCCCCACCTCTCTTCGAGCGTAGGCGCCGGGCAGCGGGACGGCGACGGCGGTCGCGGGGCGTACGGGGTGGCCGTACCGGTCCCGTACCGGGTGGTTGTGCCGCCCGGTTTCCTCACCCGTAGGGGGATCTGGCAGGCTGGTGCACGCGGCAACCACGCCCGGACGACGAGGACCGGCGCCGGACCGCCCCCACCGACCCAGGCACACCGCTGCCGCCGGACGCCGTCCGGTGCCGTGGTGCGCGGAGCGGTGGGCGCCCTCACCCGGCTCCTGAGCGGAAGGTTTCCCCTCGCCATGCCCTTGGCTTTGTTCGCCCTGGCCGTCGTCGCGTTCGGCATCGGCACGACCGAGTTCGTCTCCATGGGGCTGCTCCCCCAGATCGCCGACGGGCTGGCGGTGTCCGTGCCGGCCGCGGGCAACGTTGTCTCCGCCTACGCGCTGGGCGTGGTGGTCGGCGCGCCGCTGCTGACGGCGATCGGCGCGCGGGTGCCGCACAAGCGGCTGCTGCTGATGCTGACGGGCGTGTTCGTCGTCGGGAACGTGGCCTCGGCGCTCGCGCCGAACTTCGAGCTGCTGTTCGCAGCGCGTGTCCTGGCGGGGCTTCCGCACGGGGCGCTGTTCGGCGTCGGCGCGGTGGTCGCCTCCAAGCTGGTCGCACCGGACCGGGCGGCCCGTGCGGTGTCGATGATGTTCCTCGGTCTGACGGTCGCCAACATCGTCGGCGTCCCGGCCGGTACCGCGCTCGGGCAGCAGCTGGGCTGGCGGTTCGCGTACGCGGCGGTGGCGGTCATCGGTGTGCTCGCCCTGGCGGCGCTGGTACGGCTCGTCCCGCACCAGCCGCGCGGTGAGCAGGCCGGTGTGATGCACGAGCTGCGCGCGATGAAGAACAAGCAGGTGCTGCTGGGTCTGGTCACGGCGGTCATCGGGTTCGGCGGCTTCTTCGCCATGTACAGCTACCTGGTGCCGATGCTGACCAACCTGACGGGGATCTCGGACGGGTCCACGACCCTGGTGCTCGCGCTGTTCGGCGTCGGCATGACGCTGGGCACGCTCGTCGCGGGCCCGCTGACCGACCGGGCGCTGCGGCCGACCCTGTACGGCGGTTTCGCGCTGCTCGCGACGGCGCTGGTGACGCTGCACTTCGTCATCGGGCATCTGGTGCCCGCGCTGATCGTCATCACGATCACGGGCGGTCTGAGCTCGCTGATCACCACGCCGGTGCAGATGCTGCTGATGGCCAAGGCGCACGAGGCCCCGACGATGGCGGCCGCGTCCAACCACTCCGCCTTCAACCTGGCCAACGCGGGCGGCGCGTGGCTCGGTGGCCTGGTCATCGCGGCCGGCTGGGGCTGGTCCTCGCCCACGCTGGTCGGCGCCGCCCTGGCGGTCGTCGGCCTCGCCCTCGCGGCGACGGGCGGCTACCTGGACCGGGACCGGCGCGCCTCCAAGGTCGTGCTGTCGTCGACGGGCGCCGGTACGGAAGCGGCGGGGCAGGACAGGCCGACGACGGCCTGCGCCCAGGACCCGACCGCCTGAGCGACTGTTCGTCCCGCCCCCGTCAGCCGGTGGCTGACGGGGGCGCACTGCTTCTCAGCCGCGTCCGGAGCGAGGACGGCGCACTCCGTACGCGTCACACACGCAGGCGCGACCAGTCCAGAGCGCTGTCCCACCCCTGCTCCTTACGCGCCCAGCCGGTGACCGCGGCGATCACGGTCTCCAGCTCCTCCGTCCTCGCCCCGAAGTGCCTCTTGGCGGCGCCGTCGCGGTGTTCGACCGTGTAGTCGTCCCCGGTCGCGTGCCACACCTGGGCGAAGACGTGCGTCTCGTCCGGGATCCGTTCGATCACCAGGAAGTGGTCGCCCTCACCCCCGATACGCCGGACCAGCCCGGCCAGTTCCTCGGCGGACACACCGACGTGCCGCTCCCCGTCCTCAGTCCTCACCGTGATCTCGAGCATGCGCAGACTCTGGCACACCGGTCTGACAACGACGTCCTGCGCACTACCTCTGGACTTGCTCAAGAAGCGCTTCGGGTGCCCCTGCGGCCGGGCATGGTGCGAGCAGCCGATGAACGGCATCGGCGGAACGGGGGACTGCCATGGCCGTGGTGCTTGTGCTTGCTTTCGGATTCGTCCTGACGATCGCCTCCCTGGTCATCTGGTCGGTGAGCCGGGGGATGTCACGCTCCTGGACCGGCCGGCACACCCCGCCGGGCGCCCGCCGCTCGCACGGTGTCGGCGGGGGGCCGGGAGCGGGCGCGGCCGGAGTCCGCGGCCCGGCGTCGGCACACGGGGTGGGCGGTGACCCCACCCCGCCGGGCTGGTGGGCCGCCGACTCGGGCGGAGGGTCCTCCACCGGGAGTTCCGGGGACACCTCGGCCTCCTGCGGCGGCGGTTCCTCCTGCGGGAGTCCGTCGTCCTGCGGAGGCGGCTCCTCGTCGTCCTGCGGAGGCGGCTCCTCGTCGTCCTGCGGAGGCGG
>Ga0164243_10009688_pt1 | contig 13969 bp, 13 predicted proteins | sample OricompcompostOP_FD_108781 | JGI IMG/M metagenome (GOLD analysis project Ga0164243, IMG submission 108781) | Organic Plus compost microbial communities from Emeryville, California, USA - Original compost - Organic plus compost (OP) | ecosystem: Engineered > Solid waste > Mixed feedstock >... | reverse complement strand
GCTCCTCCTGCGCCGCGCCTCGGAAAACGACCGCGACGGCACCATGAGCGTCGCCCTCATCTCCTCCCACATGGGCCGGCTATACGTGCTGCTGGGGCAATCGATCAAGCGTTTGCATAGTTAATATTGTCCCTCAAGCGCCGGGCGGCGCTACTCGGGCCTGCGGCCCTCTCTTTTTTTTGGTCCCTCAAGCGCCGGGCGCGGGCCTCCGCCCGCTTGGCTTCGCGCAAAAGTGCGCGCGGCGCAGTCGCGCCTACTCAGGGCTTCGCCCTTCGGGGTCCTTGGCCCCGGCCGTAGGCTGGGGCGCTGACCGGCATCTCGGATGCGTCATGCTGAACTTGGATGTCAGCATCCAGTCCTGAGTATTCCCGCCAGACGGATGGGGGAGTGTGGATTCCCGCCTGCGCGGGAATGACGACGGGGTAGGTGGCACTGCCCCCTTCCCCCGTCACCCTCGCGCAGGCGAGGGTCCATGCAGCCTGTCGGCATCCCTGTTTCAGACGGTAATGCTCAGGCATGGATGCTGAATCAAGTTCAGCATGACGATGGTGCGGGTGGCCAGGGACCGAGGGCCGCAGGCCCGAGTAGCGCCAAGCGGCGCGCCGAGCCTTTGCGAGGAAGCCAAGGGGCACGGACGTGCCCCGCCCGGCGCCTGAGGGCCTACAAAAAACTAAGAGCCTTTCAGGCTCTTGGCCTGTAGGGCACCTTGGTGCTGGCCATTTTGGAGATGAGGTAGTCCAGGTCCTCGCCGTCGATGTCCTCGGACATGGTGAGCACGCGCTCGATCATCCGGGCGCGGAAGCGCTGGCGGTCGTTGGGCAGGCCGTCATAAGCGGTCTCCTCGGCCACCTGGATGGCGGCGCGGCAGAGGTCCAGGAGCTGCATGGGGAAATGGCACTTCTGGAACAACGAGCGCAGGCCCAGCTCGCCCTTGTCGTGGACGAGCGCATAGACATTGGCCATGGAAATGCCCGCCAGCTTGGCCATGGCGGCCTCGAAGAAGATGGTGTCGCCCATGCACAGGGCACGGGTGATCAGGGTCGCCGTCAGGCGGCCGTTGACGTAAAGCTGGGACACCAATTCCTCGGTGTCCACGTCCTCCCGGTCGAGCAGGTCCACCACCGCCCGCTCGCGGCTTTCGGACACCAGGGCGCTCGCCTGTTCCGGCGAAATATTGTGATTGGCCACCAGCTGCTCGCGCAGGCTCTCGGAGACCATGGTCATCAGGCGTTCCACCACCTGTACCGGCATCTGCTTGCGGGCCGCCAGCGGCTGTTGCACCTTCTCCAGGTGGCCGAATTCGTCCACCACGCGGTTCATGGTCTTTTCCGCGATCCGGGCGTCATTGTTGGCGACCAGGGTGGCCACCACGTCCTCGTTTTGGGTATCCACCAGCGCATCGGCCACGGTTTCGTTCACGTCGCTGCGGCGGGCCACCGCCATCTGGTGCTCGGGCGCCCGGGTGCGGATGATCTCCACCAGGTCATCGGTGGTCAGCACTTCGCTCGACTCGAGAATGGGCACGGCCACGTCCGCCACGTCATGCGCCATGGACAGGGCGATGTCGCGGGGAAGCTCGGGATTGCTCTTCAGGCTCTGGGCCAGCGCCTTGCGCACCCGCACTTCGGCGTCGCGCACCATGACCTGGAAAATGTCTTCCGCGATGTGGCGCTCACGCGTGCTCAGACTGCTGCTGTAAGCCTGTCCGACCTTGGCTGCCATCGCGCTGCGGTTCGCCGCAGACGGATCGGTCAGCAGCTTCTGGACGTCCTGCGCCGTCAGACTGAGATTCATACTGTCATCCACTTTCCATGGTCAAAGCATTGGCACATAGTACTGTGGCGACTGCCACTTAACGCTCCGTTAATTTCGCTGGGAGGAAACCGCGATGACGTACCGCCACTTGGCCATCCTTGCCTGTATGGCCGGATTGCCCATGCTCTCGGCCTGCTCGCTTTTCGGGCAGGGCCCTTCGCAGCACACGGTCGTGGATTACGGCTCGCTGGAGCCCAGGACCGGCCATGGCGCCGATTATGAGGAAACGGACCGGTTCGGCCACACCGACCAGAGACACGACGGCGGCGCCGAAAGCGAGAAACGGGAATAAGCCATGGACTTCACGACGCTTGGCCGCACCGGCCTCAGCGTGTCGGTGGCCGGCCTCGGCACGGGCGGGCACAGCCGCCTCGGCCAGACATACGGCCGCACCAGGGCCGAGAGCATCGCCGTGGTGCACGCCGCCCTCGACCTCGGCATCAATGTCATCGACACGGCCGACCGGTACGGCACGGAATCCATCGTGGGGGAAGCCCTCAAGGGCCGCCGCGACAAGGTGATCCTGTGCACCAAGACGCACCTGATGAGCCCGCCCTTCGCCCCCGGCGTTCCCTACTCCACCGGTGCGGAGATCACCGCGCGGCTGGAAGCGAGCCTGAAGACGCTCGGCACCGACTATATCGACATCTTCCACATGCACGGGGTCGAAGCGCACCAGTACGAGCACTGCATCCAGGAGGTGGTGCCGGTGCTGAAGCGCCTGCGGGACCAGGGGAAAATCCGCTTCCTCGGCGTGACCGAGCGGTTCATCGTCGATACCGGGCACAGGATGCTCTCGCGCGCGGCGGAAGACGGCATATTCGATGTCGCCATGCTGGGTTTCAACATCCTCAATCCCTCGGCCCGCCGCCGTGTCCTCCCCGCCGCCATGAAGGCCGGTGTCGGCACGCTCTGCATGTTCGCCGTGCGCCGGGGCCTCAACAGCCTGGACCACCTGCGCGAACAGCTGGAACAGGGTGTGCGCAACGGGCAGATCGATCCCGCCCTGCTGGCCGACGGCCACCCCCTTGGTTTCCTATTCGAGGACGATGGCGCCAGGACCCTGACCGAAGCCTCCTATCGCTTCTGCCGTCATCAGAAGGGCATCGACGTGGTGCTCACCGGCACCGGCAATATCGAGCATCTGAAGGAAAATGTCGCCGACATCACCAAACCGCCCCTGCCGCCCGCCGTGCTGGAGCGGCTGGAGGCGATCTTCGGCCGGGTGGACACGCTGTCGGGGAACTAGGCCCCGGGAAAAGCCGAATATCTACAAGATGTAAGCCGGCCAGGAAGCACCGGCCCCGCCCGCTTTCGAGGAAACAGTTTCCTGTTGGCGATGGGCGATTGAGCGGGTAGACTAAATTTAGTATACAATCCTGGACGAGGACGCCGGCCGCGTGTTACCGGCCGGAAATGAAAAAGGACGTTGCCGCGCCGAGAGCGGCAATCATATGGGCCGATGGCCCTGGTTGGAGAGGAGAACGATAGATGCTGCGCAGACTGCTCGCCGTGGGCGTTGTGGGGTCGATGGCCGCCTTCGGCGGACCTGCCCTGGCCCATCACGCCGGCACCATGTACGACCACACCCGCGTGGAGACCGTTGACGGGGAAGTGAAGGAATGGCGCTGGGCCAATCCGCACGCCTTCCTGCAGATCATGGCGCCCAATGAGGAAGGCCAGCAGGTCGTCTGGAGCTTTGAATCCACGAGCCCGAACATCCTGGTCCGTTCCGGATGGAAGCGCACCACCTTCAAGCCTGGCGACAAGGTGAAGGTGATGTACAATCCCCTCAAGGACGGCGCACCGGGCGGCAGCCTGACGGGGGTTGTGCTCCCCGACGGCACGGAACTTCAGGCCCAGGCGGGCTCCGGCGGGCCGAATTCGGCCACCGGCTCCAGCTCCTCGGACTAACGCCACAGGGACAGGGGAGACCATGATGAAACGACCGAATTCGCAGCAGCGCCACGCGCGCGCCTTGCGTGCCCTCGCCGGCGGCATGGCCGCGGCCATGAGTTTATTCTGCCTGGGCGGCGCACCGGCCGGCGCCCAGACCATGTGGGACAATATCGACGGGCACCTGGGTACGCTGGCACCCGAGAATCTGAACAAGGAACGCCCGGCCCCGCCGGCCGACTTCACCGGCACCTGGCAGATCGACATGAAGGTGGGCTGGCAGTTCAAGCCCCTGCCCAAGCTCAAGCCGGATGCGCAGGCCGTCTATGACGCCCAGCAGAAGGCCGCCAAGGAAGGCAAGGCCGCCGACAACTATATCGGCCAGTGCTGGCCGCCGGGCATGCCGGTGATGATGACCCGCGTCTGGCCCATGAACATGATCCAGCTCCCCACGGCGCTGGTCATGGTGGCCAATTTCGAGAACCAGGTGCGCTGGGTCTTCATGGACGGGCGGGACCATACGGACCCCGACCTCTATGTGCCCACCTACAACGGTGAGTCCATCGGCCACTGGGAGGGCGACGAACTGGTCATCCACACGCAGGGCTTCGCGACGGAAGCGCACACCGTGGACGGCATCCCCATCAGCGATCAGTTCAAGATCACCGAGCGCATGAGCATGTCTGATGACGGCGAGACCATCGACGTCTACTACACCATGACCGATCCGGTGAACTGGGAAGGCGAATGGAAGAGCCACAAGCGCTACCACCGCATGCACAAGGCGGATTTCGTCGAGGTCCACTGCCTGCCCAACACCAATGAGGGCATTCCCGGCCTGGGAGACGCCTACCAGGTGAACACCAACGAATAGACTGATACTCCACCATGGCAAAGGCCCCCGGATCAGTGATCCGGGGGCCTTTTTCGTGCCTGCGAGGGCGAGACAGGAGCGAGATACCGAGAGGAAGGACCTTCGTCAGGCCACCGTCCTGCCCGCGTCACCCTGAATACCCGCCTGCGCGGGCACAGGCTTGATTCAGGGTCCAGTCCTGAGCAGGGACTGGATGCTGAATCACGTTCAGCATGACGGTGGAACAAATGGAGCGGTAGACCGTCAACTGTCTTCAGGACGTGGCCCTACAGCCGCCCGGCGCGGAAATCATTGATGGCCTGGCGGATTTCCGCTTCCGTGTTCATGACGAAGGGGCCGTACTTGGCCACCGGCTCGCCGATGGGCTTGCCGGCCAGGAGGATGAAGCGCGCCGGACCGGCCTCGCCGGCCGCGAGCGCAAGGCGCGGCCCTTGCGAGAGAACGGCCAGGGTGCCGGCCTGCACCTGGCTGTCACCCACCGTCAGCGCTCCCTCGATGACATAGAGGAAGGCGGCATGCCGCTCGGGCAGCGCATGGTTAAAGCTGCGGCCCGCGGGCAGCGTGATGTCGAAGAACAGGGGCTCCGTCTGCTCGGCGTCCACCGGACCGGCCACGCCGTCCACCGCCCCGGCGATCACCGTGATGCGCGTGCCGTCCGGCCGCTCCACGGTCGGAATCCGCTCGGGCGGGATGTCCTGGTAGCGCGGCGCCGTCATCTTCTGGGTGGAGGGCAGGTTGATCCAGAGCTGGAACCCCCAGAGGAGCCCATCCTCCTGCTCCGGCATTTCGGAGTGCACGATGCCCCGCCCGGCGGTCATCCACTGCACGCTGCCGGCGGTAAGGAGCCCGGAATTGCCCTGATTGTCCCCATGGCGCATGCGCCCGGCCAGCATGTAGGTCACGGTCTCGAAGCCCCGGTGCGGATGGTTCGGAAAGCCGGCGATATAGTCGTCCGCCTTGTCCGAGCGGAATTCGTCCAGCATCAGGAACGGGTCCAGGTCCGCAATCTCGGGCGTGCCGAGAAGGCGGTGCAGGCTGACCCCCGCGCCGTCGCTGGTGGCGAAGCCCCGCGTGGTCTTGACGATTTTGCGCGCCGTCCCGTTTGAACTGTCGGCCATGATCGCACCTCCCGGCGAGAATGAATTCAGTGGCTATATGGCGGGAGGCGCGCGCAAGGACAATATCCATGGACCTTGGGCCCGCTTGCCGTCACACTCAGGATACAGGATCAGGAAAGGGGAGCCCATGTCATCCGACAAGATTTCCGCCAACGGCCTCGCCGCCGAGGCCTGGGAAGGGGAAATGGGCGACAAATGGCTCGCCCATATCGACCGGTTCGAGGGAATGATCGCCCCGGTGGGCGAGGCGCTGGTCGAGAAGGCGGCTGTCCGGCCCGGAGACCGGATCATCGATATCGGCTGCGGCAGCGGGGTCAACAGCTTCGACCTGGCGGAGCGAGTCGGGCCTGAGGGCCTGGTGACGGGACTGGATATTTCTCCCAGCCTCGTTGCCGAAGGCCAGCACCGGGCCCTCGCCAGGGGTATCGAGAACGTTCATTTCGTGGTGGGCGACGCCGGCATGGTGCGCATTCCCGGAGAGGGATTCGACGTCCTCTTCTCCCGCTTCGGCGTGATGTTCTTCGAGGACCCCTATGCCGCCTTCACCAACATGCATTCCTTTCTGAAATCCGACGGCCGCATGATCTTCGCCTGCTGGGGGCCGCCCGCCGAGAACCCGTGGGTGAGCGAGCTCATGGCCATCGCGGCGGATTACGTAGAGCTGCCCAAGCCCGACCCGCGCGCCCCCGGCCCCATGGCCTTCGCCGACCCGGACTATGTGCGCGACATCCTGGAGAAGGCCGGCTTCGGCCATATCCGCATCGAGCCCTGGCACGGCCGGCAGCTCGTCGGCGGCAAGGGCGCCACGCCCGAGGAGGCGGCGGATTTCGTCATGGACGTGCTCTTCCCCGGCGAAGCCCTGGAGGACCAGCCGGACGACGTGAAGACCCAGGCCCGGGCCAGGGCGCTGGACCTGTTCAAGGCCGCCGCAACACCGGACGGCGTCTCCCTGCCCTGCATGGCCTGGTTCGTGAGCGCCGACGCTTAGGGCATTCCGGGCACCTCTCCACTCGTCACCCGCCGACTTGATCGGCGGGTCCATGGATTCGCCGGTCAAGCCGGCGAATGACGAAAGGAGAAAGCGGCTCTAAGACCTCCCACTGTCATGCTGAACTTGATTCAGCATCCAATCCTGGGACTGGCCGTCTGGATGGGTGGTGCCGGCACTGCTCAGGAACGGACCCTGAATCAAGCCTGTGCCCGCGCAGGCGGGTATTCAGGGTGACGTCGGAAATGCCTAACGCGGCACGATCCTCAGGATCGAGCCGCTGTCCGTCGAAACGTAGACATATCCGTCCGGTCCCTGGCGCACGGTGCGGATGCGCTGGTGCAGGTCGGTGAGCAGCTTTTCCTCCGAGACCACCCGTTCGCCGTCGATTTCCAGATGCGCCAGATACTGCCCGGCCATGGCGCCGACGAAGAGGTCTCCCGTCCAGTCGGGGAACCGGTCGCCCGTATAGAACATCAGCCCGCCGGGGGCGATGGAGGGGTACCAGTAATAGATGGGCTGCTCCATGCCCTCCTTCGCCTGCTTGCCGATGCCGGCGGGCTTCAGGTCGTACTGCCGGCCATAGGAGATGACGGGCCAGCCATAGTCACGGCCGGCGCGGATGATGTTGAGCTCGTCCCCGCCTCTGGGCCCGTGCTCCACCATCCAGAGCTCACCCGTCTCCGGGTTGATGGCGGCACCCTCGGGGTCGCGGTGCCCGTAGGAGAAGGTGTCCCAGGGCACGCCCGAATGTTCAAGGAACGGGTTGTCCTCGGGGATCGATCCATCGGGGTTGATGCGCGACACGCGGCCCGAATAGTTGATGCGCGTGTCCGGGTCGTCGAAATCGTGCTGCTTGCTGTCGAGGTCGCTGTCGTAGAAGCGAAAGCGGTCCGCCCCGGTGACATAAAGCGTGCCGTCGGGCGCGAAGACCAGGCGGCGGTCGCCGCCTTCCAGGATGACCTCCACATCCTCCAGCCGCGTCTCGTCCGCCGACAGCCGGCCGCGCGCCGCCACTTCGCTGCCCAGGTCCTTCGAGCGCCGCTCGCGCACCGACATGGCATAGACATCGTCATAGAAATGCGATGCCGGCCAGCCGCCCGGCGCCTCCCCCTGCGGCGGCTTGAAATAGGTGAAATAGACATAGCGGTTGTGCGCGAAATCCGGGTCGAGCGTGATGTCGTGCATGCCCTCGGCGGAGACGATCTTCACGCCCGGCACGCCCTCGAGCGGCGCCGTATAGCGCCCGGTCTTCGGGTCCACGATGCGGATCGTCCCCTCGAACTGGCTGAGGATGATGCGCCCGTCGGGCAGGAAGTCGAAGCTCCAGGGCTGGGCCAGGCGGCTGATCACCGTTTCCACCTTGTAGGCGGAAGGCGTTTTCGGAGCCGGAGCGCCCGTCTGCCCCTTGAAGGTCGGGGTGGGCGGCGGCGGCTCGTCGGAGGTCTGCGCCATGGCAGGCGCCGCCATGGCCGCCAGGCCGAGCAATGCGGTGATCAGCTTCGCTTTCATAATCCCCCTCCCCTTTTTGCCCGTCAGGCGGCCTGCAGCGCCTGGTCCAGGTCGGCGACGATGTCGTCGATATGCTCCAGCCCCACGGACAGGCGCACATAGCCGGAGGTCACCCCCGTGGCCAGTTGCTCCTCGGGTGAAAGCTGCTGATGCGTGGTGCTTGCCGGGTGGATGGCCAGGCTGCGCGCATCGCCGATATTGGCCAGATGATAGAACATCCTGAGCGCATCGATGAAGCGTCGGCCGGCCTCCACCCCGCCCTGGAGCTCGAAGCCCACCAGCCCGCCATACCCGCCCTGGAGATAGGCATCCGCCCGCCGCCTGGCTTCGCCGGTCATCAGGCTGGGGTGGATGACCTTGGTCACCTTATCATGGCCCTTGAGATACTCGGCCACCTTCTGGGCATTGGCGCAGTGGCGCTCCATGCGCAGCGGCAGGGTCTCCAGCCCGTTGATGAGCAGGAAGGCATTGAACGGGCTCATGGCCGCGCCCTCGTCGCGCAGCAGCGTCACCCGCGCTTTCAGGATATAGGCGATGGGGCCGAGAGGCTTCACCGCCTGCGTCCATACGGCGCCGTGATAGCTCGGGTCCGGCTGGTTGAGCATGGGAAAGCGCTTGGCATGGCCCTCCCAGTCGAAGGCGCCGCTGTCGATGATGATGCCGCCGATGGAATTGCCGTGCCCGCCGATATATTTGGTGCAGCTCGAGGCGATGATCGCCGCGCCATGCTCGAACGGCCGGCATAGGCCGTGCGCCGCCGTATTGTCCATGATGAGCGGCACGCCGAGCGCGCGGCCGATGTCGGCCACCTCGCGGATGGGAAAGACCTCCAGCTTGGGATTGGGCAGCGTTTCGGCGTAATAGGCGCGGGTGCGGTCGTCGGTGGCGTTGGCGAAGGCCTGCGGGTCGCGCGGATCGACGAAGCGCACCTCAATCCCCATGTTCCTGAGCGTGTTGTTGAAGAGGTTCCAGGTGCCGCCGTAAAGATCGGTCGAGCTCACCACATTGTCTCCGGCGTGGGCGATGTTCTGGATGGCCATCATCGATGCCGCCTGGCCCGAGGACACGGCCAGGGCCGCGGCCCCGCCCTCCAGCGCCGTCAACCGCTCTTCCAGCACGGCGGTCGTGGGGTTCATGATGCGCGTATAGATGTTCCCCAGCTCCTCCAGTGCAAAGAGGCTGGCGGCATGTTCGGTGCTGTCGAACTGGTAGCTGGTGGTCTGGTAAATCGGCACCGCGACGGAATTGGTCGTCGGGTCCGCCCGGTGACCGGCGTGCAGAACAATGGTTTCCTTGTGTGTGCTGGACATATCTGGCCCCTGTCGATCTCAAGTGGACTGCCGCTGCATCGGCGAGCGGACGAACTGCGCGGACAGCTTCAGGCATTTTGTCCCTGCCAGCAATGTCAAATCTGAACGGCAGTATCCCAACGGGCACCATCCAGACGGGGCGCATGGGGCTTGACCTTGCCCTGTCATTGCCCGACATCTAAGCTCAATCAAGTCAGTTGCCAAATCACTTGCCAAATCATTGTAAGAGGCCCCAGGGGGCATGGGAGGATGAGACAATGCGGGAATATCTGAAGTTCTTTATCGGCGGCGAATGGGTGGACCCGGTGACGGCCAGGACGCTGGATGTGATCGACCCGGCGACGGAGGGCGTGGCCGGGCGCATCAGCGTCGGGTCCGCCGCCGATGTGGACCGCGCGGTCAAGGCGGCCCAGAAGGCCTTCAGGGCATGGTCCCTCACCTCCCGCGAGGACCGATTGGCCGCGCTGGAGCGCATCGTCGAGGCATTCCAGAAGCGCGTGCCCGAGCTGGCGGCGGCCATCACCGAGGAAATGGGCGCCCCCAAGTGGCTGGCCGAAGGCACGCAGGCGCCCATCGGCATCAACCATTTCCAGAAGGCCATCGAGGTTCTCAAGAGCTTCCAGTTCGAGGAAGACCGGGGCACCGCCCGCGTGGTCAAGGAGCCCATCGGCGTGGCCGGCTTCATCACGCCCTGGAACTGGCCGATCCACCAGATCTGCGCCAAGGTGGCGCCGGCGCTCGCCGTCGGCTGCACGGTGGTGCTCAAGCCCTCCGAGATCGCCCCCTTCTCCGGCCAGATTTTCGCTGAAATCCTGGAAGCCGCCAACCTGCCGGCCGGCGTCTTCAACATGGTGCAGGGCGAAGGGCCGGTGGTGGGCGCCGCCATCTCCGCCCATCCGGGCATCGACATGGTCTCCATCACCGGCTCCACAAGGGCCGGCATCGAGGTGGCCAAGGCCGCCGCGCAGACGGTCAAGCGCGTGCATCAGGAGCTGGGCGGCAAGAGCCCCAATATCGTGCTAGAGGATGCGGACCTGCAGGCCGCCATCCCCGGCAGCGTCAATGCCGTGATGATGAATTCCGGCCAGTCCTGCCGCGCGCCGACGCGCATGCTGGCCCCCAATTCCAGGATGGACGAGGTGTGCCGCATCGCCGCCGAGACGGCCCAGACCTGGGAGCCGGGCGATCCCAAGGGCAACAGCCGCATGGGCCCCGTCATCTCCAAGCCGCAGTGGGAGAAGATCCAGACCCTCATCCAGTCCGGCCTCGATGAGGGGGCGGAGCTGGTGACCGGCGGCCTCGGCCTGCCGGACGGGCTGGACAAGGGCTATTACGTCAAGCCGACCATCTTCCGCAACGTCACCAACGACATGAAGATCGCCAAGGAGGAGATTTTCGGCCCGGTCCTCTGCATCCTGGGCTTCGACAGCGAGGAGGAAGCGGTGGAGATCGGCAATGATACCGATTATGGCCTCGCCGGATATGTGCACAGCAGGAATATCGAGCACGCCCGTGAAGTGGCCCGGAAGATCCGCGCCGGCTATATCAGCCTCAACAATGCCGGGCTCAACCTCGACGTGCCGTTCGGCGGCTACAAGCAGTCGGGCAACGGACGCGAGTTCAGCGACTTCGCGTTCGACGAGTTCCTGGAGGCCAAGTCGGTCCTGGGCTACAACCCGGCGGCGGCGGAATGAAGGAGAGTTGCATTCGCATCCATTCTGATCGTCACTCGCCGGCTTGACCGGCGAATGACGAGTAAAAGAGCAATAAGGATAGTTACATGCCGCTTCAGGAGATACCGCTTATGCTGCGCAGCATCCTCACGGGGCTCGCCGTCGCCATGACTGTCCCCGCCTTCGCCCAGGTGCACCAGACGCCGCAGGGCCCGGGCCCCCTGCCGGAGACGCCGGTGGAGCTGTGGCCGGGGGCCAAAACCGGCATGACCCCCGAGGAGATGGCCGCCGCCTTTCCCCAGGCGCAGCGCGTGGCCGGCGACACGCTGGGCAACGGGCTCAAGGAGATGCTGCGCATCACGCCCTACACGGTGGACGGCGTCGATTACGCCCTCAAGTTCTTCTTCGACGCCCGTTATTTCCGGCAGGTCCTGCTCTCGCTCGAACCGGCGGGCCGCGACGTGAAGGCCACCACCGCCGAGTGCGACCGGCGCACCGCCGCCCTCAAGAAGCAGTATGGCGAGCCCAAGGACGCCAATGTGAGCATGGAAGGCGAAATGGAGCTCAACCGCTCCTACGAGTTCCAGGCCGGCGACAAGGACATCATCCTCCTTTGTCTCGGCAGCAAATACGGCACCTCCATCGTGAACCAGGCCATTGCGCCGGCGGAGCCGGACACTGCCGCCAACTAGGGGCGGACTGACGGAACGGCCATCCCCTCACCCCGGCCCTCTCCCTGGGGAGAGGTCGGTGTGGAGCACCGGGCCGGCGGTTCCGTATAGCAGAGCTTCTAGAGGCTCAGCCCAAACGGCATAAAGAAACCGGGCGGGAGCTTGGAAAGCACCCACCCGGCGAGAATTCCTCCCATTCGGCTGAGGAAAATATAATACCCTAAGCCAGCGTTTTGTCGAACAGAACCAGCATGCGGCTCCATGCTTTTTCGGCCTGCGCCTCGTCATAGACGGCGGAATCGATGGGACACCAGCCATGCATGGTGCCCTGGTAGACCTCGATCTCCGCATCCAGGCCCGCCTTCTCGAAGCTGTCCTTCAGGGTTTCCTTGGCCTTGGGGTCCTGCTTGTCGTCGCTCTCGGCGATGGCGATGAGGAAGCCGGCCTTCATGTCCGGGATGAGGAGATGCGGGCTGTCCGCGGCATCCGTCGCCAGGCCGCCGCCATGGAAGGTGCAGGCGGCGCCGATGCGGTCCGGCCGGGTGGCGGCGGTGCGGAACACCATGGGGCCGCCCATGCAATAGCCCGTGGTGGCCATGGGCTTGGAGGTGTCCACCGCGTCCTGTTCGTCCAGCCAGGCGGTGAAGGCCTTGGCGTCGGTGACATGGGTTTCGGGAGTGAGCGCCCGCGCCATCGGGAAGACGGTGTTGCGCGCCTGCTCGTCGGCGAAGCTCGCACCTTCCGGCACCACCGGGGCCTTGGCGTTGCGGTAGAAGGGATTGACCACCAGGACGGCATAGCCCTCCTCCGCCAGCCGCTTGCCCATGGCGCGGAAGGCGGGGCGCAGGCCGAGAATGTCCGGCCAGATGAGAACGGCGGCACTGGCGCCGCCGGCCGGATGCACGAAATAGCAATCGGCGGTGCCGTCCGGCGTCTTGATGTTGACGTCGGATTCCTCGACATCCACCGCATGGGCCGCGCGCGGCAGCATCAGGGCGGCGGCGCCCGCCGCCGACATGGCCCCGAACTGGCGCCGGTTGATCTTGCCCGCCTTCTTCAGATATTCCGCCCATTCCGCCGGCGTATGATTGTCACACATGGTCCCCTCCATTGGCGCTGCAAATGAAATACATCAACCTTGCCACAGCCTTGGGGCTGGGCAATACACTTATTCGTTAGACCCGGCATCAAGGCGCGAGTCTCCGGCGAGTCTCGAGACGGGAAGGCACGGATGGTCCCGAATCGGTCCTGGCGTCCGCTGGGGTCCTGTCATGCACCGGCCTGCTGTGACGGAAGAATCCTGTTTGAATCTGACGGCTTGTGTTTCGCTCTTGACACTCCGCGTCACACAACGGTCACGGGGCTGAAATTGAAGGTATGGACTCATCAAATCCGCTTCGCTAGCGTTCTGTCTTTATCCACCGACAGGAGGCGGAAATGCCCTGTCCCTATGAGGATATACTGCTCTATGCTCGCGGGCTGTACGGCCGCCAGGGTACCTATGCCCTGAGCATTGCCCGCGACCGGGCAACCGAGTTGAGTTTTCTGGGGGATGAAGACGCCGCAGGGGCATGGCGGCAGGTTTCCAAGGCTCTGGAAGAGCTGATCGCCGCGGATTCCCGCGAGACTCACCTGCACGCCTGACCAGCCCTTGGGGGCCTTCTCCCGCTGCATGGCCTTCTCATCGTCAAAGCGCCGCCTTGGCGGGTGGTGGGCGATGTCCGTGCCCTACCGCCCTATTCACCAGAGGTTCAGTGGCCGTATGCAGACTGGTTGGGCCGAGCTTGACGAACGAGGATGAGCGCCATGAAACGCACCAGCCGCAAGCTGCTGATCTCCCTGGCTGCCGCCGGCCTGCTGACCGGTGTTGCCGGCACTGCCGAGGCCCATCACTCGGTGCAGATGTACGATATGCAGAAGGAAGTCACCGTCTCGGGAACGGTGAAGGAATTCCAGTACACCAACCCTCATTCCTGGCTGCTGGTGGATGTGAAGAACGATGACGGCACCTCCACCACCTGGGGTTTCGAGGCCGAGGGACCGGGCATTCTCATGCGCGCCGGCATCATGCGCAATTCCCTGCCCGCCGGCACCAAGGTCACGGTCACCGGC